>Ga0307417_10000207_pt1 | contig 24958 bp, 24 predicted proteins | sample SalMarWE160210MG_2_FD_202514 | JGI IMG/M metagenome (GOLD analysis project Ga0307417, IMG submission 202514) | Salt marsh sediment microbial communities from the Plum Island Ecosystem LTER, Massachusetts, United States - WE1602-10 | ecosystem: Environmental > Aquatic > Marine > Intertidal zone... | reverse complement strand
TGGCCCTTCTCGTCGAAGGCCATCACCACCACTGCGGCGCCGTGCCAGCGCACGATGCGGGCGTGATCGAGGAACGCCGCCTCGCCCTCCTTGAGCGAGATCGAGTTCACCACCGGCTTGCCTTGCAAGCATTTGAGGCCAGCTTCGATCACGAAGAATTTCGATGAATCGACCATCACCGGTACGCGCGAGATGTCGGGCTCGGCGGCGATCAAATTGAGGAAGGTCACCATCGCCGCTTCCGAGTCGAGCAGGCCTTCGTCCATGTTGACGTCGATCACCTGCGCGCCGTTCTCCACCTGGTCGCGCGCCACGGTGAGCGCGGCGGCATAGTCGCCGGCGGTGATCAGCTTGCGGAACTTGGCCGAGCCGGTGACGTTGGTGCGCTCGCCGACATTGACGAAGGGAATTTCCGGCGTGAGCGCGAAGGCCTCCAGCCCGGACAGCCGCAACTGCCGCGGCACCTCGGGGATGGCGCGCGGCACCTTGCCTGCGGCCGCTTTGGCAATGGCATGGATGTGCTCCGGCGTGGTGCCGCAACAGCCGCCCACCACGTTGACCAGGCCGGCGTCGGCGAACTCGCCCAAGAGCTCGGCCATGTAGTCCGGGCTTTCGTCGTAATGGCCGAATTCGTTGGGCAGGCCCGCGTTCGGATAGGCGCAGACGTACGTATCGGCGATGCGCGCCAGCTCCGCGATATGGGCGCGCAGCTCGCGCGCGCCCAGCGCGCAATTGAGCCCGATGGTGACCGGGTTGGCGTGACGCACCGAATTCCAGAATGCGCCCGGCGTCTGGCCCGACAGCAGGCGGCCGGAGCGGTCGGTGATGGTGCCGGAGATCATGATCGGAATATCCAGCCCGCGCTCGTCGCAGATTTCGCGGATGGCATAGATCGCCGCCTTGGCGTTGAGCGTATCGAAGATGGTCTCGATCAGCAGCAAATCTGCGCCGCCGTCGATCAGCCCGCGCACCTGCTCGCCATAGGCTTTGCGCAACTCGTCAAAGGTGATGGCGCGGAAGCCAGGATTGCTCACATCCGGCGAGATCGAGGCGGTGCGGTTGGTCGGGCCCAAGGCGCCGGCGACGAAGCGGCGCTTGCCATCCTCCTTCTCAGCCGCGCTTGCTGCCTCGCGCGCCAGCGCGGCGCCCGCCTGGTTCAGCTCGTAGGCGATGCCCTCCATGCCGTAATCGGCCTGCGCGACGGCGGTGGAGGAGAAGGTGTTGGTGCAGACGATATCGGCGCCGGCGCGGAAATAGGCGAGATGGATGTCGCGCACGGCGTCCGGCCGGCTCAGATTGAGCAGGTCGTTGTTGCCGCGCACCTCGCGGTTCCAGGCGTCGAAGCGGGCGCCGCGATAGCCTTCCTCGTCCAGCTTGAGCGCCTGGATCATGGTGCCCATGGCGCCGTCGAGCACCAGGATGCGCTGCTTGAGTTGCTCAAGAAATACGTTACGCGCGTTTCCCATCACGCCACCTCCCGCGTGACCGGGCGCAGGCCCAGCAGATGGCAGATCGCGTAAACGAGGTCGGCGCGGTTCATGGTGTAGAAGTGGAAATTGGTGACGCCGCGGTCGAACAGGTCGATCACCTGCTCGGCGGCGACGGCGGCAGCAATCAGCTTGCGCGTGGTTGGATCATTGTCGAGGCCGGCGAAGCGCTCCGCCAGCCACACCGGCACCGAGGCGCCCGCGCGCGTGGCGAAGTTTTTCGCCGCCTTGAAGTTCTGCACCGGCAGGATACCCGGCACGATCGGGATATCGATGCCGCGCGCGCGCACGCGCTCAAGGTAGCGGAAGTAAAGATCGTTCTCGAAAAAGAACTGGGTGATGGCGCGGCTGGCGCCCGCGTCCACCTTGGCCTTCAGCATGTCGATATCGGCTTCCAAGGTCGGCGAGTCGGGATGTTTCTCCGGATAGGCCGACACCGAGACCTCGAAATCGGCGACCCGCTTGATGCCGCCGACAAGATCTGCGGCGTTCTCATAGCCGCCGGGATGCGGCGCGTATTTTTCGCCGGCGCCGCCCACCGGGTCGCCGCGCAGCGCCACGATGTGGCGCACGCCGGCGTCGTGGTAATTGCGCACGATGGCGTCGACCTGGCCGCGGGTGGCGGCGACGCAGGTCAGATGCGCGGCCGGCGTCAGCTCGGTCTCGTTGAGGATGCGCTTGACGGTGGCGTGGGTGCGCTCGCGCGTCGAGCCACCGGCACCGTAGGTGACCGAGACGAAATCGGGCGCCAGCGGCTTGAGCCGCTCGACCGAGTTCCACAGGATCTTCTCCATGCCCTCGTCCTTGGGCGGAAAGAACTCGAACGAGACGCCGATGCGGCGGTGCCCGGCCGGCATGAAGCGGCTGAGGCGGGGGCCGGCGTCCATCACGCCACCTCCCGCTGCGCGGGCTGCGCCATCAGCGCGCGGGCGTCGCGCGCCAGCCACAGCGACACCGCGATCTTGCCCCCAGAACCCGGCTCCGGCTTCAACCGCTTGTGCATCACCGGCTCGAGCCCGCAGGCTTTCATCCATTGCGTGACAGTCTCGGGCGCAAAGCCGAGCCGGCGATGGGCATATTTCTCGCGCAGGAATTCCTCCTCGTGCGGCGCAAAATCGACCACCAGCAGCCGTCCGCCCGGTCGCAGCACGCGTGCCGCCTCGTGGATGGCGCGCGCGCCGTCGTCGAGGAAATGCAGCACCTGATGCAAAATGACGACATCAAAGGAATCGTTCGGCAGCGGCAGGTCGTAGATGTCGCCCTGCCGCACGCTGCAATTCTTGCACCCGGCGCGTTCCAGCCGGTCACGCGCCAGGTGCAACATGTCGAGCGAGAGATCGAGGCCGAGGCCGCGCTCGATGTCTGGCCCGAACAGTTCGAGCATGCGGCCGGTGCCGGTGCCGAGATCGAGCAGCGAGCGAAACGGCTTGTCGGCGAGCGCTTTTTGAATCGCCGCCTCCACCGCTTCGTCCGCGACATGCAGCTTGCGGATACGGTCCCATTCGGCGGCATGGGCGCGAAAGTAAGCCTGCGCCGCGACGGCGCGCGCCTGCCGCACCGAGGCGAGCCGCGCCCGGTCGCGGGCAATGGTTTGATCGGCGGGATCGAGGCGATCAAGCAGCGCGCGCGCCACCGCCGCCCCGCCTCCCGTCTCGGCCAGCCGGAAGAAGGCCCAGGTGCCCTCGCGATAGCGCTCGACCAGCCCGGCCTCGGCCAGCAGCCGTAGATGGCGCGAGATGCGCGGCTGCGACTGGCGCAGAATGTCGGTCAGGTCGGAGACGGTGAGCTCGGCCTCGCCCAGCAGCGCCAGCACGCGCAGACGCGTCTCCTCGCCCGCCGCCTTCAGCGCCGCGTTGAGGGCATCGAAACCGAGCCGATCACCGGGGTTCTTGCCAGATCGCATTGCCAAACGTACCGCCTGACCGGCGCCCCTTGGTCGCTGTTTGGGCACCTTCCCACTATATAAAGATATCTTTATACGTTGAAGCCGCTGCCGGCAACCCAATAGCGGGGCTTTTCGCACGGACTGGTTTACGAAACCCTCGACGGCCTGCTTCACACCCCGCCTGTCATTGCCGGGCTTGACCCGGCAATCCATGATGGTTTTCGGCGATTTGGGACTTACGTATGGCTGTTATGACGCGCGATGCATCATGGATGCCCGGGTCAAGCCCGGGCATGACGCTGAATATGTTGCTCGTTCGCGCCCCCGAATAACTCGGAGATAGCACCTATGGCCAGCAACACGTTCGGCATCCGCGAGGGCGAAAAGACGGTCGAGCTGCCGGCCAAGACCGACGCCGGCGTCTATTTCATCGGTCGTATCCGGACACCCTGGAAGACGCGTGACGCCTGCCCCAAGAACGCCCGCGAGTCCGACGCCGTGTGCATCGTCGAGATCGACCCACGCTTCCGCGAGGGCCTCAAGGATGTGGAGACCTGCAGCCATCTGGTGCTGCTCTATTGGATGGATAAATCGCCGCGCAATCTGGTGCTGCAGGTGCCCGGCCATTACGGCACACAACACGGCACCTTTGCCCTGCGCTCGCCGGCCCGCCCGAATCCAGTCGCCATGAGCGTGGTCAGGCTGCTGCGCGTCGAGGACGGCAAGCTCGTCGTCAGCGGCCTCGATTGCCTGGACGGCACACCGCTCATCGACATTAAGCCCTATTTCGCCTCCACCGACAGCGTGCCGAGCGCGGTGGTGGGCTGGCACAAGCGCAAAGACTAGGCGTCCCAAACACCGCCGCCCCGCGCCAGTTCCCTGCGTTAGCGATTTTTTGACCATGCGCGCTAGGGAACCTTTGAACCTTTTTGCGCTTTACTGCTTCGAATACGGGCGAGGGGGCTGAACGAGGATGCCATGTCCCCGGCCCGTATTTATTTGTCTTGCGCTTCTTTCGCCGCGCTGATCATCGCTTCAGCGTGCGGGCCCGCGCGCGCTGAGCCGCTGTTCAACTTCTTCCAACCGCAGCCTCAAAGCCAGGTCGCGTCACACTTCCAGGCTACACCGCAATTCCAGGCCGAGCCGCAGCCGGCCGCGCCCGCTGCCGCCGACGAAAATGCTGAGCTGGTGCCTCGGCTGCGCCGCCAGACCGTCGCCTACGCGAGCAAGGAAGCGCCCGGCACCATCATCGTCGATACGCCGCATACGTTTCTCTATTACGTGCTCGGCGGCGGTCAGGCGATCCGCTACGGCATCGGCGTCGGCCGCAAGGGCTTCACCTGGTCGGGCGTGAAGTCGGTGGTGCGCAAGATCGAGTGGCCGGACTGGTATCCGCCGCCGGAGATGCTCCAGCGCCAACCCTACCTGCCGCGCATGATGGCGGGCGGGCCCGGCAATCCGCTAGGCGCGCGCGCCATGTATATCGGCGGCACCCAATACCGCATCCACGGCACCAACAATCCGGCCACCATCGGCAAGCACGTGTCGTCGGGCTGCATCCGCATGACCAACGACAACGCCATCGATCTCTACAACCGCGTCAAGATTGGCGCCAAGGTGATCGTGCTGCCGCAGACGGCTACGCCGACCCACGAGGCGAAAGCGAAGGCCCCGGCGCAGAACTGGCAGGCTCGGGCGCAAGCCGCCATCGAGCGGTCGCGCCAGCAGGCGCCGCAGCCGCTGTCCTATGCCTCGGAGCGCGCGAGCCGCGCCAGCATGACCTGGAACGTGATCCGTCGCGACGGCCTCTACTGATTGTCACGGTAACCTCCTCCCGAGACTTGCCCGGCCATCGCGCCGGGCAATATTCTTGCGGGGCAGCAAGTGACCGTTTTGTCGCGCAAATGCCCGCCATGGGTCGTCAGCGAGCAAATCAAAACTTGAATTTGAAGTCAGCCGTGTCGTCGGACAGGAATCGCGACTTTTGCGCATTGGCATCGTTCGCGTTGCCAGTTTGAGCCGCAACCGCGGCACCGTCAGCAGTCGGCTCTGCGTCCTTATCGTTTCCATTAGAGATCGCTTGCAACATTCGTATTGGCCGCCCGTGAACTTCTTTCTGATTGGTCAGCAATGCGGACGAGACGCTGGTGCTGACGAGGTAGGGACTAGCGTTTTTCTTGTCGCTGTCCAACATCTCTTTCAGACTGTTGATTGCTGACAAAAGCAGCTTGGTATCTGCAGTACGATTCCGTCGCGCATATTCCGATAAGAACCATCTGCCGCGAGAAGTTTCCATTATCGCGGACTCGATAGCCTCGTAGTCACTGTCGGTGACTAGGCATTTTGGATCGGCCAATTGAGTTCGCGTGAGGGCCATGAAAAATCCTTCAAAGGTATTAAAACTAGTTCAAAATCGTGAAAGCTACATTAATGGTCACTGGTCTCGCCGGCCTCCAACAGCGGCCGGTTGGCCAGCTGCCGGTATCAGAGCTATACCTTGCTCCAGATTCCGAGGGAGTGATGCGATGCGTATTGCAGCCATGGCGGCAGGAGCGGTCGGCGGTTATTTCGGTGCCCGTCTGGCGGCGGCAGGCCACGACGTCTTCTTCATCGCGCGCGGCGCCCACCGCGACGCCATGTTAAGCAATGGGCTCAAAGTCGAGAGCGTGCATGGCGACGTGCATTTGCCCAAGCCCAATGTCAGCGACGACCCCGCTAAGATCGGGCCGGTCGATGTCGTGTTGTTTGCGGTCAAGCTGTGGGACACCGAGAAGGCCGCCGAGCAGGCGCGGCCCCTGCTCGGGCCGAACACCCGCGTCATCACCTTGCAGAACGGCGTCGACAGCTACGAGCGCATCGCTCCCATCGTCGGGCCTGAGCGCGCTATCGCCGGCGTCACTTACGTGGTCACCGTGATCGACCGCCCCGGCGTCATCAAGCAGACCAGCACATTCCAGTCGATCATCTGCGGCACCAGCGACGGCCGCCCCGACGCGCCGCTCGAGGCCTTCGTGGCGGCGGCCAAGGCCGCCGGCATCCCCATCACGCTCTCCGACAACATCGCGCGCGACCGCTGGCACAAATTCATATTCCTGTCGGCCACCTCCGGCGCCACCGCTATCACGCGCAACCCGATGGGCCCGATCCTCGCCGACCCCGACACCCGCGCTTTGTTCCGCAACATCATGCGCGAGACGCTGGCCGTCGGCCAGGCCAAGGGCGTCGCACTCGACGACGGCTTCGTCGACGAGCGCATGGAATTCGCCGACAAGAACGTGCCGGCGACCATGAAAGCCTCGATGGCCAACGACCTCGACCGCGGCAACCGGCTGGAACTCGACTGGCTCGCAGGTGAGGTTTGCCGGCTCGGCAAGGAGCTCAAGGTGCCGACGCCGGTCAACGACACCGTCTACGCCGCGCTCAAGCTGCACCGCTTAGGCGCGCAGAAAAGCTGAGCCGCGCCGAGCAGCGGTTTAAACGTAACGCGGGATCGGTCCGCGTTGCGACGTGGTGTCGGGAAGCTTGACGAATTCCTGATCGACGTAGCACCAGCCCCAGCCTTCCGGCGGGTCATAGCCTTCGATGATCGGATGGCCGGTGGCGTGGAAGTGCTTGGTGGCGTGCTTGTTGGGCGAGTCGTCGCAGCAGCCGACATGGCCGCAGACGCGGCACAGCCGCAAATGCACCCAGGGCGAGCCGATCTTCAGGCACTCCTCGCACCCCAGCGCGCTCGGCGTCACCGTTTTGACCTCGGCGACATGGGCGCAGGTCTTGGGCATATGAGGCTCCTTTCGATTACGACGCTGGTGCCTTCAGCGCGGCCGCCGGCACCTCCAGCGCGACATATATCGCGCCCGCCAGCGACAGTGCGGCGGCGATCAAGAGCCCGGCCTGATAGCCGAACGAATAAGACGCCACGCCGGCGGCCAGCGCAACGCCGGCGAGCTGGGCCACCCGGCTCACCGCGTTATTGATGCCGGAGGCAAGGCCCTCGTCGTTGTCGGGCAGGCTCGACATCACAGAGGCGGTGAGCGGCGCCACCAGCACGGCGAACGAAATGCCGAGCAGCGTCATCGGCGCGAGCACACCCACAATGAGCGAGGCCGTCTTGCCGAGCGCCAGCCAGGCCTCGGCGATGCCGGCGCCGAGCGGCCCCGCGATCAGCATGATGCGCGCGCCGATCTTGTCGGCGACCGCGCCGAACACCCGCGACAGCAGGCCGACGCCGAGCGTGAACGGCAGGAACGCCAGCCCGGCGTCGGTCGGCGACAATCCGCGCCGGTCGATGAGGTCGAACGACAACAGGAAAAACATGATCGACAGCCCGCCATAGAGCAGCAGGGTCGCGATATTGAGCCCGACGAATCCGCGATTGCCGGCGACCCGCGGCGGCGTCATTGGATGGCTACTGACGCGCTCCCACCGGCCGTAGCCAACGGTGGCGGCGAGCGCGAGCGCGCCGACCGCGGCGACGAGGCCGAGATTTGCCGACGACGCGCGCGGCCCGATCCGGCTGAACGCCCAGGCCAGCGCCGCCAGCGCGCACGCCAGAATGGCGGCGCCGGGCAGGTCGAAGCGCCGGCGCTCGCGCCGGTCGGCAGGCGCGAACTTGAACAGCAACGCCACCGCGATCAGCGCCAGCGGCGGATTGATGGCGAACACCCATTGCCAGCCGAACGACTCCGTCAGCCAGCCGCCCAGCACCGGCCCGCCGGCGGTGGTCAACGCCGAAGCCGCCGCCCAAACGCCGATGGCGCGGTTGCGCTCCGCCTTGGGAAACGTCGCGCCGATCAGCGCCAGGCTCGACGGCGTCAGGATGGCGGCGGACACGCCTTGCACCACGCGCCACACGATCAGCCATTCGATCGAGGGCGAAAAGATGCAGGCCGCCGACGCCAACCCGAATGCGAGGCAGCCGATGCTCAGCATGCGCGCCTTGCCGTAGACGTCGGCGAGCGCGCCGCCGATCAGCGTCAGCGATGCCAGCGCCAGCACGTAGCCGTTGAGCACCCACTGCACCGAAGAAAGATCGGCGCCGAAAAATGCACGCAGTCGTGGCAGCGCCACGGTGAGCGCGGAGCCGTCGATGAAGGCCATCGCCGACGCCAGCACACAGGCCGCCAACACGACGCGCTTGCGCGGCGCGGCGATCTCACGCTCAGGTTCGCGCGGGCACGGCTCGGCTTCAATGATGCCGCGACTGCACGGCTCGACAAACGGCTGCGCCATGACGTCCGCGCCTCATGCCGGTTGGCTCGACGAAAATACGCCGTCGAGCGTGCAGTTCCGCAGTTTGCGTAACATGCACCTATACAGCGCGGCAATGTGGGCCGCTTCCATTGGGAGGGTCGAGCGTTTAGGATGATCCTGATCGACGAACAGGGGCGACCTCGCCATGCCCGACGTGCTCGCTACCGTCATTCGCGTCGCGACGGCCCCGGTTCGCATGTTTGGGCGCTCGCGACGTTTTCGCTGGGGCGTCGGCGCCGTCATCGTGATCGCCGGTTCCTTTTACGCCGCCCTGTGGGTGCTCGACCGTGTCATGCCGGCCAGCACGCCGCCGGCGCTCGTCAATCTGCCGCCGCTGCCCGCGTTGCAACCGGTGACCCGCTCTTCCTTCGTGATCGCGCCGGTGGCGTTTTCGATCGCCGCCATCCGCGACAGCATGGATGCCGCGGCGCCGCGCCAGCTGCTCGGCAAGAATGACAATCCGGTTAGCGCCCTGCTCTCGGCGGCCGATATCGGCATCACCGTCGGGCGCGGGCCGCTCGCGGTTGCCGGCCAGCGCGACGACCTCGCCATCTCCACTGCGCTCAACGGCTCGCTGAAGGTTACCGGCCAGATCGCGACCCAGGCCGGCAATCTCGTCGGTTCGCTCGCCGGCCTGATCGACAGCGCCGTCGGCAGCGGCGGCAAGGGCGGCAACACGTCAACGAAGAACGACAATCCGATCACCGGCTTTCTTTCCGGCGTGCTCGGCAACAAGGACTCTTCCGCCGACAAGTCCGGCGGCGGCAATAACAGCGGCATCGGCAAGACCGTCGGCGACCTCACCACCAAGGTGCTCGACCAGCGCGTTGACGTTAAGGGGCAGGTAACCGTGCATTCGCGGCCCGCCATCACCGCCGACTGGCGGCTGCAGCCCAATCTCACGGCCAAGCTCCAACTCGGCGACAGCGCGCTGCAGCTCGCCGGCCTCAACATCAATATGGCGCAAGAAGCGAAACCGATGATCGACGGCATGGTCAACGACCAGGTCGCCAGTTTGGAAAAGTGGCTGCGCAACTCCCCGATCATCGAGCAGGCCGCACGCGAGCAATGGGCTAAGATGTGCCGCGCCATCCCACTCGGCGGCGGCAATACCGGCCTGCCGCAGCTCTGGCTGGAACTGCGCCCGGTGCGTGCCGCCGCTGCGCAGCCGCGCATCGATCCGCAGAACGTCACGCTCACCGTCGGCGTGCTGGCGGAGACCCGCATCACGCCCGCCGAAACCAAGCCGAATTGCCCGTTCCCGTCCAAGCTCGAATTGACGGCGCCGATGGACGACGGTCGGCTCCAGGTTGGCTTGCCGATCGACGTGCCGTTCACCGAGCTCGACAAGCTCCTGGCAGCACAGCTCAAGGGCCATCGCTATCCGGAGGACAACAGCACGCCAGTCGATGTCGAGGTGCGCCACGTTAACATCGGCGCCTCCGGCGACCGGCTGCTGATCGCGCTCGACGTGAAGGTGCACGAGAAGAAGAGCTGGTTCGGCTTCGGCGCCAGCGCTACCGTGCAGATCTGGGGCAAGCCGGTGCTCGATGCGCAGAATCAAATTCTCCGCCTCACCAACCTGTCCGTGGACGTGGATTCGGCAGCTGCCTTCGGGCTGCTCAGCGCCGCCGCGAAGGCCGCCATCCCCTACGTGCAGCAGGCGCTTGCCGAGCACGCGGTGATCGACCTCAAGCCGTTCGCCGCCGACGCTCGCAAGAAGATCGGCATGGCGCTCGAGGACTTCCGCCGCAGCGGCGAAGGCGTCAAAGTCGACGCCGCCGTGCAGGACCTGCGGCTCACCGGCATCCAGTTCGATTCGCATACGTTGCGCGTAATCGCGGAAGCTGACGGCGCCGCCCGGGTGGCGGTGACGCAATTGCCGGCGATGTAGCGGCCCACGAAATTCTCGTACCTTCTCCCCGGGTCAGGCGGCCATCGTCTACAAGATATTAGAAGCGAAAATAAATAAATGCTGCCGTCCAATCGAAAAACAGCAAGCAAGTGACAAATGCTATGCTTGCAATCATGCCGCCTAAAACTTGATATGCGATTCTCTTGTTTAACATGCTGAGGATACGGTCGGTATCCGCCAAATAGCAGGCTATCGTCGCCACTAGGAGCGCCAACCAGGATTCGGGCGGGAGATTCTTTTGCGCTGACCAAATTGTGAGGCTTTGCAGCACTTGTCCGATCTGCTGCATATCAAACATGAAGGGAAGCCAAGCAAACGATACTAGGCTGAACGTGATGCCGCGCTGCAACAGGGCTGGCATACGATCCCATGACCGGGCAGAAAAATGATAACCGACGACCAGCAATGCATGCGTTAGACCCCAGGCGGCAAAATTCCAACCGGCGCCGTGCCAAATGCCGCATGCCACGAATACGATGAAGATGTTGCGGATATAGCGATTGTTCCCGCCGAGCGGAAAATACAGATAATCGCGCAACCAGTACGACAAAGAGATATGCCAGCGTCGCCAAAATTCCCGAGGGTTAAGCGACTCGTAAGGCAGCCGGAAATTGTCGGGCAGCCTAATACCAAGCAGGCGCCCAAGTCCGATCGCGATCAGAGTGTAGCCGAAAAAATCGAAATAGATTTGAAAGCTAAAGCCAAAAACCAAGAATAGTGCGCCTGGAGCGGACAAATCACCGAGATGGCTTTTCATAAGTGCGACATATACCGAGAGCCAGTCAGCAAGCAGGATTTTCAGCACATAGCCGAGGCAGATCTGGATCAGCGCTTCCTGCGTTTCATTGAGTGTCAGCCGGAATGAAGGGAGTGCGAAAAACTGTCCGGCGACATTGCGATAGCGCAGAATAGGGCCGGCAACTAAATGGGGAAAGAATGTGACGAACAGCGCGAAATTGACCAGCGGTGCCGGCGTTTCAATCTCGCCGCGGTACCGATCAATCGCATAAGAAATCAGTTCGAAGGTAAAGAATGAAATTCCAATCGGAAGGACGATCCTGGCAAAAGTGGTATCCTGCAAGCTTGTCATGGGGATGCCGATCACGGCGACCAAGATAAAGGTGAGGTACTTGAAATAGATCAGCGCCAAGAGAGGAAAGCCGATCGCGAGTGCCAAGCGCCAACTGCTTTGGGGGTATAAATCGCTTTGTGTGATCACGAACACCCATGCAATGTCCGCAATCAGCAAAAGCAGATAAATCGTGCCTGACAGCGCGTAAAAAACAAGGCTAGCCGCCAGAAGAAAGTGTCTGCGCCAGGTGCGCGGCACAACGAAAAAATACCCGGCAAACGTGGCGGGAAGGAACACCCACACGAATGATAGATTGTTGAAGAACACGGGCTAGCGTCTCCGCTCGATCTGCGGACGCAGCCATGCCGCAAGCAGTGCGGCCGGCGCATGATCGCGGTCGAACCATGCCTCGCCGGTAAGCAAAGGCGGTCCATAGCACTCAAGCCGGAATTTCACGCAAGCTTCATGAAAGCGCCGTCGCACGGCGCGTGCATTGGCCGAGAGTCTGCCATCATCGAGACTCATGAGCCGCGGAGCCACCGGGCTTTCATAAATAATGACTCTCGTACCGGCGTCGCGGATAGCGGCGAGCCTCGCAAAGTCATATTCGAGCTGCACGTAGGTATCCGCGCGCTGCGGCAGGGGGCTAATCGAAACATCACCTGCCGAGTGCGTCTCTTTTAGGCTGCCGTCAGCCCGGAAAGAAGTCGCTGGTCCCGCCACGCCGGCCAATGCGCTCAATTTAGCGAGCACATAAAAATGATTGAATGTAATTGCCATCTGCTGTTCTTCGGCAGATCCGGCATTGATGATTTGGATGATCGCACTGCGCGGTCCTTCATGTTTCCAAGCGATCCATATGTCGATAGCTTCCTGCAGCCAACGTCGCGGCGGGCCGGGAAAAACACCCAGCCCACCCGGCAATCCAAGTTCGGCGTAATCCATGCTGATGATGGCAATAGCCGGCGCCTTGCCCCGCATACGCAATCCGTCAAGAAGCCGGATGCTTTGTCGAACCGATTGGCCGCCGATCGCGAAGTTGAAAAAACGCCGGCCCCGAAGGCCAAGTTCATCTTTACCCACCATGAAAACTCGGCTGTTTCCGAACAACCCCACATCATAAGCAGGCTTTCGTTCTGCATGTTGAAGTTTGAGCGTAGCGATCTCGTCGCTCGGCAGCAGCGCCATGACCCAACGCCGCTCCGGATCGTCCAGCACGACCATCGGCAAAGCAATCATTCGCAGTAACAGCAACATTGCGAGAGCCACGACCAACCCACAGAAAAACGACCAGACAAAATAGCGCGGGTGTGGCCGCAAACGGTCTAGCGATTTTTCGATTTCCGACATGGTCTTGATTATCGACACAACGCTTCGAACTTCGCTTTACGGCAAGACCAAACCGCAATATTTGCGATCGGATTTTGTAATGTCACTCGAGAATTCGATACTACTTACATGCACCATGGTTCCGCTATACTAATTTCCTGCGGAAGCGCGCTTTGCCGGAGGTTACAGAGTCGAGGCAGATCACATCCAATTTCAAGACAATCGGTTTGGGTTGCAACCGGCTGGCACTCCGCCTCAAGAATGGGTCAGACCTGTTTTGGAAGCTATCACGCTACCCCCACTCCCCTAGGAGGAGAGGGTCAAGACTGAATATCGGCACGCTCTCTTTATATCTGCCCGCATTGACACCGCCCATCCGCGGCATAGATTAGCGGCGTTCCGAGGGGAGCCCCGGCAAGGGGCTGAGAGACCGCTGATGCTGCGGCGACCCTTCGAACCTGATCCGGGTCATGCCGGCGAAGGGACGGAAAACATGCCTCAAACTCAAGCTCGCAACGCATTGCCGCCGGTCAGCGTCATCGGCGCAGGTATCGCGGGAACTTGGCAGGCGCTGCTGTTTGCCGAAGCCGGCTGCAAGGTCGCGCTCTACGAGCGCGACGACGCCGCGATGACGCAGGCCACCTCGCATTGGGCGGGCGGCATGCTGGCGCCCTATTGCGAGGGCGAGACGGCGGAACCCCTGGTGACCCGGCTCGGGGTGCGCTCGCTCGACCTGTGGCGCGAGGCGCTGCCGGACACGTCGTTCAACGGCTCGCTGGTGCTGGCGCACGCGCGCGACCGCGCCGATCTCGAGCGCTTCGCCCGGCTGTCCGAGAGCCATGAGCGGCTCGGCGGCGAGGCGCTCGCCGCGCTTGAGCCCGATCTCGCCGGCCGTTTTTCCGACGGCCTGTTCTTCGCGCAGGAAGGCCATATCGATCCGCGCCATGTGCTGTCCGCTTTGCACGCGCGCTTGCGTGCCGCCGGCGTACCGATCGAATTCAAGTCAGCGCCCGAGCCGCGCGAGCTCGACGGCATGGTGATCGACTGCCGCGGCATGGCCGCGCGCGATGTCTTTCCCGACCTGCGCGGCGTCAAAGGCGAGATCATCATGGTGGAGACCGATGAGATCACGCTCAAGCGGCCGGTGCGCCTGCTGCATCCGCGTTGGACGGTTTACGTGGTGCCGCGCGAAGGCAACCGCTTCTTCTTCGGCGCCACCTCCATCGAAAGCGACGACCAAGGCGTCAGCGTGCGCTCCGCGCTCGAGCTGCTGACCGCGGCCTACGCCCTGCATCCGGCTTTCGCCGAGGCGCGCATTGTCGATATCGGCGCGGCCTTGCGCCCGGCCTTTCCCGACAACCTGCCGCGCATCACCGTCGACGAAGACCGCATCAGCGTGAACGGGCTTTACCGCCATGGCTTCCTGATGGCGCCGGCGCTGGCGGAATTGACCGTCGCCCACGTGCTGCACGGGCGCACCGACAACGAGGTGGTGCGATGCATGTGATCGTCAACGGGCGGGGCACCGATATCGCAGCGAAGTGTCTCGACGGGTTGCTCAGCGAGCTCGATCACGAAGACACCCATGTCGCCGTCGCGGTGAACGACCTGGTGGTGCCGCGCGCGCGCTGGGCAGCGACCGAACTCAACAGCGGCGACCGCATCGAGATCATCACGCCGCGGCAAGGTGGTTGACATGGTGGCCTTCTACGGCAAGGAATTTTCCTCCCGCCTGCTGATCGGCACGGCGCAATATCCTTCGCCCGCGATCATGCAGCAGGCAATTCGCGCGTCCGGCGCCGAGATCGTCACGGTGTCGCTGCGCCGGGAGGCGGCCGGCGGGCGGGCCGGCAGCGCCTTCTGGTCGCTGATCAGCGAACTGAACGTGACCGTGCTGCCCAATACCGCTGGCTGCCGCAGCGTCCAGGAGGCGGTGAAGACCGCGTCGTTGGCGCGCGAATTGTTCGGCACGTCCTGGATCAAGCTTGAAGTCATCGGCGACGACGAGACGTTGCAGCCCGATGTCGTCGGCCTAGTCGAGGCCGCGCAAATCCTGATCAAGGACGGCTTCGAGGTGTTTCCCTACTGCACCGAGGACCTCACAGTGGCGCAGCGCCTGCGCGATTTAGGTTGCCGCGTGATCATGCCGTGGGCGGCGCCGATCGGCAGCGCGCGCGGCCTCGTCAACCGCGACGCGCTCAAGCTGCTGCGCGAGCGCCTGCCCGAGGTGACACTGGTGGTCGACGCCGGGCTCGGTGCGCCCTCGCATGCCGCCGAGGCCATGGAGCTCGGCTATGACGCGGTGCTGCTCAACACGGCAATCGCCAAGGCCGGCGATCCGCCCGAGATGGCGAAGGCATTTCGTCTGGCGGTCGAGGCCGGCCACGCAGCCTTCAAGGCCGGGCTGATGGGCGCGCGCGATTTTGCTTCACCCTCGACGCCGGTGGTCGGGACACCGTTCTGGCATGCCGCATCCTGACCGCTTCTACCCGATCGTCGACAGCCTCGCCTGGGTCGAGCGCTTTTGCGCGCTTGGCGTAGGCACAATTCAATTGCGGGCCAAGGACCTCACGCATGAGCAAGCGCTCGCCATCGTGCATGCGGCGGTCGTCGCGGCCGGCGACCGGCTGGTGGTCAACGACTATTGGCAGGCCGCTATCGAGGCCGGCGCCGCCCATGTACATCTCGGCCAAGAAGATTTGGCACAAGCCGACGTGACCGCCATCCGCCGCGCCGGCCTGACGCTCGGGCTCTCGACCCACGACAATGCCGAACTGGAGAACGCGTTACTTCATGATCCCGACTATGTGGCGCTGGGCCCGATCTATCCGACCACGCTCAAGGCCATGCGCTTTGCCCCGCAGGGGCTGGAACCCATCACGTTGTGGAAGAAGCGTATCGGCAATATCCCGCTGGTCGCCATCGGCGGCATCACGCTCGAAAAGGCGCCAGCGATCTATGCGGCCGGCGCGGATTCGATCGCCGTGGTGAGCGACGTCACCCTCAACAAAGACCCGGACGCGCGCGTGCGCGCCTGGCTCGCACAGCCGGCGCAGACAGCCGAGCCGTTATTCACCGCGCATTGACAGCATGTGCATGGGGCATACATTAGCTTCGTTCCGAGGGGAGCCCCGCAAGGGGCTGAGAGACCGCGTCGCCCGCGGCGACCCTTTGAACCTGATCCGGGTCATGCCGGCGAAGGGACTGGACACCATGCCGATACCGCATCTCCTTGCCGGGTCGATGGCACCCTTGGGGCGGTCCGTCGACACCAGCAATTTCGCCTGAACCGGGGACGGGGGAAACACCATGCAGCGATCGATTTATCTCGCCAAGCTGATCGGACCGGTATTCGTGACCATGGGCGTCGGCATGTTGCTCAACGCGCCCATCTTCCGCATTTTGGCCGAGCAGTTCCTGTCGAGCTATGCCCTCATCTTTCTCGCCGGCCTGCTCACGCTCAGCGCCGGCATCGCGCTGGTGCTGGCGCACAATGTCTGGGTCGGCGACTGGCGCCTGATCATCACCCTTCTCGGCTGGCTCAGCGTCATTGGCGGCATGTTCCGTATCGTCGCGCCGAACCTGGTGGTGAGAATCGGCGGCGCAGTGATCGGCCATGGCGAGGTTTTCATGGTTGCCGGCTTCGCCGTGCTCGTGCTCGGCGGCGTGCTCAGCTATTTCGGCTATGCCAACACATCGTCACCGCCCGCGCGCACCGCTGCGCGCCGCGGCCAGCGTAAACGTCGGGCGACATGAGCAAGGACGTGGTGAAGGACTAGGATGCATGCGCACTTCCATATTGATCGCGCGGTTGATCGGCCCGGTGCTGTCGGTCATCGGCATCGGCGTACTGGCAAACAGCGATGTCTATCGCCAGATGTTTGGGCAACTCGTCCACGGCTATCCCTTCGTCTACTTTTCCGGCGTTCTGCTGCTGCTCGCCGGTCTCGCCATCCTCAATGTGCACCCCGACTGGACGGCCGACTGGCGCAGCGTCATCACGGGGATTGGTTGGGTCCTGACCGGCGTCGGCATGTTCCGGCTCATCGCCCCGCAGTTTCCCGCTTTCGTCGGCGGATCGGTGGTTGCGCACAGCGGCTTCTTCATCGGCGCGGGCATTGTGCTGCTCGCGCTTGGCGGCTTCATCACTTTCAAAGGTTACGTAGCGGAAATGCCGCGCTGAAATCGGAGACACGGTCATGAACATCCACGATCCCAAGGTCACGCTGCCGAACGTCACCACCGGGGCGCTACCCGCGTCACGCAAGGTCTACGTGAGCCCCGAGGCCGCCCCCGATCTGCGCGTGCCGATCCGCGAGATCGACCTCGATCCGAGTTCCGGCGAGGCCGCCCTTCCCGTCTACGACACGACGGGCCCTTACACCGATCCGGACGTCTCGATCGACGTGGAGAAGGGCCTCGCCCGCACCCGCCTCGACTGGGTGAAGGAACGGGGCGGCGTGGAGGAATACCAGGGCCGCCCGATCAAGCCGGTGGACAACGGCAATGTCAGCGGCAAGCATCTCGCGCGCAATTTCCCCAATACGCCGAAGCCGTGGCGGGCGGTTTCTCTTTCTTCACCTCTCCCCTCGTGGGAGAGGTCGGCGAGCGAAGCGAGCCGGGCGAGGGGGGAAAAATTCGTTGAAGGCAATGCCCCCCCACCCCAACCCTCCCCCACAAGGGGGGAGGGAGAGAGAGTCAGTGCCTCTCCCCAAAGGGGAGAGGGAGCAGGCCTGCGCATGCCGCAAGGCCAACATCCCCTCACCCAGCTCGAATGGGCGCGCGCCGGCGTCATCACCAAGGAAATGATCTACATCGCCGCGCGCGAGAACCTCGGCCGCAAGCAGCAGCTTGAGCGCGCCGAAGCAGCCCTGGCCGACGGCGAGCAATTCGGCGGCGCGGTGCCCGCCTTCATCACCCCGGAATTCGTGCGCAGCGAAGTCGCGCGCGGGCGCGCCATCATCCCGGCCAACATCAACCACGCCGAGCTCGAGCCGATGATCATCGGCCGCAACTTCCTCACCAAGATCAACGCCAATATCGGCAACTCCGCCGTCACCTCCTCGGTCGAGGAGGAAGTGGAGAAGATGGTGTGGGCGATCCGCTGGGGCGCCGACACGGTGATGGACCTCTCGACCGGCCGCAACATCCACAACACGCGCGAATGGATCCTGCGCAACTCGCCGGTGCCGATCGGCACCGTTCCCATTTATCAGGCGCTGGAGAAGGTCGACGGCGACCCCGTCAAGCTCGACTGGGATGTGTACCGCGACACGCTGATCGAGCAGTGCGAGCAGGGCGTCGACTATTTCACCATCCACGCCGGCGTGCGGCTCGGCTACATCCACCTCACCGCCAACCGCGTCACCGGCATCGTCTCGCGCGGCGGCTCGATCATGGCCAAGTGGTGCCTGTCGCGCCACAAGGAATCATTCCTCTACGAGCGCTTCGACGAGATCTGCGACATCATGCGCAAGTATGACGTGTCGTTCTCGCTCGGCGACGGCCTGCGCCCCGGCTCGATCGCCGACGCCAACGACCGCGCGCAGTTCGCCGAGCTGGAGACGCTGGGCGAATTGACCAAGGTGGCCTGGGACAAAGGCTGCCAGGTGATGATCGAGGGCCCCGGCCACGTGCCGATGCACAAGATCAAGGTCAACGTCGAAAAGCAGCTGAAGGAATGCGGCGAGGCGCCGTTCTACACGCTCGGGCCGCTGACCACCGACATCGCGCCCGGCTACGACCACATCACCTCGGCCATCGGCGCCGCCATGATCGGCTGGTTCGGCACGGCGATGCTCTGCTACGTTACGCCGAAGGAGCATCTCGGCCTGCCCGACCGCGACGACGTCAAGGAAGGCGTGATCGCCTACAAGATCGCCGCGCACGCCGCCGATCTGGCCAAGGGGCACCCGGCGGCGCAGCTGCGCGACGACGCGCTCTCGCGCGCGCGCTTCGAGTTCCGCTGGCAGGACCAGTTCAACCTCGGGCTCGATCCGGAAACCGCGCAGGCCTATCACGACGAGACGCTGCCGAAGGAAGCGCACAAACTGGCGCATTTCTGCTCCATGTGCGGCCCGAAGTTCTGCTCGATGAAGATCACGCAGGATGTAAGGGACTATGCGGCGACGTTGAATGACAAGGAGCAGGGGATGGCGGAGATGTCGGAGAAGTTTAGGGCGATGGGCGAGCAGGTTTATGTGGAAGCGGAAAAGGTGAAGGAGGGGAATAAGGCGTTGTAAATGAATTGGGATGGGGCGAACGAAACGGACGTTCGGGAGGAGATCGCAGCGCCGTTTTTGGCTGCTTTGGGCTATGCTAGAGGCACGCCCAACGACATTCTTCGCGAATTTTCTGTCGCCTATGAACGAATATTTCTAGGGAGGAAGAAGAAAAACGATCCGCCTTTGCGAGGTCGCGCAGACTACGTGCTCGTGGTCACAGGCGCGGCTCGATGGGTTTTGGAAATTAAGCCCCCGTCGGAGACCATCGATTGCGGCGCGATCGAACAAGCAATGTCGTACGCAAAACATCCGCAAGTATCCGCCTCATACGCAGCAATCTTAAATGGTCACCAGTTATTGGTCTTCCATTCGTCACAAAACTCGCGTGACACCCCAACTGCAAGCGTTGAAGTAACTTCAGCAGAACAGCTGGCGAAACAATTGGAGGGCCTGCTTTCCCCTTCGGCCATCAGACGCGACTGCAGCCCGCCGATCGTGGATTTAGGCACGCCACTTGCAGACGGGCTCCGATCAAAAGCACTGATAACTCGTGGCTTCATATCGTATACGGACTTCTCGTGGGACTGCAATTTTCCGTTGCCCGAACAACAAGTTGCCAATTTGGACGAGACGTGTCGAAGAATGAGCGGGTTTCGGTCTACCGTGACTGGAGGGCAAGTCTGGAGAGATGAAACCTCACGGATTAGAGCAAAATTAGATTGGACGTTGCCACACGATGACTTGTTGAAATTTGCTCAAGACAAGAAACTATTGGATGTTGAATATCTTTCACTGGGATCGACGATATCAAGCGACCAAGCCAATCCGACTATTTTTGATGTAGTTGGCGGCATGAGCGTTGTCAGAGGCGAGCGTCTTTTCGACATACTCCGGTGGGATACGAAGATTGCCGACATCGGAATGTCAATGAACTATCGCGGACAAGCTAGCGGGACGATCCAACAAAACAGATTCAGAGGAAATTTTCAGGCAGAATACGAGTCGAGCTTTCCGGCGGTACCGGGACTCAATGTCGGAATGTTCGGATTAGGTACCTTCGAGATCGAATTAGATCCTCGTTAAATAGCCCGTAGAGCGGGTTAGCGAAGCGTAATCCGCCATTTTCTTTTCGACAACCAACGCGTTATTGCGGCGGGTTACGCCTTTGGCAAACCCGCCCTACGCGCCTATTTTACCGAGTTTATTATAATGACTCTGATTACATTCCAGATCGCCTTCATATCCGACTTTGAAGGATGAAAATCTGGATTGTGCACGTACTGGTGCATCGAGTGTGCCGACACGATCGGTTTGTCGCTTTCAAACTTTCTGATGATATTACGGGCCTTACCCTCAATTAGGCCACGACTAGCCATGGAGTCTGCTACTGAAGACACCCGCCTAGCAAAAAAATCTCCCGAACCGAATACTAAGCCGTGGTCCCGAGCATAGTATGTAATAGCCAACTCAAGAAGAACACGCATTAATACTGCGATGGCATTGTCGTGATCATCAAATTGAAGCGTAAACTGGAGTTCCCTCCAGATTTTCTCGCCTCGCTCAAATTCGGCTCGATAAAGAAAGGGATTTTGGTCGGCACTCGATATCAAGTGCTTATCTTTAGGTACTCGGCCTTTTCGGACAAAAGGAGTGACCTGAATTCCGGCGTCTTCGCTTTTTTGAGTCGAGGCTGCGCGACCGATGGGCGCCACGTCAACTTCGAGGCCTTCACTTTTAAGCCTATCAAGATACCGCGATTTGCTTGCGTTGTTCCAAAGGTCTCCTAGTACGACTTTCTGGCTCGCCATATCCTCGGCAACGCGCTTTAGCGTAGCCATATTTTTTTGTTTGTCCGTCAGATAAGTCAGGGAGCCGTTCGCGAAAGAAAATCCTGCTCTTTTCCTGATCGGCTCTGAGCTAAACAAGCGCTCAAGGTTAGACCACGGCAGCTCCATTTTTTCGGGTATCAACTGCTCCGCCTTGAGAGCTCTTTCAATAGCTTCGCCCAAGCCAAAACTTGCTTTACCTGTTCTTTGGAGAAAGAAAGATTTCCCTTCAGGATCCCATTGACTGCGGCCCACGCCATCTTGGCTGCCTGTGTGCCTGCGATACAGCATTTCGTCTATGACAGCCAAATCAGTTTCGACCTCACAACTGATAGATGAAAATGCGGCCACGATTTCTTTCGAGCCCAAGCCGGTAAAGAAATTTTTCCAACTTTCACTTGGAGCCAATGCCGGATCGACAAAGAGCTTTATGCAACACATACGTCGGTTGCCATCGAACACCATATATTTGGCACCATCGGAGTGGACGAGTGGAGGCTCATAGAGCCGCCTGGTATTCGCCAAATCCTCTGCCAAGGCTCGCATGTGCGAGTTGCGGTTTTCCAATAACCATTGGATGGCCGACGCCTGATCCCTTAGGGGGCCATGCCTGTCATTGTCCGGGTTCAGCTCAAGCTGATCCGCCTTAAGTACTTCGATCTGCATCTATTAAGCGATGTTTTTGAAAATTCAACTTTTGCATTCTCTTAGATGGAGGGCAAGCCGGCCGCCTTCCGCAGTGCCTGATTGATCCGCTCCTGCCAGCCCGGCCCGTCGGCCTCACAAGAAATTCAAGACGTCGCGGGCGATGCGTGAGCCGCGCTGCGTCCTCCTAAGCGGGATTGCCGGGTCAATCCCCGGATCGCGCCTGCGGCGCGTCCGGGGACAGGGCCCGGCAATGACAACGGAGAGGCGGTCGCCGCCTTGAAGGCCTGCTCGGCGCGGGCGCGCGCGTCCGGGGGCGTCGGTCCTCGGGCCATAAAAAATTATAGCACGGCGGCACGGCGAACTCGCTTCCCCTCTCCCATGGGGAGAGGTCGGCGCGCGGTAGCGCGCCGGGTGAGGGGTTAGAGCCAATCGGCAGTCACTTGCCCCCTCACCCCTACCCTCTCCCCACAGGGGGAGAGGGAGCGCGCCGAGTTCGCGGCAGCAAGCTTCGCCCGGATTGAGCGTAGTGAAATCCGGGACTAACCTCTCAACATATTGCAAGCGCAGCCAGCGGGACAGGTGAGGCAATGACCCACGTCATCTACAAGGTGGTCCGGCACGAGGACGGCTGGGCCTACACCGTCGGCGGCACGTTCTCGGAGACCTTTGCGAGCCATCAGGCGGCGCTCGATGCGGCGCGCCGCGCCGCCGCCGAGCAGCGCGAGGCCGGCCATACCGAGGGAATCGAATACGAGAACGAGAAGGGCGAGTGGCACCGCGAGGTCGCCAGCGGCCGCGACCGGCCGGACACCGAGGTCGAGGACAGCCAGTAGGGCGCAATGCTGCGGACGTGGGTAGCGCGGGCCATGGCCTCTCCATCGTCATGCCCGGGCTTGACCCGGGCATCCCGCTTAGGGCGTCGCTGTGCCAGCCCAAGCGGGATTGCCGGGTCAGGCCCGGCAATGACGCTGAAATATAGACGAGCCGCCTAACAACACGCACACTCGTCACATGCGCCCTGCGCTCACCCTCGCCGTGTTCGTCGCCCTCGTGCTCGGCGGCGGCATCCTGATCGGCGTGCTGACGCCGCCGGGCGCATGGTACGCCGCGCTCGCCAAGCCGCCGTTCAACCCGCCGGGCTGGGTCTTCGCGCCGGCCTGGACGCTGCTCTATATCCTGATCGCCGTCGCCGGCTGGCGCACCTGGCAGCGCGGCCCGCGTGAGCCCGCCATGGCGGTGTGGTTCGTCCAGCTCGCGCTCAATTTTCTCTGGTCGCCGGAGTTCTTCGGCGCGCACCGTCCCGGCGCCGCGCTGGCCGTGGTGGCGGCGCTGCTGGCGGCGATCCTCGCCTTCATCGTGATGCGCTGGCCGCGCGACCGCGTCGCCGCGCTGCTGTTCGCGCCCTATGCGGCCTGGGTGGCGTTCGCCACGCTGCTCAACGGCGCGATCTGGTATCTCAATTGAGTTAGGGTTGCGGCCAAACGACCCGCCGCATCCCTGCCCCGCCCACAAAGGACCTGCACCGATGCTTCCTCGCAATCTCATCCTGGCGCTCGCCGTGCTCGCCGCTTGCGCGCTTGCCGGCCCCGCCGCCGCGCGCGACGCCGCCAAGCCCAGCTATCCGGCCGTGCCGCTGCTCTCGACCGGCAAAACCATCGTCGGCGAGACCATCCGCTATCCGCGAGGCGACGCCCATGTCACGGCCGCCATCGTCACGCTAGCGCCGGGCGGGCGCACCATCCTGCACAAACACGGCGTGCCGCTTTTCGCCTATATCCTCTCAGGCGTCTTGACCGTGGACTACGGCGCGCACGGCACGCGCACCTACCAGCAGGGCCAGTCCTTCATGGAGGCGATGGACGTCGCGCATTTCGGCATCAACAAGGGCGCGCAGCCGGTGCGCATCCTGGCGGTCTATATGGGCGCGGCCGGCGCCAAGGACGTCATCCCGGTCAAATAGCAAGCGTGGCCCGGCGGCCAAAAAAGCTGGATCCCCGCCGGAGCCTTTCCCCGCGCAGGCGGGGACGGGGATGAGCGGCTTCGCCGCTCACTTCACCGTAATCGCCAGGCCATTGAGGTCCGCGCTGACAATCGCGCCGACCGAAGAGCCGGTGAGCGCGAGCACCGCGCCTTTATGGTTGGTCAGAACGATTGCCTGCGCGCCCCGGCCGACCGCCGCGCCCACATTGCCCGCGGCATAGACGCCGGCGACATCGGACGGACGGCTGATATTGCTCACCGTGCCGTGGAAGCGTGTCTGCGAGGCGCCGAACGTGAACCCGTAACTAATGCCGCCGATGCCGAGCCGGTAACTTTTGCCGTGGAAGGTGAGCGTGCCGCTGCCGCCCGAGCCGCCGACGACGAAGCCGGCCTTGATCACGCTGAAGCTGATGGTGCCCTCGTCGGCGCGCGCGGGCGCCGCCAAGGTTGCGCCCGCGAAAGCGACGAGCGCAATGAGTGCTGCACGAAATCCCGGCGAAAATCGCATGGCGTTGTCTCCTTCAGGGTGTGGGGCCCAGCGAATCGGCCCTGCCTGGGCTCAACGATACTGCGCGCGCGCTGCGCCGACTACTTGTCCCGAAAGCCTTATGGCGCGCCGCCATATTTGCCGGCTGCTTTGCGCAGCTTCGCGCGGCTACTCGCCGCCGGCCATCGCCGGCAACCGGAACTGCCGCCGGTAGTGGCTCGGCGAAAGACCGGTGGTGCGCTTGAACAGGCGGCGGAAGAAGGCCGGGTTCTCGTAGCCGATCTGCCAGCCGATCTCGTCGACCGGCGTGCCGGTGCGCTCCAGGCGGCGCTTGGCCTGATCCACGCGCAGGTGCTGGATGTATTCGATTGGCGTCAGGCCCGTGGCCTTGCTGAAGCGCCGCTTGAAGCTGCGCTCCGGAATGCCGGAGAGACGCACCATCTCCTCCACCGGGTTGGGCGCGGAATAATTCTTGCCCGCCCATGCTTGCGTCCTAGCGACCATGGCGTCGCCGTGGTCGGTGACCGGCACGAACACCATGAACGGTGCCTGCCCGTCGGCGTGCCACTGCAGCACATGAAACTTGGCCAGCGCGTGGGCCGCCGGCACTCCCACTTGCCGAGCAACGATATGCAGCAATAGGTCGTGCCATGAGGTCGAGGCGCCGGACATCACCAGCTCGCCGCAGCTGCCGGCGGTGATAAGCATCTTCTCCAGGCTCAGCTTCACCTTCGGGAACACGCGCTCGAACGCCCGCGCGTGCGACCAGTGCATGGTCGCTTCGTGTCCGTCCAAGAGACCAGTTTCCGCCAGCAGGAAAACACCGGAGCAGGCGGTGCAGATCGTCGCGCCGCC
>Ga0307417_10000206_pt1 | contig 25046 bp, 23 predicted proteins | sample SalMarWE160210MG_2_FD_202514 | JGI IMG/M metagenome (GOLD analysis project Ga0307417, IMG submission 202514) | Salt marsh sediment microbial communities from the Plum Island Ecosystem LTER, Massachusetts, United States - WE1602-10 | ecosystem: Environmental > Aquatic > Marine > Intertidal zone... | reverse complement strand
AGGAGGGCTTTGCCAATGTGGCGCAGGCGATCACCGCGCCAGGCGACGTGGTGCTGGTGCCCAACCCGAGCTACCCGATCCACGCCTTCGGTTTCCTGATGGCAGGCGGCGCGGTCCGCGGCGTGCCATCGGAGCCGACGTCGAATTTCTTTCACACGCTGGAACGGGCGATCATCCACTCGATCCCGAAGCCGACGGCAGTGGTGGTCTGCTATCCGGCCAATCCTACCGCTTACGTCGCGAGCATCGATTTCTACCGTGAGCTTGTCGCGTTCGCGAAGAAGCACGAAATCCTCATTCTGTCCGATCTCGCCTACGCCGAAGTCTATTTCGAGAACAATCCGCCGCCCTCGCTGCTGCAGATTCCGGGCGCGGTCGACATCGCGGTCGAGTTCAGCTCGATGTCGAAGACCTATTCGATGCCGGGCTGGCGAATTGGTTTCGCCGTCGGCAACGAGCGCATCATCGCGGCGCTGTCGCGGGTGAAGTCCTATCTCGACTATGGCGCCTTCACCCCGATCCAGGTGGCGGCTATCGCCGCGCTCAACGGTCCCGACGATTGCATCAAGGAGATGCGCGCGACCTATAAGCGCCGGCGCGACGTTTTGGTGGAAAGTTTCGGCCGTGCCGGCTGGCACATGCCAAGCCCACGCGCTTCGATGTTCGCCTGGGCGCCGCTGCCGGAGCCGTTCAAGAGCCTCGGCAGCGTGGAATTCTCCAAATTGTTGGTCGAGAAGGCCGACATCGCGGTGTCGCCCGGCATCGGTTTCGGTGAATACGGCGAAGGTCATGTGCGCATCGCGTTGGTGGAAAACGAGCAGCGCATCCGCCAAGCCGCGCGCAATATCCGCCGCTTCCTCGAAAGCGGGCCCGGGCAGCTTCACAACGTCGTCCCGCTCGCGACGCGGCGCTAACGGTATCGAATTAATCCAGATGACTCAGGCTCTAAGAGTAGGCGTCGCCGGTTTGGGCACGGTCGGCGCCGCCTTGATCGCCCAAGTGGCGCGTCAGCGCGAGGCGCTGGCCGTGCGGTGCGGCCGGCCGATCGAGATCGTGGCGGTCTGCGCGCGCTCGAAGGCCAAGGATCGCGGCGTCAGCCTGAAAAAATTGACGTGGTTCTCCGATCCGGTCGCGCTGGCGCGCGCGCCCGGCATCGACGTGTTCGTCGAGCTGATCGGCGGCGCCGGCAATCCCGCAAAAGCCGCGGTCGAGGCGGCGCTTGCTTCCGGCAAATCGGTGGTCACCGCCAACAAGGCGCTGCTCGCCAAATACGGCGTCAAGCTGGCAGCGCTGGCCGAGAAACATCATGCCGCGCTCAATTTCGAGGCCGCAGTCGGCGGAGCCATCCCGATCGTGAAGACCTTGCGCGAGGGGCTTGCCGGCAATTCGTTCGAACGCATTTACGGCATTCTCAACGGCACCTGCAACTACATCCTGACCCGGATGGAGCAGGATAGCATGACGTTTGCCGATTGCCTGAAAGACGCGCAGCGGCTCGGCTATGCCGAAGCCGACCCGACATTCGACGTTGAAGGTCATGACACCGCGCAGAAGCTCGCGATCCTGGCGAGTCTGGCCTTCGGCATCCGCGTCGAGCAGCGCGCGATCTATGTGGAGGGCATATCCTCGATTGCGCCGGCCGACCTCGCAGCTGCCGATGAGCTCGGCTACCGCGTAAAATTATTGGGCGTGGCGGTAAAGACGCCGAAGGGCATCGAGCAGCGCGTGCATCCGACCATGGTGCGCAAAGACTCGGCCATCGCCCAGGTCATGGGCGTGACCAACGCTGTGACCATCGACGCCGAGGGGATCAATCCGCTCACGCTGGTCGGGCCTGGCGCCGGGGGTGCCGCCACCGCCTCGGCAGTGCTTTCCGACATCGGCGACGTGGCGCGTGGGGTAAGAACCTCTCCGTTTGGCCGGCCGGCCGCGCGGCTCGTCGGCGTCCACAAGGCGCCGATGCAGCGCCACGAGGGCGGCTATTACATCCGCCTGCTGGCGCGCGACAAGCCGGGAACCGCGGCAACGATCGCCAAGCGGCTCGCCGAGCAGGAGATTTCGCTGGAGTCGATCGTGCAGCGCCACATCGGCCCGAGCGGGGAGGTCAAAAGCGGCTCCGTCCCCGTTATCCTCATTACCTACGCCACCACCGAGGACGCCGTGCACAAGGCCCTTGCCGCGGTAGGGCGCGATAGGGTGATCTCAGGGCGGCCGCAAGTGATCCGAATCGAGAAGAACTGAGGCACCGGCCAGGGGGAGCGTAAATCATGGCGTCGATCACCATCCAGCCGGAATTGCTGCTGGAGCGCATACTCACGCTCGAGATCGTGCGCGTGACCGAGCGCGCCGCGGTCTCGGCCGCGCGCCTGCGCGGGCGCGGGCAGGAGAAAGCCGCCGACCAGGCCGCGGTCGATGCCATGCGGCGCGAGCTCAACAAGCTGCCGATCGACGGCACGGTGGTGATCGGGGAGGGCGAGCTCGACGAGGCGCCCATGCTCTATATAGGCGAGAAGGTCGGCAGCAAGCAGGGCCCGAAAGTCGACATCGCGGTCGATCCGCTGGAGGGCACCACGCTCTGCGCCAAAAACATGCCGGGCGCGATCGCTACGCTGGCGATGGCGGACGCGGGTACCCTGTTGCACGCCGCCGATGTCTATATGGACAAGATCGCCATCGGCCCCGGCTATCCGAAAGGCGTGGTCGATCTCGATGCCCCGCCGCAGGAAAACATCATGGCGCTTGCCAAGGCGAAAGGCGTCAAGCCGGAAGCCATCACCGCCATCCTGCTCGACCGCCCGCGCCACGCCGACATGATCGCGGCGGTGCGCAAGACCGGCGCCGCGGTGAGCCTGATCAGCGACGGCGACGTTGCCGGCGTGATCCATTGCGCCGAGCCGAAGACCGGCATCGACATCTATCTCGGCATCGGCGGCGCACCGGAAGGCGTGCTGGCGGCTGCCGCGCTGCGTTGCATTGGCGGGCAGATGCAGACCCGGCTGGTGCTCGACACCGAAGAGCGCCGTGAACGTGCGAAGAAGATGGGCATCAAGGATCCCAAGAAGAAGTACGACATCGAGGACATGGTGAAGGGCGATTGCCTGTTCGCCGCCACCGGCGTGACCAGCGGAGCCATGCTCAGTGGCGTGAAATTCGGCAAGGACGTGATCGAGACCGAGACGGTAGTGATGCGCTCGGTCACCGGTACGGTGCGCCGGGTGATGGCCGAGCACCGCCAGCTCGATAAATTTTATCTCGATTGAACTCTTTGCCGATGCGCCGTCGACGCGAAGCGGAGCGTCATGCGCTACGATTAGTTCTTTCGGCATCCGATTCGGAGCGGACGCAAAACGTTCCGCGCATGGTGATCTGGCGATGGCGTTGCCGACGACGGTTCTGAACGAAAGCGAGTGCTGCTTTCTCGGCGTCGAACGCTCGGCCACGGAGCGCGCTTGGCGCGACCGGCTGGACGCGCGAGGCGCCGCGCGGGCGCTCGCCATTGCCCAAAGACACGGCGTTCCGGAATTGCTGGCGCGGGTGCTGGCCGGCCGCGGCGTCGAAGTGGACGGGACGCAAGCCTTTCTCGACCCGAGCATCAAGCGGCTGATGCCCGATCCGCATACGCTGACCGACATGGAGCAAGCCGCCGCGCGCCTGGCTGACGCGATACAGCGCGAAGAGAAGGTGGCAATCTTCGGCGATTACGACGTCGATGGCGCTACCGCGGCGGCACTGCTCTGCCGCTACCTGCGGCACTGCGGCCTCGATCCGGTCGTGCACATCCCGGACCGCATCTTCGAAGGCTATGGCCCGAACGTGGACGCTATCCGCTCGTTCGCCGAGAAAGGCGTCAAGCTTCTGATCACCGTCGATTGCGGCACCACCAGCGGCGAGCCGCTGGCGGAAGCCCAGCGCCTGGGTCTCGACACCGTCGCAATCGACCATCATCAGGCTGACGAAGAGCTTCCGCCGGCGCGGGCAATCGTCAATCCCAACCGGGCCGACGATCTTTCAGGGCTCGGCCATCTGGCCGCGGTCGGCTTGGTTTTCCTCACCTTGGTCGCGGTCACGCGCGAATTGCGCCAGCGCAATTTCTGGACGGCTGAGCGACCCGAGCCTGATCTGCTGGCGCTCCTGCATCTGGTCGCGCTCGGCACCGTCGCCGACGTGGTGCCGCTCACGGGGCTCAACCGCGCCTTCGTCGCCAAGGGGCTGATCGCATTACGGCGGCGCGATCAAGTGGGCTTAACCGCATTGATGGACGTGGCGCGGCTGTCCGGCCCGCCGGAGCCCTGGCATCTCGGCTTCCTGCTCGGACCGCGCATCAATGCCGGCGGCCGCATCGGGCGCGCCGATCTCGGCGTGCGGTTGCTGCTTGAAGAGGATCCGACCGAAGCCGCCCGCATCGCCGCCGAGCTCGACCGCCTCAATCACGAACGCCGCGCCATCGAGCAGGCAACGCTCGCGCAAGCCGAGGCAGAAGCCTTGGCCGCGCTCGGCCTGGACGAGAAGGGCGCCGTCATTGTCACCGCGCAGGAAGGCTGGCACGCCGGCGTGGTCGGGCTGGTGGCGGCGCGGCTGAAGGAGCGCTACGGGCGGCCGGCCTTTGCGATTGCCTTGGAGCGCGGCGGCATCGGCACCGGATCGGGGCGCTCGATCGCCGGCGTCGATCTCGGCCGCGCGGTGCGTCAGGCGGTGCGCGATCGCCTGCTGATCAAGGGCGGCGGTCACGCCATGGCAGCCGGCATCACGTTGAAAAAGGATTCGCTGGCGGCGTTCCGCGCCTTTCTCGAAGACACATTGGCCTCATCGGTGGAGGTCGCGCGGCGCGAGCGCGCGCTACTGATCGACGGCGCGGTCAGCGCCGGTGCCGTCAACCTGGCGCTCACCGATATGCTTTCGCGTGCCGGACCTTACGGCGCCGGCAATCCGGAGCCGTTGTTGGCGCTGCCATCGCACACCATCGCCTATGCCGATCCGGTGGGCGAGAGCCACATCCGCGTGCGGTTCAAATCTGGCGACGGCAAGTTCGTCAACGCCATTGCCTTCCGCGCCGCCGGCCAACCGCTGGGCAAGGCGCTTATCGACAACCGTGGCCGCGCCGTGCACGCTGCCGGTCACCTCGCCGTCGACCGCTGGCAGGGCGAGGAGCGGGTGCAGTTACGGCTTGCCGATATCGCGGTTCCTTAGCTAGAACAGCGTATGGCGAATGCGACCCCGCCGTGGTTAGGAATTGCCGCAAGCGGTTTCGTATTGCTCAGTTACGCTTATTGCCATGGCACAGCTGCCGCCGGCGACACGACGAATGTCGGACGCTGTCTCGCTATCGCCGCCGAACTGAACCTCGGCGCGCCGCCGACGCGAACCCAAGCGAAATTGCGCGCTGGCCAACCGATTACAATTGTTGCGCTGGGCTCATCGTCGACCAGCGGCTTCGGCACTTTCGGGCCCGGATATCCGGAAGTGTTAAAGACAGAGCTTTCCCGACTGCATCCTTCCCTTCATATCGACGTGGTCAACAGCGGCCACATCCTCGATACGCTCGGTGGAATGATCGCGCGGATTGGCACCGACGTGCTGAAATACAAGCCCGACCTGGTGGTTTGGCAACTCGGCACCAACGCCGTCGTTTGGCATGGCATCGCAAGCAACGCCAATCAGTCGCTGCGCAAGGGTGTGGAGCGCTTGAAAAAAGCCAATGCCGACGTGATCTTGATGGACCTGCAAGACGCGCCGAACGTGCGCGCAAGGTCTTCGCGTGCCGCCATGGAAAAGCTTATTGCCGATGTCGCGCGGGAAGAGGCGGTGGGGTTTTTCCCGCGCTACCTGCTCATGCGACGAGCGCGCAAGGAGGGGGTTGGTGGCTTGGTCGCCTTTGATGGCCTGCACAACTCAGGAGACGGCTATCTCTGCATCGGCCGGGCGCTGGCGCGCATGATCGACCGCGGAGTCTCGCCGTAGTTGGCGTCTGCCGCGCCGCAATTCGTTACCTTTTATTAACCATACCGAGCCAGCTTAGCTGCAGGGCACCAAGCGGGCGCTGGCAAAAGCCGCGCCCGGTTTCGTTTATGTGGGGGTCGGCGCGCACAAGGGCTGGTGAAATGCGGTCAGCAACTTCAAAAGCGGCGAGCATCGAGGCGAAGCGCTGTCTCTATGCGCCGCGTATCGGTTTAGCGAAATTGTCGAAAATAGCTTTTGACGGCGGCGACCTACGCCCACTCTGGCAAGAACTTATGGCCAAGGCTTCCGCCGGCAAAGCAACCGCGGGGGACGGGCTTGACTTGTCGGTCATCGCGCAACTACTCGGTGACAAGGATCAAGGCCTCGAAATTCAATCCCAGGTGCTTGCCCAGCAGCAGCTTTTCCGACCGCCATGCGCGAGCGCCACGCCGCGATTGCGCGTGCTTGCGCTGGCGGCCGCCATGGACATGGGCGGCAACATGCCGATCGAGTTTCTGCTGGAGGATTCCGATATCGAGCTGATGACCTTGTACATCGTGCCGGGCATTGCGTTGCCCGAGCCTTTGCCGGATCACGATGTCGCCATCGTCATCGCGTCGGACTCGGATGCCTGCCGCGAGGCGCTTGTCGACATTGCCCGGCTTGCGATGTCTTGGCCGCGCCCGCTGCTGAACGCGCCCGGCCGCATCTGCAATCTGGATCGCGACAAACTGCATCGTCTGTTGTCGGGCGTACCCGGCCTTGCGATTCCCGTGACGGCACGGGTGGCGCGCGAGCAGCTTTCGAATATCGCCCGATCCGGCGCCGGGCTCGCCGGCATTGCCGACGGTCTGGTGTTTCCGATCACGGTGCGGCCGACCGGATCGCATGCGGGCTTCGGACTGGCAAAGCTCTGGGACGCTCGTGAAGTCGGGCAATATCTTCGGGAGCAGCCTGAACTGGAGTTCTTTGTTTCGCAATTTATCGACTATGCGAGTGGCGACGGCCTGTTCAGAAAATATCGGATTACCTTCGTCGATGGGCAGCCCTATGCGGTCCATATGGCGATATCGGAGCAATGGAAGATTTGGTATTTGAACGCCGAGATGAAGACGAACGCCGCCAAGCGCGCGCAAGAAGCGGAATTTATGGAGACTTTCGATGATCGCTTCGGCGCGCGCCACCGCGGTGCGCTCGCCGAGTTAGCCGCGCGCATCGACCTTGACTATTTCACGATCGATTGCGCGAAAACCAGGCAGAACGAATTGCTGATCTTCGAGGCGGACAATACCTGCATCGTCCACAACATGGATCCGCCCGAGATCTTTCCCTACAAGCCGCCGCAGATGCGCAAGATCTTCGACGCGTTCGCGGCGATGTTGATCGGCAGAGGCGGGCATGATGCTTGAGATTTCCAAAGTGATCATGGCCACGCTCCGCATTTAATATAGATTTACTCTAAAACGCTTATTCGCCAATTCTTGATACGGATCAACCACCTGAAAGAACGGCGGGTGCGGCATGATATTGGGCGATGACGACGCGCTTAAAATTGGCGTTCCGATGACCGCGGGGGGCCGCAAAAGCGCCTCGGTCGCGTGTTGTGGTATTGACCCTGATCAAGGAAATCGCCGCGATTTGGCGCTCTTATAGCCTCGCATCGAATCCGCCACCGATCAGGACGAGTGCTTCGCCATGTCCGAACTGCAAACCGTGGTCAATTTGCCGCCGTCGCGGCAAGTCGCGCGTGGCGTTGGCCTGCCGTCCACGTCGCCGCCAGCCGCGCATGGCATGGATCTTCCGTCCTTTGAAACGCTCAACCACGTGGCGCGGGCCATGATCGCCCGGTTCACGCAGGGCATTTCGCCGCATGCCCTGTTCGCCGCCTGGTTCGATTGGCAGTCGCACCTGTCGCGCGCGCCCGGGCGGCAGTTGGAGCTTTCGTTGCAGGCATTGGTTTTCGGCGCGCGCTTGTCTGGCCTGGCGAGCGGACGCGCGGCGGAATTGCCATTCCCGCCCGGGGATTCCGATCGCCGCTTTGGCGATCCGGCCTGGCAGAAAACGCCTTACTTGTTCTGGCAACAAGCCTTTCTTGCGCAGGAAGAATGGTGGTGCAACGCGACGCGTCAGGTTCGCGGCCAGAGCGCCAAGGACGCAGACCGCGTCGCTTTCATGGCTCGCCAGTTGCTTGACGTGGTGTCGCCGTCGAACGTTCCGTGGCTCAATCCGGTCATTGTTGAGCGGACCCTAAAGGAATCGGGCGGCAATTTAGTCCGCGGCGCCAACAATTTCTTCGAAGATTTCTATCGTCTGCTGACGATGAACCCGGATGGGGCTGGGGAGAGCTTTCGCGTTGGCGAGGAGGTCGCCATCACACCGGGCGAGGTCATTTATCGCAATCACCTGATTGAGCTCATCCAATACCGGCCGGCCACCGCCGACGTGTTGGCGGAGCCGGTGTTGATCGTGCCGGCCTGGATCATGAAATACTACGTGCTCGATCTGACGCCGGAACACTCACTGGTGCGCTATCTCGTCGGGCGCGGCCATACCGTTTTCATGGTCTCATGGCGCAATCCGACCGCCGCCGACCGCGACATCAGATTTGACGACTACCGAACCGACGGGCTGATGGCGGCGCTCGACACCGTCAACGCCGTCGTTCCCGGCCGCAAGGTACATGCCTGCGGCTATTGCCTGGGCGGCACGCTGCTTGCCATCGCCGCCGCCACCATGGCGCGCGACGGCGATGACCGGCTGGCCTCGGCGACGTTCTTGGCTGCGCAGACCGATTTCAGCGAGGCCGGCGAACTCATGCTGTTCGTGGACGAAAGCCAGGTCGCGTTCCTCGAAGACATGATGTGGGATCAGGGCGTACTCGATACGCGGCAGATGGCCGCAGCCTTCAGGATGCTTCGCTCGAACGACCTGGTCTGGTCCAAAATGACGCGCGAATACCTGTTGGGCGAGCGCGACCCGAGCAGTGACCTGACGGCCTGGAATGCCGACCAGACGCGGATGCCATATCGTATGCAGTCGCAATATCTGCGCGGTCTTTTTCTGGAAAACCGCCTGACCGCCGGCCGCTATGCCGTGGAAGGAAAAGTGATCGCGCTTAAGGACATCCGCGTGCCGATGTTCGCTGTCGGCACCGAGACTGACCACATCGCCCCGTGGCGCTCGGTCTACAAACTTCACCTGTTCACCGATAACGAATTGACTTTCGTGCTGACCAACGGCGGCCATAATGCCGGAGTCGTATCCGAACCGGGCCATCATGGCCGGCACTACCATTTCGCAACCCGCCATCCGGGCGACCGCTATGTCGATTCAGCGACGTGGCTCGCGCACGCCATGCAGGCGGAAGGCTCATGGTGGGAGCAATGGTCGTCGTGGCTTGCCGAGCGAAGCGACGCTCAACGGATCGAGCCGCCGTCGATCGGATCTGCCACGCGTGGTCTGATGTCGCTATGCCGGGCGCCGGGAACCTATGTTCACCAGCATTGACGGCGCGTCAGAGGATTGCAAGCTCAGCGCTTGCGCGCCTTGTGGCAGAATACGTCGTAGATTACGGCGATGATGGTACGCGCTTCGTCGCTGGCCACGCTGTAATAGACGGTCTTGCCATCGCGCCGGGTGGCGACCAGGCCGTCGGCACGCAGCCGCGCGAGCTGCTGCGACACCGTCGGCTGACGCAAGCACAGTTCCTGCTCCAATTCGCTCACCGACTTCTCGCCCTCGGCGAGAATGCAAAGGATCATCAGCCGGCTTTCGTGCGCCAGCGCCTTGAGGAAATCGCTGGCGCGCTTGGCGTTGTCCAGCATGCGGTCGATGTCGTTCGAACTGGACCGAGTATCGAAGCGTTGCAATTCCATTGAATCACCTTGGTTGCGGGGATAACGCCAGAATACAGGAGATCAACTGGGCGCGCGCAATGTTTTTTCGCTTCGTTGCGCGCGTTCTCCACCCGTTCTGACTTTGTCGAGTTTCTCCATTAACATAAAAAGCTGCGTCCAGAACGCCTCCGGACCGCCATAGCCGCGAATGCGCCCGATTTCGCGGCCCTTATCGACCAGCACGAAAAGCGGCGTGAGCCGTTCCACCTGGATGAACGAGAGATCCGGCGGCAATGCTTGCGAGATATCTACACGGCGCAACGGCGCGCGCAAACTGTCTTCGGTCTTGCCGTAAATCGTCCCGATGTCGCGGTCGAAGGCCTTGCACCACGAGCAGCCGGCCTGCTCGAACATCACAAGCTCAGCGGCGCGCGCGTTCGCGGCCGTCAAAGCGATAAACATAGCGCCGGCGAGCACGAGGCTAGAAAAATATTCCAGCGCGCGCGGTTTGATCGCCAACTTCGTTCTCCGCATGTGAAAGTGTCTCAAAACAGCGCTATTGAATCGCAGCTAATTATATCACAGAAGTCGAATATGTCGATTGGATGGGGCCGGAGATGAGTCTGGACGTGAGCGCGGGTGGGGCCTTCCTGGCCGGGCTGTTGTCGTTTGCCTCGCCTTGCGTGCTGCCGCTGGTGCCGCCCTATCTGGCCTATATGGGCGGGGTTTCCATCGAGGAAATGCATGCGGGCGGGCGGGCCCGTGTGCGCCTGGCGGTGCTGCTGGCGGCGCTGTGCTTCGTAGCCGGATTCAGCACCGTGTTCGTCATCCTCGGCGCCACCGCCTCCTGGATCGGGCAGGCGGTCAGCGCCCATCTCGCGCTCCTGGGATATTTCGCTGGAATTTTCATCTGCCTGATGGGGCTGCATTTCCTGCACGTGTTCCGGATTCCGCTGTTCGACCGTACCGTGCGTATCGGCCTTCCGGAGAAGCCGGCCGGGTTGATCGGCGCCTATCTGATCGGGCTCGCCTTCGGCTTCGGCTGGAGCCCTTGCGTCGGGCCGGTGCTGGCCGCCATCCTGCTGGTGGCGGGCGCGCAGGACAGCGCCGGCGAGGGCGCGCGGCTGTTGTTCATCTATTCGCTCGGTATCGGCCTGCCGTTTCTGGTGGCGGCGGGTTTTGCCGGCGCCTTCATGCGCTGGAGCGCGCGCTTCCGTAAGCGGCTTGACATGATCGAAAAGGCGATGGGCGTATTGCTGATCGTCACCGGAGTTTTGATTTTTACCGGCCAGATGTCGGCCATCGCTTACTGGCTGATCGAAATGTTTCCGGCGCTCGGAAAGATCGGCTAACCGAAACGGAACGCCAGCAGATTATCGATCGCGCGCAGCGAGCCGTTGATCCGATGCACCTTGGCGGTGTCGTGGTTCGCAACCGCATCGGGGACCTTGGCGAGTTCGGTCTGCGCTTCGTCGATCAGTCGGCGAAACGCGGGCGACTTGCGGATTGCCTCGCTTGCCATGGCATCGCAGCGGGTAAGTATCTTGGCGTAGGTCGCAGCCTTCTCGGCGACGGCAGGCCCGGTGCCGGGCTTATTCCAATCGAGGTCGGGTCTGTCGTAGGCCATGAACGCGGCAGCAGCCTTGTTGGAATCGCGAATGCAGTCGGCCAGCACCGCGACGTGCGCCGACTTGCGCAAGGCGTAGAGATCACCACGCACGGCTTCGAGCGATTGACGCGCGCCATCAAGGTGGCCGGATTTCAGTAGCAGATCGGCGCCGACCAGACGGGCGCTGATGCCGACGAGCGTCTTGGCATAGAGCACGTTGCCATCAAAGGCAGCCGGCCGGTGCCCGGAGAATCGCTGTGCCAGCTTGCTCCAAGCCGCCCGCAACCGGTCGATTTCGAGCGAGGCGAGATCGACGTTGCCGGTGCGCAAATAGCCGATCGCCACTCGGTTATGGGCGGCGGCGGCCTCGACCGCGGCGTTGAAATCGGCGAGATCGTCGGCCCTGGCGGCGCCGATGGTGAGCAGCAGGGCGATACAGGCAGCGCTTGCGAGGCGGACGATCATCGATGTTCACCGGGCTTTGAAGACATGGTATAGCAGAATTCGAATATAACCGTGGGCTGGAAACGCGGCGAGACCCGGGTGTCCCTGGGGCTTGCGACACAACGACGGCATAAAGGCCATGACCACAAGACGCGATCTATTGATGGGCGCCGGCGCGCTTGCGGCCTTTGGCCTCACGCGCGCGCGCGCCGAGGAGGCGGCCAAAGAACCGGCGATGACCGCCGACGGGCTGTTGACCGAGCCCTGGTTCCTGGAAAGCTTCCTCGATCTTGCCGACGATTTGTCCGCCAGCCACAAGGAGGGCAAGCGCCTGGCGATCATGTGGGAGCTGCGCGGCTGCCCCTATTGCCGCGAGACGCATCTGGTCAATTTCGCGCAAGCCCGCATCACCGACTACATCAAGTCGAATTTCGAGGTACTGCAACTCAACACCATCGGCGACCGCAAGGTGACCGATTTCGACGGCAGCGAGTTGTCGGAAAAGGCGCTGGCCGCAAAATACGCGGTGCGCTTCACGCCCACTTTCCAGTTCTTCCCGGAAACGCCGGCGGGCTTGAACGACCTGGCGCCTGCCAAGCGCGAGGTGGCGCGCGCGCCTGGTTATCTCCGCCCGGACGATTTTCTCGCCTTTTTCCGCTTCGTGCGCGAGAAGGCCTACGAGAAGGGCAGCTTTCGCGATTTCCTGAAAAGCCAGCCGAGCTGAGCGCCGGCGCGTTCCGCGCTTTGCCTTGGCGCGCCGTTTAGCCTATGACTTTGCCCGGACCAAATCTCGCCCGGGCGCCTCGTGGCCAAACTCAACCTCTCCGTCGCCGTCCGCGACTATGACCGCACCCGGCCGCTCTCCGACGGCGTAGTGCAGATTGACGGCGTCGATCCCGTCTACATGGCGCTCGATCCGGAGGAGATCTTCTTCCGCGCCTTTCGCGGCGCCGAATTCGACATCTGCGAATTGTCGTTGTCGAGCTTCACGGTCAAGACCGCGCAAGGCGCGTGCCGCTATGTCGGCGTGCCGGCCTTCGTGTCGCGCGCCTTCCGCCATACTTCGATCTATGTGCGCACCGACCGCATCAAGAAGCCGACCGACCTCAAGGACAAAAAAGTCGGTGTGCCGGAATATCAGTTGACCGCCAATGTGTGGGCGCGCGCGATCCTCGAAGACGATCATGGCGTGAAGCCGTCCGATATTCACTGGATCCGAGGCGGGCTGGAGGAAGCGGGACGGCCGGAGAAAATCGCCATCACGCTGCCCAAGGACGTGAAGCTCGACAACGCGCCCCTCCGGCGCACGCTGTCGAGCATGCTGGAGGCTGGCGAGATCGACGCTTTCATCGGGCCGCGGGTGCCGTCGTGCTTCACACGCGGGGCGCCGCATGTGGGCTGGCTGTTTGCCGATCCGGTGGCGGCCGCCAAGGACTATTTCAAGCGCACCGGCATTTTCCCGATCATGCATCTGGTCGGCGTGCGGCGCGAACTGGCGGAGGCGCATCCCTGGCTGCCGGGCGCCGTGTTCAAGGCGTTCGAACGCTCCAAGGCGATCGCGCTGGAAAAGCTCGCCGACACTTCGTCGACCAAAGTGACGCTGCCGTTCGTCGAGGAGCGACTGATGGAAGCGCGCGCGCTGATGGGCGATGATTTCTGGTCCTACGGCGTCACGCCCAACCGCAAGACGCTGGAGACCTTCCTGCGCCACCATCATGCGCAAGGGCTGTCGTCGCGGCTGGTCAAGGTCGAGGACATCTTCCATCCGGCGACGTTCGAGACCTACAAACTCTAGCGCCTGATCCCGAAAAACGGGAATCGGTTTTCGGATAAGATCACGCGCCAGGAAAATTCCCGCATGGCCACGATCACCAGCATCGCCGGCGGCGCGCCCAAGCCGGTGTTCGACACGCTGGCGCCCGTATTCGAGCAGCGCACCGGTCACCGGCTCAATGCGCTCTATGACACCATGCGCGGCATCGCGGCCCGCATCGCCGCGCATGAGCCGCTCGATGTGCTGGTGATGCCGGTGCCGCTGATCGAGGCTTACGTCAAGGACGGCACGGTGCTGCCGGCCGGCCGCGCGGCGCTCGCCACTATCGGGCTTGCCGTCGGCGTCAAGGCGGGCGGCAAACTGCCCGATGTCTCGACGCCCGCGGCGCTTCGCGAGGCGCTGCTTGCGGCGCGCGCGATCGTGCATGCCCCGCCCGGCGCCACGCCGAGCGGCGCACAGAGCGACAAGATCATCAGGGAGCTTGAGCTTGGCGAAGCGCTCGGGTCCCGTGTTGTCCATCGAGCGGGGCTGGCCGGCGGCGTCGCCATGATCGCCGGCGGTGAGGCCGAGATCGGCATCTTCCCGAAAAGCGAGATCGTCAGTGCCGCTGGCATTGCCCTGGCGGGCGTGCTGCCGCCGGCGCTGCAGCTGAATATCGTCTATGGCGCCGGCGTGACGCGCGCGAGCGCGGTCGCCGGTGCGGCGGCGGACTTCATCCGCTTCCTGATCGAGCCGGAAAGCCACAAGGTCTGGATCGCCTGCGGTTTTGATTCGCCGGCCTAGGCGCGGCGGATGCGCTCGAGCCCGCCGAGGTGGCCAATCAGCGCATTAACCCCGATCGCCAGTACGAACAGGACGATCAGCATGGCGTACATGCGCGGCATGTTGAAAGTGTCGTAGGCGCGGATGATCAGAAAGCCGATGCCCTTGTTGGACAGCCGGGTCTCCGCCAACAGCGTGCCGATCAGCGCGAAGCCGAAACCGAGGCGCAGGCCGTTGATGATCGGATGACGCATAGCCGGCAGGTAGATTTTGAGCACCATCTGCAGCGTATTGGCGCGGAAGCTCTGGCCGACGCGGATCAGCACCGGATCGATCTGACGCATGCCGGCGGCGACGCTGAGCGTGATCGGAAAGAAGCAGGAAAAGGTGCCGAGCGCGATCTTGGAAGGGGTGTCGACGCCGAACCACATGATGGCGATTGGCAGGAAGATGATCTTGGGCGTGGGTCCCAGATAATAAAGATAGGGCTCGAATGCCTTCGACAGGAATCGGTTGGCGCCGAGCACGATGCCGACCACGAGACCGGCCGAACCGCCGATCAGCAAGCCCATGCCGATCTCGCCCGCGGTGACGCCGAGATTGAAATAATATTCGCCTTGCAAGAGCAGCGCGACCAGCGCGCGCGCGATCGCCGACAGAGACGGCACAACGTCGCGGTAGAGCCAGCCGGAATGGGCAAGGAACTCCCACAGCGCCAGCACGCCCAAGATGATGGCGGCGCGCAGCAGCGTTACCGGACCGATCAGCGGGCCGGCCGCCGCCGCCCCTCTCAGTCGACCGGTCTCAGCCATCGCTCGATCCTCTCCAGCGCCATGAAGAACAACACGCTCACCAGAATGACGACGCAGATAGCGGCATAGGTGCCGGCAAGGTCGTAGCGCTCGGCGAGGTCGGTGATGAGCTGGCCGAGCCCGCCGTAATTGATCAGGAATTCGGTGCCGACCACGTTGATCAGCGCGAAGATCAGCCCCAGCCGCACGCCGACGAAAATGGTCGGCAGCGCCGCCGGGAACAGAATTTTCCAGAACTGCTGCGTGGCGTTGAGATTGAAGCTGCGCCCCACATCGACCAGCACCTTACGCGTGGCGGTAATCCCCTCGATGGTCTTGAGAATGACCGGCGGCAGGCCAGCGATGAAGCCCATCATGATGATGGTCAAGGCGTTGCGGCCGAAGATCACCAGGAACAGCGGATACATCAGCACCAACGGCGCCGAGGCCATGGCGGCGACCCAAGTCTCGCAAGCCCGCTGCAACAGCCTGAAACGGTGCATCAGTACGCCGCTTGCGACGCCGCACAGCGTGAGCATGACGCCGGCGGTGAGGCATTCGGCCGCCGTCAGCAGAAAGCGCCTGAAGATGTGCTCCTCGACCACGATTTGGCGGAAGGCCTCAATCACTTCCGACGGCGGCGGCACAATGTAGCGGTTGATCGCGCCGATCTGGATCAGCAGCTCGGCAAGCAAAAGCGTCGCCGTGACGGTGGCGAAGCCGATGACGGCGGGCGCGACTTGCGCGCGGGCCGGGCGTTGGGTCGCGGTCGCGTCTGTCATGCGCCACCGTGATGATGATGCAGCACGTGCGATTCCTCGTCGCGCATGCCGCGGCTCGCCTCCTCGCGCAGGTCGTTCCAGATCTGCGCCACATAGCGGCCGAAGGCCTCGCTGCCGACGATTTCCGAGGTGCGCGGGCGCGGCAGGTCGATATCGACGATGCGTTTCACCTTGCCCGGCCGGTAGGTCATCACCAGAATGCGGTCGGACATCTGCACGGCTTCGGTGATGTTGTGGGTGATCAGCAGCGTGGTCTGCTTCAACTGTTGCTGGATTTGCAGCACCTTGTCGCCGAGCAGCAGGCGGGTTTGCTCGTCGAGCGCGGCGAAGGGCTCGTCCATCAGCAGGATTTTCGGCGCGGCCGCGAGCGTGCGGGCAAGCGACACGCGCTGGCGCATGCCGCCGGAGAGTTCGCCGGGATAGCGGTTCTCAAAGCCGTCGATCCCGACCAGTGCGATAAAATGACGCGCAAGCGCGATGCGCTTGTCGCGCGGCATGCCGACGAGTTCGAGCGGGAAGGCGACATTGTCGGTTACGTTACGCCAGGGGAAGGTCGACTCCTCCTGGAACACCATGCCGATCGACTTGTGCGGGCTGGAAATCGTCTCGCCGGCGACGGTGACGGTGCCTTGATGGTGGCTGAGCAGCCCGCCGATGACGTTGAACAAGGTCGACTTGCCGCAGCCGGACGGGCCGATGACCGAGAGGAATTCGCCGGGCTTGACGTGGAAGGAAACGTCGTCGACCGCGGTGATCGGGCCTTCCGCGGTCTCGAAGCGCACGGTGATGTCGTCCACCACCAGGATGGCATCGCCGGCGCTGGCCGCGGTGGTTGCCATCGTCAGCTGCTCTTGCGGGTCATGACCGCGGTCATGGCGGCGCTGTAGCCCGGTTCCACGTGCACATCGACGACCGCGACGCCGCCGGCTTCGACCGCGGCAATGGCTTTGTCGAAAGTGGCGGCGAGGTCGCCGATCGCCGTGACCGGGCCGAAGCCAACTGCGCCTTGCGCGCGCGCCATGGCGGCGAGATCGATGTCGGGATCGGAGATGCGCTGACCGACCCAGCGGTTCTCGACCGGGCGGCCGCGCATGCGGGCGACGCGCTCCTGGTGCAACTCGTCGTTGAAGAAGGAGCGGTTATTGGCGACCACCATCAGCAGCGGGATTCGGTAATGCGCCGCTGTCCACAGCGCGGTGACGCCCATGAGGAAATCGCCGTCGCCGCAGACGGCGACGGGCAAGCGCCCGCTGCCTTGCAAGGCCAGCGCGGCGCCGACCGAAATGCCGGGCCCGCCGCCGACGCCGCCGCCGCCGTCGGAGCCGAGATAGTCAAGCGGATGGTTAAACGGCCAACTGGCGCCGTTCCAGGACAGCGAGACATGGGTGAGCGAGCAGGGGCGTGTCCCTACCGCGCGGCGCAATGCGTCGGCCAAATGATCGACGGTGAGCTTGTCGCCTTCCGGCTTGAACGGCGCGGCCTTGTTGGCGGGCACCGCGCGCGGCTTGCCGGGCCCGAGCGCTTCGATGAGCGCCGGCACCGCGGCTTCGGGCGCGCAGGCAATGAACGCATCGACCGGCGGCAGGCCTTGATAATCCATGCTCCAGCCATTGTGCAGATGATGGTCGTTCGAGACCTGCACGATCTTCGCGGTGGTGTTGCCGGTCTGTTGGAGCGTGCCCGCGATATCGATCCAGTCGAGGCTGAGGATAACGTCGGCTGCGCGGATGGCGTCCAGCGCATCGGGCGCCGGCGCGATGAAACTTGGCGCGCCGATATGTAGCGGATGGTCGGTCGGGAAAGCTGCGCCAACTTTGATGTCGGTGGCGACGCGAGCATTAAGCTGCTCGGCGAGCGCAATGCGCGCATTCCAAGCGTCAAGATCGCGGGATTGGCGACCGGCGAGAATCAGCGGCCGCTTTGCGCCACGCAAGAGCGCGGCAGCCTTTTCGACGATGTCGGCGGCGGGCGCGCTGGCGATCTCCGGCATGAAGCGCTGCGTCTCGATCGCCGGCACTGGTTCGGTGAGTTTTTCCTCCTGCATGCCGGCGTCGAGATTGACGTAGGTTGGCCCGCACGGCTGCGTGTTGGCGATCCAGGCGGCGCGCAGCACCGCTTCGCGCGCGGCTGCGGGCGATGCCGGCTGGTCGTCCCATTTGGTATAGCCGCGCACCAGCGCGCCCTGGTCGCGCGCGGTGTGGATCCAATCGATCCAGGGCCTGCGCTTGACGGCGTCGACCGGCCCAGTGGCGCCGAGAATGAGGATCGGCATGCGGTCGCACCAGGCGTTGAAGATGGCCATGGTGCCGTGCATGAGCCCAACATTGGAATGCACCATCGCCGCCATGGCGCGCCCCGTGACCTTGGCATAGCCATGCGCAATGGCGATGGCGCTTTCCTCGTGCAGGCAGAGCAGAATCTGGGGCCGCTCATTGCCGAGATAATTGACCAAACTGTCGTGAAAGCCGCGGTAGCTCGCACCCGGATTGAGTGCGATGTAGGCGACACCGGTCGCGCGCAGTGCATCGGCCACGACATCGCTGCCGAACTGGGCCGCGTTGACGCCGGAGGGAACCGGCCGATCGACCGCGGCCAATGCGCCGTCGCGAGGGCCTTGCGCCGGCGCGCGCTGTCGCTTGGAATCCGTCACGGCGTCAAAACCCCACATGAGCCGCCCCTCAGCGGCGTGCCGCATCCAACCGGATTACGGGCCCTGACGCAATCGGGCCAAAACCTTCAAGCCGGCATAGCCGTCGGCCGGCTTCATGCCGACCTTTTTCTCGAAGGCGAGGATGGCCTTGATGGTGTCGCTGCCGGTGCGGCCGTCGACGCCGTCGGTCTTGAAACCGCGCGCGTTGAGGCGGCGCTGGATTTCCTTGACCTCGGCCATGGTCGGAATGCGTTCGCCGCCGGGGAACAATTTGTGGAAGTGGTCTCCGCCGCCGATCAGATCGCCGAGATGACAAAGGGCGAAGGTGTAGGCGGTGGACGGGTTGTAGGAATAGACCGCACGGAAATTCTGTCCGATCAGGAAGGCAGGACCACCGCGCTCCGGCAGCCACAGCTTCACCTTGTCGTGCGGACGCGCGAAGGCTTTGCCGTCGGCGCGCTTGACGCCGAGCGCGTGCCATTGCGCGTAGGTGCGCCAGCCGCCGGAAGCGCGCCCGCCCGATATCACTTCGCAGCCCCAGGCTTCGCCGCGCCGGTAGTGGCCGCGCTCGACCAGATAACGCGCGGTGCCGGCGAATGAATCAGCCGGATTGCCGAATGGATTGGCGCGGCCGTCGTGGTCGTAGTCGACGCCCATGTGCAGCCAGACCTCCGGCATCCACTGCGTGTGACCCATGGCGCCGGCCCAGGAGCCGATCATATCGGCGGGCTTGGCCCAGCCGCGGTCGACGATAGTGAGCGCGTTGAGCAATTCGGCTTCCCAATAGCGGCGCCGGCGCGGCTCGTGCCAGGCAAGCGCCGCAAGCGCCGGGATTACCGGCCGCATGTATTTCGGACTGGTCACCACGTCGCCGAAGGAGGATTCCATCCCCCACAGCGCGAGCATGATGGTGCGGTCGACGCCGTAGTCCTTCTCGATGCGCGCCAAGAGGGCGGCATATTGCTTGGCGCGTTCTTTGCCCGTGATGACGCGCCATTCCGAGCAGCGCCGGTTGATGTACTGCCATAGCTTCTCGGTGAATTCCGGCTGCGCTCGGACCTGCGCCATCACGCTCATGTCTGGCGTGATCGAATTCATAACCCGTGCATAGGTCGCCGGCGAAATACCGCGCTTGATGGCGCGGGCGCGGAACGCGGCGACCCAATGGGCGAAGGCGGCGTTCGATGGTTGCGCGCGTGCGCCGAATGCAAAGCTCGCGGCGGCGCCGAGCGCGCCTGACATCAGGACGCGCCGGTTGATCGAAATGGCCGTTGTCGTCCGGTCGGCAGGGATTCGCATGGCCGCATTGTATGAGACAAAGTTGCGTAGACAATCGGTGGCAATGAGACTTTTTCGTGATGGTTGACGCAAAACAGCCGCCGCGACACTCGGCCGCGGTGAAGCGTTAATCGCCGGCGGTGTGCTTGCGCCGGCGCTTTTTGCGCACGTGCCGCGGTTTTTTCGGTGGGGCGTCGTCTGCTTTCTTTTCTCCGGCTTTCTTCTCGTCCACCGCTTTTTCGCCGGCCTTTTTTTCATTGGCCGGCGGCGGGCTTGCTTGTGCAGCCGTCGACTCCGCTCCCGGCGCGGGCGGTGGAACCGGAACCGGCTCGGGATGGGCAATCAGCGGCTTCTTGTCCGGCACCGGCGGCACCGGATCGCCCGGTTTGATCACGGTGCCGCGGCCGCCGATCTGCCGCTCATAGGCGAGCACCAGCGTCATATAAGGATTGACCCAGACCCAGCCGACCTTGGTGAAAACCTGGATGTTGAAATGAATGTGGTAGGAGGTGCCGTTCTCGTGGTCGCCCCAGGTCGCGACCTTGCCGATGATCTCGCCTTCGCTCACTTCTCGCCCGCTCACCAGACCGTCCGCGTCCATGAATTTCGGATTCATGTGCAGGTAGCGGAAACGCACAAAGCTGTTCGCGGTGTTGATCACGATATAGGCGGCGAGATTGCCGGGCGTGCGCCAGATCAGGCCGTCGCGCACGGCGGCGACTGTGTGCAGGTAGGGCAGACAGCGGTCGCCACCTTCGTTGAAGATTGTGCAACTGCCCGGACGGATGTCCTCGCCCTGATGGCCGTAGCCGCCGGGACACTGACCGACCAAGAAGTCGCGCTGCTCGCAGAAATTGTCGCGCCACGGATAGGTGAAGTTGACCGCCGCCGATTCATCGAACACCAACGGGATGCCGTTGACCTTGCAGGAATATTTGCTGCCCTTGCGGCCGAGCCGCCCGCTATGGCCGGTGCGGTAGCAGTCGCCCCAGGGCATGAAAGATTGTGACTTCACATAATATGGCGCGTCAGCGATGGGCGAGCGCATGCGCGCATAGACGTGATAGTCAGCGCGCCCCGGCATCTTGCGCCAGCCGCTGCCGGGAATGAGAAAACCAGGGCTGAAGTAAGTGAAATCGGATTTGGCTGCTGGCTGTGCCAGATCGAGATGGGGCTGAGCGATCTCCTGCGGCGTGCCGCCGACGGTGCGCAGCAACTTAAGGAATTTTGCGGCTACCGGATCGGCCTCCTTGCAAGAAAGATAGCGCGAGGCGATCGGCTGGTCGTAGCATTGGATGGCGACCACGTATGGCACGCCGAAGCGCTCGAACACGTAACGCACGTGCGCCTCGCGCAGGATTCGCTTGATGCCGGGAAACAGCTCCGCCAATTCCTTGTCCTTGACTGAAAACACCTCCTGATGGTTGGGGCCGTCGAGGTCATAGGTGAAGCCGGCGCCGGTGATGCTGATTTCGATCGGCTTGCGGTAGCGGAAGTGGATGCCGCCGTCGCCGTCTTGCAGCCAAAAGGTCGCCATGTAGCCGGCCGGTCCCGGCAGGAAGAATTTCGACGGTTGGAACGGGCCGAAATATTTGTCGGAGGTGGTGACGTCCGCGCTCCCGGCCACGACGTCCTTGCTGAACGCGTCGATGTCGATCGGCAGCAGCACCGGCACGCTGCTCTTGGCGATGCCGGGAAAGCGCTTTTCCGTCTGCGTGTTGATTTGGGAGAATTCCTTCGCCGGCGGGCCGGTGATATCGGCGGGAAGCGACAGCGCCGCCTCCGCCCAGTTGACCTGGGTGAGGATGACGCGGGGCGCTTCGATTTTATCGGCAGCGGCTGCGGACGCGGCAAGCAACGCAGTGATGCCGATCAGAACCGGAAGTCTCAAATGCACGCCCCTCGACTGATCCTGTACCGTGTTGGCAACCAAGCTTGGCTGCGCTCAAGACTAATGGCAGAGGACGGCGGCGGACAAGGGCAGCCGCACCTCTGAAGGCGCGACCAGGGCGCACGGGCGACAAAGAGACGCGGATACCCGGAAAGCGCGATCAGTCCTTGGCGCGCTCGACATAGGAGCCGTCGGCGGTGTTCACCACCACGCGGGTTCCGACCACGATGTGGGTCGGCACCATGGTACGCACGCCGTTCGACAGTGTCGCCGGCTTGAACGAGCCTGAGGCGGTCTGGCCTTTCATCGCGGGCTCGGTGTCGGTGATCTCCAACGTCGCCTTCGCCGGGATATCGATTGAGATCGGGATGCCCTCATGGATGGCAAGTTTCACCACCATGCCTTCCTGCAGGTAGGCCGCCTGGTCGCCGACCAGGTCGGCCGGCAGAGCGACTTGGTCATAGGTTTCCTGGTTCATGAAGTGGAAGCCGTCGCCGTCCTGGTAGAGGTAGCTGAAGTCGTGGTCCTCGACATGGGCGCGCTCGACCTGATCGGTGGTCTTGTAGCGCTGCGAGGTCTTCACGCCGTCGGAAATCCGTCGCATATCGACCTGGGTGGTGGGCGTGCCCTTGCCGGGATGAAAATTTTCCGCGGTGAGGACGACATAGAGCTTGCCGTCAATATCGACGATATTGCCCTTGCGGAGCTGGCTGGCGATGACCTTCACGTCAACATTCCTTGAGTGCAAAGCGGTGAGCGGCCGTGGTTTCGGGGCGCACCATACTCATCCTGGCGCGGGATGCCAGTCTTTCCCGGCGCGCAACCGGCCGAGGTGAATGTGCAAGGCAACCCGCCGTTCTGGCTGCCCGGGGTGCACGCCGCCCGCCGCCCGTTCTTGGTGAAGCGCGGCCGCATCGCGACGGCGTTAAGGGCTTGGTTCGCGGCCCAAGAATTCGTGGAGGTGGAGACCGCGGCCCTGCAGGTCTCGCCCGGCAACGAGACACATTTGCATGCCTTCGCCACCGAGCTGATCGGCCCCGGCGGCGAGCGGACGCCGCTCTACTTGCGCGCCTCGCCGGAATTCGCCTGCAAGAAGCTGCTGGCGGCCGGCGAAACACGCATCTTCGATTTTGCGCGCGTGTTTCGTAACCGCGAGCGCGGGGATTTGCACCATCCGGAATTCACGCTGCTGGAATGGTATCGCGCCAACGCGCCTTACGAGAAGCTGATGGACGACTGCGCCGCGCTCATGGGGGAGGCGGCGTGCGCGGCCGGTGCGAGCGAGTTCAGCTTCCGCGGCAAGACTGTTGACCCATTTGCCGCGCCAGAACGCCTGACCGTAGCCGAGGCCTTCGCACACCATGCCGGCATCGATCTCCTGGCGACAGTGCGCGCGGGCAAAGGCGATACGGCGCAGCTGGCCGCGGCGGCGGAGCTGACCGGCGTCGCCATTGGCGCCGACGACAGCTGGGGCGATATCTTCAGCCGCGTTCTGGCCGAGCGGGTCGAGCCGCATCTTGGGCAGGGACGCGCGACGATATTATATGAATACCCGTTGCCGCTGGCGGCGCTCGCGCGTGCCAAACCCGGCAGCAACAATGTGGCTGAGCGTTTCGAGCTTTACGCTTGCGGGGTGGAGCTCGCCAACGGTTTTGGCGAGCTCACCGACGCCGGCGCGCAGCGCGGGCGTTTTGACGCGGCCATGGCCGAAAAGCAGTGCATCCACGGCGAACGCTATCCGGTGGACGAGGATTTTCTCGCGGCGCTTGGCGCCATGCCGCCGGCCTCCGGCATCGCGCTCGGCTTTGACCGGCTGGTCATGCTGGCGAGCGGCGCGGCCCGCATCGAGCAGGTGATCTGGGCGCCGGTCGCCTAGCTCTGAAACATCAAGACACGAAAAAGGAATGAGTCATGTCAACGCTCCGCACACCCGCGCAACTTCGCGATGCCGGGCTGATCCCGCCGGAACGGCGGGCCGAATTGGAGGCGGTGGCTGCACGCTACGCGGTGGCGCTGCCGCCGGTCCTCGCCGAGCTGATCGATCGGCAGGACCCGCGCGATCCGATCGCGCGGCAATTCGTGCCGGATGCGGCCGAGCTCGATCAGCGGCCCGAAGAATTGCCCGATCCGATTGGTGACGACGCGCACAGCCCTCTCGAGGCAATCGTGCATCGCTATCCCGACCGGGTGCTGCTCAAGCTCACGAACGTCTGCGCGGTCTATTGCCGCTTCTGCTTCCGCCGTGAAAGAGTCGGGCCTGGCAAGGCCACGGCGCTGTCGGCGGCGGCGCTGCAACGTGCACTTCGATACATCCGCGCGCATCGTGAGATCTGGGAAGTGATCCTCACCGGCGGCGATCCGCTGGTGTTGTCGGCGCGGCGGCTGCACGCCGTGATGAAAGCGTTAAGTGCGATCGATCACGTCAAGGTCGTGCGCATTCACACACGGGTGCCAGTGGCGGAACCCAAGCGCATCACGCCCGAAATGGTACGGGCGATGACGGCGAAGGGCAAAGCCATCTACGTCGCCGTGCATGTCAACCACGCGCGCGAGCTGACGGCGGCGGCGCAGCAAGCCATCGCGCGCATGGCGGACGCCGGGCTGGTCCTGCTCGGGCAATCGGTGCTGCTCGCCGGTGTGAACGACACGGCTGAGGCGCTCGGCAATCTGATGCGGGCTTTGGTCGAATGCCGCGTCAAGCCCTACTACCTGCACCACGGCGATCTGGCGCCGGGCACCGCGCATCTGCGCACCGACATCGCCACAGGGCAGCAATTGATGCGCGGCTTGCGCGGGCGCCTGTCGGGATTATGCCAGCCCACTTATGTGCTCGACATTCCGGGCGGTCACGGCAAATCGCCGATCGGCCCGAGCTACCTCGAGCGCGTGGGCAGGAACGGCGGCGAGCACGTCGTGGTCGAGGATTTCAACGGCCGGCGGCATCATTACCCGCCGCGCGATCGCGCTAGTGCCGCAGCGACAGCAGGTCGAGCAGGGCCGCCGCCAACGCGAGGCTGACAAAGCCGATGAACACAACCGCGATCACGGCGTGCCAAATGAAGGACACGTCGCGCCGCAACGCCGCCACCACGTTCTTGCTTTTCATCATCGCCTGACCGCTCTCAAGGAGCTTCGTCGCCCGGCAGCGTAATATAGCTGTCTGGAATCATCCGGCCCATAATTTCTACATTAATACGGGCGTGGAATGCGACTTATGTTCGCATGGGAGCCATGAGCGCGCGGCACATTGGCGCGCCCTAGGGGATTCGAACCCCTGTTGCCGCCGTGAAAG
>Ga0307417_10000202_pt1 | contig 25407 bp, 17 predicted proteins | sample SalMarWE160210MG_2_FD_202514 | JGI IMG/M metagenome (GOLD analysis project Ga0307417, IMG submission 202514) | Salt marsh sediment microbial communities from the Plum Island Ecosystem LTER, Massachusetts, United States - WE1602-10 | ecosystem: Environmental > Aquatic > Marine > Intertidal zone... | reverse complement strand
GGTCATCGGCGATCGGATGGGTCTGTCTTTTCTCTCTTGCAGACCAAGGTCTGCATCGAAGTACACAATCAAACATAGAAAGGTCTGTTACACTAAAAAGAAATGATGAAATACATTTATCATTAACGGCCGGATTCCGTCAACCGGATACTTGCGGCAGACTTCCGCCTTTCTTGGGTTGATCCCATTTGACTTTTCTTCAACAAGTATAGTAAAAATGGTACCGTTAGCTTTTGTTTCCGTCTTCAGCGGGGCTTGGCAGTTAACCTTTTCCCCCACATGCGTACAGAAGGAGATGCCTCATGAAATTATCTCATTTCGTGACCATTGGCATAGTAGTGAGTATTTTGATCGGCATAGTAGTGTGCCTGGGCGTCTACTTTTTCGTATACAAGAAGGTTATCAAACCTGCACAGACAAGGGGCGTTGTGAATACCACCATGGAAACCTTTAAAAAAGCCAAACAAGCCAGTGCAGATGAAGAAAGCCTGAATGCTACCGGGCAGGACGCGGAAGCAACCATCCTGGAGGTTCACGATGCAGGTTTCACGACGAAAAGGTATACCCAGCTCATTTTGGTCCTGGATGTCATGCCGGCGAATGGACAGGCTTTTCAGGTAAAAACGACGAAAATGATTTCCCAGTCCCATGCGTTTCTCTTTCAACCGGGGGCCAAACTGAAAGTCAAGTATGATCCCGCCCACCACGATCAGATCGCCCTCGTCTCATCTCCCGTTCCGGCATCTGTAGGGCCGAAGAATTCTTCTCAACGCCTTGAGGAGTTAGATAAGTTGAAGAAAAAAGGCTTAATTAATGAAGACGAGTACAAAAGAAAGCGCCAGGAAATCCTAAATAGCCTCTAATAGGGGCTGCTCCCCGAAACATATGGGATCTGGATCTCTATCTGATGAGCAAAGACAGGTTAGCCAGATTCTGAACCAGCTCGCCTATGCTGGCCTCCAAGGCATGAAGGATATTTTCTTCCCCTGAAACAGGACTACCGTTCCTTTTCAATGTGAAGGCACCGGCAACCCCTTGTCGTGTGAGATAGGTGAGCAGCGACTTCATGTCTCTGGTTCCGTTCATGGCCTTGAGAAGCTCTTTTGAAAGCGGATCAACCTCAATGGATTCGTGTCGTTGATTCACGATCGGCAAATTATGGTTGGCCTGATACGCAGCCAGTGTGCTGGTCATTGGATTTTCACTCACCGCCGTCACAAAATCCGCCTGGCAGGTATGAAGTTCAACCACGTTTCCTGCAAAGCAATGGAGGATGTCTTCTCCCAGGGATTCTTTGCCTTCGGTGGGATTCAGTTTGAACGTAGGCAGCTTCTCATGTAAGAGCTGTTCTGTGTCCTTCATCAATGTGTCCAGCGTCATAGCCCTTGGCCAGGCGTTTCGAAGTACGGCAAGCGCAGCCTTTGTGACCGGGAAGTCGCTTTTCGTCCACGCACCCGTTTCGGTTTTGAATGTCTGCTTTACACCCGGTGCAAAATCAGGGGGGTCGCTTTCTGGGGTTGCCCTTGATGCAATAAGAAGACTCCCCAAATTTTGCGCCAAAAGGGTACGCTCCAACGATAGCTCACTGTGACAAAGGATTGTCTGGCGAAAAAGGCGATTTCGGAGAAAATCCATATATTGCTCGGCGGCAATGAGATCCTTGCTGATACCTTCCAGCGTCTCTCCGACTTCCTTGGGGAAACCGCTGGTAAGCATGGATGAGAACTCCGCTTCCGCAAGGTACTGGAGCCCCTGTTTTTCGGCACGTTCGACAAACTGGTGAAAATAGACGGGAGAGTTCTTTTCCTCCAGGTGTTCGTGAAAGATGTAGGAGTCTTCTGAACGTTTTATGAGTCCCAGTTCGTTTTCCAAGAGCAAAGCGAAATGATCCTTTTCACCCGGAATGGAGTTTGCCAGGAAATCCATAAGCGCCCTTGCCTCTCGAATCTTCTCATTCACGTCTTGGAATTGACTGGTATGGTAAAGCATCATGTGGCGGATCATTCCGCGCATGTGCCATCCCGGGTAAGTGTTATAGCTGATGTAGGCTATCCCGATCGGGGTGAGATTCTTCTTGCAGATCGAGAGGATTTTATCTTGGACCGTGTCCGGCACCCATGAATAGATACCGTGGGCAACGATATAGTCGAACTTGCCAAGTGAATCATGAACATCCACAATGTCCAGGTGGTTGAGAATGATATTTTTCAAGCCCAGGTCCTGAATCATTTTTCGTCCGATCTCCAGTTCCCTGATGGAGAGATCAAGCCCTACGAATGTACTCTCCGGAAAACGATAGGCCATGGGGATCAGGTTGCCGCCGCTTGCGCATCCCAGTTCGAGCACGCGACAATGGTTCGCCGGGGAAGGCTCCAGGCCGAAAAGGCGCCCCAGGGTGGCAAGATGGTCGGGGTGGGATTGCGGATAACTGTGACTCTCGTAGGGAACCAGATCGTAGCTGTACGTGGCTTCTTTGGGTTTTACGGATACCATGGCTGTTTTGTGGAAAAACCTCCCGGATGTCACGGAGCCAGCAACAGGACTTTTGGCTGGCTGGGTACGAGCCTTACACCCGGGCAGTTGGTTGAATTCTGGAGCGAGACACTGGTCATCCTTGTTGCCGGGGTCCCACCGACAAGCACCGTAAAAGCTGCGGTCAGATGCCTTGATGGCCCCATGACCGTCCCCGAGGCCACCCCCATGGCGACTCCCACATTATCACCGTTTGTCATGGGTATGGTTGTCGCCATATTGTGGACAGGCATACACATAATAAGGACCTTAACCTGGCCGGGAATGGCCGTAGGTCCCATGGCAATGTTGGGATACGGTATCGGAACCGGTGCCGGCGAAGGCGGTGCAGGTGTTAGACATACATCAGGAAAGCCCATATCTGTTCCCATCATCTGCGTATTGGCGAACATCAGTATCCTCCTAGTCCGGGCTTAACCCATGTGAATACGTTCTGCGTCGATTTTCACGTCTTCTTTGGCCGTCAACATGGAATATTTTCCCCTCAAAGAGAGGAGTTTGTCTACGAGATAGTCCAGTCGACCGGCCCGTAAACGGTCAATTTCTTCAACCGTGCGATAGGACCGATTTATCCTTTGCGTCAAACGCTCAATCAAGGAATCGAAAACAGTGACTATCAACCTGATTTTCTCCACCTGTCCCATCCAGAAACCACCGCTAAAGATGAGATGGTGAATGTGCACTTCACTTTTCAAGGAATGGACGTTTAATTCAGAAGAGGCAAAATTGATATCCCTTTCCGAAGTCAATCCCATCCCTTCCTTGGAGGCTATTGACAAACGACCGTCCTTCACATTGAAGTCCACATCCCCCTGAAATGAAAGGGTCTGTTTCTCACCTTCTTCGCGTTCGAGAACCGCCAAAACATAGAAACCATCCGATGAATTCCCTATTAGGAGCACCTTGTCGTTCTCTTGGGGGGTTGTTAAACAGCTAACGGCCTGTTGGGCCTCGTACGTGCAGGAACGGGTCTCCACCGTATAGATTTTACTATCGATCTTTGTAATAATGCCCAGATCCTGAACCATTGTATGTTCCTGAAACCGTCTTGCCAGGTTTTCCATTTCTCTCTCCCTTAAACGTTGATGGAATCGCAAAAAATCCGTCCATGGGCAAGGTGATGACATTCAACGAAGTCGCCCTATTCACCGGAGCTCAGGAGGAGAGCCTGAGGGTCTTTTTCGGACACTTTCTCATAGTGCACTTGGCACGGGGCTCCGACATGGACGTCTATTTGGGGTTTACGCCTCCAGAAGCACTGGTGCGCTCTAATTGCTGCCCTTAAACCCCAAATGGGCGTCCATACCCTTCGGAGTGTTTAGAAAGGGTCTGAAAAAGAGCGCCAGGTTCTCCTCTGCTTCATTGCTTACAGGCTGCCGCTTGTTGGATAAACCAGCTTTTTACAAAGCCATCAAACGCCAAGTAACTCACATCATAGGGCCGGTTGCCATTGTTCCGCTGCAGCCAGTTCCGGGTCCGTACCAAAGGCGGCGTCCCTGTTTGCACCGGTCCAATTGGTATGCTCATCAATGATCTGGTGAAATCTTGCCCTAAAAAGATTGGTGAGCGTCATATCTGCACCGGAGAGATCTGCATGGGAAAAATCACAATCGGTCAGATTGGCCTTGCTGAATTTCGTCCCTCTGCAGAGCGCCTTTTTACAGGCACACGCTTCCATATCCACCCCGCTGAGATCAGCCGAAGTCAAGTCAGCCTCCTGGAAAACAGATTGCTTCAGAATGGCCCCCTTGAGCTTCGCTTCAACCATCTTTGCTTTCACGAAAAGGGCCATAGGTGCTTGTATATTTTCAAGATTGGCCCCGGATAAATCCGCCTCCATAAAGCCCGCCTGGGTAAGAATCGCATTGGATAAATTCGTGCCGGTCAAATCAGAGCCGTTAAATTGGCTCATGGAAAAGTCCATAGCATGCAGGTCCATCTGTGCAAAACAGGATTTGAAGAGTAACATTTGATGAAATATCGTTTGGTTGAGAGTGATACTGGTGAAATCAACTCCCACCATCATGGTCTGCTCGCAATTGGCACTGGTGAGATCGGCGTTGGTTAGAACGGATTCCAGGAAAGCAGCGCGGCTCAACTCTGCATGAGACAAATTAGCACCACTTAAATCAGATTGGACAAAGGAGGAGAGCGTCAGGTCGGCGGCGCTCAAATCAGCGGAAGAAAAATCGGCATCGACAAATTTTGCCACGGCGAAGTTCGCCTTTTTCAGGACTGCTCCCTTGAATCGGCATTCGTTGAAAACGGCCAGGTGCATATTTGTGCCGGTCAGGTTTGCGTTGCTGAAGTCTGATTTCAGGAAAATGGATTCATTGAGCCGTGTCCCCGACAGATTGGCGTTCTTAAAATCAGCCCCTTCAAATATGCCGCCGCTCATATTTATACCGGAAAGATCCTTGGCCGAACAATCCACGTTTGAAATGACCTCCCCGCGGCTGATAAGGCCTTCTATTTGTTCTTTTGACAGCCGGCGGGGGCGCGATTCGGCTTCAGTTTGTTCATGAATATTGTTGAATATACCGTCTGGGCTCATTTGGAGATCCACCTGTGTATGAAGGTCTTGGCAAGATTGGCCTCTCCGATATTCGTGTTTTTGAATTTCACTTTCATGAAGTCCACCATGCAGAGGTTGGCTCCCCGCAGGTCGGTGTTGTCCAGGCGAGCCTTTTGCAAAGACCCCCCGAACAGATTGATGGCAACCATCCGTGCATTGGAAAGGTTGGCTTTTACAAACTGGGCTCCCTTCCCGGTCGTTTGATAGAAATTGCCCTCATTCAAATCACACTCGCTGAAATCAGATTCTGAAATATCAGCCCTTTCAAAATTGCATTTTGCCAGATCCGAGCCTCTCAGGTTGGCTTGAATAAGTCTTGCATCTGCAAAATTCGCCTCCCGGAAAGACGATCCGCCCAGTGTGCGAATGTTGGTTAACTCAGCTTCCCTGAAGAGGGCCTTGTCTGCTGTTACCCCTACGAGTATGGCCGAGGAGAGATTGGCGCTTGAAAAATCGCAGTTCCTGAGAGAGGTGTTCAGGAAAAAAGACTCGCTGAGATCGGCCGCACCAAGCGCGGCACCGGTAAGATCGCTTTCCATAAACCGACATTTGTTCATGACCGCTTCTGTCATGGTGGCTTCAGTAAGGGCCGCCTCGGAAAAATCCGCTTCCGCGAGGTTTGCGTTGCTGAGGTCCGCACGGGTAAGCGTTGCTTTGACCAGTGTCGCCCCGGCAAGATCGGCATTTCGGAGGTCGGCACCGGAAAGATCAGCCTCCCCAAGCCCCGCTGAGGTCATTCTTGTTGAAGCAAGGGTGGCGCCGGAAAGATTGGCTCGAACCAGAACACAGTCGCTCAGGTCGGCGTTTTCAAGATTTGCACCGGAAAGGTTCGCTCTTTCCAGGAAAGCTCCGTGGAGGTCGATTCCGGTGAGGTCCAGGTTAGAAAGATCAACTCCTGTAAAATCCCTGCCCGAAAGGCTCTCTCCTTCCTGGTATCCGGCGAGGAGTTCTTTTTTCATTCGTGCCAGGTCTTCTTCAGGGGAAAGGAGCGCCGGGGGGAAATAGTGGCCGTAGTCCCGGTAGGCCTTATTGACCATCTTTTCCGCCAGGTAAATCTGCTTTTCCATTTCAGGGCTAAGTGTGCCTGAGTTCTTTAACTGTGCGATGGTTTCCTCTGCTGAGAACCGGAGACGCGGGGCAGGCTTTTCTTGAGCGTCTTTCACCAGTTGGTCGTAATCAAATCCTTGTTCTGCCAAGACATTCCTGACCTTTTCTTTCGCCTGGGCCTGACTCTTTTCGATAAATTCAGCCAGGTTTTCCATATTGTCCAGGTCCATTTCCGGGGTTTCAGAGCGGTCGGGATCGCAAGATTCCGGATTAACGCCGGCATCCTCCAACCGGGCCTTGATTTTTTCCTTTTCCAGCTCGCCCCTTTTTTTCATATTGCCTGCCAGCAATTTTTCTCCCACAAGAAGCCTGGCCTCATCATCATCCAGTATTTCAGCCAGGCCGGATTTTTCACCGAGTGGTATGAGGTCTTTTTCATTCAAGGAGAAAAGGTAGCCTTTTTCCTTGTCCAGTCTCTTTAGAAGGGCCTCCTGATAATGGTCCGGGGATTTTTTCTCATCTGACAGGCGTTCATAGGCGGCGAGCAGGTGGGTAATGTCTTCAGCATCGTCTGTTGCCGTTTCAATGGATCCACGGCAGGTAACAATTCCTCTTTCAGCATGGGGGAAAAGCCACACCGTATCGGGGTGCAGCTCGATTTCCTTGAAGATCCGTTCGCCTTCAATATCCTGATTGATAAAGCAGCGCGAGCGGATCCCAGGAAGATTTCCGGTCAGGAGCTGTTTTTCCGGATGCATCCCCTCGATCTCAAAAGACTCGTCTCCGGTGAAAAAACCTTGTATCTGCTGGTCAGCAGGGGTCGTATTATAATAGGTCCAGTCCAGGTCCTCGGCAAGGCCGGGGAAACGCTCATTGAGCCATTTTTCATCAAACGTTCCAGCCTTTGCAGCCCGCTGGGGCCAGGTCATATCAATGGGTGCGAAACCCACAGGCTCGGGCCTGTCTTTGGGGGAGGTTACCAGCCCTTTCGGATCTTCAACATTGGGCAGCGGCACGAGATCCTTTCCATTTTTAGTGGGTATGGGTTCCATTCCCTTGCCTGAGGGATTAAGAGGAAAACCGGGACCGCCAAATGCGTTTTCATAGGAGAGTTCCATGACCGTGACGGGTTCCGGCTCAGTTGTTCCAACGGGCCCCCCCGCCCCCCGTTTCCAGTAGCGATCGCCGAATATATAGAGGGTCTTGTCAATTCCGGCCAGTTTGAGATGAACCTTTCCGCCCGGGGCGGGACGGCCGGCCGGAGAGAAGAACTTTCCGGTAATGAGCACCTCTCCCCTGGGCTTGGGCATGCCAAAGTCAAGGATGGCCTCTTTTCCCAATTCCTGGGCCGCGAATTTCCACATGTCGATCTCGGATAACAATCGGCCGGCAGGGGTGAACGGAAAAAAACTGAAAACAGTCACGACAAAATAGGGCCTGTTGTCATTTTCATAGCATTTGTAGAGAAGCCCTTGTTTCAGCGGCTTGATGACCTTCATCTCCAGTTTCCCCGATGTCCCTTCACTTTTTTAAAGGATTCCCAGCGGCGCCTGCAAAAATGGCGGCCTCCACGTCGATGTTAGAAAAATTTGCTCCTTCAAGGACGGCTCTTACGAACATGGCGTCGCCGGCCTTGGCATCGGCCAGGTTTGCTCCAGTGAGGTTGCATTCCAGAAAGCGGACTTTTCTGAGGCTCGCTTTTTGCAGATTGGCGTTTTTGAAAACCGCTCCGGTACAGTCCGCTTCATCCAGGACGGATTCAGTCAGGATAGCTCCTGTCAGATCGGCCCGGACAAGGACCGCGCGGGAAAGATCCGCCCTTTTGAGGTCTGCGCCGGTCAGGTTGGCCTGTCCCAGGCACGCCTCTGAAAGCTTTGCCGAGGGGAGGAAGGCCTTGGTGAAATTGGTCCTCACCAGAACACACTTCGTGAAATCGGCACCGCGCAGATCGGCCCCGGAAAAATCCGCCCCTTCCAGAAAGGCTTCCTTGAAGTCAATGCCCCTGAGATCCATTTGAGAGAGGTCGATCCCCGAAAAATCTTTGCCTGAAAAACTCTCTCCCTTCTCGTAGTCCGCCAGGACCGTTTCCTTCATTTGCGCCTTCTCTTTTTCATTGGGAAGGGCGATGAGCGGAAAGGCGTAGCCGTATTTTCTGTAGGCATCATTATAATTCTGCTCCGCTCTGCGAATGGCCTCTTCGATCTCCGGATTGTTCATCCCGGCTGCCCGTATTTTCTTAATCGTCTCTTCGGCTGAAAATTTGGGCATTCCGGCCGTTTTGTCGACTGCCCCTGAGACGGTGATGACGTTTTCGTTATCCATCTTAAAAAGCTCTCCTCAAAAAAGGTTGCGGCATCCCAAAATGGTGCATACGGCCCTTGTCATTCAAGGCGTAATTTCAAAAGAAGTTTGTCAGGCCCGCCATGGAGCTCTTGATGGCGGATTGACTCAATTCAATCCCCTCATTCTTGATACCTGTAGGCGTATTCACTAACTTGGGGCCGGCGGCAAGTTCCAGACTGGCTGCTACGGTTATGGCGAGTTTTACCGCAACAACCAACTCAAAAAGACCGCCTATTTTAATATCCGATTTAAGGCCGATGAAGATTTCGCTCGCGCCACCGACAGCAATGGACGATTTGGCCCCGACGAAGACCTCACTCTTCCCCCCGACATATATTTCACTTGCCAGTGCGATGGTTATCTGGCTCTTGGTACCAACCCAGATACTGGTATTTCCCGCGATGCCGGTGATGTCCCACGATCCCACGAAGAGCGCTCTCTCACCGGCGACTTTGGTCTGTTCGCTTTGCCCTACTGCGGTGAGCTTGAGCCCGGCCAGATTGAGGATTTCCTCATTTCCGACCGTGGTTGATTTTGCATCCGAAAGCTTCTTCGATTCTGTCTTTCCAACGGTTGTCGACTGCTTGTCTCCCAGGGTCTTTGTCTTGACATTGCCCTTGAAATGTTCATCGGTATCACCACCCACTTCAAGCGACCGCTTTTTATCAATCTGGGTTTTCTGGTTCGCTTTCGTGGAAATCTCAATACCGGAAGGTCCCCCGGAGTCGGCCGCACCAATCCGGACGAAGGTCTTATCGGTGGGAGACTGCAGTTTCATCAGTTGGCTTCCTGATTTGTCTTCCGTATGGATCTGATTACCGCCGCCGGTCTTAATCATACACAACGTGTTGGTATTTGAGTTTACTGGGCTGGCAGTATCGGGGTTCGGGACGGAACCGGCAATGACCGGTCGATCCAGATCCCCGTTTACAAAGGTCAATAGGACCTCCGTATTTCCATGTAACGGGAAGTGCATTCCGTAGTCTCGGCCGGAATAAGGCTGGGCCATGCGGACCCATCTGGAGGCCTTGCTGGCGCCCCTGTCACTCTGGTCAAAAAACAATCTGACCTTGTAGCGCCCTTCATCGTCGATTTCGGCGTATTGACCGTCCGTGGCGTCCACCTTTGCGTTCATGCTACCGTAAAATCGCGGCTTGGGTGTTTTACGTTCCGGGCGGTACTGGAGATCAGCCGGGATGGATCCAAATCGATTGACATAGAGCAGTCCGGAATCTTCATCAGCGGAGCTTTGGTCTGTTCCAAAAAGGGCACGGGTCTGGTTCCCCTCGTGTTCCAGTTCCACTATGAGAAACCGCTCATTGTAGGTGTCCCGATAGTGCTCGGCCAACTCAAAGACAAAACCCGGGCAGAGGTTCGGGGCGGTGCTTTCTCCGTTGAAGATGCTCTCTCTGCAGAGAATCTCTTCAGCACGGATTCCGGCGAGGGCATTTCCCTCCTCGGGTGTCTTAAAGTGCTCTCCGTAAATGTAGACATCTCCCCGCCCCTGGGAGGCCACCTCAGCCTCCCCCCGGAGTTCCAGATCAGGCCTTCGATAATTGTAGTCTCTCAATATGACCTTTCTGGGGAGCATTTTTTTGCGGCAGATCAGATCTCTGACGATTTCCTCTTCACGAGCCCTCAGACTCGAGGGCGGATGGTATTCAATGGTGCTCGCATCGGGGATGTTTTCATGACTGGAGGCATTATCCGTTATGATCAGTTTCTCGAACTCTTCTGTTTGCTGAAAATAGTAGTAGATGCCCTCGCGTTCCATCCAGCGGGAGATAAAATCAAAATCCGTTTCACCATACTGGCATATATACTCCCACTGGGGGTAGGTGTTCGTCAGTCGCAATTCGTAGTCATTGGTTGTCAGACCGGCCTGCCGCAATATCTCCTCGATAATGTCAGGAACCGTCTTGTCCAGAAAAAGCTGGTTCTCATGATAAAGGTCTGCCTGCCAGAGCCGAGGAACCAGAACCGTCTTGTAGAATACCCGTTCAGCATCCTCATGAAGCTGTTCAAACAGGGAGGGTATTCCGTGAAAGAGCCTATCATCCCCTTCATTTCGGAAGATGGTCAAAGTAGCAGGGTTTTGAAGGACTGAGCCAAGGTCGATTTCGGGATCCTCTGAAACCAATTGGATTGCGAATTCATATAATTTCGAAATACCTTCGTCCCCTTGAAAACGGACCACCTGAAAGGTATCTTCAGGAAGACCGTGGGAAACGAATGTGAACCGTATTCTTTCCTGCTCGGTCATTTCAGCCTCCTTCACAGAAATCGAAATAATATTGGGCACCAATGCAGAGACATATCCGGGGAATCCCGGAAAGCTGTTTTCGGATGCATTCCAGATCAAGAAAGGGCAAGGTGCCTCATCTTTCCTGGATCAACAAAAGTGAATGCCAAAGGTCCCATCCTCGGCCACATCCAGTTTTATCTCCCCGGGCAGTGCTTCCTCGCTCATCCTGGCGAGGATGTCCCGGGACAGTTGCGGGAGGATGGTCCCGTTCATGATATGGTCGATGTTGCGTGCCCCGGTTTCCACCTCAGTACATCGGGCCGCTATCTGATCCACGACGTTTTGGGTGTAGGTGAGCTTGGCCTTGTGTGTTTCTTCCATCCTCCTGGCCAGTTTGTCCAGTTTCAGCACCACGATATCCTTCAGGATATCAGGCGGAAGCGTGTAGAAGGGGACAATGGTCATGCGGGCCAGCAGCGCGGGTTTAAAATGGTTGCTGAGGATGGGCCTGATAGCGGATGCGACCGTGTCCATAGGGGGCGGTTCCTCCCCGGAACAGAGCTCGGTAATGACGTCTGAGGCGAGATTGCTGGTGAGGAAAAGGATCGTGTTCTTGAAATCGATGACGCGTCCTTCTCCGTCGGAAAGTGATCCCTTGTCAAAGACCTGGTAGAACAGATTGAGGACTTCGAGATGGGCCTTTTCCACCTCGTCAAGGAGGACGAGGGAGTAAGGCCGCTGGCGGACCCCTTCGGTGAGGACGCCCCCTTCCCCGTATCCCACGTAACCGGGAGGGGAACCAATGAGCCGGCTCACCGTGTGCCGCTCCTGGAATTCGCTCATGTTAATGGTCACCATGAAGCGTTCTCCCCCGAAAAGGAGGTCGGCAAGCGCGAGAGCCGTCTCGGTCTTGCCCACGCCGCTTGGTCCCACCAGGAGAAATACCCCCATGGGCTGGGCAGGATCCTTGAGCCCGGCCTTTGACGCCTTGATCACCTGGGTGATGCCTTCCAGTGCCTCGTCCTGGCCTTTGATTCTGTCCTGGAGATTGGTTTTCAGGTTGACCACGTTCCGGGCCTCTTCCCGCATGACTTTTCCAAGGGGGATGCCGGTCCAGTCGGAGACCACCTTTGAGACGATGTCCGGGTCCACCTCGATGCGAACCAACGGGGAGTCTCCCTGAAGGGCTTCCAGCTCTTGATGCATGCCTTCGAGTTGTGCCTTGCTGTCATCACTGTCCGCGCCTTTTTCGACCGCATCGCCGTCGTTCCCGTATAATGCGTTTCTCAAGTCTATTATCCGCCGGGCCAGTTCCTTCTCTTTCACCCAACGTTCCTTGAGTGTACTTACCTCTCCGTTCAGGGTCGTGAGAAGGGTTTCGATTTCCGTCAGGCGTTCATCATCCACAGGCATGCCGTGCGTCCGGTCGCGTATGAGTGCGGCCTTCTCACGTCCCAGGGCCTGGATGGATCGTTCCTTGTCCTCCATGATATCCGGTTTTGCGCTCAGCAGAACCTTGACCCGGGCGGCACTGGTATCCAGCAGATCCACGGCCTTGTCCGGGAGTTGACGCCCCGAGATATAACGGCTGGACAACTCCGCGGCCGCTTCCACCGCATCGTCACGGACCACCACGCCGTGCGCCTCTTCATATTTCTCTTTGAGGCCCCGCAGGATCAGGGCCGCGATTTCAACGGAAGGTTCTTCCAGTTTCACCGGCTGGAACCGCCGGGCGAGAGCGGCGTCTTTTTCAAAATATTTCTTATATTCCGACCAGGTGGTGGCGGCGATGGTCCTGAGTTCCCCGCGGGCCAGGGCGGGCTTCAGGAGATTTGCGGCGTCACCTCCGCCTGCCGATCCTCCCGCCCCGATCAGGGTGTGGGCCTCGTCGATAAAGAGGATGATGGGTTTCGGCGAGGCCTTGACCTCATTGATGACCGACTTGAGCCGGTTCTCGAATTCCCCCTTCACGCCCGCGCCGGCCTGGAGAAGCCCCATATCAAGCCCCACGATGGAAACGTCCCGGAGGAGATCGGGAACATCCCCTTCCACAATGCGCAGGGCCAATCCTTCCACCACGGCAGTCTTTCCCACTCCCGCCTCACCGACGACGATGGGGTTGTTTTTTCTGCGCCTGGCGAGAATATCAACCATCTGGCGGATTTCCCTGTCGCGGCCGAAGACCGGATCTATTTCCCCGGCACCGGCCTTTTGGGTAAAATCGACACAGAATCGGGCGAGGGCGGTTCCATCCCCCGGGGCGCCTGTTTCCCTTTCCGAGCGTTCCCCCTCTGCCGGCTGCTCTATGGATTTTCCGATGATGCCATGGAATTGGGCAAGGATGGTGTCACGACTGAGGGGACTCAGAAAATCAACATAGGAACCTGTGGCGAACTGCGTGGGCTTATTGAGAAAGGCCGCCAGAATTCCGCCGGAACGAATCCTGCCTTCTCCAAGATCCACGGAACTGGCAAGCCATGCTTCCTGGAAGAGTTCCATGAGCAGGGGGGAGAAAACCGGTTTGGCCGCGTTTCCCGTGCGGAAGTCCTCGATAGTCTGGTCAATGGCCTTTTTCACTCTTCCTGCATCGACGTCGAACTGCCTGAGGAGCATGGGAAGGTCGGATTGGGGCTCTTCCAAAAGTTTGGTAAGGAAGTGTTCTATGGTTACCTCATAATGGGTTCGAGAAACACACAATCCTGCGGCCGATTCAAGACAGCGGGTACAGTACTGGTTCAGACGGTTCAACAAGGCCTTGATATCTACGCTTACCATTTCATGCTCCTTTTTCGGCTTTTTGCGGTTGAAAGATAACGGTTGTTTCCTCCCGGTATTGCTCGGAAAAGACCCAGGTATTCCACCCGAGATGCGCCCATTGGGGCCCTCCCAAACAGATGGCCTCCACTTCACCGGCCTCTATCCTGATTTCGAGATCGTATTCCAGCGGGGCAGCCAGATAGAAATCAGTCAGAAAGGTGAGAAGCCGGTGTTTTGCATTTCCGGGCAGGAGTTCTCGAAACGCTTTCCCCGTTACGGGGCCGATCATGAGTCGAAATTTGCCTGTTCGGTCGAGGAGTTCCTCCCCGAGGAATGCACTTTCTCCAAGGAGGGATGCCGCCCCTCCGATACAGCATCTCTGATCCACAGGAACTTTGGCCATCCGGGGAAGGCAGGGAGTAATATCAATGGGGAGCCCTCCCAGCGCGTCTCCGAGAACCGTCCTGAGCCCCAGGGCTGAACGGGGGTGTTGGAGGACAAGACCCAGGTACCGGATGAAGCGGTAACTGTCCGGAACGCCTTTTCGTACTTTTTCGCTTCCCAGGCCAAGGAGGCAGAAGAGCTTTTGCGTCTGGCTCGGGTCTTCTTCCTCTACCACCTGTACACAGAGACGGTATTTCGTCCAGCAACGAAAAAGGAGCTGATACAGGTGCCTGTTCAGAACGTCAAGAAAATCACGCGTAACATTCTCGTCATTTGCGGCCTCTTCCAGAAGGTCCTCGGTATAGAAGGTGGGAAGCGGCGACGACGAGCCATAGAGCCCGAGGAATGTGGCTGTGACAAGGAATCCCCCGTCCTCTTCGTCCAGGGTTTCGATTTTGGATACATCAGCGGCAGGAAAAGCCAGAGAAAGTTCCGGCCTCACTGCTATGGACACGTCTTTCCTGCCGCCCGGCGCACCTTTTTTCAGCCGCCTGTTTTCCAGGAAGCGAAGCAGGCGCATGATCTGGAAAAAAGAAAAGGCATGCGGTCTGGTAAGGCATTCTCTTCTTATGTCAGCGTATGATCCCCCAGCCTTGGCGGCCATAGGTACGTCTCTCCTTTGATGCTTTCGTGGATGCTCAACCGCGTGTAGGTGTTGATGGTCGCGTAAGCACCGAGAAAATGGTCCAGGATGGAGCCAAAGAGAAACAGGTCTCCGGGGCTTGCAAAATGATCCTGCCGCATCTTCAGATCGATCTCCTCTCCCCTGATCATAGCTCCGTTCACGATGCGGTCTTTTTGGGTAGCGGTCACTTTCTCTATTCCATTGATTCTCTTTTGATTGGCGAGAACAGTCGGGCGGTCTCGACTTTCAGAAAAGATATAGAGCTCCAGGAGGGCTTTCATGTTTTCAGCCGTGGTGAGGGACAGAAAGTTCAGGGAAAGGTGCCCCAGCAATTGCCAGAGGAGGTTCGTGCCCAGGGGGGGGAGAACATTCGGGGTAATGGACCTGACATTCTTAAAGGTTACGAACTCGGGAGAACTGCTCGTCGGTTCGCAGATGTCGCCTGGTTGCAGGTTTTCAGGGAGTGCCCCATTTGTGCAAAGCAGGTCGATAGAAAGTGTTTCGCTTGTTGGTATCCTTCCTTGGGGTGGGTAGGACACGGAGAGAAAGACATCAACACTTTCAGCAACGGGGGCCTTTCTCAGCTTCGCCTGATAGACCGAAGCATCTCCCTGTTCCCTTTGAAACATATCAAATGGGAGATAGGTTCTTTCCTCGGCAGTGCCCTGAACATATCCCACCACGTTTTCCAGGGAATAGACCTGGTAGTGATCCACGTTGGCACCGGCGGGTCGTACGAGATAGTCTGTTTTCCGGTGGTCAAGACGTATGGGGTCGGCCTCGTGGGGAAAGATATTGACCACGGGGGTGGCATAGAGCATGAAACTCTCTTTCCTGACCCTCGGAAAGGGGAGCGAGGGTTGGTCAAGTTCGAATAAAATTTCAATTTGGGATCCGTCGCCTCTATCCATCCACTTTTCCCACTCCCCAAGATCGAGGAAAAGGAATTTTTCCGGCAGTACAAAGTATTCCTGGAGAAGTCGGTATCCTGGGAAAGAGTTGGAGGGATAGGGGACCAGACCTTTTTCAAGGGAAAAACCGGCCGGCTGCAGCGCATCCGGCCCCAGGGAAACAGGACGACCACCGTCCGGGGAACTGATGGTGATCTTCCGCGTGTGTCTCTGCAGAATCATGGAGAGGTTCGCAGCATTCGGAAACGTATCCGACAAGAAAAATCTTAAGGAGTCGGGCTCCCACTGTTCAAGCTTCAGCCCGTCCATTTTCAACTGGAGCCGGACTGTGGGGGGACGACCGGCAGATTCATCCAGGGAACCATCAAGCAGGGTGAGGGGGTGGACATCAACATCGAAAACGGTCCTGAATGTGCAGGCTGTTCCTTCTGTGGGAACGGAGTTGAGATAGACCCCGGAAGGGATGTTCATGGACTGCTTCAGCGATGGTTTAGGTTCGAAGGCCACGATAGTGGTGGCCGGAAGGGGTCGCAGATAATGCGGCCAGATCATCTGGACCAGTTCGTGGACGATCTCAGGGAATTCGTCGTCGAGTTTTTCCCTTAAGAGCGCCGTGAGAAACGCTGTGCCTTCCAGAAGGCGTTCCACATCCGGATCGGCTGCAGCTCCGCTCAACATAGGGGCCACTGCCGGATGGGCCTTGGAAAAGGCCTGGCCAAGGTCCCTCAGATTTTCCAGTTCCTGCTGAAAGTAGCGGCTAAACATGGTCGGTCAAACAAACTTTCTTCATCTTTTTATGATTACCTTTCCGTCGGAACCGACGGTGCTCTCAAAACGCACGGAATCTTTGTATCCTTCGGATTGGAGTTTTCCCAAGATCTGGAAACGCAGGGAGAGGGGATCTTCCTCATCAGGAACAAAACGAACCCTGAGTCCGCCTAAGCGTGGCTCAAATTTCTGGATCGTTTGACGGATCGCCCGCTCGAAGAGCCTGAGAGAATCAGGATAACCCAGTTGTAATTCCGTCAGGTCCGGTATCCCGAAATCTTCAGCAATGGGGACACTTCCCTGCCTGGTGTTGAGAATCTGCTGGAGGTGGTGCAATACGGAATCAATGACCTCTTTTGGGCCCTCTTTCCTGCGGGTGCGCGGGTCTTTGTTCCGTGCTCGAATCCTTTCAAGGAGCCTGTCTTTTCCCATTGGGTCTCAACACTGGCCTGATGATTTGCCGCCGCTTCATATTTCACTGGTGTCTCCTTGCCGGCGAGACGCGCCGCGCGAAAAGACAGCAGCGATTCTCCCAAAAGAGACGAATGCAACCACTACGTTCTCTGCGACCAGTGATCTTCGTGCTCGATCCCGTCAGGCACGAACGTTTGGATGATGTCTCCAAAGACAAAGGTGACTTCCTCCGTCGGTGGGGCATTTGCGGATGCCGGGTCAATAACGTCGGGACTGACGCGCTGGTACGAGGCGATTCTTCCTTCTTTGATCTCAACGGTATAAAAATGTTGCGTGGTTCCATCACCGGCCGGGTTCGGCCTGAAGAACCGAAATGTGGCCTCGATGACCTCGTTATTGCACAGGGCCTTGAACAGGAGCGGTGAACTCTTGTCGATCCGCTTGGTAACCCTGATGGGTTCGTAGGTCCTCTCACCGCTCGCCATCCCCGACGAGGCCTCCCGGGCCGTTCGAACGGAATCGGTATACGAGAGACACTCGATCGTGTTTGCCCTATCCATAGATTCGATGGTGGAATCACCATCAATCTTGGTGCCGTTCGCCTTCAAATCGATATGCACTGTCATTGCCATGGTTCATTTCCCTCCTATCTGTTTGGTTAGCAATAAAAAGTTTCCCGAACACCACCTTCCCCTAGTCCTTATCCAGTTTTCCCACCAGGGAGAGGGTAAAAAACGCCCCCATGTATTTGAAATGGGGCCTGACCTTCAAGCCCACGCGATACCATCCGGGTTCTCCTTCCACGTCTTCCACGGTGACCTGCGCCTGCCGGAGCGGCCGCCGGCTCCTGACCTCCGGCGCCGGATTGTCCATGTTCACCACGTACTGGGTGATCCAGGTATTGAGCTCCCTTTCCAGGTCGGACCGTTCCTTCCAGGTCCCGATGTTTTCCCGCTGGATCACCTTCAGGTAGTGGGCCATCCGGTTGATCACAAACATGTAGGGTAACTGCAGACCCAGCTTGTAGTTCAATTCAGCCTCTTTGCCTTCCTTGCTGATGCCGAAGAATTTCGCTTTCTGTACCGAATTTGCTGAGAAAAAGGCGGCATTGTCACTCCCCTTTCGCATTGTCAGCCCAATGAAACCTTCTTCGGCCAGCTCGTACTCCCTCCTTTCCGAAATGAGCACTTCCGTGGGGATTTTTGTCTGAACCGCTCCCATGGCCTCGAATTGATGAAGGGGCAGATCTTCCACGGCCCCGCCACCCATGGGGCCGATGATGTTGGCGCACCACCGGTATTTTGCGAAGCTGTCGGTGAGCTTGCTGGCAAAGGTAAAGGCGGTGTTTCCCCAGAGGTAATCCTCGTGGCTGGCCGAGACATCTTCTTCGTAATTGAAGGCCTTTATCGGCTGGGTATTCGGCCCGTAGGGGAGACGGAGCAAAAATCGGGGGGTGGTGAGCGCCACATATCTCGCGTCCTCAGACTCCCTGAATGACTGCCATTTGGTATATTGCGGGCCTTCAAAAATAGATTTGAGGTCCTTGAGGTCCGGGAGCCCGTTGAAACTATCCAATCCGAACATCTGCGGCCCCGCAGCGGCAACAAAAGGTGCGTGAGCCATGCTTGCAACACTGGCAACATACTGGAGCAGCTTGACATCCTGAGGCCCGGGACCGAAGTCGTAGTTGCCCAGCAGGGTTGCATAAGGTTGCCCGCCGAACTGTCCGTATTCTGCGGTATAGACTGTCTTGTAGAGCCCCGATTTCGGCACTTCAGGGGCGTCTTCAAAGTCATCCAGCAAGTCCTCCTTGGAGATATTGACGACTTCCAGTTTGATATTCTCCCTGAAATCAGTCCTGTCCACAAAAAACTTCAGCGAGCGCCAGGCGGATTCGAGTTTCTGTACCTCCGGATGATGCATAACCGCATCCAGCTGAAGACTGAGTTTCTTGTCGATTTCCGCGATCATATCATCGACCACAGCCTTGGAAATCTTCGGCATTACCCGCCCCGGCTCAAGGAGTTGGGCAATCAGAGCCTCCACACCCCTCTTGGTCACGCCGTACGCTTCATCCGTTGGCCGGATCTTGGTGGCATGGACGATCTCGTCCAAAATTGAAAGCTCTTCGGTTGTCTCCTCGGTAGAAGCAGCCTGTTTTTCTTCCTCAACCATGAAATCACCTCCTCAATTCGTCTATTTGTCTTCTACGCCCAGTTCTTTCAAGAGTTTTTCCCGTGCATCTTCATCTTTCACCAGTTCCTGGATCTTTTTCCGAAAGGCGGGAATGTTGCTCAATGGACCCTTGAGTGATCCCAAGGCTTCCCTGAGTTCCAGTAAGCGATTCAACTCCGGCGTGTTCTTGGCGACGGCTTCAGGGCCGAAGTCTTTCAAGGATTCGAACTTGAGGGACACGTTCATGTCTTCGTCAGGCTCACCGGAGATTTTATTTGGAACGGTTACATCAATCTGAATATTCTGGGCCTTGAGCACTTCATTGAAGTTGTCCTTATCAATATTGATGGGTTCCCGTTCCTCCACAAGCCGGTCATCCGGTTTGCCTGTAAAATCGCCCATGACGAGAACCTTCAAAGGAAGTTCCACTTCTTCTTTGGCATCACCCGTGGCTGGACGATAGACGATGTTTACCCTTTCCCTTGGTGCAACCGATGCTTCTTTGGCCATAATTCCCTCCTTTGTTCGAAGTTAGAAGCTACTTGTATCATGGTTCTTTGAAATGAGCAATGAGGAACGTCTCCCCCTGATCCACCATCAACGTACCATCTGCTGCGTTGCCTTCGATCGCTCCTTCTTGCGACGTATTGTCTATACGACTCCCGCACGCAACGCTGGATCTACGATGCGGCACCCCCGCTCAAAGTCCGGGATCTTCGACTTGCATCTGATACCTTGCTGGTGATCAGGAATGTCCCCAAATCCCTCGTCGAAATATATGATGCACAAATGAGATGGTGGATTTGGGTCTCCTGGACCTTGGCTATTTTGTTGTCAGGCCGAGGGCCTCAACCGGATCGATTTTGGCGATCCGGTTAAGAATCTTCGAAGCTGCCTGTTTCGACTCTTCCAGCGTGTCATTTTGAAAACCGGTGTACGCGACTTTCAGTGCCCTGACGGCAAGTTCCCTGTCCCATTCCTCAAGCCGGTAGGTCTCAAGAATGTTGAGCATGTCCTCCAGATGGGGGACGGCAACCCCGGGTTTTTTCGCGAGCGTCAGGACTTGCGAAAGGGCCATTCTGAAATGGAGCCTTTCCCTGGGCGCAGAACTCTCTTGCAGGCCTTGCTGAAGGATTCGGGTCGCCTCCAGGGTCTTTCGCTTTCTGGAGAGGGAAAGGGCCTTCCGAATCGTTTCTTCAAGATGCTCCATTCCCGGAACAGCTTTTCCGGAAACAGCCATTTCCTGGGATTGGGCCGCGCCGCTCCCAGCAAGGCTTATACCCCTGAGCCACTGCCTTGTTTCCTCATCGGCAAGGGGTGTTTCGTCGGAAAAGGAAAAAGTGACCAGACCCGGAAAACGATACAGCAGAAGTGCTGTTTCCTGGCTGATCATATCCTGCGCTTCCTGATACTGCTCGCCCATATTCCCAAGCCCTTCCCAGCTGAAACGATTCAGGTCCAGCCAGAAGATGGACTGGAGCAGGCTTGTTTCCGCCAGTTTCACCAGTGCGTCCCAATTTCCGTTATCTCTAAATGCCTTGAGGTCTGCAATGGTTTGGGAGGAAGGCGGTGGAATCATGGTCTTGTCGTCTGTGGCCGGAGGTAGGGACGCCACCGATGACCAGGCAATGAAGCGTGTCCATCGGTAGGGTGCGGCATTTCCAATATTGGATTCCCTGAGGTGCAAGGCGGCCTGCCGAATGTTTTGCAATCCGAGACGGAAGATCTTTTGGGCATCTTCATCAGACGCAATGCTCGTGGGTTCCGTTGGGGCCTTTTCTATTTGTGGCCGGGGTTGGGAGGCGTCTTTGGAATCCTTTGGCTTGGCTTCTTTCGGTGCCTCAGATTCAGACGCTTTTTCGCCCGTACCGGGGATCATGTCCAAATACCGCTCAATGCCACGCACAGAAGGCGGTTCATCCAGATAGTCTCTCAGAAGCCTGTCAACCCTTCCCAGTGCCTCTTTGAGTTCTTCAATCTTTTCCCCGGGGAGTGGATCGGGTTTCAGCTGTTCGAGAATGGATCCGCTTTTTTCGAGCCACCACTCGATTGCCCCAATGCGTCCTCTCAAGCGCTTCTTGGGCGGGAAAAGATCTTCCCAGAAAGTTTCCAGGAGGTCTCCATAGATGTGCAGGCCGACAGAGAGACCGTCAATTTTCCGTGTATGAATGAGTGCAACAGCCAGATAGCTGGCAACACGGAGATCCTTGGACTTGCCGGCAAGTATCGCTGTAGAGATTTTTATGATTTTTTCCCAGTCAAAAGAGCCGGAGGAAGTGGGTGAAGAGAGCTTGTCGATCTCTGCCTGCAGTTCATCAAATTCCGGATCATAGCGGATATCGATTCCCGTTGGGCTTTTTTGGTCGATTCCTTCCTTACCCAGCAACAGCAGATCCATTCAGTGACTCCTCTCCTTTTCTGCGGGATTTTCCGCCCAGAGCCTTTTGAAATCTTCAACAGCCAGGGCACGCCGGGCCATGAAAAGATGGGTCGACTCTCCCCCTGCATTACCCATGAAAACGATGACCGGCAGGTCCTCGACGTGGTTTTTGCAAAGACGATGCCAGGCAAGAATCTGCATCTTCTGCTCCTGGGCGGGGAGGGGTTCCAGCTGCACGGAAAAAATGTCTCTCGGTACAAAATTCTCTATCAACCCACGGGAGGGTGAAGACGTGTAGGTGGAAAAATCCGTTGTCAAGAATTCATTCCACCGCGTAGCCGGGACCCGCATTCCCAAGAGATCCCGTTCCAGTTCTTGAAAAGTCTTGTACATGCGTGTTGAAAAAGACTCCATCTGACCCCAAGCGGTCTCGCATGCCAGGGGCAGGAGATCCCAGTGTTCCTCCCATCCCTCCAGATCCCCCGTCCCCATGATGAGGAGTGGATAGGGCCTGCCCACCTGATCACAGCTATCCTTCAGCAGCCCGCAGGCAACGGCGTTCTTCCTCCCACCCCTCGCCCAGAATCTCCACGAACGGAGGGACGCCACATCCTTCCCCGGTGAGCTTTCCTGGTATCCCTTCTCCATCCATTGGGAAAGGGCATGGAAAAGAGGAAAAGCTTCTCCTACTTCCATGAAATCCCGGACGGCCGGGTGCTTGCCCGCGGCCGCCCAGTGCCAGCGCCCTATTGATTTGTCTGTGTCACGCATGATGCGATTTCCTGCGGGACCCGTCCCGGGGCCCATCCCAGGACTCTTATCACCGGTCCATTTCCCCGGAACCGGAAGTTGGCCTTGATGTATTTCACGCCCACTCTTTTCAAATCCGCTTCGTGTTCCGGGAATTCCTCCCGGCGAAAGATCCTTTGCCCTGTCTTGAAATCCTGCAGGAACTTCGGAAAGGCATAGGAGCCCGTGTATCTCTTGACGAGTTCCAGTTTGCCTACCTCAATCCTGAAGAGCACATCGCCGCAGGAGTCCGGTGACCATTTGAATGTCTTTCGAACGGGGTACTGATAGTTATCGAGCTTCTGGGTAGTGTCCCCGCACTGGAGTTCAAGATGGGTCGCCTGGGGTCGCAGCGTGGCCCCTTTGTTGGCATCCGTGGGAAGGCCCGTGATGGTGACCTTGTAGTCTGCCTGGACAGTCCTTCGTTGGGCAATACCCTTGGTGAGGAACTTGAGGAACGGTTCTGAAAAGGGAATGTGACCGTCAAGAGCCGGTTTTGGATAGTATCCTTTCTTGAGGCTTCGGCTCAGGAAGGGCGCAGCCGGATCTTTCACGAACCTGGTGGAAAGGCCGCCCTCTCCCAAGAGAATTTTCTGTAGCCTTCTCTGGTCATGGATCCCTTGGACCTCGACCAGGACGTCCTTTTCCCACCTTGCCTGAAGGAAGCATGCCGTCTCGGAAATCACAAAATCGCGAATCAGGTTAAGCGGCCCCGCAAAAAGGGCCCAGTACATTTTTTCGCCCTCCTTGCCCGTGCCGATCAATGTCTTGATCCGGGAAATGGACTGGTTGGCGGCGAAAAAAGAGGACTTGCCGGTAACGGGATCTTCCCCGAAAAGCTTAACAGCTTCCTCATAGGCCACTTTTCTGGACTCTGAGACCGGGCCGAGTTGTTTGAGGGCCTCCTGGTAAGCGAGAAAGGCCTTTCCGCCCTTCAGTTGGGCCTCCATTGTGTTGCTCTTGCCTGACGCGCGCAAGGTCCTCTTGATGGTAGAAATCAATCGTTTTCCTTTGGGGAGGACTTTTCCTATAGCGCTTTTGTTCTTCATGCTTTTGATCTGTGCTGCCTGGGCCTTGAGTTCCTGAAAGTCGAACACGCGTTCCACCCATGGTGGAAGGTCCTTCACGGTGGTGTAATCCTGCAGTTCCGATGCCATCCTGTCCAGGAGCGCGAAGTAGGGGCCGCCGTTTTCCGATGCTTTGGCAACGATCTGTTGCCGTTCATCCTGCTGTTTGAGCCGGCCGACCCCTGCCGAAAAGCCGGCGCCGAATTGCTGCCATGATTCCAGATACCGGGTCTGATACCAGGTTTCAAAAGCAATTTTTTGCCGGGCGATCATGGGAGGCCCGGGATCGGGCAGCGCCGATTCCAGCTCCTTCACAAAATCATCTATGGCCTTTCTTCCCGCCCGGGTAAAGGCGGGCTGGACTGTCGCCGTATCTTCCACGGGATTGGTCCCACCCCAGAAATCTTCCAGGGTGACCGACGGGAGCTTCTCCTGATTGTTGGCCCATGAAACAAGCCATCTCAAATCGCTGTCTTTCAACTGGACAATATGAGCGAGCCATTCCTGGAGATCGGTCATCTCCTTGTTGATGGTGGTGGCATCACTATTCCATATCAGATAGTAGAGATAGAGCTGCGCCAGTTTTCCCTTTATTTCCGGAACAAGGTTCTGGTCGCCCTGAAACATCACCGCTTCATAGGGAGGGACAGGCATGTTTCCAAGCGCCTGTATGTCGGCTCCCTGGAGGCGGGAATGAAGTAGATTGATCTTTCGCACCAGGTAGGCAATGTTTCGGCTCAATACCTCGCCATCAGTACGTGCGGAAAATCCGGCCATCTGTTTTGTCAGGAGGGCATCAAGGGGCCTCATGAAGCCTTTTCGAAACTGCATGCAGTATTTCTCTTTGAGCCTGGATTCCACCCCCTCGCTTGCATCCAGCCCGAACCTGGGCATCCACCAGCCCTCATTTCGTTTTTCCACCTTGGCAATTGCCATTTCGAACCGGCTTAAAACTCCAAGGTCCGCGAGGATCTCTCCTTTCAGGACGGGAGGGGTCTTGAATTCTCCGGAAACTCCCCTGAGGGTGCTCAGGTTTTTTACGAACGAAAAACTCAGCAACCCGCAAACCGCTATCGCCAGGGCTACCCAGGAGGTGAGGCCGAGATTTCTGGTCAGCTTGCTCCATTCGAGGGCTTTCATGGTGGGGGCGAAGATGCCACGGTCCGAAGGAAGAATCTTGGCAAAGAAGTCATGGAGGAAGAGCCCCTTGTTTGTCCCGGGAAGCACTTCCTTTTCCTCAATGAGGCCGAGGGATTTGAGAAAATGAGAATAGGGTGTTCCCTCCTGCCGGCCGCTGCTGAAAAAGAGCCCCCGCATGAGGGGGGTTTCCTGGTAGGGATTCTCCTGGGACAACCCCTGCAAAAAGGCGGCAAGGCCCGGCCTCAGCCGTTCAAATTCCTCCGGGAAGAGCAACAGGCCAGGGTCTGCGGTTTCATTCTTGTTTTCATGGAGCAGGAGAAGCCGGAGCTGTCTCAACCGTTCACCCAGAGAATCCATGACCTTATTTTGAAAGGCGCCGACATCCGCGGAAAATGCCTCGTTGATGGAGCCCATGGGTTGTGAAAGGGCATTGTCCGGGAGGTGTTCGCAGAATTGAGTCATTCCCTGTATCAGGTCACATTTGGTGACCAGGACATAGATGGGGAACTTTGCGCCCAGGGCCAGCATAAGTTCATCAATCCTGCGTCTGATGTGGATGCCGTCCTGCTCGAGCACCTGGGAAGTTCCTTCCAGCAGCTTATCTGCGGCCACGGAGATGATGAGCCCGTTGAGCGGCTCTTTTTTCCGGTACTTGACCAGAAGATTAAGGAATTTGTTCCACTCGTCCTTATCCCGGCCCTCATCCACGGGAATGGCATATCGTCCGGCCGTGTCTATGATCACCGCTTCATCAAAGAACCACCAGTCACAGTTTTTGGTGCCCGAAATCCCGGATGCCTGGATTTCTCCTGCAAAAGGAGAAGACAGCCTGGCGCTTTTGATGGCCGTTGTCTTGCCTGATCCGCTTTCTCCGATCACCATGTACCAGGGGAGCACATAAAGAGGGTTCCCCAGTTTCCGCAGGTGGGATTGGCGCAGGGTTTCTACGGCTTCCTTCCAGCGTTCCTGGAGGGCCGCTGACTGTTGTTTTTCTTTGTCACTCAGGCTCTTGAGGCGCCGGTTGTCCTGCTCCACGATCTGATTGACGAACTGCTGCTCGTGTTTCCTGGTCAGCATCTTCTTCAGGAAGAGAAACCCTATGAAGAGCCCCACCAGGCCCAGCAGGATAAAAAAGCCTGTCCACCACGGCCAGTCAAGGCCGAGTACCACGCCAAAACTGATGAGGACGACGAGC
>Ga0307417_10000201_pt1 | contig 25430 bp, 21 predicted proteins | sample SalMarWE160210MG_2_FD_202514 | JGI IMG/M metagenome (GOLD analysis project Ga0307417, IMG submission 202514) | Salt marsh sediment microbial communities from the Plum Island Ecosystem LTER, Massachusetts, United States - WE1602-10 | ecosystem: Environmental > Aquatic > Marine > Intertidal zone... | reverse complement strand
GCCACGGGGGAGCGGGTCACCGACCCGAAACAGATCCGGGCCGCCCTCCGGCGGGCGGTGGACTCGGGGGTTCCGTACGTCATCGACGTCATCATCGAGCGGAAGACGGACGCCTCCATGGGCGTCGCCATCGATGCGATCCGGGAATTCGAATAGGAATAACGCGACGGGGAGTTACGCCATGTCGGCATTGAAGGATCGGGCCTCTGCCCTATTGCAGGACTGGAAGGGAGAAACATACGCGTTCGGCAGCGGTGTGCTGGACGACGCGCCGGGGCGATTCGCCGCGGGGTTCGGCAGGAGGGCCCTGTTCGTCGGCCCTGTGTCGTCGGGCTGGTTTTCCCCCATCCGGGGGCGGATTTTGACGTCCCTGAAGAAGGCGGGGGTGGAGGTGGTGGAAGAGGTGCTCTCCGCCGCTCCGAACGCCCCGGTCGAGGACGTCTATCGCATCCACGGCCGCATCATGCACAGAAAACCGGACGTTCTGGTCGTGGCGGACGGCGGCTCCGGGATCGACGCCGTCAAGGCGGCCGCGGTCCTGGCCACGCTGGGGGATATCCATTCCGAAATCGACCCGTTCTTCGGGGTGGGACAGGTGACCGCGGCGTGCAAACGGTCGGGCAGGTCCGTGATGCCGGTGGTGGCCGTCATGATGGCGTCCAGCTCCGGCGCGCACCTGACCAAGTATGCCAACATCACCGATCCGGTCGCGGGGCAAAAAAAACTCGTCGTGGACGAGGCCATCGTCCCGCCGCGCGCGGTCTTCGACTACGACGTGACCACCACCCAGCCGATGAGTCTGACCCTGGACGGCGGGCTGGACGGGATCGCCCACTGCCTGGAAGTCTACTTCGGGGCCGCGTCCGCCACGCGGGACAAGGCCCGCCAGGTGGCCGAGCTGGGCATCGAGCTCGTCATCAAGGGCCTGGTCGAAGCGAAGAAGGACGCGCAAGGCAGACAGGCCCGGACCCTGCTGGGTCTGGGCACCGATCTGGGCGGCTACGCCATCATGATCGGCGGCACGTCGGGGGCCCACCTGTCCAGCTTCTCCCTGGTGGACGTCTTGAGCCACGGCCGGGCGTGCGCCCTGATGAATCCGTACTACACCGTGTTCTTCGCGCCGGCCGTCCAGGAGCAGCTGCGGGTGGTCGGCCGGATATACGGGAAGTACGGCTTCCTCAAGGAGGACCTGGACGCGTTGTCGGGCAGGGAACTGGGGCTGGCGGTGGCCGGGGCGATGGTCAAGTTCAGCCGGTTCCTGGAGTTCCCCACGCGCCTTTGCGACGTGCCGGGGGTTTCCCGGGAGCATATCGACCGGTGTCTGGCCGCCGCGAAGAACCCGCAGCTGGACATGAAGCTTCGGAACATGCCGGTCCCGCTCAACGCAGGTCTGGTGGACCGGTACATGGGACCCATCCTCGAGGCCGCCTGGACCGGAGAGTTCGATACAATCAAGAACATGTAGCCGGTTTGCGGACCTTCCGTGGCAGTGTCACGTCCCCGGGGCGTGGCCAAAGAACGTCGCCTCATGGGCAGGAGGGATTTCTTATGAAATCCAAGTTGTTCCGCAACAAGGAGATGACATTTGCTCCGCATCCCCGGTTAGCCAGTGTGCAAATGGCCATTTGCATTACGGGAGAGGATACGGACACCGTCAGTGTCTGCATGATCGATATCGCCCCGAAGGAAGGCCCCCCCATCCATCGCCACGACCTGCAAGTGGACTCCATTTTCGTGGTCTCGGGGAAGGGGGAAACCTATGTGAACGGAAGATGGGAACCCATCGAGGCCGGCGATTATATTTTCGTGCCGAAGGGGGAGGATCATGGAATCCGGAATACCGGCCACGAATCGTTGCGGATCTTCGTGCACCACAGCCCTCCCATACTGTAGAAATACGTGATCCGGCGTCGGGAGGAAGCGGACGAACCGATAGACGATGGCCGACCACGGGAGGAAAAGATGAAAATCGTCTCCATGAACAAGGTGGACAGGGAGCATTTTCCCAATCCGATCTTCACGGGACCGGATGTGACGAGACAGCTTCTGGTGCCCGACAGCAAGGAATTCAGCGTGAACGTGATAAACTTCGGGAAGGGTGTGCGGAACAAGTTCCATGCCCACGACAGCGAGCAGATCCTGATCGTCACTGCCGGAGAGGGAATCGTGGCCACGGAGAAGGAAGAGAAGGTGGTAACCAAAGGGGATATCATCCTCATTCCCCCGGGAGAGAAGCATTGGCACGGCGCGACCCCGGGTTCCGAGTTCTCCCACATCTATGTTTCGCGATTGGGAAGCACGCTGACACGGCTGGAGGAGTGAAGCCCCCCGCGAGCACCTGGCACGGGAGGCCATGTCGGGATACGTTGCCGTAACGATAATGTGGAACACTAAGGGAACCGGGACAGGGAGCATGAACGTCGATCTTCTTTATGGACAAAACAGCATCCCCCTGCGTCTGCCGGAGGATATCCGGGTCACGGTGGTCAGAAAACACCCGATGACCCCCCTCCGCAACCCGGTCCAGGCGGTGAAGCAGGCCCTGGAAAAGCCGGGGGGATCTCCTCCCCTCAAGGAAATGGCACGACACGGGAAAACCGCCTGCATCCTGATCTGCGACATCACGCGGCCCGTGCCGAACGGGACGTTGCTTCCGCCCCTCATCGAGACGATCAGGTCAGCAGGCATTCCCCAAGAGAATATCCTGATCCTGGTCGCCACAGGGCTGCACCGCCCCAACGAGGGGGAGGAACTGCGCGAGATCATCGGCTCCGACGAAGTGTTCCGCACCGTTCGCGCCGAGAACCACTTCGCCCGGGACAGGGAAGCCCATGTGGATCTCGGGAAAACCTCCCGGGGCATCCCGATCCTGATCGACCGGCGGTTCGTGGAGGCGGACCTGAAGATCGTCACCGGCCTGGTGGAACCCCACTTCATGGCCGGCTATTCCGGAGGCCGCAAGCTGGTCGCCCCGGGCGTGGCCTACCAGGACACCATCCTGAATTTCCACACCGCGCATATCCTGGAGCATGAAAAATCCGCCAATTGCATCATCGAGGGCAATCCCCTTCACGAAGAACAGATCGAAATCGTAAGGAAGATCGGCGGAATCGTCGCCTTGAACGTGGTCATCGATGAGAATCGGAACATCGGATTCGTCAATTTCGGCGAAGTCGAGGCCAGCCACCGGGACGCGGTGGCATTCATGAGGAAGCATGCGGAAGTGACCCTGCCCCGCCGTTTCAAGACGATCGTCACCACGAGCGCAGGATATCCACTGGACCGGACGTACTATCAGACCGTAAAGGGCATGGTGGGGGTTGTGGACATCCTCGAGCCGGGAGGAACCATCATCATCGCCAGCGAATGCTCGGAAGGGATGGGCAGCAGCGAATTCGTCGCGGCCCAGCGCCTGCTGTGCGAGGTGGGGCCGGACCGGTTCATGTCCGTCCTTACAGGCCGCGACAAGGCGCACATCGACGAATGGCAAACCGAGATGCTGGTCAAGGCCTTGCGGGTCGGGACCATCCGGCTTCATACCACAGGACTTGGGAAGGAGGAACTGAAGGACGTGTTCGTGGAACCTGTCTCTTCGATCGAAGAAGCGGTCCTGGCCAGCGTCAAGGCCCAGGGGGACCCGGACGTTGCCGTAGTGCCCGAAGGACCCTACGTCATCCCTCGTTGTCACTGAGTCCGGGAGACCGAACCCGGATTACCGTTTGGCGCTTCGAGCCCCCGCGGTTCCGTCGAACTGCTCCTCTTCCGTGGAACCCTTGAGCGCGATGGTGGACGCCCGCCCCCCGGTGATCGCCATTTGCAGGGCGTCGAAATATCCCGCCCCGACGAAGCTCTGATGTTTGATCGCCGCATATCCTTTTTCTCTCTCGAGCTCGAACTCGCGTTCCTGGAGCCGGCAATAGGCGGACATCCCCTCTTCCCTGTAGCCTCTCGCGAGATCGAACATGCTTGCGTTCAGCGAGTGGAAACCGGCCAGGGTCACGAACTGGTACTTGTATCCCATCTCGCCCAGCCGGTTCTGAAAATCGGCGATCGTGGCGTCGTCGAGGTTCCGCTTCCAGTTGAAGGACGGCGAGCAATTGTACGCAAGCATTTTCCCCGGGTGGTTTTCCCGGATCGCCTGGGCAAACTCCCTCGCTTCCCCCAGGTCCGGCGTGGAGGTCTCGCACCAGATAATGTCCGCGTACGGGGCATACTCCAACGCCCGGGCAATGGCGAACTCGAGCCCTCCCTGCACGCGGAAATACCCTTCGGCCGTCCTCTCGCCCGTTAGATACGGCTTGTCGATATCTTCGTAGTCGCTGCGGATCAGCTGGGCATCCTTGGCGTCGGTCCGCGCGATGATCACCGTCGGCACATCGAGCACGTCGGCGGCAAGCCTTGCCGACACGAGCTTCTCGATGAAGACGCCGTAGGGAACGAGGACCTTGCCGCCCATGTGCCCGCATTTCTTCAACGAAGAAAGCTGGTCCTCGAGATGGATGGCGGCGGCCCCCGCCTCGATCATCGCCTTGATGAGCTCGTACGTGTTCAGCGGACCGCCGAAGCCTGCTTCCGCATCGGCGACGATCGGCGCGAACCAGTAGGTTTCACCGCCACCGTTCATGTGCTGGATCTGATCCGCGCGGGTCAGGGCGTTGTTGATTCGGGCGATCACTTTGGGGACGCTGTCCACGGGATAGAGACTCTGGTCCGGGTACATGTGGCCCGCGGAGTTTGCGTCGCCCGCCACCTGCCACCCGCTCACGTAGATCGCCTTGAGACCGGCGTGTACCTGCTGGACCGCCTGGTTGCCCGTCAGGGCGCCGAGGGCGCGAACAAAGGGCTCGGCATGGAGGAGATCCCAAAAGCGGCTGGCACCCATTTCGGCAAACGTGTGGTGGACCCGGAGAGAGCCACGAAGCCCGACGACCTCTTCGGCCTGGTAGGGTCGCCTGATGTCCTTCCATCGCGGATCTTCCTTCCACGACTTTTGCAGGGTTAGGATTTGTTCCTGTCTTCGGTTCGTTACATCCTTCATGGCTTCCTCCTGCGAACCGGGTCCGGATGCCGGGGGCGGGGAAACCCACTCGGCCTGATCCGCATGGATCAGGAACCCGCCACTATCCGATGCCGGACACGGGTGGTTCGGTTCGGAGAACCATGAAGAACAAAAGGGCTTTCGGGACATCCCGGCGATCTCCGGAAAACAGGGAAATCCGCCCGGAATGGCACTATACTGTCCTAAAAAAAGGAGTTGCCTCGTGAACAACATGGGAAAGGTGGCAATTGTCACCGGCGCAGGAACGGGAATCGGGAGGCAGACCGCGCTTGCTCTCCTGGAAGCGGGATACGCCGTTTCCCTGGCCGGGCGGCGGGAGGAGCAATTGCAGGTGACGATCGACCGGGCAGGACAGGCCGGTGCGCGCGCACTGGCCGTTCCCACCGATGTGACGGATCCCGCTTCCGTTCGGACCCTGTTCACAAAAACCACGGAGACATACGGCCGGCTCGACCTGCTGTTCAACAATGCGGGGACGGGCGCGCCGCCGATCCTCCTGGAAGATCTGTCGCACGAACAGTGGAAAGTCGTGGTCGATACCAATCTCACCGGCGTATTTTTGTGCACGCAGGAAGCGTTCCGGATCATGAAGAGCCAGAAGCCCAGGGGCGGCCGGATCATCAACAACGGCTCCATCTCGGCCCACGCTCCCCGGCCGAACTCCGCCCCCTATACGGCCACCAAGCACGCCATAACCGGCCTCACGAAATCGACCTCGCTCGATGGCCGCAAGTACGATATCGCCTGTGGCCAGATCGACATCGGCAACGCGGAGACCGACTTGACGAAACGAATGAAAGACGGCGTGCCGCAAGCCGACGGGACGATTTCCGCGGAGCCGACCATGAAGGTCGAGCACGTGGCGGAAGCGGTGGTGTACATGGCCAGCCTTCCCCTGGATGCGAACGTGCAGTTCCTGACCGTCATGGCCACCAAGATGCCCTTTGTCGGACGGGGATAACCAACCCGTACGGGGGAAAAAAGGAAATTCCTTTTCGGGTCCCGGGATTTCCCTGTATCATTTAAGAGATACGGTCCGGATGTGTATCACGAGTCCGGCAGGACAGCGCGGAGGTGGGCATGGAACAGCAATTGAAGAAGATCGGCCTCGATGTGGAGGAAGAACGCCTGGCAGCCGATCTGCAAAAGTATCAGGAAAAGGCAATCGAAATGGGGGCAACCCGGGCCAAAATCGTCCGAACCGCCGATATCCCCGTGGACGATCGGGTGACGATGAAGTGCCAGATCCCGATCTGTTTCGGGTACGGAGTCGGCGCGAACTGCCCACCCCATACGATGAAACCCGCGGAGCTGAGAGCCCTGCTCGAGAAGTACCGGTGGGCCGTTTTCTTCGTCCAGGAGATCCCTTCCGCCGTCGTCGTACGGGACAAGGCCACGATCAAAGAGAGAGTCGCCGCGTATCAGGACGTCTACAAGATCGTGAACGGGATCGAATCGGCGGCCTTCTACGACGGGCACTATCTGGCGTTCGGATTCGGCGCAGGCTCCTGCCGGCACACCTTCTGCGGGTTGCAGGAAGACTGCGCGGTCCTGAAGGGGACGAAGTGCCGGTTTTCCCTCCGCTCCCGGCCATCGATGGAAGCCGTCGGGATAGACGTCTACCGGATGGTCGCCTCGGCCGGGTGGAACATCTATCCCATCGGCAGCGATGCCAAACCCGATGACATCCCGTGCGGGGTTCTCGCGGGAATCGTCATCGTTCGTTAGAGGCGCGGCACATCAGCGGGAGCAGTTCGCCCCCGTGCTTCCCGTTCGCCCGCAGACCTCCCCGATCCCTGTCCCACGGACCTGTCGGGATGGGAGAGACCTACCGTTGATCCGCTCCCGCCACCCGGGTAACCCGCTTGCCGGTCGAGACATACGTGTCGAAGTACGCCTTGAGGGAAGCGGCAATCACCTCCGGACTCTCTTCATCCAGCACAACGTTTAGCGGATCGGAGATCCAGGGGATGAGCTTCTTGGCGGTGGTCGTCCACCGCAGGATCTCCCTGGCCGTACCGGCCGACTTGCTTTTGATCTTCCCTGCCTCGTCGTCCAGGAGGTGCAGGAACACCTCCTCGGTCAGTTTCTTTCCGGCCAACGGTCCCTCTCCCTGGAGGACGGCCCCGGCGTGCAGACGCTTCCACAGGGCGGCCCGGCGGATCTCCGCCGTGGCCAGATCCTCCATCAGCTGCAGCTTGAGCTGCGGACTCGTCACGGCCGCCGCGGCGCTTCCCTGGAGGTAGGAGGCCATGTACTGGAGTGTGATCGTGATATCCTCCCGGATGCCGTCCTCGGTCACCAATCCCTTAGGGAACGCCCGGAGCCCTGCCGCAAGCTCCTTGCTGTACCAGTCGGTCCGTGTCGGTGCGGTATTAAGCGCATCCAGGAGTCCTTCCTTGTCGGCCTTCTCGAAGATCGGCTGGATGACGGCGACCATATCCGGCGTCGCCACCCAGGCTCCGTAGTAGCAACGGCGCCCGCCGTCTTTCGCCAGCCGCAGCCCCGATTCCCGTGTTTTGTCGTCGCTCGCCTTCTCGAGGGCGACCTTGTTGTTGTAGGCCCGCGCGACGAAGGCCTCCAGGATCCCGATGATCTGCTTTCGTTGCGGCTCGTAGGGAGCCGGCAGGCCGGGCAGGGCGTCCGCCCCCGCCTGGAACTTCCCGGTCAGGTTTCCCTTGGGATCCGCATACCCCGCGGCCTGAAGGGCGCCGAGCAGGGCCGGCGCACCCTCCTTACCCACGATTTTTTCGAAGTCCCCGGGACGCAGGGTGGCCCGGAGCAGTATGTTGGCCGACATGCCGCCCCAGGGGACGGCGCCGCGCCTGCGCGCCATGTCCGAGACGTACTGCTCGTACACCGCGAGGAACCTGGCCCCGTCCATCGTCACCAGGTTCGTGTCGGGCGGGATGCCCGTAAGGTCTGCCCGGGAAGCCCGGTACATGCTGGCCATGTAATCCCAGCGGCCGACATTCGGCCCGACGAAGCGGGAGGCGGGGACGGGCTTCCCGGTCCGTGCGTCACGGATCGGCCGGGTGAAGGCGTACATCATCTCCTCGAGCTGATACGTGGCGTTGATGATCTCCACGAGGAGGTAGATCTTGACCGTTCCCGGTGCAAGATCCAGCGCCTTCTCCGCTTCGTACAGGAAGGTGTGCCAGAGGTCGGCATCCTCCACGCACTCCAGCTTCGGAAGATAGAAGGCGACCGGCAGGCCGCGGTCCAGGAGCGCCTTCGCGTTATGCCGGAGGAACAGCCAGGCGTCCACGAAGCCCCCGGAAACGGCTTGTCCATCCACCAGGAGGTGCCGGTCGTCCAAATGCAGTCCCCGGGGCCGGTAGATCATGATCGCCACCTCGTTTTCGGGCTTGAGGCGCTTGCCGCCCGCTCCATCGATGGCGCGCTTGCCGTCGGGCGTCCAGGTGCAGAGAAGTTTGAGGGAGCGCTGTGTCTGCAACGGGCTGTCGGTGGACTGCGCGGCGGCGTCCTCGCTGTCCGCCATCCACTGCTGACCCGTGTTCATGGCGCCGATCGCCATGGCGGGTACCGAACACGGGCCGGTGAGCTGGACGCGCCGCCCGTCGAACTGCGGCGGCTGCCCGTCGACTTTCCAGTCGGCCTCGCGGATCTCCTTGACCGTCATCGTGGTCCCGTCGAGGAAGGTGATCACCTCGTTCTCCGGAAGGAAGTCGAGCGGTTCGCCGGCATCCAGCCGGGCCTGCTTCGCCGGCCGGGCCTCCACGCGGTCCCGGCGGACCTCTTCCAGAGTCCGGCCATCTGCGACCTTCGTGCGAACGAGCTCGGCAAACCGGCTCAAAGTCTCGGATGTGAGGATGTCATCCGTGAATTTCTGGGCAAGGCTTGGGCGGATGAATGTCACTTCTTTCATAAGGAACCTCCTCGGCCGGGGCCTCCGGGAAACGGCTCCCGCCATGGCTAAGATATTCCCGAATTGCGTGTTCCGTATGCAGGATAGTGTACCACCAATCGGCGGCGACAATACCAAGGGGCGTAGAAAATCACCTCATTTGTATCCCGATGGTCCTGCCCTCTTTCCCGGGAGAACGTTCGGGACTCTCTGCGTTCTCAGGTATCGGAACGGGGCTCGCTTGAGAATACGATAATGTCCAGTTTTTCAGGGCCGTGGACCCCGATCGCAAGCGTCAACTCGATGTCCGCCGTCCGGCTGGGGCCCGTGACCAGGGTAATGTTCGTCGGCAGTCCTTCCGCGAAGGAGGCGAAGCAGTCGTCCAGCGTGGCGAAAATCCTTTCCCGGGCAACGATCGCCACGTGGTGGGCGGGGAGCAGGCCCGCCTGGACCGCCCTCCCGCCGGAGCTTGCACAGACCAGGCTTCCCGTCTCGGCGATGGCACCGTACACCTCTTCGACGGTTGCCTTTGCCCCCGCATAATCCGCTGCGCGACATGCCAGGGACGGCGCCGCCGCCCTTTCCTTATCCGTCAATCCCGGACAGAAGGCCGGGACGGTACCGGGCACGATCTCGGACAGGACGCGGCGCAAGCCCGCGGCGTCGGAAACGGCATGCGTTCCCGCGGCGGCATTCTCTGCGTTCGTGAGGAAGCGGCGGACAAGGTCGGGCGAGGTCATGGCACCCGCCGGTGGAACGGAACGTTCGCGGGGCGGGGAAGGCGTCCTGCGACGTCCTTGCCGCCGATTGCCCGCACCAACGGCCAGAAGGTGCGCGACAGGTACTGCCCTGCAAAGAACAGCGACGGGGATGCCGCCGCCTTCCCGAAAACGCGCATGCCCCGTTTCTCCACCGGCTTGGAGAATCCTTCCCGAACCCTGCGCTCCCGCAACTTGAGGAAAAGGTCCACCAGGGGAATCCGTACGGGGCACACCTCGACGCACGCCCCGCAAAGCGTGGACGCGTCCACGAGGGGGTGGGATTTGGCCATCCCGGTCAGAAGCGTCGTGAGGACGATCCCCATGGGTCCCGGGTACGTCCATCCGTACGAGTGTCCCCCCACCGTGCGGTAGACGGGACAGACGTTCATGCAGGCGCCGCAACGGATGCACTTCAGGATCTCCCGGCAATCACCGGAGAGGATCTCCGACCGCCCGTTGTCCAAAAGGACGATGTGGAGCTCCTTCGCCCCCGTCGCCTCCCCGGGCTTCCTCGTCCCGGTGATCACCGAGACGTAACTGGTGATCGACTGCCCCGTCGCCGATCGCGGGAGCAGGCGGATGAACGTCGGCAAGTCGGCAAGGGAAGGAATCATCTTCTCGAGGGACAGGATCGCGATGTGCAACGGCGGGACCGTCGTCACCATCCTGCCGTTCCCCTCGTTGGTGAACAGGACGAGGCTCCCCGAATCCGCGGCGGCGAAGTTGGCTCCCGAAAGGCCGGCATCCGCGCCCAGGAACTTTTCCCGGATGGCCCTCCGGGCGATCTTCGTCAGCACCTGCGGGTCTTCGGTATATTCGACCCCGAGCTTTTCGGCGAAGAGCCTTCCCACCTGCCGGCGGTTCTTGTGGATCGCCGGGACGATGATGTGGGAGGGAGTCTCCCCCACGAGCTGGATGATGTATTCCCCGAGATCCGTTTCCAGCACCTCCATGCCCGCCTTTTCCAGGTGGGCGTTCAAGTGGATCTCCTCGGAGACCATCGATTTGCTCTTGACCACGGTTTTTGCGTCGCGGTCCGCAAGGATCCGGGCGATGATTTCCCGGGCGGAGGCGGCATCCTTTGCCCGGTGCACCATAGCGCCGGCCTTCGTCGCCCGGGACGCAAACATCTCCACGTATTCCTGCAGTCGGTCCAGGACCTGCAACCGGAGCGCGGAGGCCTTGTCGCGAAGCGCCTCCAGGTCGGCGACGGACGCGAAGGCATCGGCCCGCTTGGTGCCGAAGGTATCGGCGGCCTGTCGCATCGCGGAACGCATGGAAGCGTCCCCGAGGGCCCTCATGGCATTCGCGCGAAAGTCGAGGCTCGTCTGGACGTCGCTCATAACCCTTCCGCGAGGACCTGCGCGATGTGTCTTACCTGCACGGGGTTCGCCCGTTTTTTCATCGCATCCCCAATGTTCATCAGGCACCCGGCGTCGCAGCCGGTCACCGTGTCCGCCCCGGTCGCCAGGATGGAATCCGCCTTCTCGTCCGCCAGGGCGCACGAGATCTCGGGAAGCTTCGCCATGAACATCCCTCCGAACCCGCAGCACCGGGTGGCGTCGGGCATCGGAACAAACCGAACCCCTCTCATCGACTGCAACAGGAGCAGCGGCTCGTCGCGGACGCCGAGATCCCGTGCAAGGTGGCAGGAGGAGTGATAGGTAACGGTCCCTTTGCCTGCGAGTCCCGACTCGTGAGCGCGAAGGACGCGGACAAGGAACTGGCTCAGCTCGTAGATCCGTCCCGCCGTCCGTTTGGCCTTCGCATGCATGACCGGATCGGTACGGAACAGGTCCGGGTAGCGGTGCTTGACCATGGCCGCGCAGGAACCGGATGGCGTGACGATCGGTGCGTCGCCGTCAAAGACCGACAGGAAATGCCCGGCGGCCGCCCGGGCATCGTCTGCGTACCCCGCGTTGAAGGCCGGCTGGCCGCAGCAGGTCTGTCCCTTGGGGAAAACGGCGGCAACGCCGAACCTCCGAAAAAGCTTGAGCATGGATTCCCCCACCTCCGGGAAAAAGGAATCCACGAGACAGGTGCCGAACAGCTGGACGCGCATATCGGTCTCTCCGGTCCCGATCCCTCTACCGCAGGGAACGGGAATCGCCTCCCGCCATGACGCTCATTTCTTCCTCGCCGTGCACCGGTCGACCAGGTAGGCGATGGACTGGTACGACAACCCGCTTCGGAGGGAGAGCCCGATCTCGCAGGCGCGGCTGTTCGAATACCCGGAGCGGCACCCGGCAGGCAAGCCGTCACGGAGCCCCGAAAGCGCCGATTCGTTGAGTTCCGGGAAGAAAAAGATCCGGTCGCCGGCAACCCCGCAGCACCCCACACGATCGGGGACCACCACCGTTTCCGCGCACGCGCCCGCCACCGCGAGGAACTTTTCCCGTAGACCCAACTTGATCGAGCTGCACGTTACGTGCACTGCGATCGTCTCCGGGATTTTCGTGAACTCGAGGGCGTCCAGGAGGAACGAATGGATGAACTCCACCGGCTCGTAGATCCGCAGGCGCAGGTCCGGGTTCTGCTTCACCGTGTAGAGGCACGGACTCGTGTCGAAGAGCACCGGGTATTCCCCGTCCCGGCTGCATGCCAGGAGGGCGGCTTCGAGCTCCCGGCGCTTCCGTTCGGCCTCCCCGAAAAACCCCTTGCTCCCGAACGGCATGCCGCAGCACAGGCGGCCCATGTCGGGGGGGTAGACGATTTCGTACCCGCCCTTCTCGAGCAACGAGCAGACGGCCTCGTAGAGGGCGCGCTGGTCCGGGTCCCCCGGGGAAGGCCCCATGGTCCGTACGATGCAGCTGGGGAAATAGACCACCTTGCGGGCGGAGCCGTTGGAGGCGTTCCGGAACGTTCGTGCCGGGGCCGCGTTCGGCATGCAGGAATTCCAAAGAGGAAGCCGGTCGCCCGACAGGGCCCTCGCCCCCCGCGCCACGGAGCCCAGGGCGCGTTCCCCCAGCACCGTCCGTACCGCTCCCAACGCGACAAGGCCGCCCCGGACCCCGGCGGTGACCGTTGCGTAGTGGCCGGCGGTCCACCGGGCCGCGGACCGGCCGAAGCGGCCCCGTTGCAGGGACCGAAGCTCCTTCGTGTGTTCCCCCGTGTTGATCGACACGGGGCAGGTCGTGGCGCACAATCCGTCCGTCGCGCACGTCTGCTCGCCCAGGTACCGGTAATCGGCCTCGAACCGGGCAATGGCCTGCCCGTCGCTTCTTGCGGACCGCAACCGGGAGATCTCCCGCCGGATGACGATGCGCTGACGCGGCGTCGTCGTTAGGTCCTTGGAGGGACACATGACCTCGCAGAACCCGCACTCGGTGCATTTGTCGATGATCTCGTGCGCCTCCGGCAGGGGCTTGAGATTCTCCAGGTAAACATGGGGGTTGTCGTTGATGATCACGCCGGGGTTGAGCAGGCTTTCTGGATCGAAGACCCGCCTGATCCGCTTCATCAACGCGTACGCCTTTTCCCCCCACTCCATCTCGACGAAGGGGGCCATGTTCCGGCCCGTGCCGTGTTCCCCCTTGAGCGACCCGTCATACTTTCTGACCACCATTTCGCACACGTCTTCCATAAACCGCTGGTAGCGCGTAACCTCCGCGGGGTCGCTGAAATCCTGGGTGAAGACGAAATGGAGGTTCCCCTCCAGGGCGTGGCCGAAAATGATCCCCTCGTCATATCCGTGCTTCTTCATCAGGCCCTCGAGCTCCACGGTCGCGTCCGCGAGCGTCTCGATGGGGAACACCACGTCCTCGATGACCACCGTGGTTCCGATCTGCCGCGCCGCCCCGACGGCGGGAAAAAGCCCTTTCCGGACGTTCCAGAGCTTCTCGCACTCCGCCTTCTGGTCCGTGAAGGCAGCAGGAAAGATGGTCGGGACACCGGATAGGAGCCCAAGGACCTCCTCCACCTGCCGCGCGAGGGAATCCGCGTCGCCGGCCCGGGTTTCCACGAGCAGCCCCGTCGCGGAGTCCCCGAGAGATTTCAGATAGGGCGGCATCCCTTCCTGGCCCTCGACGGACCGCAGGGAGGCGCGGTCCATCAGCTCGACAGCGGACACCGGACCGGGCTTGAGCTTGATCGTCGCCCGGCATGCGTTCCCGATGTCCGGGAACAGGATCAGGGCCGAGGCATTGTGCGCGTGCTCTTCGACGGTCCGGTACGTGACTTCCGCGATGAACCCCAGGGTCCCTTCGGACCCGACCATCAGGTGGAGAAGGATGTCGATGGGGTCGGAGAAATCCACGAAGGCGTTGATGCTGTATCCCGTGGTGTTCTTGATGCGGAACTTGTCCCGGATCCGCTGCGTTAGAGCGCTGTCCCCGGAGATCTCGTCCCGGATTTCCTCGATCGCCCGGATCATCTCCGCGTGGGACACCAGGAAGGAGCGGCGGGAGTCCGGGTCGGCGGTGTCCAGCACGGTCCCCTCGTGGAAAATGATCTTCATGCTCTCGACTGTCCGGTAGCTGTTCTGCGCCGTCCCGCAGCACATGCCGCTCGCGTTGTTGGCGGCGATCCCTCCGATCATGCAATGATTGATCGACGCGGGGTCCGGACCGATTTTCCGCCGGTAGGGAGCGAGGCGGGCATTGGCCTCGGCCCCGATGATCCCCGGTTCCAACGAGATTTTCCCCCCGTTTTCATGGATGGTGCAGTTCCGCCATCCACCGGCCAGCACCACCAGAACGGAATCCGTCACGGCCTGGCCGGACAGGCTCGTGCCGGCGGCACGGAACGTGACGGGAATGTGCAAGGGGTCCGCTGTCCGCAGGAGATGTGCGACCTCCTCCCGGGTGTTCACCTTGACGACGATTTTCGGGACGAGGCGGTAGAAACTGGCGTCCGTGCCGAAGGCGAGCGTCCGGAACGGGTCGCAGAAAATTCGTGACGAGGGGATGGGGGGGGAGATGCGTTCATGGAAAACCCTGTACGCTTCCGGGAGCGCAAGGATGTCCTCTTTCCTCGATCGTGACGCCATTGCGACGGTCCTTCCCTTGGAGATTTATCTCGCCGGACCGATCTCCCGTCTTCCTTCCCGGCCTCGGCCCGTCTCGACGATCCGAAAAAACCGATTTCTCATTGTATCTTCCCGCGGAGAAACGGATAGGAGAAAAGAGAACTCTTCGGGGCACCGCGCAGGGGAACCATTTTCTCCTTTTTTCGGGAAGTTCGGGGAAAACCGGGGACGGGCGGGGTCGGTTTCCTTCCGGTCAAGATTTTGCCTGTCTTCCCCGAACCGGTCGCGGGGGAACGACGATCGCCTCCCCTTCCAGCACAACTTCCTCGCGCTGGTTTATGCACAGTGTCCTGAGTTTCAGCCGCTTCCCGGAGGTCACCTCGACGACCTCCGCCCGGGCCGTGATCTCGTCCCCGATCTTTACGGGGGCCAGGAAGGCAAGCGTCTGGGACACGTACAGGCACCCGGGCCCCGGCAGCTTCGTCCCGATCACCGCGGAGATGAGCCCCGCCGTCAGGATCCCGTGGGCGATCCGTTCCCCGAACCGGGTCTGCGACGCGAACTCCTCCGAGAGGTGGACGGGGTTCCTGTCTCCGGTGATCTCCGCGAACCGGAGGATATCCTCCTCGGTGATGACCTTGGTCATATCCGCCGACTGGCCTACTTCGTACATCCCGATCCCCGTCCTATTCTCTGGCTTGTCTGTCTGTCCGATATTCTCAATTGTACCCGCAACACCTGCCGGGTTTCCACTTCGGGGGGAAATTCCTCTTCCCGGAATGCGGGGGCGCAAGGATCCGCTATAATGGCAGCGACCGAAAGAACCGGTCGGGGGAGGGAAGAGATGCACGAGCGCGGGGAAAGAGATGTGCGGGCCTTCCTCGAAGGCGCCGGAATCGAAAAGGAGATCCACTCCTTCGAGGAATCGACGCACAACTCGGAACTGGCGGCCAGGACGCTCGGCGTGGAGGTCGGGCAGATCGCGAAGACGATCCTTCTCCTGGTGGACCATTCCCCGGTGGCCGTGGTGATTTCCGGGGACCTGCGGGTGGATCTGAAAAAGGTGAAGGCTCTGCGCGGAGGACGAAAGGTTCGGCTCGCCGGCCCGGAGGACGTGGCGAGGCACACGGGGTTCAAGGTCGGCGCCGTTTCCCCGCTTGCGCTGCCCGAGGGGATTCCCGTCTATCTCGACATCTCCCTCAAACGATTCGGAACGATCTACCCGTCTGCGGGAGAGACAAACAACATGTTCGAGACCACCCCGATGGAGCTTGCCTCTCTCACCGAAGGCGAGGAGACGGACCTCGCCCGGTGATCGGGCACCGCCAAGCTTTGGTCCGGGTATCGCTTCGCAGCCTCGGAGGGGGACTCCGTTCGTGGCTCGCCGTGCGATGAACCCGCACGGCTGCGCTTAACCTCACTGCGCCCCCGCTCCTTCGGCTTGCTGCGCCGGCAACCGGGGACCCTAGGCGATGCGGGGGGGTCGACGAGGTGGCCTGTGGAGCGAGGCAGAAATAGCGTCGAGCGGAACCGGCAGCGAGCGGGCGCAAGGTCGCGAGCGTAGCCGGGGGGACCCCTCCGCGAGCCAGGGGCCCCGATCCTCGACGAACGCAGCGGTCAGGAGTCGACCTTCAGGATCCGGATCAGCCGCGAAAGGTAGGTCGGCTGCAGGCCGAGCATTTCCGCCGCCCTCGTCTTGCTTCCTCCGGACTTTCGTATCGCCCGCAGGATGATCGCACGCTTGTGATCCCGGACCGACTCATGGAACCGCACCTCCTCCGGCGTCGCCTCCTCCCCTTCCGCGTCCGCCAGTGCGATGCAGAGGTCCGGCGGGGTGATCTCCTCGCTTTCCGATAGCGCCACGGCTCTCCCCACGGCGTTCTCCAGTTCCCGGATGTTGCCCGGCCAGGAATACCGCTCCAGTATCTCCGCCGTCTCCGGCGACAGTTTTCTCTCCGGGACCCCCATCTCCGCGCAGGCGCGGTCGAGAAAATATTCCGCCAGCGGAAGGATGTCCTCCCGACGGGCCCGCAGGGAGGGAAGATGGACGGGGATGCCGTTGATCCGGTAAAAAAGATCCTCCCGGAACCTTCTTTGCTCGGTTTCCTTCCTCAGGTCCCGGTTCGACGCGCAGATCAGGCGGACGTCCGAGGTAAGCGTCTTCACCCCTCCGACGCGCTCGAACGCCCGGTCCTGCAGGACCCGGAGGAGTTTCGCCTGCATGGAAAGGGGAACGTCCCCGATCTCGTCAAGGAAGAAGGTCCCCCCGTCGGCCAACTCGAATCGCCCCGGCTTCGTGGTAACCGCTCCGGTGAACGCTCCCTTCTCGTAACCGAAGACTTCCGCCTCCCAAAGGGCAGGCGGGATGGCGGCGCCGTTGATCTTGATAAACGGTCCGGCCGCGCGGCCGCTGATCCGGTGGATCGCCCGCGCCACAAGCTCCTTCCCCGTCCCCGTCTCCCCCGTGATCATCACCGGGAGCGGGGAGGCGGCCGCTTTCTCGACCACTTTGCGTATCTCCTTCCAGGCCGGGGACCGGCCCACCATGCCGAACCACCCTCCCGACTCTTCGCTCCCCCCCTCTTTCGCGGTGGCGGCCGAGGTTCGAACGGCGTTCCCCACGACACGCAGGAGTTCGGCCTCGTCGAACGGTTTCGAGATGTAGTCGAAGGCCCCGGAGCGTATCGCCTCCACCGCGTCTCCGATCGTCCCGTACGCCGTAATGAGGATGACCGGGAGGTCGGGGCGCCGCTCGCGCACTTGGCGGAGCAGGGCAAGGCCGTCCATTTTCGGCATACGGATGTCCGTGACGAGGGCATCGGCCCGGTGTTCGGCAAGCCAGGCGGCGGCGGCCTCCCCGTTGGAGGCCTCCGCCACGTCGTACCCCTCGCGGACCAGTATCGCCCGCAGCACGCGCCGCAGGTTCCGATCGTCCTCCGCAACGAGAATTGTCACCTTCACCCGATCATCCCTCCGGCAGCTTCACTGTGAAGCGACTCCCCTTTCCGGGATTGCTCTCGACCGCGATGGATCCGCCGTTTTCCTCCACGATTCTCCGGCAGATCGCCAGCCCCATCCCCACGCCGCGCTCCCTCGTGGTGAAGAAGGGGCGGAAGAGATGTTTCCTTTCCGCTTCCCCGATTCCCGTCCCGTTATCCTCGACGAGGACCCGGCTCTCCCCCCCGTTGGAGGAAATCCGAACGGTGAGGTCCCCGCCGCCAGGCATCGCCTCGACCGCATTCGTCAGCAGGTTGAAGACCACCCGTTCGATCTCGGACGGATCCGCAACGACCGTGGGGGCGGGCCTGCCGACATGGACGTGGGAACGGATTCCGTTCATACCGCTCGCCCTCTCCCTGGCGAGGCGCGCCACCGCCCGTTCCACGGGATCTTGCAGATGGATCTTCTTCGGAGCCCGGTTCCCGGGCCTGGCGTACTCCAGAAACTCGGTCACAACGCCGTTCAGGCGGTCCGCCTCCTCGACGATGATGTCGAGAAATTCCCGGTCCCGGTCGGATGCCTCGCGGGACAGGAACTGGGCCGCCCCCTTGATCACCCCGGCCGGCGTGCGCACCTCGTGGGCCAGCCCGGCCGCGAGCTCGCCGACAGTCGCAAAGTGTTCCTTCTTCTGGATTCTCTGTTTCTGGCGGATGTTCTCCACCGCCAGCCCGATCCCCTCCAGGAACGGGATCATCAGCTCCTGTTCCCTGAAGGACGGCGTCTTGTCCTTCCACAGGAACATCGCCACGCCCACCATCTTTCCCCGGAGAAAGATGGGAAAGGAGGCGTCCCAGGAGTCGTCCCAGATGGCGACATCCGCCGCCCGCGAGCCCCCGTGCTCGAGGAACCGGAGCATGGGGAACCGGGCGGAGAACCGGGCGAGCGCACGCAGATATTCGTCGGGCCGGACCGGGAGCGAACCGACCCCCGAGTCGGTCCCGCCCTCCGGGTGAATCCATAGGCACGCGCGCGCGACGAACGGAATCCGTCCGAGCGCGTCCTCCACGACCTGTGCGATATCGGCGAGCGACGTGGATTCGGGGATCCTCTTCGCACGTTCACCCAGCCCGGACTGGATGGTCCGCGACTCCCGTACGAGAAGGTCGGACGATATTCCCCCGAGCTTGCGCATCATCACGGGATAGAACGTGAGCAGAAAAAACGAAATGAGAAACGTCCCCGCCAGGGGAAACCAGAATTTTCTCCCGGACATGACCTCCAGGGCTCCGAACACAACGGCGAAGGCGAACACCTGGATGACCAGAATGATCGCCCTCCCCACGATGTCCGGGAACTCGAAGAAGTGAAGGTGGAGGATCCCCGTCGCCATGAAGTAGAAAAAGAGAAGGATCGCGAACGAAGCCAGGGGAGGGAAGGAGACCCCCGTCCCCGGAAGAAAGTTGAGCGGCGCGACAAGGCTTGCGATCCCCCCCCCGAAGAGGAGGAACTGGAACTTCTTCCGCTCGATGGAGGACGGGTTTGCCCGGAACCCGTAGCGGACGACGATGTAGAGGGAAAGACCAAGATACGGGTAGACGTACAGGAGCGCCGCGACGTTCCACCAGGGGGAGAAGAACAGACGATCGATCACGATCGTGACCAGGAAAGCCGCGCTGATCCAGAGTCCTGCCACAAACGCGGTCCCGTGCCACCTCGGACGGGTCCGCACCGCCGCACCGCTGTACCGAAGCACGAAGGGGGGAATGAACATCACCGCAGCCAGCGCGACCCGCTGCCAGAACGCCGAATTGATCGTTTTCCAGAGGTACTCGGGGAAGCACCACAGGAAGATCAGGAACGACAGGCTCGCGAAGGCCCGCGCCTCCGCATCGTCTTTCGCCCACACCCGCAGGTATCCCGCGATGGCAAGAGCCACCACCGCGGCCACCAGACTTCCTTGCGCGTAGTAATCCAAACCCCGCCCTCTCGTTCCGGAAAAAAACGGGCTATTGCAGGTATCTCCCTGAATAGCCCGAAACGTCTTTCCGGTGTCTTTCGACCCTGTCTTACTTGCGATTCGTCTCCTACTTCCCCCGTTTCTTCCGTCCGGCGGCGAGCTTCTCGGCAAGCCCCAGCTTCAGGGCGATCTTCTTCTTCGCCTCGGAGTAGTTCCTGGCCACGAGAGGGGTCTTTGCGGGAATGTTGAATTTCTTCCGGTAATCCTTGGGGCTCAGGTTATGACTCACCGCAATGTGCTTTTTCAGCGTGGTAAATCCTTTCCCGCATTCCATACAAAAGACCTGCTCGGCTCCGAAAGCCGCATTCAGCGGTATAGCGGGCTTTACTTCCCCCACAACACCCGCTGCTTCCTCGCCCTCGACTCCGACAAGTGCATTCAACTTCTGGAACACCTCCTGAATTTCATCCAGGAGTTCCTCTCTACCCATTTCATTAACCGAAGCGTGAGCCGAAACTATTTCGGTAGTCAACTCTACTAATACTCTTTTGTCCATCAAAACACCTCCGAATGCGGGAATGAACTATATACTCCCAGCAATATAAACCCCTTGTCAACAGAATAGAACAGGGAATACAGGAAATATCCCCAGTAGAATCCTGACCTATGTTTTCCTCTGACGCCGCCTGGTCACCGTGGTCCCGCCGATGCCCCAATTGTCGGTTTCGACCTCGTCTATGACCACCACAGTGGTTTCCGGGTTTTTATCAAGGACATCGACAAGCACCTGCGTCATGCGGCGGATCACTTCCGCCTTCTGCTCCGCCGAAGCCCCTTCCCGCGTAATTCTGACGTTCACGTACGGCATGTTTCCCTCCCTGTCTCATCCGTGCCCGTTGAAAAAAAGGAGAAGCTCTCCTCCCCCGCGACGAAGGGCACCGACCCGGATCCGGCAGACGCTTCCCGGATAGAAGGCAAGCTGCACGGGGTCGCCGGGGGAGAGAATATAGGCGGCGATCGAGGCGATCGAGGGAAGGTGCCCCACGCACAGGAGGCGTTGCGGCTCTTCGTTCTCCTTGAGGAACGCGAGGAACATCTCGGGGGTGGCGTTCGGAGACAGGACGGCTGTTTCCGCAATCCGGTCGGTCGGATATCCCGTCGCCTCCGCCAGGATCGCCGCGGTCTCGAGAGCACGCTTTTTCCCGCTCGCCGCCACGAGGTCGAAGGATCCCATTTTCCCCTTGAGCGTCTCGGCGATCGCCGAGACGGACCGCACTCCTTCCGGGCTGAGAGGCCGAGCGGGGTTCTCCCGCGCGGACACCGCTTCCCCGTGTCGCACGAGCCATAGGTCCATCAGCGCAGGCCGGATCCCGGGACATAGCGCCGCCCGATCGCGGCTTTCAATCGCCTGCGGCCATACCGCGTATACTCTCGGGGTTGCATGCTTTTCCATTCTACACCCGGAGGTCCGGTTGTTCCATCAGCCGCCGGACCGGGGTAGAATACGCCAGAGATCCCGCAGGACGAGGGTCGCGCGCCTCGGACAAAGCGCCGCCCTCCGGGAAGAGGAAGAGCGGTTATTCCATTGCACGGATTCGCAGCCCCTGCCCCCGTCCTCGTCGCCTGCGCCGTTTCGTTCGTCGTGTATCTGGGCGCCTACATGCGGCTGCCCCTCGTTCCCCTGTTTGCCAGCGATCTCGGGGCGACCACCGTTCAGGTCGGAATGATCAATGCCGTCTTCATGGCGGCAGCCGCGATCCTTTCGTTGCCGCTGGGCCTGGTATCCGACCGGCTGGGCCGCAGGCGCCTCATCCTTACCGGCATGGCGATCTCCGGGATCACTTCGCTTTCCCTTCTCTTCGTCCGGACGCCGCTCCAGGTCGGCGCGGTCTACCTTTTTTCCGGGGTGGGGATGGCCTGCTTCTCCCCGTCCATGATGTCGTACGTCGGCGACGTATCCCCGCCCCCGTTCCTCGGAAGAGCGTACGGCTGGTACACGTCTTCCCTGTACCTCGGGATGGCCGCCGGACCGGGACTGGGAGGAGCGATCGCGGCCGGAGGGTACCGGGCGGCGTTTTTCTTCTCGGCGGTCGTCATCGCCGCAGGATTTTTGCTGGGGGGAATCCGCATGCCGGCTCCCCCTGCGGTCAGCCGCCTTCCCTCCGGGAATCTCGTTTCGGATTTCCGGGAAATCCTCGGGAACCGCGCGGTTCTCGCCTGCTGGACAGTCACCTTCTTCTCCACGTACGCCTGGGGAGCACTGTTCGCGTTCTTCCCCCTCTACGCGCGTAACGCGGGGATCTCCATCACCCACACCGGGCTCATCTTCTCCTCCCAGGCCGCCGCCAATGCGGTCTTCCGCATCCCGGTCGGGAAGCTGTCGGACCGGACGGGGAAACGGGAGCGGTACATCGTCGCGGGGTGCCTTCTCTTCGCATCATGCATCGCCCTCATCGGGGTGTTCCCGGGAGTCGTTCCCCTGTATTTTCTCTTCATCGGAATCGGCGGGGCCATGGCGACAGCGTTCACGGCCATCGGCGCATCGTTGTCGGAGTCGGTCCCCACAAGGGTCCGCGGGCTTGCCATGGGCGGCTACAACACCTGCATCTACGGGGGGTTCGCGGTATCCGCGGCGACCCTCGGCGCGGTAATATCCCGTTTCGGGTTCGCTGCGGGGTTCGCCGTCTCCGCGGGACTGTGCGCCCTTTCGGTCCTTGCATTCGCGGTGGTTTTCCCGCATCCGCCTGCCCGTGGAAACGACTCGGGGGACCCGTGACGAAGAGGGGGGCCGGGTCCCTGGTGAGCAATGCGGACTAACACTTGATTCCGTCCGCACTGAATGAGATTCTGTATCCCGATATGGAACAAAAGCCCGGAGAAAAGGGCGTCACGGGCATCGGGCCGCTGGTCCTGGCACTTGCGAAGACTTACCACTGGGCCGGGCTCTACGGGACAAACCACCCGATTCTCGCCAAGCGCGTGGGAGAGATGCACGCAGCCCTTCTTTCCCGGCTGTCCCATGAGCCCGAGCAGAGGCTTTTTCTCGGAATCGCGCGTGACAAGATCCTGTACCGGAATGAGTTTGTCGGGGAAAAGCAGGATCTTGTCGGCCGCCTGACGGAGAGCCTCTATCTCCGCCAGGTGGCAACACTGGCGTTCGACCCGGCCGTCACCCCGGAAAGCCTGCTGGCGCTGTTCCGCTACCTTCACGATTCGATAGAAGGCAAGGAGACGGGTTCCCCGGAACAGTTTCTACGCGAAAGCGGCATTCGGGGCGTCTCCCTCTCCCCCTACAACTACAGGGAATTGCTCTCCCGCAGGATCCTGGACTCCGACGCCACCGGTGCGCAAGCCGAGAACCGCGAGCAGGAACTCTGGCGCCTGCTTCTCAGCTCCGATTTCGCCGACCACGGCGACGAGATGAAAATCCTGGACGAACTCACCGATTCACCGACGCTGCTCAACGCGATCCTGCGGCGCGCGAAGGAAGCGGAATTCCGGGGGGAGTCCCCGGACCAGGGAAAATCGCAGGTGTCGGGGGAGGTGTTACGGAATGTGCTGGGCCGTCTCTCCGTCTTTGTCCAGGATCTTCCGACGGAACGAAAACAGCAATTCTTCACCTCCCTCGGTTCCGGGTTCGGGGATCAGGCCAGTGGCGCGACAGGCGGGGACAGCCGATACAATCTCCTCATCGCCCGTTCCCTGACGGAAATGCAAACGGACGAGGAGTTCATCGATCTGGTCGCGACTCTCGTCTCCCTCGAGGGAAAGGGGGGAGAGAGACTTCGGAAGTCCTTCGCCATCCTTGCCGGCGAGCGCAACGCGGGAAGTTCCCTCCTCGCCCATGTCGGGAAGCGGATGCAGGAAAGCAAAAAGGTGAAAGACTATTACGCCCAGAAAACATGGGAGACGGTCGAGAAACTCATTCTCTCCCGCGAGGAGGGGAAATACATCCAGGGCGAACATTATCAATTCCTCGAGGACCTCAACACAATCCGCAAACCGTACCTCGACCGGGTCGGAGAGAAGACGCTCGACGACCTGGGAGTCAAGAACTCGTTCGAGGAGAAAGAAACCCGGAGGAGAACCCTCCTCGTTTTACTGGATCTATTGCGAGGCGAGAGTCAGGAGGAGGATTTTCGCGACATCCTGGAGGATTTCGGGAAGGCCATTCCCAACATGATCTCCCAGAATGACTTTACCTCCCTGTATGCGGTTCTCCTGGGTCTGGAATCGATCTCGGCGACCACGCGGACGGAGTGGCAAAACCAGTTGCAGGACATCCTCCATTCCGTCGACTTCGGGCATGTCGAAGACCTGTACCTGTCCGGGGAGATCGAGGCGGACGACGCCGAAAAGGTCCAAGACCTACTGGTGAGATTCGGGGGCATGGCTGCGCAGCCGCTCTTCGACCGGCTTCTCCTCGAGCCGGAGGCCGCAAAGCGCCGTCTCCTGATCAGGCTTCTCACGACTCTGGGGCCGGCCATCGTCCCGGATATCATCGGCCAGCTATCCCACACGAAATGGTATTTCGTCCGCAACCTTTGCGTGGTTCTCGGAGACATCGGCGACCGGCGGGCGGTGGAAGGCCTGCTGCAGGCGACCTCGCACACCGATTACAGGGTAAAACGGGAGGCCATTCTGGCAATCGGGAAACTGGGAGCGCCCGAGGCCGTTCCCGCCCTGGGAAAGATCCTGGCCGAGGAGAGATTCTTCTCCTCGAAGAAGGAGGACCAGATCCGGATCGACGCGGCAAACTCGCTGTACCGGATCGGCGGAACGGAAGCTATCGCCTGCCTGCACTGGGGGACAAGCGGCCGGAGGACGGCGGTTCGATCCCATTGCAAGGGGCTGCTCGGCAGCCTGCCGGAGACACGATGAAAGACCGCAAGGAACTGTTCGCCGTGATACTGGACCTCGCGCAGGCGATCCAGGCGTCGTCGATTTACCCGGACCATCATCAGCGAGTCCAGCAGCTGCTCTCCCGCCTTCACGAACGGATCCGCCACGTGGCGGCCGATGTCGGAACCATCCACATCGGCATCATCGGCGACCGTTTCGTGGTCGACGAGTTCCCGTTCCTGGAGATAAGTCCCGCGCTGGAGAAACTCCTCAAGGACATCCGGGAGAAGGGAATAGAGAAGATCTCGATCAAGGAGGGGTTGACGTTCGGCGAACTGAAGCGCTTTGTCTTCTTCCTCGCCCCCGGGAAGGAGTCGTCGCCAGGGACGAGATTCGAGGCGATCGACTACGGAACCATCCAGGCCATAAAGAGCAGGGACAAGAAGGACGCTGGCGCAGCGACCCTCTCCCGATCCCACCTCCTGTACGGAGCGACCGAGGTGTTGCAGAACCTTCTCAAGTCGTTGGCGCAGGGGAAAGGCGGGACGTCAGTATCCACCGCCCAGGAAATCGTGGCCAGCATCATGAAGGCGATCCGCCAGGATGCGTACCTGTTGCACCGTCTCATGCAGATGCAATCCCACGACGACTACACGGTCACTCACTCACTGAACGTTTCCGCGATCGTCGTGGCCCAGGCTACCGCCCTCGGTCTGCCGGAAACCCGGCTTTTGGAGATCGGTCTCGCGGCGATGCTCCACGACATCGGGAAGGAGATGGTTCCTCCCGAGATCCTGCAGAAACCCGGAAAAATCAACGCTCTGGAATTCGCCCGGATGGCGGAGCACCCCGTGCTGGGCGCCAAGGCCCTGAGAAAGATGGACTGCGGTTCCGATCTTCCCATGATCGTGTGCTTCGAACACCACGTCAAGTACGACGGATCCGGGTACCCCAAAATCCCGAACCGGGGACCGTTGCACCCCGTCTCCTACATGACGCAGATCGCCGACGTGTACGACGCCCTGCGAACGTACCGG
>Ga0307417_10000200_pt1 | contig 25469 bp, 21 predicted proteins | sample SalMarWE160210MG_2_FD_202514 | JGI IMG/M metagenome (GOLD analysis project Ga0307417, IMG submission 202514) | Salt marsh sediment microbial communities from the Plum Island Ecosystem LTER, Massachusetts, United States - WE1602-10 | ecosystem: Environmental > Aquatic > Marine > Intertidal zone... | reverse complement strand
AGCCCGCCGCTGTACCGGCAGCGGCCGAGCAGGCGGCGCCACCGGCCGCGCCCACCGAAGAGGCTGCGCCCGCGGCACCGGTACCGGCAGCGGAGGCGGCCAAGCCGGAGGAGGCAGCCGGGCCGGAAGAGGCAGCCGGGCCGGAAGAGGAAGCCGGGCCGGAAGAGGAAGCCGGGCCGGAAGAGGAAGCCGGGCCGGAAGAGGAAGCCGAGCCGGAGGAGGCGGCGCAGTCGGAAGAGCCCGATGCGATGCCGATGGTGGCGCCCTATCCATATCAGTTGAACGCGATGACCCCGGAGGAGATACACAGGCTGGCGCAGGAGAGCCGCGATCAGCGTCGAGAGCGTCTGCAGTCGAGGAGGGACTCCCTGGACCGCTGGCAGTCTGGACATCGCTGGTGGCGCAATCCGTGGTCCGAGCAGCACCGAGAATGGGCCGATGCACGGCACGAGCAAATGCGCGACCGCATGGAGCTGGAGCGGGACCGAATGGACAAGCTCCATGACTACCTCATGACGCATGATCCACTGTTCTACGGGGTTCCCGCATGGGGTCCCTACGGCGTGGCGCCCTGGGGCTGGGGCGGGTACCCGTGGTGGTGACAGGGTCCTAGTACTCCATCCAGGTGATAATTACGGATCCAGAGCCACCTGCAAGGGGCCAAGGCAAGGCGCAGCCCGCAGCGAATGGCAGGCCCTTGCCAAGGGGCTGCAACGCCGCATTGGCCCCTTGAGGTGGCTCCCGCAGGGCCGAACGATAAGCGGCCATCCGGGGTGTTGCGCTCGCTACCGTTGGCGCGGGCCAGCGGGGCGCGAGCGCGCCTACCGGCTGACCGCTTCTCGTGCGGCTGGATACGCACATCACCTTGATGGAGTACTAGGCACTCTGGGGGCGTGCGCCCGCATGCCCCCGCCTCTCTTAGTCTGGCCGGCGCTCGTCCTCCGTCCCTCTGTGCTTGCGGCTCGGTAGTGGGCGACGCCTGCGGATGGTATATTGCGCCGATGGGCGCTACCGGCGCCGACTCTTGGGCAAGTCACGGAGAATCAAATGAAGAAGTTAGCTGCTGCGGGTCTCGCCTGTGGGCTCCTGTTGGGATTCGGCGTTACCACGTCTTGGGCGGGCTGGAACCCGTTGAAGTCGGAGGCTGCCGACACCTCGAAGGCGCACAGTCAGGAGGCCGCTGAGGCCGTCGCCGAATTCAAGAGCAAGGACCCCTCCATGAAGACGTTCTTCGAGAAGGCCTATGGCTACGCCGTATTTCCCACGGTGGGCAAGGGCGGCATCGGCATCGGCGGGGCCTACGGCAAGGGTGAGGTGTATGCCAAGGGGCGGCTGATCGGTACCACCAGCGTGACCCAGGTGACTATCGGGCTGCAGCTCGGAGGCCAGGCCTACCGGGAGATCATCTTCTTCAAGGACAAGGCCATGCTTGACCAGTTCAAGAGTGGCAAATTCGAGTTCAGCGCCCAGGCCTCCGCCGTGGCGGTCACGGCCGGTGCCTCGGCCGATGCCGACTACAATAATGGTGTCGCCATCTTCACCATGGCTAAGGGTGGACTCATGTACGAAGCCAGCGTCGGCGGGCAGAAGTTCAGCTTCACTTCCAAGTAGCCTGGGCGCCGCTCGGCGCGCCCTGCGGATGACCGGGCGCCCAGGCGGCGCCGGGTCCGGAAGGCGAGGGCCGTGCACGATCTTCTGATTTTGGCCGTCTTGTTCCTGTTGTCAGCGTTCTTTTCCGGATCGGAAACGGCCCTCACCAGTGTGTCTCCCGCGCGGGCGCATGTGTTCTTCAGCGAGGGGCGGCGGGGATCGGAGAGCCTCCAACGGCTGAAGTCCAACACCACCCGCATGCTGATTGCCATCCTTATCGGCAACAACCTTGTGAACATCGCTGCCTCGGCCATGGCCACCGTGATCGCCACGGAGCGCTTCGGTCATCTGGGTCCGGGGTTGGCAGTAGGCGTGCTGACGCTGCTGATACTGGTGTTCGGCGAGATTACCCCCAAGACCTTTGCAGCCCGCTATGCGGGACCCATCGCACTGCTCGTGGCGCCGCCGCTGCTGCTGTTCTCCCGCCTCGCATTTCCGCTGGTGTGGCTGCTGGAGCGCCTCGCGGAGGCGTTGCAGGCACTGTCCACGGTACGTGCCGAGCCGTTGATCACCGACACCGAGCTGGTGCACATGGCCAAGCACGGCGCCAGGGAAGGGACCATCGAGCCCGACGAGCAGCGCATGATCGAGCGTATCTTCGCCTTCGAGGATTTGCGGGCAGAGGATGTCATGATTCCCCGCTCGCTGGCGTTCGTGCTCCCCGCGGCCCTCAGCATCGGGGAGGCCTTGCCCGAGATCCTCGGGCACCCCCACTCACGGATCCCGCTCCACGGGGGCAATCCGGACGAGGTCGACAAGGTGGTGTATTTGCGGGACGTGCTGCAGCAGGTCGTCGACGGCAAGCTGGACCGGCCGTTGAGGGAGATCGCCGACACGCCGCCACTGTTCGTGCCACTCAACCAGCCCATCGAGGAGCTGTTTCCCAACCTGCGGCTGCACAAGGAGCGCCTGGTGGTGGTGGTGGACGAGTACGGATTGTTCCAAGGAGTGTTTACCCTGGAGGACATGCTTGAAGAGCTGGTGGGCGAGATTCAGGGGGAGACCGACAAGCCCGAGCAGCAGCTCCACGAGGTCACCGCGGCCGAGGTGCTGGTCGACGGCACGGCCGAGCTGCGTATCCTCGAAGAGCATCTGGCCGTGGATTTGAGCGGCAAGCCCACGGATGCCGTTGCCTACTGGATACTGGAGCATGTCCAGCGCATCCCGAGCGTCGGTGAGCATTTCGCCATCGACGGAGTGGAGGTGCTGATCGAGAAGGCGACCCGCCGGCGCATCCAACAGGTGCGTATCATTCTAGCAGAGCGGGATCGCTCGCCCTCTTCCGGGCCTGCGGACTCCGACCGAGTCGCCGGCAGGCCGCCAACTAGGGAGCAGCCCTCGTCATGAATGTAGAGCGTCGATACTATCCCCGGACCTCTGTCGACTGGCCCGCGGAGCTGCGCCTGGAATCCGGAGAGTCCATACGAGGCAGCGCCACGGATGCCTCACCCGCCGGCATACAGATCGCCTGCGACGGCCACGATGCCGCCCGGATACTGCCCCCGGGCAGCACACTGATCCTTGCCACGGCACCCAGACCCATCCTGCGCCTTGGGGTCGGGGGGACGGAGCCCGCCGCGCAGGTAGAGGTCAATTGTCGCCTGGCCTATCTGCGCCGGGTGGCGCAGGATAAGTACCACATCGGCCTGCTGTTCGTGCAATTTTCCGGCGACGGCGAGCGTCTGCTCGAAAATCACCTGGAATCATGAAGCGCGTTTACAGCTCCCTCGACCGATTCATGGTGGAGCAGCTGCGCGGCGCGCTGGAGTCACGCGGCATCGGGTGCATGGTGAAGAACGAGTTTCTCGGCGGCGCGGCGGGTGAGCTGCCGCCGACCGAGTGCTGGCCCGAGGTGTGGGTGCTGGAGGACACAGATCTGCAGGCGGCCAAGCGCGTCGTCAGTGACATGCTGGCGGCCCGGGAGGTGGCGGCTGCGCCCTGGCGCTGCCCGCACTGTGGCGAGAGCCTGGAGGGGCAGTTCGGTGTTTGCTGGAATTGTGGCGCCCTGCGGGAGTCGTAGTCCGCGGCTTCGTCAACTGTTCCAAGGAATGGTGGCATTACCGCTTGTGCGACGAGCCCTACCCGGAGACCTGACTCGTTTTCCCGGTGCGCTAGCGACACCCGCCCAGCCCCTGCGGGTAGAGCAGGTAGCGCAGGCGGAACCGGCGCCGGCCTTGGCGGTCCATGGGCACACTCAGCTCGACGCCGGGCAGCTGGGGCTCCGGCACTTCGCCGAAGCGGCTGGCGAGGAACTGACCGAGGTCCGCCGGAAGCGCCTCGCCGCGCTCGGCGTCCCAGACCAGCAGGCACTGACCCGGCGGGGTGAGGCGGGCCGGTGTGCGGTTGTGATAGTTGGCGCTCAGCACCCGCGAGTCTGTGAAAGCGACCCGCAGGTTGCCGGCAACGAAATTGCGGTCGGCGACGATGGTGCCTCGGTGAAACCCGGCCGCGGCCAGGTCCCGTCCCACCAAGTCGAAGGGAACATGCAGCTTGGAGTAGTGCTGCACACTCGGGCCCAGGTACAGCTCGAAGGCGCGGACGCTCAGAATGAGTGCGGTGCAGGCCGCCACGGTGACGAGGTGGCGGCGCACTTGGGCTGCCCGGTAGCCCAGCCACTCCACCCGGGCAAAGAAATACACCGGCAGCATTACGGCCATGGGGATGAGCCAGCGGCTGCGAAAATAGCTCATCACGCCGCTCACCAGGACCAGCAGAAGCAGGGCCGCCGCACTCCCCAGGAAGGTGCCGGTCAGGCGCACCCCCAGCGGCTTGGGACCGTGGTCGGAGCTCTGGCGCCAGGCCTGGGGGAACAGCACCAGCAGCACCACCCAAAGGGGCGTCAGCGCCTCGGCCAGCGACTGCACCAGATCGGCCAGCCCCGCGCCCAATCCGCCGAGGTAGCTGCTTTGGCGTCGCGTCACTTCCGCTGAGACGACCTGGGCGAAGTCCCGGGTGTCCTGAAGCAGCCACAGGGCATGGGGCAGCACCACCACGGCGGCGAGGCCGACGGTGAGCAGCAGCCGGCGGTCCGCCAGGCGGCTGCGCAGCTCCGGGACCTGCAGAGCGGTGGCCAGCAGGGCCGCGGCTATGAACGGAAAGTTGTACTTCGCCAGCATTCCCAGACCCAGCCAGACGCCCAGGAGCCCATAGCTCAGCCACCGGCCGTCTTCCATGATCCGTAGCATGGTGGCGAAGGCGGCGCTGCCTAGGGCGGTGACCAGCATGGTGTGGGTGAAGCCCTGGTGGACGTTCCAGGCGAATCCCGGCATGAGCAGTAAACTGCTCACCGCCAGCAGCGGCATGACCGGGTCCCGCAGCAGCCGCTGGGAGATCAAGAACAGCGATCCCCCCAGCCACAGGAGCAGGCTGTACTTGAGGGTCACGGTGGCCCAGGCGTTGACGCCCATCAGATGGGTGGCCGCCCAGATCAGCCAGGTGTATAGCGGGGGCTGGTTGCTGTTGTAGCCGGCCGCCAGCATCTGGGCGAAGATGAGCTGCTCGTCTTCGTCCACCCCGACGGTGCTGGAGGCGAGCAGGCGCAGTAGCGCATGGGCCAGCAGGAGCAGGCCTGCCATTAGCAGGAAGCGGGGCAGGGATACGCGTTGCCAGGGCCGAGTGCTCATGCGGACCGGCGGCTCGGGTAGACTTGCATGGCGTGCGGACTCCGGGGCTTGCGTCAGACCTGCGGCGAGACCGCGCAGACGAGCGGCGTCCAGCCGACCTAGCACTCCATCAAGGTGATAATTGCATCATTATCTCCTTGATGGAGAATTGTTGCGTCGACATCCGATGAGCACCAAACTGCGTATCGGCATAGACCTCGGGGGAACCAAGACCGAGGCCATAGCGCTCGACCCGGAGGGCGTCGAGCAAATGCGCTTGCGCGTCGACTCACCGCGGGGAGACTATGATGCCACCTTGCGCTGCATTGTTGAGCTGGTCATGGCGATCGAGCAGCGCCTGGGCGCGCGCGCCAGCGTCGGGCTGGGCACGCCGGGGGCACTGTCTCCGGCTACGGGGCTGATCAAGAATGCCAACTCGGTGTGGCTGAACGGCCGGCCCCTGAACCAGGACGTGTCCCGATGCCTGACGCGGCCCGTGCGGATTGCCAACGACGCCGATTGTTTCGCCCTCTCGGAGGCGACCGACGGTGCCGGTCGCGGGGCGTCCTGTGTGCTGGGTGTTATCGTCGGCACCGGCGTGGGCGGCGGGATCGTCGTGAATGGCAGGCTTCTTGCCGGGCCGAACGCCATTGCGGGCGAATGGGGGCACAATCCCCTGCCCTGGCCCAGGCCCGAAGAGTGGCCGGGACCCGCCTGCTACTGCGGGCGTACCGGCTGCATCGAGACTTTCCTGTCGGGCCCGGGCATGGCCGCCCGGCACGCGGAGGCCGGCGGAACCGGCTCGACCGCCCGCGACATCGTGACGTTGGCCGACGCCGGCGATCCCCTCGGTCAGCGTGCACTGGAGCGGTATGAGGATCGCATGGCGCGGGCGTTGGCGAGCGTGATAAACGTCTTGGATCCGGACGTCATCGTGCTCGGCGGCGGCATGAGCAATATCATGCGATTATATGCGAGCGTCCCGCGCCGCTGGGGCGCCTATGTATTCTCGGACCGCGTCGCGACCCGTCTGGTGCGGGCCCGGCACGGGGACTCCAGCGGCGTGCGGGGCGCGGCGTGGCTTTGGCCACGGTGATTCCCACGGTTGTTTCGACATAGGGTCGGGAGACTGAGATGACGGGCAAGGTCGTGCTCAAGATGGTAGCCGGTCAGAACGAGGGGGATGTGCACTCCTACTCCGAGCGCGCCGTTTGCATCATCGGCCGGGCGGCGGACTGCAACATCATGCTGCCCGATGATCGCGCCCACCGCACGGTGTCGCGCTACCACTGTATGCTCGACATCAACCCCCCGGCCATCCGCATCCGCGATTTTGGCAGCCTCAATGGAACCTTCGTCAACGGCGAGAAGATCGGCCAGCGCGGGCGCGGGCAGACGCCGGAGCAGGGGGCGGCGCTGGCACAGCAGGAATACGACCTGAACCAGGACGACGAGATCCGCATGGGCAACACCGTGATACGGGTCGAGATCGAGCAGCCGGAGCAGGCGCCGGTGACGGCCGTCGCGGCGGCGCCCGAGACGTCCATACCCACAGGCGTCGACGACGCCCGAGACATCATCAACCTGCTGCTGGGGCAGGTCGACAACGGCAATCGGCGGCTGGCCGGTGTCAAGGGCTACAGCGTGGTCCGCGAGCTGGGGGCAGGGACCATGGGGGCGGTCTATCTGGCGACCCGCGACACCGACGGCGCCCAGTGCGCGCTCAAGATCATGTTGCCCCGGGTGGCCGCTACCGAGGAGGCCACCAGCATGTTTCTACGCGAGACCCAGAACACTCGCGCGCTGCACCATGCCAACATCGTACGGTTGGACGAAGCGGGTTTTGCCGACGGACTGTTCTACCTCACCATGGAGTACTGTGACGGGCGCAACGTCGAGGAGCTGATGCGCCGCAAGGGCGGGCGGCTGTCCCTGGTGGACTCGGCCGAGATTATCCTGCAGGCGCTGGACGGGCTCATCTACGCCCACGCGGCGCCCATCCCCTACGTGAAGCTGGTGACCGGAGGCATCGTGCCCGGGCGTGGCCTGATACACCGGGACATCAAGCCATCCAATCTGTTCCTGTCCGGCTCTGGCAATGCGCGGGCGACCAAGATTGGCGATTTTGGCCTCGCCAAAGCCTTCGATGCAGCCGGTCTGGGCGGACAGAGCGCCACCGGAGCCGTGGCGGGCACCCCTGCCTTCATGCCGCGCCAGCAGGTGGTCAACTTCAAGTACGCTCGCCCGGAGGTGGATGTCTGGGCCATGGCGGCCACGTTCTACAACATGCTTACCGGTGCCTATCCGCGCGATTTCTCCTCGGGCAAGGATCCCTGGCTGGTGGCCCTGCAGACCCAACGGGTGCCCATACGCCAGCGCAATCCGGCCGTGCCGGCGGCATTGGCGGAGGTGCTGGACACCGCTTTGATGGATGAGCCGGGCATTGCGATGAAGACCGCGGCGGAGCTGAAGAAGGCACTGGTCGACGCCTTGTGAGCGGAGCCTCAGCACCGGGCTCGACTGGAATACCCGCTTGCAATGCTGGGGTATTGTGTAGTAATCTTGAGCTTCAGTCGCCGTGTCCTGCTACCCGGCGCTCATCGAATTCCGGCAACCAACCTATACCCGCGGCGCACAACCCAAGTCGCAGAGGACGCTTTATGCTGAAGTACTGCACGCAGTTCAAGCGCTACTGCCAGGAGCACCCGGCTCTGGGCACCACCATCGCACTCGCCGGCATGGCGCTGCTGGTCGCAACCATTTGGGGATCCATCGTCTACCAGCTCGCCATCTACGATTGGCTGCGTGCCAACCTGCTGGTGCACGGCCTGGTGCTGGGATTGGGTATGTTGCTGGACGCGCTGATGGTATTCGGGCTGCTGTGCATGGGCTTCGCCGAGTGCGATGCCTACGAGCATGGTGCCGCCACCTACCGGGGTCGTCGCACCCCCGTGTTCCCCGAGGCCCTGAGCTGGATCGAGCATCTAGGCCGCAAGCCCGGTCGGCCCTGACTCGACTTCTTGCGGGGCGAGCGGCGCTCGCCCCGCCACTCCTTCCTTCCCCTTCCCCAAACGATTGCTGATGGCGCCATGCCGGCGGGCGTGACGTGATGTAGCGTTGCCACATGCCGGAGCATCTCACGGGGGTCCTGGCACTCATCGTTGCCGTCGGCGTCGGCTGCCAGTGGCTGGCCTGGCGCCTGCGCGTGCCGGCAATCGTCCTGCTGACCCTGGGAGGCCTACTGACCGGCCCGGTGCTCGGCTGGATTCAGCCCAGCCGGGACCTGGATGGACTGCTCGGGCCGTTCATCAAGCTCAGCGTGGCCTTCATCCTGTTCGAGGGCGGGCTGAGCCTGCGCCTGCACGAGCTGCGCGAGGCGGCGTCCGGCGTCCGGCGTCTGGTCTCGGCAGGCGTCGCACTGAGCTTCCTGTTCGGCAGCGCGGCGGCTCACTACATCGGAGGCCTGTCCTGGCCGGTTGCGCTGGTTCTCGGTGCCATCACGGTGGTGACCGGGCCCACGGTCATCATGCCGCTGCTGCGCCATGCCCGTTTGCGCCGCCGGCCCGCGTCCTACCTCAAGTGGGAGGGCATTATCAACGATCCCGTCGGGGCTCTGCTGGCGGTCGTGGTCTTCGAGCTCTTTGTGCAGGTGGATATCCAGGCGAGTTCTTGGGGATTGCTGTCACGGGTGGGAATCGGCCTGCTGGCGGCTCTGGGGCTGGGTCTGGGTGTCGGCTTCCTGCTCGGGAGCGTGTTTCGCCGCGGCGGCGTGCCGGAGTTCCTCAAGGGTCCCGTGGCCCTGGCCTGCGCCCTGGCGGTCTACGTGCTGGCCAATCGGCTGCAGGACGAGGCGGGCCTGGTGGCCAGCACCGTGCTTGGCATCGTGCTCGGCAACATGCGTCTGCCCAGCATCGACGAGCTGCGTCGCTTCAAGGAATACGTCGCCGTGCTCATGGTCTCCGGCGTGTTTGTGCTGCTGACGGCAGATCTGAATCCCGCCATCCTGCTGGCCCTGGATTGGCACAGCGTCACCTTGCTGGCCACGCTGATCCTCGTGGTGCGCCCCGCCAGCATACTGCTGGCGACCCTGGGCAGCGGAATGGTCTGGCAGGAGCGGACACTGCTGGCCTGGGTCGCACCGCGGGGCATCGTCGCGGCCGCCGTGGCCGGCGTGTTTGGCCCCGGCTTGGCAAGCCACGGCTACGCCGGCGCCTCCGTGCTGCTGCCCCTGGTGCTCGCCCTGATCCTGATCACCGTGACCGTGCACGGCTTCAGCATCGGCTGGCTGGCGCGGCGGTTGGAGCTCAGCCCTGCCTCGCCCCACGGCCTGCTCATCGTCGGTGCCTCGCGCTGGAGCGTGCCTCTGGCCGAGGTGCTACAGGCGGCCGGCGCCCATGTCGTGCTTGCCGATCGCTCCTGGCATCGCCTGCGTGCCGCGCGGCTCGGCGGCGTGCCGGTATACTACGGCGAAGTGCTCTCCGAGCTCTCCGAGCAGCGCCTGGAGCTCAGCGAGCTCGCCTATGTGCTGGCGGCGACCGACAACGATGCTTACAACTCTCTGGTCTGCACCCATTTCGCCGGCGAGCTGGGGCGCAGCAACGTGCTGCAGCTGCCGCTGCAGGATCAGGACGAGGCGGACGCGCGAGGTCTGCCCCGCACCCGCCGCGGGATGATCGCCCTGCCGCGGGAGCTGCTGTTCGAAGATCTGCTGGAACGCTACTATCGCGGCTGGACCTTTCAGCGCACCCGTCTGTCGGAGTCCTTCGACTACGGTGATTTCGGCCACAGAACGCCCCAGCAGAGCATCGTGTTCCTGGTGGTGAGCGAGCAGGGCGTGCTGCAGTTCAACTCGCCCGAGCGGCGCCTGCGTCCCGTTCCGGGCGATCAGGTGATCTGGCTGGGACCCAGGCCGGAGCGGACCGAGCCGCCGCACAAGCCCGGCGAGAAGCCGTCGGCGGAGTCGCCACCGCAAGCCCAGCCGTGAGCTTCTAACGTCAGAGGAAGAGCTATGCATTCGACGAGACAATTGCTGGCCCTGGGTGCCCTGATTCTCGGCCTGACGGCCGCGGTAGGGGCCGCGGAGCCGGTGACCACCACCCATGCGCTGGCGATGTACGGCGACCTCAAGTACGGTCCGGATTTCAAGCACTTCGACTACGCCGACCCGAAGGCCGTGAAAGGCGGGGAAGTGAAGCTGGCGGGCATCGGCACCTTCGACAGCCTGAACCCGTTCATCCTCAAGGGGGTTTTCCCATCCGGCATCGGCGGGCTGTTCGCCACCCTGACCGTGCAGTCCGACGACGAGCCGTTCTCGGAATACGGCTACGTGGCACAGAGCATGGAGGTCCCCGCGGACCGCTCCTGGGTGAAGTTCAACCTGCGCAAGGAGGCGCGATTTCGGGACGCCTCTCCCATCACTCCCGCCGACGTCGTGTACTCCTTCAACATACTGAAGTCCAAGGGTGGCCCGTTCTACCGGGCCTACTTCGCCAGCGTGAGCACGGCCGAGCAGGTGGGACCGCACGCGGTCAAATTTAGCTTCGTCCAGGGCCGCAATCGCGAGCTGCCGCTCATCATCGGCCAGCTACCGGTGCTCTCCAGGGCCTACTGGCAGGGCCGCGAGTTCGACAAGACCACTCTGGAGCCGCCGCTCGGCAGTGGTCCGTACGAGATCGAAGCCGTCGACCCCGGCCGGTCCATCACCTACCGCAGGGTGCCCGACTACTGGGCCGACAAGCTGCCGGTGATGGTGGGCCGCAACAACTTCGAGCGCATACGCTACGACTACTACCGGGACGCGACCGTGGCCCTGGAGGCGTTCAAGGCCGGCGAGTACGACTTTCGCCAGGAGCTGGTGGCCAAGGACTGGGCGACGGCTTATGACGTGCCCGCGGTGCGCGAGGGGCTCATCAAGCGCGAGGAGATTCGCCACCAGCAGCCCACCGGGATGCAGGCCTTCGTCTACAACACCCGGCGCGAGGTGTTCAAGGACCGGCGGGTGCGCGAGGCGCTGGCCTACGCCTTCGACTTCGAATGGACCAACAGGACCCTGTTCAACGGCGCCTACACGCGTACCACCAGCTACTTCTCAAACTCGGAGCTGGCCTCCCGCGGGCTGCCCGGCCCCGGGGAGCTGAAGGTCCTGGAGCCATTCAAGGACCGCATTCCCCCCGCAGTGCTGACCCGGGAGTATCAGCCGCCCCACAGCGACGGGTCCGGGCAGATCCGCAACAATCTGCGTAAGGCAATGCGCCTGCTGCTGTCGGCCGGCTGGGAGGTGCGGGACAAGCGTCTGGTCAACAAGACCACCGGCAAGCCGATGGAGCTCGAGATCCTGCTGAACAATCCCTCCTTCGAGCGCATTGTCCTGCCATTCGTGCACAACCTGAAGCGCCTGGGTATCACGGCGCGGGTGCGTACGGTGGACACGACCCAGTATCAGAACCGGTTGGACGGCTTCGACTTCGACATGGTGGTAGGGAGCTTCCCAGAATCCCTGTCCCCCGGCAACGAGCAACGGGACTTCTGGGGATCGAGACAGGCCGACACCCCGGGCAGTCGCAACATCGCGGGGGTGAAGGACCCGGTGGTGGACGCCCTGGTGGCGGAGGTGATCTCGGCACCGGATCGCCAGAGCCTCATCGATCGCACCCGCGCCCTGGACCGGGTCCTGCTGTGGGGCTATTACGTGATTCCCCAGTGGCACCTGCAGAGCTTCCGCGTCGCCTATTGGGACAAGTTCAGCCGGCCTAAGGTGACACCCAAGTATGCCCTGGGGCTCGACACCTGGTGGGTGGACCCACAAAAGGCCGCCCGGCTGGAGCGTCTGCGCGGCCGCCCGGCCGACTAGCCCACATTCGGCGTGACTGCGTACATCCTGCGCCGGCTGCTGCTCATGGTGCCGACGCTGCTCGGCATCATGGTGCTCAATTTCATCATTGTGCAGGCGGCACCCGGCGGGCCGGTGGAGCGCATCATCGCCCAGCTGCGGGGCCATGGTGTGGCGGCCACGGCGCGGGTAGGGGGCGTGGCCCAGGGCGAAAGCGCCGGTCCGGCCCTGGGAACGGCGGAGACCGGCTCCCGATATCGCGGGGCCCAGGGGCTGGATCCAGCCCTCATCAAGCAGCTAGAGCACATGTACGGCTTCGATCAGCCGGCCTATGCGCGCTTTTTCAAGATGATGAAGAGCTATCTCAGCTTCGACTTCGGCCAGAGCTTCTACCGCGATCGCTCGGTGGTGGATCTGGTCATCGACAAGCTGCCGGTCTCCATCTCCCTGGGGCTTTGGACCACCCTGCTGGTGTACCTAATCTCCATTCCCCTGGGCATCGCCAAGGCGGTGCGCGACGGCTCGCACTTTGACGTTTGGACCAGTGCCGTGGTGATCGTCGGCAACGCCGTGCCGGGATTCCTGTTCGCGGTGGTGCTGGTGGTGTTTTTCGCCGGCGGCAGCTTCGTGGACTGGTTTCCCCTGCGGGGCCTGGTCTCAGACAACTGGGCCCAGCTGTCCTGGCCGGCGCGCATTGTCGACTACTTCTGGCACATCACCCTGCCGGTGCTGGCCATGGTGATCGGCGGCTTTGCCGGCCTGACCATGTTGACCAAGAACTCCTTCCTGGAGGAGATCAACAAGCAGTACGTGGTCACCGCCCGGGCCAAGGGACTCAACCAGCAGCGCGTGCTCTACGGCCACGTGTTCCGTAATGCCATGCTCATCGTCGTGGCCGGCTTCCCCGCCGCCTTCGTCGGCGTGCTGTTCACCAGCTCGCTGCTGATCGAGGTGATCTTCTCCCTCGACGGCCTGGGCCTGCTGGGCTTCGAGGCGGTCATCAATCGGGATTATCCGGTCGTGTTCGGCACCTTGTACGTGTTCACCCTGCTCGGCCTGGTGATGAACCTGATGAGCGATCTCACCTACGTGCTCATCGATCCGCGTATCGATTTCGAGAGTCGGGAAGTGTGATGGCCGGCGCCGCCGAGCTCGGGAGAGCCCCATGACCCCGGTCAATCGCCGGCGCTGGCAGAGCTTTCGCGCCAACCGGCGCGGTTGGTGGTCGCTGTGGATATTCCTGGTCCTGTTCACGCTCAGTCTCTTCGCCGAGCTGATCGCCAACGACAGGCCGTTGCTGGTGCGCTTCGACGGGCAGTGGTACCTGCCGGTGCTGCGGGAGTATGCCGAGACGACCTTCGGTGGGGAGCTGCCCACGGCGGCCGACTACCGGGATCCGTACGTGGCGAGGCTGATCCAAGGGCACGGCTGGATGCTGTGGCCGCCCATCCACTACAGCTACGACACCATCAACTACGATCTGCCCGTGCCGGCACCGGCCCCGCCTTCGACCGAAAATCTGCTGGGCACGGACGACCAGGGCCGCGACGTTCTGGCGCGGATGATCTACGGCTTTCGCATCTCGGTGCTGTTCGGACTAACGCTCACCTTGGCCAGCTCGGTCATCGGCGTGACCGCCGGCGCGGTGCAGGGCTACCTGGGCGGCTGGGTGGACCTGCTGTTCCAGCGCTTCATCGAGATCTGGTCCGGCCTGCCGGTGCTGTATCTGCTCATCATCCTGGCGAGCGTGGTGGAGCCGAATTTCTGGTGGCTGCTGGGACTCATGCTGCTGTTCAGCTGGATGACGCTGGTCGGCGTGGTGCGGGCCGAGTTCCTGCGCGGGCGCAACTTCGATTACGTGCGGGCCGCCCGCGCCCTGGGAGTGGGCAACGCCACCATCATGTTCCGGCACGTGCTGCCCAACGCCATGGTGGCCACGCTGACCTTCCTGCCCTTCGTGCTGAATGGCTCCATCACCACCCTGACCTCGCTCGATTTCCTCGGCTTCGGCCTGCCCCCGGGCTCGCCGTCCCTGGGTGAGCTGCTGGCCCAGGGCAAGGCCAATCTGCAAGCCCCCTGGCTCGGTCTCACCGCCTTTCTGGTGCTGGCGCTGATGCTGAGCCTGCTCATCTTCATCGGCGAGGCGGCGCGGGATGCCTTCGACCCGCGCAAGACTCGGCTATGAGCGGGCCCGACGCGTCCGGCGCAGTGGCACCGCGCCTGCTGGAGGTCGCGGAGCTCTCGGTCAGCTTCGCCACCGAGGCGGGGGAGCTGCGGGCCGTGCGGGGCGTATCGCTGCACATCGAGCGGGGCGAGACCCTGGCGCTGGTGGGGGAGAGCGGCTCCGGCAAGTCGGTCACCGCCCTTTCGGTTATGCAGCTGCTGCCGTATCCCCGGGCTCGCCATCCTTCGGGCAGCATCCGGCTGCTGGGCCAGGAGCTGATGGGGGCGCCCGAGCGGGTGATGCAGCGCGTGCGCGGGGACGGTATCGGCATGGTGTTCCAGGAGCCCATGACCTCGCTCAATCCGTTGCATACCATCGAGAAGCAGATCGGCGAGACTCTCTACCTGCACAAGGGGCTGGCGCCCTTGGCGGCCCGGGCGCGCATCCTGGAGCTGCTGCGTCTAGTCGGTCTGCCGGAGGCCGAGCAGCGCCTGCGGGCCTACCCGCACCAGCTTTCGGGCGGCCAGCGCCAGCGGGTGATGATTGCCATGGCCCTGGCCAACGAGCCGGATCTGCTCATCGCCGACGAGCCCACCACGGCGCTGGACGTCACCATACAGGCCCAAATCCTGGCGCTGCTGAAGGATCTGCAGCGGCGCCTGCACATGGCCCTGCTGCTCATCACCCATGACCTCAACATCGTCCGGCGGGTGGCGGACCGGGTCTGCATCATGCAGGCAGGCGAGGTGGTCGAGGCGGGGCCCGTGGCCAGGCTGTTCGCGGCGCCACGACACCCCTACACCCGCCAGCTGCTGGCCGCCGAGCCCAGCGGCATGCCGGTGGCGGCGCCGCCAGGGGCCGGGGAGCTGTTAAGTGCGCAGGAACTGCGGGTGTGGTTTCCCCTGCGCAAGGGTGTCCTGCGGCGCACGGTCGGCCACGTAAAGGCGGTGGACGGCGTCTCGCTGTGTATCCGCGAGGGCCATACCCTCGGGGTGGTGGGGGAGAGCGGGTCCGGCAAGACCACTCTGGGTCTGGCCCTGCTGCGGCTCGAGCGCAGCAGCGGAGCGATTCGATTTCGGGGCCGGCCACTGGAGGGCCTGCGCAGCCGTGCACTGCGTCCACTGCGGCGGGAGCTGCAGATCGTGTTCCAGGACCCCTTCGGCAGCCTCAGCCCGCGCATGTCGGTGGAGCAGATCGTCGCCGAGGGCTTGCAGGTGCATCGCATCGGCGGCAGCCGGGCCGAGCGCGAGGCCCTCATCTGTCGTGCCCTGGAAGAGGTGGGCCTGGACCCGGAGAGCCGCCACCGCTATCCGCACGAGTTCTCCGGCGGCCAGCGCCAGCGCATCGCCATTGCCCGGGCCGTGGTGCTTAGGCCCCGCCTGGTGGTGCTGGACGAGCCCACCTCGGCGCTGGATCGGACGGTGCAGGCCCAGATCGTCGACCTGCTGCGCGGCCTGCAGGCGCGCCACGGACTCGCCTATTTGTTCATCAGCCACGATCTGGCCGTGGTACGGGCCCTCAGTGACGAGGTGCTGGTCATGCGCGCCGGTCGCGTGGTGGAGCACGGTCCCGCGACCCGCGTGTTCGCCGACCCTGAGCATCCCTACACCCGTGAGCTGATGGCGGCGGCGCTGGATCTGCAGGCCGCCCTGCGGACCTGAGCTCAGGCCGCAAGCTCGGCGCGGATGAGCGCATGTACGAGCATCCAGAGTGGGGCGGTGAGCACGGGTAGGCCTGCCGGCGGACTGCATACAGCCCGCTGCGACCCAGTGCGGATTCGCCGGAGGCCGCCGGTGCCTGGCCGCGCTCGGCAATCATTTCCACGCCGCCACTCTGTTGAGCTTATCTGGCTGCCGTGAAAGAATAATTCCCGTACCCAGCAGCGATGCTGGAGCGGGGTGGTGCTGGGGAGCCCGGCCCGTGATACTTCGGCGGCGACCATCGGCTGCCACGGCCAAAGGGGGGGTATACGGTGCGTTTCGATTTCCATCACATACTCGGTATCTTGTTCGGCCTCGGTTTGGTCGCCTTGGGAGTCTCGCCGGGCTTGTCTGCGGACAAGAGGGGAGTCATCGCCCGCATCGACTCGCCCGCCAGGATGACCCCGAAGAATGCGATCGCTTCGCCCCCGGCTGCCGTCACCGCTCCGGCGACGCCTGCCACCGGGGGCAACGCCACGGCAAGGCGAGCCGGTGCCTCGAGTTCCGTTCCCCAAGCCGTGGCGCCTCACGCGAAGCCCGTGACGCCACCGGCCGAGGTCGTGATCAAAGACACCGCCAAGGGCCCGCGCCTGCGCTCAACGATCAGCGTGGTGGTCAATCAGGAGACCGGCAACGTGCTCTTTGCCAAGAATGCCCAAACACGGACCCCCATCGCCTCGCTGACCAAGCTCATGACCGCCATGGTCACGCTGGATGCGGCATTGCCGATGGGCAAGAAGATTACGATCACCAAGGCCGAGATAGACCACATCAAGGGCAGCTATTCCCGGCTGCGGGTCGGAACCGTGCTCAGCCGCAGGGAGCTGCTCAAGCTGGCGCTGATGTCTTCGGAGAATCGGGCCGCCTGCGCCCTGGGCCGAACCTATCCCAAGGGGAAGGCCGCGTTCGTCGCGGCCATGAATCGCAAGGCGGCGACGCTGAGCATGAGCAGCACCCACTTCGTCGAGCCCAGCGGCCTCAGTCCGCGCAACGTCTCCACGGCCGCCGATCTGGTGAAGATGGTCGAGGCCGCCTACGAGTATCCGCTCATCCGCCAGATGACGACGACGGCCTCCTGGGAGGTCGGCGTCGGCAAGTCTTCGGTGCCCACGCCGTACAGGAATACCAATCGCCTGGTGCGCAAGGGCACCTGGGACATCGGTCTGAGCAAGACCGGCTTCATCAATGAGGCCGGGCGCTGCTTGGTCATGCAGGTGACCGTCGCCAACCAGCCCGTGATCATGGTGTTCCTGGATGCAGACGGCAAGCTCAGCCCGCTGGGCGACGCCAACCGCATTCGCGACTGGCTGGAGGCCCGCCGCTCGGGCTGATGCGCTCAGCTCAGGCCGTAGACTGGCACCGCGGCCCCGTGCACCGCGCGGGCCGCATCCGAGGCCAGGAACAGAATTACGTCGGCCAGCGCCGCCGGGGGTACCCAGGTGTCGAAGTCCGCATTGGGCATGTCGGCCCGGTTCTGCGGCGTGTCGATGGTGCCCGGCAAGATGCAGTTGACGTTGATACCCGCCCGACGGTTCTCTGCCGCCATGCTTTGGGTCAGCGTGATCACCGCCGCCTTGGACACGCAATAGGCGCCCATCTTCGCCTTGCCTTCCAACGCCGCCCGCGCCGCCACGCTGATTATCTTGCCTGTGCCGCGGCTGCGCATTTGGGGCAGCACCGCCCGGCAGGTGAGCAGCACCGAGCGGGCGTTGAGATCGAGCAGGAAGTCCCAGGTGTGCTCCTCAGTCTCGTGCACGGGTGGCCCCATGGTGAAGCCGCCAGCAACGTTGGCCAGCACGTCTATGGCGCCATGGCGCTGCAGGGCCGCCTCCACCATGGTCTGCACCGAGTCGGCCCGGGTGAGGTCCACCGCCAGGCAGAGCAGATCGTCCCCGCTGCCCCACACGGCCTCCAGTCGCTCCAGCTTGAGATCCGCCAGCACCAGCCGGGCCCCGGCGGCGCGGAAAGCCTCCCCAACTGCGCGTCCTAGGTTGCCGGCCGCGCCGGTGATCAGCACGACTTTGCCTGCAAATTCCGCCATGATTGCTCGCCCTCTCGCTTCGATGAATGGCCGGTCGCGGGCTTCAGGCGGCCAGGCCGAACAGTGTGACTGCGTTGCGGGTTGTCGCCGCCGCGACCTCGTGCACCGCGATGCCGCGCAGCTCGGCGATGGTGCGCACCACTTCCGGCAGAAAGGCCGGCTCGTTGCGCTCGCCCCGATGGCTGCTCCCGGGCTGGTCCGGGCTATCGGTCTCTACCAGCAGGCGCTCCAGAGGCAGCGTCTGCACCAGGCGCCGCAGGCGCTGGGCCCGGGGATAGGTCACCGGTCCCCCGAAGCTGAGATAGAAGCCTAGATCCAGCAGGCGCTGGGCCTGCTCCTCGCTGCCGGAGTAGCTGTGGACCATGCCGCGCAGACCGGGTAACCGGCGCAGGTGCTTGGTGATGTCGTCCACGCAGCGGCGGGCGTGCAGAATCACCGGCAGTGCGTGGCTGCGCGCCAGCCGCAGCTGGGCGACGAAATAGTCGAGCTGGGCCTCCCGATCCAGGTCTTCCAGGTAGTAGTCCAGCCCGCACTCACCTATGGCTACCGGCCGCTCGCGCTCGATCCATTGCGCCAGGGTGTCCAGGTCTTCGGGCCGGTGCTCGGCCAGCCACACCGGATGCAGACCGTAGGCGGGATAGAGGCCTGGGTGGTCGCGGCAAACCCGGCGCAACCGCGGCCACAGGGCGGCGGCAACTGCCGGCACGATCTGGCGAGTCACGTGCACCCGGTGGGCCCGCGCCAGAGCCTCCTCCCGGTCGGGCTCCAGGGATCCATCGTCGAAATGACAGTGGCTGTCGATGAGCTCCGTGGGCATTTGATCGACCTGCATGCCGCCTAGTTCCGCAGCTGGTCCGCCAGCAGTCCCACGGCGGTGGCGAAGAAAGTCGAGCGGTTCCACTTCAGCAGTGCCTGGTAGTTGTCGTACACCAGGAAGGCGCGCCCGCCGAGGCCGTCGGGTTGGACCACGGAGGCCCGTAGACCCCGGCGCGGCAGGTCCCCCCCATTCAGGCGGCGCACCCCCAGTCGCTGCCAGCGGCCCAGCGAGCGGCCAGCGTCCAGGCCGATGAGCCGCCGGTCGAGATTCCCCGGCAGGCGTACCTCGCGGCCCCAGGTCAGATCGTCACGCCAGCCGCAGTGGGACAAATAGTTGGCGGCGGAGGCGAGCACATCGCCACGGCTCCCCCAGATGTCCCGCCGGCCGTCGCCGTCGTAGTCCACGGCGTAGCGTCTGAAACTGGACGGCATGAACTGATTCTGGCCCATCGCTCCGGCCCAGGAGCCCTGCATCTCGGCCGGAGTGATGTGTCCCTCATCGAGGATGTGCAAGGCATGCAAGAGCTCCTTGCGGAAGTAGGCGCTGCGGCGCCCGTCATGAGCCAGGGTCGCCAGGGCCGCGACCACCGGATAGCTGCCCGTGTGCCGTCCAAAATCGCTTTCCACACCCCACAGGGCGACGATGAAACGGGGCTGCACGCCGTAGGTGCGTCCGATGGCGTCCAGGAGCGGGCGATTTTCCGCCAGGCGCGCCCGGCCCTTGGCCACCCGGCTGGCTGGCACCACCCGCTGAAGGTACTGCTCGAAGCTCAGCGTCGACTCCGGCTGCTGGCGGTCGAGCTCGATGACCCTGGGAATCGGCGCGAGGTCGCCCAGGGCCGTATCCAGCGTGGTCTTGGAGATGTGCTGTGCCACGGCCTCATGACGGATCCCCTGTAGCCACTGGGAAAAGTCTCGACCCGTGCTGGCGTGGGTGGGTGCCAGAGCGAGGGCGACCACCATAGACAGCAGGCAATGGAGCGTGCGAGGCATGATTCATCCCTTCCGGCTCATGAAGTATTGGGCTAGCCAGGTTGTGCCACATCGGGGCGATGGGTGCAAGGGCCTCACAGTGTTAGGCGGAGCCCCTGCAGCAGCGCCCCCGGCAGCCTGAGGCTGGCGGTGGAGCGTCCCCCGTAGGTGCTGCGGTCGGGGACCAGCTCGCGCTCGCGGGTGAGCGCCAACAGCTGCGTGCCCAACATTTCGTACACGGTGTCGTCGAAGCGCATGACCTCCAACGGGGCGACCCGGCGGCCGGCCTCCACCCAGAACGTGGCGAAGCGGGTCATCCCGGTGATGCGCCCGGCGAGGCGATCCGAGTAGCTCAGATACCAGAGATTGCCGATGTAGAGCCCGGTGTCCAGCGCCTGCAGGACCTCGGTGCTCGGTAGATCTCCGGCCGTCATCTGCAGGGCGCTCGGGGCCTCGCCGGCGTCTGCGCCGTTGCCAAGGACCCCAAATTCCATGGCCGAGCGCGGACACACCAGGCTTCCAGCATGCTCGCCCCGTCGCACCAAGGCGACGGCGGGGGGGCGTGCATAGCCATCGCCCTGAAACGGCGGAGCCGTGCCTTCGCCGGTGCACTCCGCCAGGGTGACGGCCGGGTGCAGGCGCGCACTGCCCTCGACCAGGCGCTGCAACGGACTGCTCTGCGTGTGCTGGGCCCGCAGGCTGAAGCCACCCCAGCCTAGGATGTGCAGGATCTCAGTCAGCGCGGCCGGCGCCAAGTAGGCGCGATAGCGACCCGGCGGAATGCGCCGGGGGGAAAGCCCCAGGGTCCGCAGCTGCTCCCGCACCTCCGCCAGGCGCCGGCCAAGCTCCGCCGGGCTCCAGCAGGTCCCGGCGTAGTCGGCCTTCACCGCCTTGTCCGTCCGTAGATGGCAGCTCCAGTCCAGGTGGAAGTCGTGCCGCTCGTGCCAGTTGCGCTGTCCGAGGGAGTTGGCGAATCCGCGGTAGATCGGACCGGCGGCGTAGAGGCCGACCAGGTCCAGTCCGCGGGCTTCCTGATCGATGGCCTCGAGCACCTCGGCGCTCGCGGGTAGGCTGCCGAGCTCCCGGCTCTCGCTGCAGTGCACCTCCGTGGCATAGAGCAGGTAGGGGTCCTCGGGCACGTGATCCAGCAGCTCGCGCAGCGCCTCCAGGGCGGCATGGAGCCGCGGCAGGTCGGTCTGGGAGGCTCCCGAGAGGCCGAGCGCCAGGCTGGCCTGGCGCCGCCCCCGCACCAGGCGCAGGGTGAGGAAATGCTGGGTAACGCTGCCGGCCTGGCGTACCTCGGCGTGGTTGAAACGGATGAAGTCGGAGACCTCTCCCGCATAGTCGCACAGCAGCACCTCGTCCCCAGCCAGTCGGGCCGTGACCGCGTCGACCAGGCGATAGAAGTAAGTCTGCATCCGCAATTATCACCTGGACGGAGTACTAGTCGCCGCCGAAGACTTGCACGTCGCGAAAGAGGCACGGCGGCGAGGCGTGGCCTACCGCAAGCAGCTGGTTGGGCTCGCCCTTGCCGCAGTTAGGCACGCCGAGCACTTGTTGGTCTTTGCCCACGCCCACCAGGCTGCGCCAGAACGTCGCCGAGACGCCACGATAGCAGGGGTTCTTCACCAGCCCCGCCAGCTCTCCGTCCACGATGAGACGCCCCAGCTCGCAGCCGAACTGAAACTTGTTGCGGGAGTCGTCGATGGACCAGGATCGGTTTGTCTCCATGTACAGACCGCGCTCGATCTGCCGCACCAGCTCGCCTAGGCTCGCGCTGCCGGGCTCCAGGTTGAGGTTCGCCATCCGGTCTATGGGGGGCCTGGTCCAGTCACAGGCCCGGGCATTGGCGACGCCCGGCAGCCCGCAGCGCGCCTGTGACAGGCCTGCGCCCAGCGGGCGCAGCAGGATGCCGTCGCGGATGATGTGCTCCCGCCAGGCGCTCGCCCCATCGTCGTCGTAGGCATAGCTCGCCAGCTCGCCCGGCACCAGTGGGTCGAAGGTGATGTTGAGCGGCGGGGAGCCGTAGCGATAGTGGCCGAACATCTCCGGCGTGACGAAGCTGGTCCCGGCGAAGTTGCGCTCGTCCCCCAGGATCCGGTCGAGCTCCAGGGGATGGCCGATGGACTCGTGGATTTGCAGCACCATCTGGTCCGGTGCCAGCAGCAGCGCAGTGGTCTCGGTGGAGCATTGCGGGGCATGCAGCAGTGACAGCGCTTCCTCCGCCAGCCGCGGCGCCGCGTGGTGGAAGTCCACCGCTTCCAGCACCTCCAGCCCGCCCTGACGGGCACGGGCATAGCCCCCGAAAGTGCGGGTCTGGGACTCGCCCCCGGCGCTCGCCGTGACGCCCATCTCCGGCAGCATCAGCTCATGGTGCTGCCAGATGCTGCCGCCCTCGCCGCCGATGAGCAGAGATTCCCGGACCACATGGCTTAGGCTGACAGACCAGTCCACGATGTGCCGATGCAGTGCAAGCCGGGTGGATTCCCTGGCCAGCAGATCCAGGCGCTCCGCCAGCGTCAGGCTGGTCCAGCGCCTTTTCACGGGAGTGCGGTGCTCGGCGCTGCCTTCGATGGGGGGCGGCGGCGCGAGAGCCGGCACTTGGTGCCGGCGGGTCAGCCATGCCCACTCCTGCGCCCGGGCAATGGCGTCTCGCAGGCCGGCCTCACTCAGATCCGGGGTCGCGGCATAGCCTGTACCGCCGCCGTCCCAGACCGTGATCATGACGCCGGTATCCTCGCGGGTATGCACCGGCTGGGCGATACCGCGCACCACCCGCAGGGTCTGCTCGCGCTCCTCGACGCAGCGCAGGACGCAACGGTCCACCGCCGGGGCTAGCCTGCAAAACCGCCGCCTCACCCTCTCCAACATCCGCTGCTCACCCGCTCCCTGGCGGCTCGGCCTCGAGCTGCCCGCTGCCCTTCATGCCGAAGGGCACGCAGCCTGGCTGACCCCGTAACGCGGCGACCAAGCCTTCAAAATCACCATCTGCGCTCAATAAACTGGCTCCGTTGTAGAGCGATGCTTGGTCTTGCCAAACTTGGCGTTGTTGACGGACGTCAATTCCTCGCGGCGGCGGCGGGTCTATAGTCCAGGCATCACCAAGGAAGCTTGCAGTATGCGCAAATCGGCCGTCGCACGGTCCACAGCTGGTGAGAACCCGGCCCACGGGGCCAGCCGTCGCGCGGTTCGCTGCTGCGACTGCGGATTTTACCCGGTGTGCTTTCCTCCCGGTCACGGGGACCCACTGGTGCAGCGGGTGGCGGAACTCATGCGTCACCGCCTCCCGGTCAGGCGGCGCGAGGCTCTGTTCGGCGTGGGAGAGGCGTTTCTTGCACTCTACGCGGTCCGTTCCGGTAGCATCAAGGCCTATGCCGGAGACGGGAGCCTGGTGGGCCTCTACCTGCCCGGGGAGGTCGTGGGGGCGGACGCCCTCGCGACGGGGCACTACCGGTACACGGCCCGGGCCGCCCAGGCCCTGACGGTGTGCGAGCTGCCGGTGGCCGAGTTGGCGCATCTGGGAGCGGCCGAGCCGGTCCTGCTGCAGGCCATGGCCACGCTGTTGAGCCGCGAGCTCTCGGCGGCACGCCGGCGTACCCTGGTGCTCAGCGCCAAGGCCCCCGGGGCGCGCCTGGCCCGGCTGCTGCTGGAGCTCGCGAGTCGCCTGCGGGCGCATCATTTTCCTGCCATGGAATTTGAGCTGCGCCTCACCCGCGCCGAGATCGGCAGCTATCTGGGGCTGGCGACGGAGACCGTGAGCCGGGTTCTGGTCTGGCTGCGCCGCGAGGGCGTGGTGGACGCCACCGGCAGGCGTTTTCGCCTGCTCGACCCTGTGGCGCTGTCCAGGCTCGCCGGCTAGGTGCCCTCCTGGGCGGACGGTGCGGGCTTGCGCACCAGCGAGTCGTAGAGCCGCTCCATCCTGAATGCCTCCTCTTCCAGGCGGGCCGGTGGCACGATGGCCTCGCGAAATTGCTCCACCCGCTCCGGGTCCTCGGCGATACGGGTCAGGGCCGCCGCCAGAGAGTCTGCATCCCCGGGGGTGAAGGTCAGTCCGTTGACGCCGTCCTGCACCATCTCCGCCATGCCGCCGACCGCGGAGGTGATCACCGGCACGCCCATGGCATGGCTAGATGTGATTGTGAGCGGTGCGTTCTCGTACCACAGGGAAGGGACCACCACCACGTCGGTGGATTCCAGCACCATCTCCAGATCGTTGTAGTTGTACTCGCCCCGGAAACGTAGGCGCGGATCTCGGCTGCCCACGCGGCGCACCTGGTTGTCGTAATCGGTCTCGTGGAAGCAGCCCCCCCAGACGTCGAGCTGGAGATTGGGCGCGGCGACCTTGCTGAACGCCTCCACCAGGGTCAGCACACCCTTGTGGAACTGGACGGTGCCGATGTAGGCGATAGTGATGTGCTCCGGGTCCACCTTGCGATGGGTCTTGCCCGTGAGCAGGGAGTAGTCGAAGCCATGGCGTGACAAGGTGACCCGCCCTTCCGGCAGGAAGCCGCTGTACTGAAATACGCCGATGAGGAACAGCGAGGGCGAGAGGATACGATCGGCGGAGTCGACGAGCTCCCGGGCGGCGGCGTTGCGCGCCTCGAAATCCGCCAGCTCCCTGTTGCTGAAGCAGTGGCGCACGCACTTGCGGCCCTGGTCCGGCCCCGAGCACTGGGTGTTGTCGGTGCGCAGCATAATGCCCAAGGGACACTGCAGCCAGTAGTCCGTGAGCATCAACACGGTGGGCAGGCCCAGCTGTGCCGCCGCGCGCATGGAGCCGCCGATGCGCAGGGGATGGGCACAGTGGTAGATGTCGAACTCGTGGTCTTCCAGCACCTGGCGGGTGGCCTCGGCGAAGTCTTCGTTCACCAGGTCGAAGGTGAAATCGGGAAAGTCCTTGTGGGCGATCGCCGTGACCGGGATTCCTTCGTAGTCGTACTCCTTGATCAACATGCGTCCGCCGGGCAGCGCCTGCTGTGCCTCACGGGCGAAGTCATAGGTGAGCACCTGCACCCGGTGTCCCTGGACCATGAGCTGGCGGGCGAGGTTCAGCACATAGCGCTCGGTGCCCGCGTAGTAGCGGGGAAAGAATTGGTGCACGCCGAGGAGTATTCTCAACTTCAGATCCCCTGCAGCAGCTGCGGGTCGAGCTCGGCACCGGCCATGGCGACGTAGCAACCCGCAGAGATCGCATAGCACTTGTGCAAGGTGTCCACCACTTCCTCGAGTGGACTGTACCAGGAGGCGCTGGACTCCAGGAACTCGGACAGGCTGACCAGGCTCCAATAGAGACGCTCCTCCAGCTCGGTCAACAGCTGGTCGTCGACCTCCTCCCGGGGAAAGGCCTCGAAGATGGCCAGCAATCCGGGGTCACCCGGTGCTTCCGGTCGCTGGCGGGCATGCAGCGCCCGCTTGAGGCTGTCGCCCAGCTCCCGCAGCGCCAGACTAGGTCGTTTCGGCATGCCCGCGAGCTGGTCGGCCCAGTCCGCGAGCCTGCGGCTGAACCCGGCATAGCCGTGGGCCACGGTGGCAAGCACAGCGGAGGTGGCGTGGGTGTCGCGAGGCAGGTGCAGAATGTCGGCCAAATGTAAGTTGTCGATGTAGGCGCGACGGAAAAAATACTCGGCGCTGCGCCGATGGGAATGGATGACGGCATTGCTCACCTGGTACAGCAGGGTGTGTCCGGCGTCCAGGA
>Ga0307417_10000199_pt1 | contig 25563 bp, 24 predicted proteins | sample SalMarWE160210MG_2_FD_202514 | JGI IMG/M metagenome (GOLD analysis project Ga0307417, IMG submission 202514) | Salt marsh sediment microbial communities from the Plum Island Ecosystem LTER, Massachusetts, United States - WE1602-10 | ecosystem: Environmental > Aquatic > Marine > Intertidal zone... | reverse complement strand
GGCAGCCCGGACCGACGGCGGTGGCCAGCGCCACCGCCATTTGGCTGCCGCGTCCGCAGCACACTTTCGCATCGTTATCGCCGAGCGCCAGCTCGGCCTCGAAATCGAGGCCGGTCGCGACGACGACGAAGGGCTCAGGCGCGCTCATATGCCGAACGCGACGTTGCTGCTGTTGGCGCTCTTCAGGTTGCGGTAGCGCGCCAGCGCCCAGAGCGGGAAATATTTCGGGTAGCCGTGATAGCGCAGGTAGAAGACGCGCGGAAAGCCGGTGCCACTGTAACCGCGCTCGCTCCACAACCCGCCAGCTTGTTGCGTTGCGAGCAGATAGTCGATGCCGCGCGCGAGTGCTGGGTGCCGGACCTCGCCGGCGGCCATCAGGCCGAGCAGGGCCCAGGCGGTTTGCGAGGCGGTGCTGGGAGCGGGCTCGTGGCCGCCATAGTCGAGTCTGTAGCTGGCGCCGTCTTCGCCCCAGCCGCCGTCAGCGTTCTGGATGGCGATCAGCCAGGATGCGGCGCGTTTGATCTCGGGGGCGTCGTGCGCGAGGCCGGCGGCGTTGAGCGCGCAGAGCGTCGACCAGGTGCCGTAAATGTAGTTGACGCCCCAGCGGCCGTACCAGGAGCCGTCGCGCAACTGGGTGCGGCGCAGATAGTCGATGCCCCGCTGCATCGCCGGCGAGGTGTCAGGCGTCAAGCCAAGCTGCGCCAGCATGGAGACGCAGCGCGCGGTCAGGTCGGGCGAGGGCGGATCGAGCAGGGCGCCGTGGTCGGCGAACGGGATGTTGTTGAGGAATTCGCGGGTATTGTCGGCATCGAACGCGCCCCAGCCGCCGTCGCTTGATTGCAGGCCCTCGATCCATTCGCGGGCGCGGGCGATTGGCTCGTCGAAGGGCCGCGCCGCGCGTTCCTTCTGCGCGCGCTCCATGCCCATGACGATGACGGCGGTGTCGTCGAGATCGGGATAATGCGGATTGGCATATTGGAAGGCCCAGCCGCCGGGCCGCACAGCCGGGCGTTTGAATCCCCAGTCACCCTTGATGTTAAGTTCCTGCAGTGGGAGCAGCCAATCGAGCCCGCGCTGTGCGGGCGCGATATTGCCGTCGCCGGCTTCAAGCAACGCGTGGGCAGCAAGCGCGGTGTCCCAGACCGGCGATACGCAGGGCTGGCAATAGGCTTCGTCGTCCTTGACGATGAGCAACTTGTCGATTGATTTTCGCGCCACCGCGCGGTCGGGATAATCGTCCGAAAATCCAAGCGCGTCGAACATCATGACCGAATTGGCCATGGCGGGAAAAATCGCGCCCAGCCCGTCTTCGCCGTTGAGGCGCTCCTTCACAAAAGCAACTGCCGCCTCAATGGCGCGCTTGCGCGTGGTGCGCGGGAAGACCGGCTCGGATTGTTGCAGAATGATATCGACCAACCGAAAGAATTCGTACCAGAGCCACTTCTGATGCGGCGCCTTGCGCTGGCGGACGGTGTACTGCGGCGGCGCGAGGAACAGTTCGTCGACGCGCACGCCTTTGCGGTTGCGCGCGCGCGGCTTGAGCGCCTGCAGCACGAGCAAGGGCACCAGCACGGTACGGCCCCAATAGGAAATCTTCGCAATATGGAAGGGGAACCATGCCGGCAGCAGCATGATCTCCACCGGCATCAATGGAACGGCCGACCACGGCAGGATGCCGTAGAGCGCCAGCAGGATGCGGGTGAACACGTTGACGTTTGCCGCACCGCCGCGCGCGCGGATGGCCTCGCGCGCCTGGCGCATGTGGGAGGCGTCGGGATCGTCGCCGATCATCTTGAGCGCGAAATAGGCTTTCACGCTGGTGCTGATGTCGAAGGCGCCCCCGTGAAAAAGCGGCCAGCCGCCCGCAGCCGATTGCCGGCGCCGCAGATAGACGCCGATCTTGCGCTCGAGCTCCAGATCGGGGTCTTCGCCGAGATAATGGGTGAACAGCACGTATTCGGCCGGAATGGTCGCATCGGCCTCCAGCTCGAATACCCAATGTCCGTCGGCGCGTTGCGCCGAGCGCAGTGCGGCCGCCGCCGTCTCGATGCGTTGACCGAGCAACGAGGTGGCCGGTTCTTTCTGTTTCAACGGCAGATCGTTCGTGTCACGCATTGTCGGTCGGCGTCTTAAGCGGCGGCGAAGCGGGCGGCGCGCTCGCCCGAACGGATGGCGCTTTCGATGGTCGGCGGCAAGCCCGTCGCGGTCCAGTCGCCGGCAAGGAAAATATTATCCCACGCCGTCTGTGCCGGCGGACGCAAACTTTCTTGATGCGGATCGGTGGCAATGGTGGCGCGGCGTTCGCGCACCACCTGCCACGGCGGCAGGGCGTCAGGCAAGCCGGCGACTTTCGCGACCTCGCCCCAGACGGTGCGCGCCAATTCCTCGCGCGGCAACTGCATCAACGTGTCGGCGGCGCTGATAGTCACCGACAGGCGCCCGGGATAGGCGAAGATCCATTGCGTCAAGCCGTGTACCACGCCGGTCATGGCTGGCAGCGCCACGGGTTGGTCGACCCTGAAATGCACGTTGGCAATGGCGCGAAACTCGTTCGGCGTTTGCAAACCTGGCAGCAGGCGGGCGGCGACATTCGGCGGCACGGCGAAAATGACGACATCTTCCGGCGCGAGTCCAACGGTTTCGCTGCCGAAGTTGAGACTGGTCGCCCGGCCATCCTTAAAACCGATGTCGTGCAGTTCATGCTCAAAACGCACGGTCGCGCCTTGCGCCTTGAGGTAGTCGATCGCCGGATCGACGAAGGCGGCAGAGAGCCCCTCTTGCGCGATCAAGGGGCGGCAGCTGCGCCCACCGGATGCAAGCGTCTCGCGCATCAGCGTGGCAGCAAGGCGGGCGGAGGCCTCCGGCGGCTCGTTGTTGAGCGTGGCGAGCAGGATCGGCTCGATCAGCCGTTCGTAAAGCGCGCCGGAACAGGGGATCGCCTCGCCCACGGTGCCTTCGCCCGGTCGCCACAACAGCCGCGCGAGCACCAGATAATCGCGGACGCGGGTGTTGGGCACGCGGCGGGCCTCGCTGAAAATCCACCACGGCAGCAGGCCGTCGCCGAGGCGGAGCTGCCAGCGCTCGTCGGTGGCGAGATCGATAAAATTGAAATCGGCTTCGTGGGGGCCGCGCATCCGGTCGGTGGTGCCGATGGTGTCGAGATAGGCGAGCGCCGAGCGGTTGCCGGACAGGATCACGTGATTGCCGTTGTCGATCATCATGCCGAGCGCGGCGTCGTAATAGGAGCGGCAACGGCCGCCGGCTTGCGCGCCTGCTTCGTGCAGGATCACGTTGTCGCTTCCTTGCGCGAGACGCGTGGCGGTGGACAGTCCCGCCAAGCCGGCGCCGATGACGTGGACCGTGCGGGCCATCACGAGACGAAGCTGCGGATTAGGATCTGAGCGATCTGGCCCTTGCCGAGCTTGACCGGCGCGCGCGGCGGCGACCAGCCGCGCGCGATCAGCCGGCTTAAGATTCGGCGATAGGCTTCGGCCATGATGCGCGGCGCGCGTACCACGGCGCGCGGTGCGCGCGCCATGATGGCGTCGGCCTTGTCGAAATGCTCGGCGGCACGCGCGGCGATGGCGGCGCAGACCTTGCCAAGGACGGGGTTGGCCAGGACCACCTGCGGCTCGTCGGGCGCGATGCCTGCTTTCTCCAGCAACTCGCGCGGCAGATAGAGCCGGCCGATTGCAGCATCCTCGTCGAGGTCGCGCAGCGTATTGGTGAGCTGCAAGGCGCGGCCAAGATGATGCGCCAGCGCGACGCCGTCATCCTGCGCCATGCCGAAGATGCGCACGCTGAGGCGCCCGACGGCACTGGCGACGCGGTCGCAGTAGAGATCGAGCGTTTCGAGGTCGGGCGCGCGGATATCGGCGCGCACATCCATCTCCATGCCGTCGATGACGGCAAGGAAATCCTTGCGCGCCAGGCCGAAGGCGCGCACCGCTTGCGCCAGGCTGCCGAGGTGGGGCGGCGCGTCGCCGGCGTAGAGCGCGTCGATGTCGCGCCGCCATTGCGCCAAACGCGCGAGCCGCTCGGCGCGATCGCCGGCCTCGTCGGCGATATCGTCCACCGCGCGGCAGAAGGCGTAAATGTCGAACATGGCGCTGCGCTGCGCGCGCGGCAGGATGCGCATGGCGGCATAGAAGGAGCTGCCCGAGGCGGTGGCGGCGGCATTGGCGGCGCCGTTTGCGGCTCCGGCATGCCTGCCGTTGCGGCCGGTGAAGCGGCGTGAGGCGCTTTGCATGATGCCGAGCAAAGCAAGCCCTGCGACTTCCAGCTTGCCGAGGTGGACGCGCTCGGATAGCGGATCGTGGTCGCGCAGCGTGCGCGCCAGCCGCTCGGCCAAGCGCTGGATCACCGCCACCTCCAGGCTCAGGCCGCGGTCGGCGATTTGCCCCGAAAAACCGGCGCTTTTCTGCAGCAGTCCTTCCACCCGCGCGCAGCAATCGTCAAGGCAGGTGCGCAAGGACTGTGAGGCCGCGGGCGCATTCAGGTTCTCGACGCGCGCGCCGTGCCGCGCCAGCAGATCGAGCGGCAGATAGACGCGGTCGAGATCGCGGTAATCCTTCGCGCAGTCTTGCATGTGATTGATGATCTGCAGCGCCGCGCAGAGCGCGTCGTTGGCCGGCCAGCAGGCGTGCGGCTCGCCATGCACGTCGAGCACGAAGCGGCCGACCGGCATGGCCGAATAGCGGCAATAGTTCATCAAGTCGTCCCAGTCGCGATAGCGCTGCTTGGTGACGTCAAGACGAAACGCCGTCAGCAAGTCTTGGGCATGCTGCGGGCTGAGCGAACGTTCCGCCAGCACGCTGCGCAGCGCGACGCCTGCTGGCTCGGCGTCGCTTTGGCCGAGCAGCGTCGCTTCCAGACTGTCGAGCAGCTTAAGCTTGTCGGCCGGCGGCAGCGTCGCGTGATCCGCAATGTCGTCGGCGGTGCGCACGAAATCATAAAAAGCCATGATCGGCTTGCGGTGGCGCGCCTGAATCAGGCGCGAGGCTACGGGGAAGTTTTCGCCGCGGTGGTTCTTGCCGCTGCGCAGATCGGCGGCCAGCGTCATCGCGCGTCTCGCGGCGCCGCCTGGAAGCGGCCTTTCCAGGCGCCGCCGCGGCCGCGCGCGTATTGCACTGCGGACTCGATCGTCCAGATCATGTAAGTGAGTGCGATCAACGGCACGGCAAGTCCCCAAAGCGGATTGAGGTCATAGAGGCGCAGCGTCGGCTGAAAAGCAATGGCCATCGCGCACCATGCGGCAAGACCAAACCATGCGGCCGTGCCCGAGGCGAAAACAGCGAGCAACGGGCCGGCGAGAAAAGCAATCGCCATCGCCACTATGGCGGCGACAAGCAGGAGTGGAGAATAGCGCAACTCGGCATAGGCCGAGCGGGTGATCATGCTGCGGATCGATCCGAATCTGTCGCGGCGAATACTTTGCACGCGGGTGCTCAAGCCCAGCCAGATCGGACCGACCGTTTTGAGGCGCTTGGCAAGCGCGCAATCGTCGATCAGCGCGCCGCGAATGGCCTCGATGCCGCCAATCCTGGCGAGCGCGTCGCTACGCACCAGCATGCAGTGGCCCGCCGCCGCCGCGGTCGCGCGTTCGCGGCGATTGACCCAGGCGAACGGATAAATCATCTGGAAAAAGAACACGAAGGCGGGAATGAGACAGCGCTCGGCGAAGCTCTCGCAGTGCAGCCTGGCCACCACCGAAGTCAAAACGGTGGGGCCGTTCTCGGCGCGGCTGACAATGCGCCTCAGGGCCGGCGGCGCGTAAACGATATCGGCGTCGGTCAGCACCAAATATTTCGGCTTGCGCGTTTGCGTGAGCGCAAAGTCAACGCCTTGTTTGAGCGCCCACACTTTTCCGGTCCAGCCCGGCGGCAAGGGCCGGCCTTGCAGGACGACGAGGCGGTCGCGCGCACCGATTGCCTCTGCGGCCTCGCCGGCGATAGTCCCGGTTCCGTCCTGGCTGTTATCGTCGATCACGATGACATCCAGCTTGCCCGGATAATCCTGGCCGAGCACCGAGCGAACGCAGCGCGCTATGGTGACGGCTTCGTCGCGCGCCGGGATCACGGCTGTGAGCGGCGGCCAGACCGCGGGGCCGGGCAGCTCGGGCCGGTCGTCCCGTTGTCCGGCCAGCCAAAAGGCGCCGCGCGCCGTCAACAGATAAAGCCACAGCGCCAAGACAAATAAGGCAAAAACTTCAACCATTGAGGAACAACCCCCGGGCGCGCCGCGCCCCATCCGGCGGTAAAACGGGCGCCAAGCTGCTAAGTTCCAACAAGGCCGCCATCGGCGCAAGCCGAGTCAGGGGCCAGGCGGCAGAGCTGGCACGTCGCAGCCGGCATGCGGTCCGCCCAAATTAAGAGAGCTTCCGGCGGGGCAGGCCGGAAGCTCTCGCTAGGCGAAGACTGGCGAGACTGTGCCGCTTATGCGGCCTTTAGCGCCTGATCGAGGTCGGCGATGATGTCGTCGATATGCTCGATGCCGACCGAAAGCCGCACATAGCTGTCGGTGACGCCGGTCTTTTGCTGCTCCTCCGGCGTGAGCTGCGAATGGGTGGTGCTGGCCGGATGGATGGCGAGCGAGCGGGCGTCGCCGATATTGGCGACGTGGTAGAACATCTTGAGGGCTTCGATGAACTTGCAGCCGGCCTCGCGGCCGCCTTGCTTGAGCTCGAAGCCGACCAGCCCGCCATAGCCGCCCTTGAGATAAGCGTCGGCGCGCCGCTTGGGTTCCCCGCTCATCTTGCCCGGATAAATGGTCTTGGCGACCTTGGGGTGCTTCGATAAGTAGTCTGCAACTGCTGCCCCGTTTGCGCAGTGCTGGCGCATGCGCAGCACCACGGTCTCCAGCCCCTGGATGTGCAGGAAACAGTTGAACGGCGAGGCGGCGGCGCCGATGTCGCGCAACAGCGTGACCCGCGCCTTGATGATGTAGGCGATGGGCCCGAGCGGCTTGACGGCCTGCGTCCACACTGCGCCGTGATAGCTCGGGTCCGGCGTGTTGAGCATGGGGAAGCGGTCGACGTGCTTCTCCCAGTCGAAATTGCCGCCATCGACGATGATGCCGCCGATCGAGGTGCCGTGGCCGCCGATATATTTGGTGGTCGAATGCATGACGATGGCCGCGCCATGCTCGATCGGCCGGCACAGCACCGGACAGGCGGTGTTGTCCATGATGAGCGGAATGCCCATCTCGCGGCCGATCTTGGCGACCTCCGCGATCGGGAAGACGGCGAGCTTGGGGTTGGGCAGCGTCTCGCCGTACCAGCAGCGGGTGCGCGCATCGCTCGCCTTGCGGAAGTTTTCCGGATCGGCCGGATCGACGAAGCGGCATTCGATGCCCATGGTGCTCATGGTGTTCTGGAACAGGTTCCAGGTGCCGCCATAGATGTCGGTCGAGCAGACGAAATTGTCGCCGGCGTGGCAGATGTTCTGTACCGCAAACAGCGACGCCGCCTGGCCGGAAGCGACCGCCAACGCGGCGACGCCGCCTTCGAACGCGGCGACGCGCTCTTCCAGCACGGCCTGCGTCGGATTCATGATGCGGGTGTAGATGTTGCCCAATTCTTTGAGCGCGAACAGATTGCCGGCGTGCTCGGTCGAATTGAACTGGTAGGACGTGGTCTGATAGATCGGCACGGCCACCGCGGTGGTCGTCGGGTCTGAGCGATAGCCCGCGTGCAGGGCGATGGTTTCCGGATGTTTACTGGTAGTCGGCATGCTTCCTCCCTCTGGCGTTTTGCTGTTGCGGTTTGTTGATCCGCGCTCGGCCCGGCAGGGTAGACGGACGGCGATAGGGGCATCAAGCCCATCCGACCGTTTGAATATCTAAAACACCAGCGTAACGCCCGAGGCGACCAGCAGCACGGCCAGCGCCTGGCGAAAGCGCAGGTCGTTGAGCTTGCCGTACAGCCGCCAACCGATCCAGGTGCCGAGCATGAGTGGCGGCAGCACCGCCAGCAGCAGGATCACGGCGGCGCGGTCGAACGCCACCCACAATATGCCCGCCAGCGCGACGCTGTGCATGACCATGACGTATGGCTGGTAGACGCCGCGGGCCTTCGCCTTCGGCCAGCCGCGCAGTTGCGTCCAGATGGTCGGGATCACGCCGGAATAGCCGCCGAGGCCGCCGAGCACGCCCCCGATGAAGCCGATGCCGGCATCGGCGGGCCGGCCGCCGGCGGCGACGGTCTTAAGTTGCGGCACGGTCAGCACATAGCTCCCGAACGCCAGCAGGAAGACGCCGAGCACTGCCTTCAGCGTGGCGGTGTCGGTATGGGCGAGGTAGTGCACGCCGATCGGCGTGCCGGCGAGACCGCCGAGCACGAAAGGCCACAAGCGCGGAAGCTCGATATGACTGCGCTGTGGCCAGATGGTCGTCAAATGCAGCAGCAAGCCGCAGGCGGTGACCAGGATGGCGGAATGCACCGGGTCGATGCGGTGCAGCCAGATCGAGGAGGCGGCGAGCCCGAACGCGAAGCCGGTGCCGCCGGCAGCAATGCCGCCGACCAGCGCGCCTAGCCACAGCATCGCAAGGGTGTCGAAGGACAATCCGGCCAGCATCGCTCAGGCCAGCTTGACAAGGCGGGCGAGCCCGACCGCGAACACGGCGCAGGCGCTCAACACGCTGCCCGGGCCGGCAATGGGAGACGCCGGAAATTTCGGCGGTCTTGTCGCATATGGCGGTCGTCCCATGGGCGTTCGGGTGCGCTTTCGATTTTTCCGTTCGCGCATCGTGCGGCAGTTTGCGATAGCGTGGCAACCGACATTTTCGCCTAGGAGCCGCCGATGTCCGAAGCCGCCCGGAGGATCGAATATGCGCTGTCCGAGCGTTTTGGCGAGCGCTTCGCGGTTGATGATAAGCTGCCGGGGCTCGACGAACTGGCCCGGGTTTCCGCCCGCCGCGTATGCCGGCGCTATCAAAAGCGCGCCGTGGCGCCGGAACTCTTGCGTCTACTGTGCGCCTGTGCACTGAGCGCGCCGTCGAAAAGCGATCTGCAACAGGTCGACATTCTCATCGTGCGAGACAACGTTAAGCGCGACGCGATCGCCGACCTGCTGCCCGCCATGCCCTGGGCGCGCGAGGCGCCGGTGTTTCTCGTTTTCCTCGCCAACGGCCGCCGCGTGCCGCAGGTCGCCGCCCTGCGCGGCAAGCCGTTTCCCAATGACCATCTCGACCTTTTCTTCAACGCGACGGTGGATGCGGCCATCGTGCTTGCTACCTTTCTGCGCGCCGCTGAGGCGGTTGGGCTGGGCTGCTGTCCGATCAGTGTCATCCGCGATCATGCCGCCGTGATCGGCGAGCTTCTTGCGCTGCCTGAAAAAGTCGTGCCGGTGGCCGGCCTATGCGTCGGCTGGCCGGCGGAGGAGGGCGCCATCTCGCCGCGCCTGTCGCTTTCGACGACGCTGCACGAGGACCGCTTCGCCGAGGGCGATCTCGCCGGTGAGATCGAGGCTTATGACCGCCGGCGCGCAGCAACGCGTCCTTACCGAAGCCAGCGCGACGTCGCGCGCTTCGACCGCGCGAAATTCTACGGCTGGTCCGAAGACAAGGCGCGGCAATACGCGGTGCCAATGCGCGCCGACTTCGGTGCCTTCGTGCGCGGCAAGGGCTTTCATCTGGACTGAACCCATCCTATAGGGATGAGCGGCAGTGAAGGGGGGAAGGTCATGGGTATCCCGCAATTCCTGGTGCACAACAAAAAGGACACGGTCGGCGTGATCGTGGTCGAGGGCCTCAAAGCCGGAACGATGATGTCGGGGGTCAACACCGCCAACAACTCGACCTTGCGGCTTAAATCCCGGATGGCCATTCCGATCGGCCACAAGATTGCGCTCACCGACATCAAGAGCGGCGCCACCGTTCGGAAATATGGCCAGGACATCGGCAAGGCGGTCGCCGATATCGCCAAGGGCGAACACGTGCACGTGCACAATCTCAAGACCAAGCGGTGGTGACATGGCGAAAAAGCGCAAATCGAATTTGACGTTCCAGGGCTACCGACGCGAGAACGGCCGCGTCGGCGTGCGCAATCACGTCATCATCCTGCCGCTCGACGATATTTCCAACGCGGCCTGCGAGTCGGTCGGCAATCAGATCAAGGGCACGCTCGCCATCCCGCACGCCTACGGCCGCTTGCAGTTCGGCGAGGATCTCGACCTTTTCTTCCGCACCATCATCGGCACCGGCGCCAACCCGAACGTCGCCGCCGTGGTTGTCATCGGCATCGAGGAAGGCTGGACCCAGCGCGTCGTCGACGGCATCAAGAAAACCGGCAAGCCGGTCACCGGCTTCGGCATCGAACGCACGGGCGACCTGATGACGGTCGCCAAAGCCGCGCGCGCCGCCAAGGACCACCTGCAATGGGCGTCGGAATTGAAGCGCGAGGAATGCGACATTTCCGAATTGTGGGTGTCGACCAAATGCGGCGAGAGCGACACCACCACCGGGCTCGCCTCCTGCCCGACCGTCGGCAACATGTACGACAAGCTGATCCCCAAGGGCATCTATGGCATTTTCGGCGAGACCTCGGAGATCACCGGCGGCGAGCATATCGCCAAGGCGCGTGCGGCGAGCCCAGCGATCGGCGAGAAATGGATGAAGGTCTGGCAGGCCTATGAGGATGACGTCATCCAGGCGCACAAGACCGACGATCTTTCCGATTCGCAGCCGACCAAGGGCAACATCATCGGCGGGCTCACCACCATCGAAGAAAAGGCGCTCGGCAATCTGGAGAAGATCGGGCGCAAGTGCCGCTACATCGACGTGCTGGAGCCGGCCGAAGCGCCGGCCAAGGGCCCCGGCCTTTATTACATGGACACTTCGTCGGCGGCGGCCGAATGCGTGACGCTGATGGCGGCGGCCGGCTACGCGGTGCACACGTTTCCGACGGGCCAAGGCAACATCGTCGGCAATCCGATCCTGCCGGTGATCAAGATTTCCGCCAATCCGCGCACCGTGCGTACCATGTCCGAGCACATCGATCTCGACGTCTCCGGCATCCTGCGGCGGGAAATGACCATCCCTGAGGCCGGCGATGCGCTGATCGACATGGTGCTGCGCACCGCCAATGGGCGGCTGACGTCGGCGGAAGCGCTCGGCCATCGCGAGTTTGTGCTCACCAAACTCTACCGCAGCGCTTGACGTCTGATGCCGATCTTGACGCTGGCCGAGGCGGAGGCGCTGGTGGTGCGCACGCTCGCGCGCTGCCGCACCGATCCGGCCAACGGGCAAAGCGTCGCGCGTGCGCTGGTCGGCGCCGAAGCGGAAGAGCAGAAAGGCCACGGCCTGTCGCGACTGCCGATCTATGCGGCGCAGGCGAAGGTCGACAAAGTCGATGGTTTCGCCAAGCCGATGCTTGAATGGACGCGGCCGGCGGCGGCTCGCATCGATGCCGCCAACGGTTTTGCCTATCCGGCGATCGATCTCGCCGAGGCGGGGCTGCCCGATGCCGCGCGCAAGAGCGGTGTCGCCGCCGCCGCCATCACGCGCTCGCATCATTGCGGCGTCGCCGGCCAGCACGTGGAGCGGCTGGCGCAGGCCGGGCTGATGGCGATGATGTTCGCCAATACGCCGGGCGCGATCGCGCCCTGGGGCGGCGCCAAGGGCGTGTTCGGCACCAACCCGATCGCCTTTGCTTGTCCGCTGCCGGGCAAGCCGCCGATCGTGGTCGACCTGTCGCTGTCGAAAGGCACGCGCGGCAGCATCCTCGTGGCCAAGCAGAAAGGTGAAAAAATCCCCGATGGTTTGGCGCTCGACGCGCAAGGTCAGCCGACAACGGACCCGACGGCCGCGCTAGGCGGCACCATGCTGCCGCTCGGCGACGCCAAGGGCACCGCGCTGGCGCTGATGGTGGAACTGCTGGCGGCCGGCCTTACCGGGGCGAATTTCGCCGCCGATGCCTCCTCGTTCCTCAACGCCGAAGGCCCGCCACCCGGCACCGGCCAGTTGCTAATCGCGTTCGATCCGGTGGCCTTCGGTGGCTCGCTCGACCATTTCGCCGCGCTCGCCGCGTCGATCGAGGCACAGCCGGGTGCGCGGCTGCCGGGCGCCCGGCGCCTTTCGGCGCGCGCGCAGGCCGCGCGCGACGGTGTTACAGTGACGGACGCGCTGCTCGCCGAGATCGCGGCGGTTTAACAGACACAATATGACCCAACCGGAGGCGCGCGCCATCCTGGGGCTCGCCGCCGCCGTTTGATCTTTGATCTAGGTCAGTGCCGGTTTCGCGCATAAAGCGCATCAGATATTACTGCCGCCGTGTTCCGGCCGGAGGTCAGGCCGATGCTCGCAACCGCAAAGCCGACAGTGAACGCCGCTCCCGGCGAACAGGGCACGCAGGCCCCGCGCCCGGCGAACCGCCGGCGCCTCTTTCTAATAGCCGCGGTGCTGGCGCTGGTCGTTGCCGCCGCCTTCGGCGCGTGGGCCCGATTTTTTAGTCCGGTCAAAGTGGCCGTGTCGCATCCCGCCGCCAATGTGGCGGTGCAGGTCTTCGGGCTCGGCACCGTCGAGGCCCGCGTCACTTCCAAGGTCGGCTTCAAGGTTTCCGGCGTGTTGGTCGATCTGCGGGCGGATGTCGGCGAGCGCGTTGCCAAGGGTGCGGTGCTCGCCCGCCTCGATGATCGCGAACAGCGGGCGCGCGCCGCCCGCGCCGCGGCGGCGGTGCAGCAAGCCGAAGCCAATGTCCAGAAGGCCAATGCCAGCGTGCAGAAGTCGCTGACCAATTACAACAATGCCAAGCGCATCAACGAGCGCCGGCAGGCGCTGGTGCAAAGCAAGACAGCCTCGGTCGAAACCGGGGAGAACGCGCAGGCCGCGCAAGAAACCGCGCTCGCCGACGTGAACCTGGCGAAAAGCGAGGTGCTGGTAGCGCAGGCCGCAGTCGGCGACGCCCAGGCGCAGCAGCAGCAGGAACTGGCGACGCTCGACTTCCACACGCTGACGGCGCCCTACGACGCCATGGTGACGGGGCGGCTGAAGGAGCTCGGAGCAGCCCTCGGCAGCGGCGAGCCGGTGTTCACGCTCATCGATCCGAAAACGATCTGGGTGCTCGCCTTCATCGACGAGAGCAAGGCGGGCGAGATCAAGGTCGGCGAGCCGGCGGAGATCGTGCTGCGCTCGCATCCGAGCGCGCGCCACAAAGGTCATGTCGCCCGCATCGAGCCGGAGAGCGACCGCGTCAACGAAGAGCGCCGGGTCGAGATCGCCTTCGATCCGATCCCGGCCAATGCCAATCTCGGCGAGCAGGCCGAAGTCTACATCACCACCGTGCGGCTGCCGCGCGCCTTGCTGGTGCCGGAGGCGGCGATCATCGGCCTCAGCAAGGATCGTGGAACGGTGTGGACCGTCGAAGACGGGCATCTGCAACAGCGCGAGGTGACGCTCGGCCACCGGCTGCTCGACGGCCGCTATGAAATCACCGGCGGCGTGCCAGCAAAGGCGCTGGTGGTCACGCAATTGCGCAGCGGCTTGCGCGCCGGCCGGGCGGCCACCATCGCCAGCGAGCCGAAGCGATGAATCTCGCCTACCGGGACATCAAGCACAATCTGCTGCGCTTCGTGCTGACCAATTTCGGATTGAGTCTGCTGCTCGGCATCGTGATCGTGATCACCGGTGTCTATGGCGGGCTGATCGACGACGCGCTGCGGCAGGCGCGCGCGGCCAATGCCGACCTTTGGGTGGTGGAGGCCGGCACCAACGGCCCGTTCGCGGAATCCTCGCGCATTCCCGGCGACACGCGCGAACTGGTCAGCCGCGTCTATGGTGTGGAACGCGCCGGCTCCGTCACCTATCAATCGGTGCAGACCGAGCTCAACGGCAAGCCGCTCCGGCTGTTCCTGATCGGCTTCGAGCCGGGCCGGCCCGGCGGCCCCCGCAAGCTGGTGGCGGGGCGCGAAATCCTGCGCGACCATTATGAGATGATCGTCGACCGCTCCGCCGGTCTAAAAGTTGGCCAGCAAGTGCCGCTCGGCACGCACGGGCACAGGTTCACGGTCGTCGGCCTGATGAACAAAGAGGTGACCGCGTCGGGCGATCCCGTCGGCTACATTACCTTGCGCGACGCGCAAGGATTGCAGTTCGAGCTGGCGCCGCCGGCCTCGCGGCGCGAGGCCGCGCGCGGCGGCGCGTTGCAATCCAACGATCAGATCAATGCCGTCATCGCCAAGGTATCGCCCTACGTTCCGGTCAAGGAAGTCGCCGCCGCGCTCTCGCGCTGGAAGCACCTCACTACGCTCACGCAAGACCAGCAGGAAACCTTGCTGAGCAAGTTCGTCATCGAGAAGGCGCGTAACCAGCAGCGGCTGATCATGGTGCTGCTGATCATCGTATCGGCGGTGATCATCGCCTTGATCGTCTATACCTTGACCATGGACAAGGTGCGCTCGATCGCCACGCTCAAATTCGTCGGCGCACCCGATCGCACCATCATCGGCCTCATCGTGCAGCAGGCGCTGTCCATGGGCATATTCGGCTACAGCGTCGGGCTTGCGCTCGTCCTTGTCTTCCAGCCCTATTTTCCGCGGCGCCTCGTGCTCGATCCGACCAGCGTCGCGATCGTGTTCGTCATCACCGTCGTGATCTGCCTGGCCGCCAGCACGCTGGGCATCCGGCTGGCGCTGAAGGTGGACCCGGCGGAAGCGCTGTCGGCGGCGGGGTGAGACCATGGCCGACAAGACCCCGGTCGTGCGTGTCGAGCACCTCTCCAAGCATTTCGGCTCTGGGACTGCGCGGGTCGATGCGCTACGCGACATCGACATGGAGGTCTATCCCGGCCAGGTGGTCGGGCTGATGGGCCCGAGCGGCTCGGGCAAGACCACGCTGCTCAATTGCATTGCCTGCATTTTGGAGCCGAGCAGCGGGCGGCTCACGCTCGACGGCGAAGTGGTCTATGACCAGCGCTGGCTGCGGGCCGATCTGCGCCGGTTGCGGCTCGACAAGGTCGGCTTCATCTTCCAGTATCCCAATCTGCTGCCGTTTCTCGACGGCACCGATAACGTCGCGGTGGTGCTCAATCTCGCCGGCTACGGTTCCGCGGCGGCGCGCACGCGCGCCGTCGATCTGCTCAACTATCTCGACGTCGGCCACCGCAAGCACGCCATGCCGGCGCAGCTGTCCGGCGGCGAGGCCCAGCGCGTGGCGATCGCCCGCGCGCTCGCCAACCGCCCGCGCATCATTCTCGCCGACGAGCCGACCGCGCCGCTCGATTCCGCGCGCGCCCGCATCGTCATGGATATGCTGCGGCGGATTGCGGTCGAGCAGGACGCAGCGATCGTCGTGGTCACCCACGACGAGATGATCCTCGACCGTTTCGATCACATCTTCCGGCTGCGCGACGGCCGGCTGGAGCACGAGCCGGCGGAGAAGCTCGCTTCCTGAGCGGGTGCGCCGGGGCTTGACATCCGGCCGATAGTTCAATAGTCGTTGAAATATGGAAACGACAGACACCGTTGCCGCCTTGGCCGCACTGGCGCAGGAGCACCGGCTGGCGATCTTCCGCCTGCTGGTGCAGGCGGGCCCGCGGGGCCTGCCGGCCGGCCAGGTCGCCGAGACGCTTGGCCTCGCGCCCAACACCCTGACCTTTCATTTCGACCGGCTGCGGCTTGCCGGCCTGGTCGCCGTGCGGCGCGAGGGCCGCTCGATGATCTACGCGGCGCAGTTCGAGACCATGAACGCGCTGCTCGGCTTTCTCACCGAAAATTGCTGCGAGGGCTCGCCGGAAAAATGCGCGCCGGCGATCTGCCAGCCGTCCAAATCCAAATCTGCAAAATCGACGCGCGGCAAAAGCCTCGTGTCCTGAAACGGGAGTGCCCCATGAAACGCCTGCACGTGCATGTTTCCGTCGACGATCTCGACCAGGCGGTCGGCTTCTACGCGGCCTGGTTTGCCGCCGAGCCGGCGTTGCGCAAGGACGACTACGCCAAGTGGATGCTCGACGACCCGCGCGTGAATTTCGCGATCTCGACGCGCGGGCGCGAACCCGGGCTCGATCATCTCGGCATCCAGGTCGAGAACGCCGAGGAGTTGCAGGACGTCTATGGACGCATGCGCGAGGCGGGCGGCGCCGTGCTCGAGCAAGGCCAGACGACCTGCTGCTACGCCCAATCGGAAAAATCCTGGACTGCTGATCCGGCCGGGATTTCCTGGGAAGTGTTCCACACCACCGGCGAGGCCACCGACTACGGCACCAGCGTGCAGCACGGCGCGCAGATTGCGCACGCCAAGGCCTGCTGCGTGCCGCAAGCGGGCGCCAAGCAAGTCACAAAGCAAGACGCCAAACAAACCGCATCTGCTTGTTGTTGAGGTCGGTCATGAGTGAAAAGGTCTACAATGTCTTGTTCCTCTGCACCGGAAATTCGGCGCGCTCGGTCATGGCGGAAGTGCTGCTCAACCGGGCAGGGCAGGGGCATTTCCGCGCCTTCTCGGCCGGCAGCCAACCCAAGGGCAAGGTTCATCCCTACACGCTTGATCTGCTGCGCAAGCTGCATTTCGATGTGAGCGGGTTGCGCTCGAAGAGCTGGCTGGAATTCGCTCAAGCCGATTCGCCCAAGCTCGATTTCGTCTTCACGGTCTGCGACAACGCCGCCGGCGAGACCTGCCCGGTCTGGCCGGGCCAGCCGATGACGGCGCATTGGGGCGTACCCGATCCGGCGGCGGCGACCGGCACCGAAGCGGAAGTGCGCTTTGCCTTCGCCGACACGCTGCGCATGCTCACCAACCGCATCAATATTTTCGTCAGCCTGCCGCTCGCCAAGCTCGACCGCTTGAGCCTGCAAAAGAAGCTCGAAGAGATCGGCAAGGCCAAGGATGCCGCCACGCCGGAAACCGCCGTCTGATATCCAATTGAGCCAGCGGACCTAACCATGTCGACCTTCGAACGTTACCTCACCCTTTGGGTCGCGCTTTGCATTGTTGCCGGGGTCGCGCTCGGGCACGCCTTCCCGCCGGTCTTCCACGTCATCGGTGCGGCGGAGATCGCCAAGGTCAACATGCCGGTGGCGGTGCTGATCTGGCTGATGATCATTCCGATGCTGGTGAAGATCGACTTCGCGGCCCTGTCGCGGTTCAAGGAGCACTGGCGCGGCATCGGGGTCACGCTCCTCATCAACTGGGCCGTAAAGCCATTCTCCATGGCGTTTCTCGGCTGGGTCTTCATCGGCTGGCTGTTCCGGCCCTATCTCCCGGCGGACCAGATCGCCAGCTACATCGCCGGACTCATTCTGCTGGCGGCGGCCCCTTGCACGGCGATGGTGTTCGTCTGGAGCAACCTGTCGGACGGCGAGCCGCATTTCACCCTGAGCCAGGTCGCCCTCAACGACGTGATCATGGTGTTCGCCTTCGCGCCCATCGTCGGGCTGCTGCTCGGTCTGTCGGCGATCACCGTCCCGTGGGAGACCTTGCTGCTCTCGGTCGTTCTTTACATCGTCGTGCCGGTGATCATCGCGCAGGTCGTGCGGCGCAGCACGCTTGCCGCCGGCGGGGAGGGCGCGCTCAAGCGGCTCTTGTCCACGCTGCAGCCGGTGTCGCTGGTGGCGCTGCTGGCCACGCTGGTGCTGTTGTTCGGCTTCCAGGGCGAGCAAATCCTGGCACAGCCGCTGATCATCGCGATCCTGGCGGTGCCGATCCTCATCCAGGTCTATTTCAACGCCGGGCTGGCCTACCTGCTCAATCGCGCCGCCGGCGAAGCGCATTGCGTCGCGGCGCCGTCGGCGCTGATCGGCGCCAGCAACTTCTTCGAGCTGGCGGTCGCCGCCGCCATCAGCCTGTTCGGCTTCAACTCGGGCGCGGCGCTGGCGACCGTGGTCGGGGTGCTGATCGAGGTGCCGGTGATGCTGTCGGTGGTGAAGATCGTCAACAGCACCCGCGGCTGGTACGAGGCGGGCGCGACAGTGCGCCGCGTGGCGGGCGAGAAAGTTGAGCCGGCGGAATAAACTGTAAAATTCAGCGCGCGGCTCGACTGCCGGTCTGTGAATCTTGACGTGAGTCAATGACCCGCGTGGCGGGCGTGCGATGGTTCCACATGATCCATCGTGGAGCCCTGTTATGAGCCAGACCGTTCGACGCAACCGGCTGCTGCCGTGGTACATCGGCATCGCTATCGTCGTCGTCGCCGAAATTATTGTCGGCTACCAGATGTTCTATGTCGGCTGCCCAGCGCCGGTATTGCTGGAACTGGCCCTGCTGGTCGTCATTCCGGTGGTCTATCTGGTGCTGATGTACCTGACGTTTGTCAGCCAGGAGTGACGTCCGGCGCGGTGGCAAGCCTGAGGGAGGGACGTTATGCCGCTTTGACAGCGATTGGGCGTGACGCTTGCGACCATGTTGTTGACGAGCTTTGTCGCCGGTCTGCTCTGGCGCGGCGTTTTCAATACGGACATGCCGAGCTATCTCAGCGGCCTCGTCGGCGGGATTACCGCGGTACCCGTGTGGGAATTCCTTAAGCGCATCGGCCCAACCACGCGGGCCTAAAATGAATCGCAGCAAGGTCGCACTTCACCACAGCCCCTTCAGTCGCCCGCCGTCGAGGTTGAGCGAAACGCCGGTGATGTAGCTCGCCCGCTCCGAGCACAGGAACACTGTGGCGTTGGCGAGTTCTTCCGGCTTGCCCATGCGGCCAAGCGCATTCTTCTTGGCGGCAAGCTTGCGCGCCTCGTCCTCGCTCTTCACGTTTAGCTCTTTCTGCAAGCCTTGCGCGTTCTTGCGCCACAGATTGGTGTCGACCCAGCCCGGGCAGATGGCGTTGACCAGCACGTTGTCCTCGCCGAACTCGGCCGACAGTGACTTGGTCAGATTGAGCAGCGCCGAATTGGTCATGCCGCTGCCGAACATGTAGGGGTCGGGCTCCTTGCCGGCGCCGCCGATGGTGTTGACGATGCGGCCCCATTTTTGCGCCTGCATCATCGGATAGACCGCCCGGATGGCGCGCAGGAAGCCGAACAGCTTGGTCTCCAGCTGATTCTTCATCTCGTCGTCTTTGAGGACGGCGAAGCGGCCAGAATACATGGTGCCGGCATTGTTGACGAGAATGTCGACGCCGCCGAGCCTCTCGCGGGCGGTCTCGACCATTTTCGCGATGTCGGATTCCTTGGTCATGTCGGCGACCACGGCATGCACCTCGCCGCCGGTGCGCTTGGCGAGGTCGTCGCGGGCGGCATTGAGCTTGTTCTCGTCGCGGCCGGTGATCAGCACGCGCGCGCCTTCTTCGAGCAACTGGCGCGCGGTCGCAAAGCCGATGCCGCTCGATCCGCCGGTGACGATGGCGCGGCGGCCCTTGATACCCAAGTCCATGTGGTCCTCCCCATGACGCTTTTGCCGGCGCTCTTAGCACGGCAAGGCGAGAGGGAAGAAGAGGGCGGCTCAGCGCCCCTGATAGCTCGGCGTGCGCACGATCAGCCCGTCGAGCGCTTGCGTGACCTTGATCTGGCAGGACAGCCGCGAGGTCGGCTTCACCTCGAAGGCGAAGTCGAGCATGTCTTCCTCTTCCGGCGAGGGCGGGCCGACCACGGGGAACCACTTCTCGTCCACATGCACCAGGCAGGTGGCGCAACTGCAGGCGCCGCCGCATTCGGCGACGATGCTGGTGACGTCGTTCTTCAGCGCCGTCTCCATCACGGTCGAGCCAATCTCGGCCTCGACCGTGTGCACGGTGCCGTCGTGCTCGATGAACGTGATCTTCGGCATCGTTTCGTTTTTGGTGCGGGTGGAAACGTCTTGCAGCTCGCTCATGCGACACCGAGTTTCTTCTGCAAGCTGGTCGAGGAGGTGGTGTATTGGAACACCAGCTTCTTGTCGGGAAAGACGTAGTGATAGGCCTGCTGCGCCATCAGCGCCGCCTCGTGGAAGCCGGAGAGGATGAGCTTGAGCTTGCCCGGATAAGTGTTGATGTCGCCGATGGCGAACAGGCCGGGCACGTTGCTCTCGAAGGTGCCGGTGTCGACCGGGATCAAATTGTCCTTCAATTCAATGCCCCAGTCGGCGACCGGGCCGAGCTTCATGGTCAGGCCGAAGAACGGCAGCATGGCATCGATTTCCACGCGCGAGGTTGCGCCCGCCTTGTCCTTAATGCTGACGGCGGCGAGCTTGCCGCCGTCGCCTTCTAATTCGCTCACCTGGCCGATTTTGAGATCCATCTGGCCTGCGGCGACCAATTCGCGCATCTTGTTGACGCTGTCGGGCGCGCCGCGGAATTCGTCGCGCCGGTGCACCAGCGTCAGCCGCTGGGCGACCGGCTGCAAATTGAGCGTCCAGTCGAGCGCGCTGTCGCCGCCGCCGACGATCAGCAGCTTTTTGTCGCGGAAGTTCTCCATCTTGCGCACGGCATAGAACACCGACTTTTCTTCGTAGGGCTCGATGCCGTTGATCGGCGGGCGCTTGGGCTGGAACGAGCCGCCGCCGGCGGCGATCACCACGCACTTCGCCTCGAAAGTCTTGCCGGCGTCGGTGGCGACGCGGAAGGCCGGCTCGCCGATCTTATCCAGCGTCGTCACCATCTCACCGAGATGAAAAGTCGGATTGAACGGCTTGATCTGCGCCATCAGCGCCTCGGTCAGCCCATGGCCGGTGATGTAGGGGATGCCGGGAATGTCGTAGATCGGCTTTTCCGGATAAAGCTCAGCACACTGGCCGCCGACCTTGTCGAGGATGTCGACCAGATGTGCCTTGATGTCGAGCAGGCCGAGCTCGAACACCGCGAACAGGCCGACGGGCCCCGCGCCGATAATCAGAACGTCGGTCTTGATCGTCTCGCTCATTCGCTTTGTCCGGCGACGGCCGGCTCCCTTCGACTGTGCTGGCCGTTATACCGGCTGGCGGGCGATCTGTTTAGCGGCGGCCGGAATAACGCGCATCAGTTCCGCCAGGTTCTGCTCGGGCGTCTTGCCGGTGGTGAAGAGGGCCGCCTCCGCCTTGGCGTAGCGCGGCTCGCGGCTCTTGAGAATGGCGACGAGGTCCTCCATGGCGCGGGTGCTGTTGGCCATCGGCCGCATGTCGCCCTGCTCGATCACCCGCCGCATATGGTCTTCGGGTGCCGCCCGCACCCATACCGTGAAGCACGACGACAACAACAATTCCATAGTGCCCGGATCGGTGACGATGCTGCCGCTGGTGGCCATGACGAAATGACGGTGCTGGCGCAGCACGCTTTCCAGCGTCTCGCGCTCGGCGCGGCGGAAGGTCTCTTGCCCGAACATCTCGAAGACTTCGCTGAGCGAAGCGCCGATGCGCTTTTCGATCTCGCGGTCGAGCTCGACGAAAGGCACGCCGAGCCGGTCCGCCAGCAGGCGGCCGAGCGTTGACTTGCCGCCGCCGCGCAGGCCGATCAGCGCGATGCGCCGGCGCCGCAAATCCTCCGACGGTTCGCCGAAGTGGCGCAGCAGCAGATCGCGCGCTTCGCCGAGCGCCGGCGGCGACAGCCGGTCGAGGAATTGCGACAGCAGGACGCGGTCGAGCGGCGGCTCGGCACCTTCCTGCACCAGCTGGGTGACTGGCAGGCCGATGGCGCGCGCGATCCGCCGCAGCAGCACGATCGAGCAATTGCCTAAGCCTGCCTCAAGTTGGGCGAGATAGCGCTCCGACACCCGCGCGTGTTGGGCCAGCGCCTTGCGCGACATGCCGCGCTGGTTGCGCAAGGTCCGCACGCGCTCGCCGAGGCGGCGCAGATAGGCGTCGCTGTCGCGGGCGGGAAGCGGCTTGGCGCGGACGGGTTTCATGCCCCCTCGGCTAACATGCAATATAATGCCAATGCAATAGGCTCGTTTGGAACTGAAGCGCAAGGCTAATACTTATCCTTGTTGTAATCGAGTGGAAAAGATGTTACCGCTATGCAAAATAATGCATAAAAGGTGAGGAGGGGGTCCGGGGCGACGTTGCGCCCGGCGCCTGAGGCGGGCCTATGACGATGATCGATTACCAGACCGACCCATCGCGCTATCGCCACTGGCGCATCGAATGCGACGGCGAGGTCGCCTACCTGATCATGGACGTCGATCAGGCTGGCGGGCTCGGCGATTACGAGCTCAAGCTCAACTCCTACGATCTCGGCGTCGATATCGAATTGAACGACGCGGTGCAGCGGCTGCGCTTCGAGCACCCGGAGGTGCGCTGCGTGGTGATCAAGTCAGGCAAGGACAATGTGTTCTGCGCCGGCGCCAATATCCGCATGCTCGGGAAATCAACGCACGGGCAAAAGGTGAACTTCTGCAAGTTCACCAACGAGACGCGACTGGCCATCGAGGATGCCAGCGACAATTCCAAGCAAATCTACATCTGTGCCATCAACGGCAATGCCGCCGGCGGCGGTTACGAGCTGGCGCTGGCCGCCGACCACATCATGTTGGTGGACGACCGCCGCTCGTCCGTTGCGCTGCCGGAGACGCCACTCTTGGCTGTGCTGCCCGGCACCGGCGGGCTCACCCGCGTCACCGACAAGCGCAAGGTGCGGCGCGACCGCGCCGATGTGTTCTGTTCCATCGAGGAGGGCATCCGCGGCAGCAAGGCGGTGGACTGGCGGCTGGTGGATGAGGTGGTGCCCAATTCGAAATGGAAGGATGTGGTTTCCGCGCGCGCGCACGAGATCGCCGCGCGCTCCGACCGCCCGGTCGGCGCCAAGGGCATCGCGCTGACGCCCCTCAACCGCACGATCGACGGCGACCGCGTGTCCTATTCGCTTGTGGACGTGGAGATCGACCGTGCGCGCGGGCTGGCCACGCTGACCGTGCGCGGGCCATCGGACGACGTGCCGGCCTCGGTCGAGGCGGCGCACGCGCTCGGCGCCAAATTCTGGCCGCTTAGCGTGGCGCGCGAGTTGGAAGACGCCATCCTGCATCTGCGTACCAACGAGGCCGCGATTGGCGTGGTGCTGCTGCGCACCGACGGCAATGCGCAAGGCGTGCTGGCGCACGATGACTTTCTCGCCAAAGCCGATGGCGACTGGCTGATGCGTGAGATCCGCCACTACCTCAAACGGGTTTTGAAGCGCGTCGACGTGACGCCGAGGAGCTTCATCGCGCTGATCGAGCCGGGCTCCTGCTTTGCCGGCACGCTGGCCGAGCTCGCCTTTGCCGCCGATCGTTCGCTGATGCTGATCGGCACCCGCGAGGGCGACAACCGTAAAGCCGCTGCGATCACGCTCGGGCAGGCCAATTTCGGCTTCTATCCGATGGGCAATGGGCTGACGCGGCTGCAGACGCGTTTCCTCGGCGAGCCGGAGCAAGTCGACACGCTCAAAAACAAGATCGGCGAGCCGATCGAAGGCGAGGAGGCGGCCGCGCTCGGCCTCGTCACCATCGCTTACGAAGACTTCGACTGGGACGACGAATTGCGCGTCATGCTGGAGGAGCGCGTGAGCTTCTCGCCCGACGCCATGACCGGCATGGAAGCCAACCTGCGCTTCGCCGGCCCTGAGACCATGGAGACCAAGATTTTCGGGCGTTTGACCGCTTGGCAAAACTGGATTTTCCAGCGGCCGAACGCCATCGGCGAGCAGGGCGCGCTCAAGCTCTACGGCAGCGGCGTCTCGCCGACCTTTGGCAAGGAAAGGGTTTGATCATGAGCATGGCGCAGGTCGACTACGACGGGTTGATCCCCAACAACGTCGCGCTCGGCCAGGACGTGCGCGTCAAGCGCGCGCTGGAGAAATGGCATCCCGGCTATATCGACTGGTGGATGGACATGGGGCCGGAAGGCTTCCAGACCGCGCTGGTTTACTTGCGCACCGCGATCGGCGTCGATCCCAAGGGCTGGGCCAAGTTCGACTATGTGAAGATGCCCGAATACCGCTGGGGTGTCCTACTGGCGCCGCCGCGCGAAGAGCGCAAGATCGCCTTTGGTAGCCACAAGGGCGAGGATGCCTGGCAGGAAGTGCCGGGCGAATACCGCGCCATGCTGCGCCGCCTGATCGTGATCCAGGGCGACACCGAACCTGCCTCGGTCGAGCAGCAGCGTCATCTCGGCATGACCGCGCCCTCGCTCTACGACATGCGCAACTTGTTCCAGGTCAATGTCGAGGAAGGGCGTCATTTGTGGGCGATGGTCTATCTGCTGCAGAAATATTTCGGCACCGACGGCCGTGAGGAAGCCGAAGCCTTGCTGCAGCGCCGCTCCGGCGATCCCGATACGCCGCGCATGCTCGGCGCTTTCAACGAGAAGACGCCGGACTGGCTGTCGTTCTTCATGTTCACCTATTTCACCGACCGCGACGGCAAGATGCAGCTCGAGGCGCTGGCGCAGTCCGGCTTCGATCCGCTGTCGCGCACCTGCCGCTTCATGTTGACGGAAGAAGCCCACCACATGTTCGTGGGCGAGACCGGCGTCACCCGCATCGTCCAGCGCACCTGCGAGGCGATGAAGCAGGCGGGCATCAGCGATCCACACGAAATCGACAAAGTGCGCAAGCTCGGGGTCATCGACCTGCCGGCCATCCAGAAGAAGGCGAACATGCATTTCTCACTGACCCTCGATTTGTTCGGCAACGAGATCTCGACCAATGCCGCCAACGCCTTTCATGCCGGCCTCAAAGGCCGCTACCGCGAGGACAGGCTTGAGGACGACCACCAGCTCGAGAGCGGCACCTATCCGGTACTGCGGCTGATCGACGAAAAGATCCAGAACGAAGACGCATCCGCGCTGTCGGCGCTCAACATGCGGCTGCGCGACGACTACGTGGTCGACTGCAATATCGGCGTCGGCCGCTGGAACAAGGTGATCGCCGAGCACGGCATCCCGTTCGAGATCAAGCTGCCGCACGTCGCGTTCCACCGCCACATCGGCGAATTCTCGCGCACCAACGCCGACGTCGACGGCAATATCCTCTCGCCCGCCGAGTGGACGAAGCGCCGAACCGAGATGCTGCCGTCGTCCTCCGATCGCGATTTTATCGAGAGCCTGATGAAGCCCGAATTCACCCCGGGCAAATTCGCCGGTTGGATCGCGCCGCCCAGGGTCGGCATCGACAACAAGCCGGGCGACTTCGAATACGTGAAGATCGCCGACGCTTAACCGGCGCGCCGCATCAACATCCGCTCGTTTCCGCGAAAGCGGGGACCCAGTGGTCAACTGTTCTGGATTCCCGCTTACGCGGGAATGAACGGAGTGGTAGGTTCACCGCCCCGCGCGTAAATCCTCTTCGCGCAGCTTGAAGCGTTGGATCTTGCCGGTGGCGGTGCGCGGCAGGTCGTCACGCAACTCGATCCAGCGCGGATATTTCCAGGTGCCGGCGGTTGCCTTGACGTGAATCTTCAGGTTCTCCAGCAAGCTCTCGTCGGCGGTGTAGCCGCTTTTCAATACGATGAACGCCTTCGGCTTGATCAGCCCGTCGGTGTCCTGCTTGCCGATGACGGCCGCCTCCAGCACGCATGCGTGTGACATCAGCGCGGCCTCGACGTCGAACGGCGACACCCACATGCCGGACACCTTGAACATGTCGTCGGTGCGCCCGCAGTAGTAATAGTAGCCGTCGGCGTCGCGGCGGAACTTGTCGCCGGTATAGGTCCATTCGCCTGCGAAAGTGCGCCGGCTCTTGGCGCGCTGGTTCCAATAGCCTTCGCCCGCCGACGGCCCGCG
>Ga0307417_10000198_pt1 | contig 25796 bp, 24 predicted proteins | sample SalMarWE160210MG_2_FD_202514 | JGI IMG/M metagenome (GOLD analysis project Ga0307417, IMG submission 202514) | Salt marsh sediment microbial communities from the Plum Island Ecosystem LTER, Massachusetts, United States - WE1602-10 | ecosystem: Environmental > Aquatic > Marine > Intertidal zone... | reverse complement strand
GATGTCACCTTTCAGCTTCTTTCCGGGGAAAAGGTTGGCCTTGTGGGACCCAATGGGAGCGGTAAGACAACCCTTTTCCTCCTCCTCATGGGACTGCTCAAACCATCGTCGGGAACCATTGAACTTTTCGGAAAAAGGGTGGAAAGGGAAACAGACTTCAGAGAGGTCAGGCAGAGGATCGGTTTGCTGTTTCAGGATGCTGACGATCAGCTGTTTTGTCCTACCGTTCTGGAAGATGTGGCCTTCGGACCTCTGAATCAGGGGCGATCCACCGACGATGCACGGAACATTGCATGCGAAACCCTCGACGCTCTCGGTCTTGGCGGGTTTGAGGACCGGGTGACCCACAGGCTTTCAGGAGGTGAAAAACGGCTTGTCTCCCTTGCCACCATCCTTGCCATGAAACCCCAGGTACTGCTCCTGGACGAGCCGACCACAGGACTCGATTCGGAAACGATGGAACGGCTCATTTCCATCTTGAAGGACCAGGATCTCGCCTACGTTTTGATATCTCATGACATGGACTTCCTGATTGAGACCACGGACAAAGTTTTTGCCATGGACCACGGAGAGGTATTTTCAGAAGAGGAGATGACGCCCCATACCCATGTGCACGTTCATGGCTACGGCCGTATGCCCCATACACACCGTGAGGACGCGAAACCCGATCCGTCCTGAGAAAATTCTAGTTGCATGAACCCTTTTTTATCCATATTTTTGGGATATGTGACTCCTTGCATGGAGAAGTGAAACTGGAATGAAAAAAATCATCAGAATGCGGGAAATGCAGGACAACCAGGCCGGTGTCATCAGAAAGATATCGGCCTCGGGGGAAATGGGCCGAAGGATAGGGAGATGGGTCTTGTGCCGGATGCGCCTATCCGGATCCAGGGAAGGGCGCCTTTGAGAGATCCTGTTGCCATAAAGATAAGGGACTACATACTGACGCTCCGCAATAACGAGGCCACTCACATCATGGTGGAAGTGGATGTTCCGGAAGACAAAACGAATAGGAGCGTGAACAAAAAGCTCACCATTGCCCTGTCAGGAAATCCCAATTCGGGAAAGACCACCCTGTTTAATGCCATCACGGGTGCCAGACAGCACATTGCCAATTACCCGGGGGTTACGGTGGAGAAGAAAGTTGGCCGGGTTTTCCATGAGGGATACGAGATCGAAGTGGTGGACCTGCCCGGCACCTATTCCCTCACCGCCTATTCCCTGGAGGAGATCGTGGCCCGGGATTTCGTGGTCAACGAACGGCCGGACCTGGTGGTGGATATCCTGGATGCATCCAACCTGGATCGAAACCTGTACCTGGCCATCCAGTTCAAGGAACTGGGAGTTCCCCTGCTTCTCGCCCTCAACATGATGGACCTGGCTGAATCGAGGGGGATCAGCATTGATCCGGCAGAACTTTCCCGGTTGATGGGTGTTCCGGTTGTGCCCATGGTGGCAAGGTCCAACAAAGGGATAAAGACACTACTTGACAAAGTGGTTGAATTTGGGCCTGAATCGAGGGAATGGAAGCCGGCGGTCATTACCTATGGGAGGGATATTGACCAGAGCCTTTCGGAAATAGAGGATATCATCCAATCGAGCGAAGTGACCGGTGGAAAGTATCCGCCTCGATGGCTGGCTATAAAATGTCTTGAAGGTGACGAGCAGGTCCTTGGATTCCTGGAAAAAGAAGCTGAGCACGGGCAAGAAATTGAGAAAATCTGCACCCGAACGACGAAGCATCTGATGTCTACGCTGGAAGAAGAAGCCGAAGGGATCATTGCTGATCACCGATACGGATTTATAACCGGGGTTACCAAGAAATGTCTGAAAAGGAAAATTGAATCGCGTCTCAATCTCTCTGACTATATTGACCGGGTCCTGACAAACCGTATTCTGGGGCCACTTATCATGGTTCTTGTCCTTTACGGGATCTATAGTATCACCTTTTATGTCAGCGAAGCCCCGGTAAACTGGCTGGACAGCCTCTTTGGTCTGCTGAAAAAAGGGGTATCTCTGGTGATTCCTGCGGGGAACCTCCAGTCTCTTATTGTCTCGGGAGTTATTGACGGCGTGGGGGGTGTTTTAGGCTTTGTGCCTTTGATTATGTTCATGTTTCTCGCCATTGCCGTGATGGAAGATTCCGGGTATATGGCCAGGGTCGCCTATATGCTCGACCGGGTGTTACGGTGGTTCGGACTTCACGGGAATTCGGTGATGGCCCTGATGGTGAGCGGCGGGATTTCAGGGGGGTGTGCAGTGCCCGGTGTCATGGCCACCAGGACGCTGAGGGACCCGAAAGAGAGGATCGCCACCCTGCTGGTCGTACCCTTTATGAATTGCGGGGCCAAACTACCCGTGTACGCGGTCCTCATCGCGGCTTTCTTTCCCCACAACAGGGCGCGCATGCTTTTTATCCTTACGCTGCTTTCGTGGGGTTTTGCCCTGTTTGCGGCAAAGATCATTCGATCCACGGTCCTGAAAGGACCCAAGACGCCGTTCGTGATGGAACTCCCCCCTTACCGGGCCCCGACAATAAAAGGGCTCTTAATTCACACCTGGGAAAGGACCTGGCAGTACATCAAGAAGGCAGGCACCGTCATATTGGGAATATCCATTGTCCTCTGGGCCATGATGACATTTCCGGGCCTTTCAAAGGACCAGATCAAGGGATTTGCCGATCGTCAGTCGGCCCTTGAAACGGCTTTTCTGGCCTCTCCGGTGGTCAAGGACTTGATCAGGAGCCGACAGGAACTGGATGGTCTCAACACTCTCTTCGCGCAATACCACCAGGCCCTGCAACATGAGGATGGACGTACTTTGGCACGGCTCGGGAAGAGCCGTCTTTTCTTCCTGGTTCGTGCGGCGATCAGCATTGAAAAAAACAAGAGCCGGGCGGAACTCCCTGAGAATGAAAATCCGGCAGTTGCAGAGCGTTACCTTCAGTTGAGGAAAAACCTGAACGAAATCACGGCCCAAAGACAACAGGGCATGCTGAATCGGACTGTAGCGGGGTGGATGGGGCGGGGCCTGGAAGTGGTAACCCGGCCACTGGGGTTTGACTCCCGGATCAATATCGCCCTGGTGGGCGGCTTTGCCGCAAAGGAGGTGGTGATCTCAACACTGGGAACCGCCTATTCCCTGGGGGAGGTAAACCCGGATTCGGCAGGTTCCCTGTCGGACAGGCTGAAAGACGATCCCCACTGGAATCCTCTGCTTGCATTTACCCTTCTTGTCTTCACCATGCTCTACGTTCCCTGTTTTGCCACAGTCATTATCATGAGCAGGGAGAGTTCCTGGCGGTGGGCCATGTTTTCAATAGGTTTTAACCTGGTTGTCGCCTACCTGGTGACCCTCACGATCAGCCAGGTGGGGAGGCTCCTGGGCATCGGGGTGTGAGTCGGTCGGGGAGGATGCCATTTTCATCTGGAAAATGGAAAGCATTGGTGCTATGATTCCTCAAAGCCTATGACTCGCCTCCCGGCGGCATAGGCAAAATTTTTGCCAGGAGGGGGCAAGGAGATCGATGGACAGGATTCCCATTACAAAGGATGGCCTTGAAAGGCTTAAAGTGGAGCTGACAAAGCTGTTGAATGTGGAACGCCCCAAGAATATTCGCGCCATTGAAGAGGCGCGGAGTCATGGGGATATCAGTGAAAACGCGGAGTACCATGCGGCCAAGGAGCGGCAGTCCTTTCTGGAAGGAAGAATGAATGAGCTGAAGATGGCCATTGGAAACTCCGAGGTCATCGAACCGGATGGAGGGCCGCCGGATCGCGTCGTCTTCGGCAGGACCGTCACGGTGTACAACCTCGATACAGAAGAAGAAACGACCTATCAGTTGGTGGGACCCTACGAGTCCAATCCTGACGAAGGCCAGATATCCGTTACCTCTCCCCTGGGCCAGGCCTTAATCGGCCGGGAAGAAGGGGACGAGATCAAGGTGAAGGCCCCGGGTGGGCTCCATGAATATGAGGTGATTTCCATTCGCTGAGGAGCCCTATGGAACAGATTGCCACAGATACGATGGTCGAAATGAAATTCAGGATGCGGACGCATCTTCCCGACGGCTCCATCAAAGAGCGCCCGGAAGAGACCCTGGCCTTCATATTCGGAGTGGAGCGTCAGCCGGTTGCCCTTGAAAAGGCCATGGAAGGGGCACGGGCAGGGGAGAAGATGGCGGTCCACATACCTCCCTCCCAGATCTACGGAGAACATGACCCCGCACTGCTACATGAGATCCCCAAGGAAGGCCTGATCAGGCAGCGCATAAAGAAAGGGCGCTTCTATCGCCAGATGAAGAAAGGGACCCTGGTCTCATTCAAGATCCTGGAGGTGAGGTCTGACACGGTACTGGCCGATTTCAACAAACCCATGGCAGGAATATCCGCCTCGGTGGACCTTGAGGTCCTGAGTGTCAGGAAGGCCCGCAGGGAAGAAATCGCCGCCGCCGTTGAATCCCAGGCCAAACGCAGTATTGGATGCGGGTAGGGACTGACCATGACCCGCATCTTCGTTCACGGCCTCGATAGCAGCAACCAGGGGACCAAATCCCGTTTCTTTCGGGAGACATACCCGGACATGATCATACCAAATTTTGAAGGTGACTTGCAGGAGAGGATGAAAAGACTGGAGCAGATCCTTGCGGGAGAGGTGGATATTCGACTGGCAGGTTCCAGCTTCGGGGGCCTGATGGCGACCCTTTATGCCCTAGACCATCCTCCCCGTGTGGCAAGACTTGTCCTTCTTGCGCCTGCCCTCAACATGTTCCAATTTGTTCCCGACAGGAAGGACAGTCCCATTTCAGTCCCGGTCCGGCTCTACCATGGCACGGCCGATACGGTGATCCCTCTGGAAGAGGTGGTTCCTGTGGCCCGAAAACTTTTTACCGATCTCCGCCTGCAGGAGATGCAGGATGACCACATGTTGCACGAGACCTTCCGGGATATCCCCTGGGACGAACTCTTGAATTAGCTACCACCGTTGCTGGTGGTTCATCAGATACTATTTGAAAAGCCCTAGCCCTCTTCCCTATACCCTTCGGGCACTGGGACCCCATCCACATAGACCCGATTGTCTTCATCCAGACCAAACCGGCCCCTTGCGATCATCTCGATGGTACGCGGGAAAATACGCCAGTCGCCTGCCTCTTTGAGGCCTTCCTGGTGTTCATCCACCACGTGTTGAAAATGATCCCGGTCCGCAACGAGTTTTTCGAGAGGGAGGGGAAGGGTCACCAGGAGCGGGGCGGAGACCATAAGCAAAGGACCCGTATCCACCCCTTGATCCGTCCACAGGGTCGATGCACGCAAGGCCTGTTCGCCCGACTCAATGGCGTCCCGGACCGCGTGGCCGCCCACGTATTTTCGGCGGCCGTCCGGCGTGAGGATACTGAGGTCGGCCGGGTGCACATTGACACAGCCGCCCAGGGTAATGTAGCTCATGTAGCCGCCCAGGGCGATCACGTCAATCTCAAAGGCGGCCGCGAGCCGTCCTGCCAGACGATCGTATTCTCTCCTGACGGCCAATCCTTCGGCCGCGAGGGCACTCCGATTAATGGACCGCAATGCATGGAATCTCCGAATATCATAACTGAAATAAGGAAGGCCGTTTTCAAGGGCGATTTCCTCTCCAGAGGAACCGCCGTCGGACCGGTCGCTGAAGATAAACAGGACCTTGAAGGGCGTGCCACCCTGTTCCCGCTCGAGTTCGCGCTGGCATTGGATGAGCTTACGGATATTGGTCCCCGAGCCGGACATGAACGCCGCCACACGCATGGGTCGCCCTTTGGCCTTGGGGTCAAAAATGGGGCTGATCGCCATGATATTGTCTCCCCTCCTTTATTGCATCAAGGCCTCGACGGGTTTGAGAAGATAGGGGCTTCCCTGTTCCAAGGCCGCAAGGACACTCCCGCCTCCGGTAAAATAGTAGGTATCGGGGGCGTCAAGCCCTTTCAGATAGACCCCCGGGCAAAGGGTTTTCAAGGCCTCCAGGGTATCCCCGCCCCCAAAGAGCTTGAGTGCGGAGTCGTTGCTCGAAATGGCCTCGTAGAGGGCCCTGGATCCCTCGAAGAAATCGGGCATGAAACCCATGACCGCATTGGTAAAGATGGTCCGGGCGGAACGGATCACATCTTCGATGACTTCCGTCTTGAGGGATTGTGGGGCCACGTCCAGAATGTGTCCCCCACTCCCCTTCTCCTTCAGTTTCTCCAGGGACCGGGTGCGATAGGTCTTCTTCGCTTTCGGTCCGATGTTGTCCGTCTCAACGAGATAGGGCAGCTCAATGATTTTTCCCATCTCCCGGTCCTGTTTGACCAATTCGGCGGCAAGTCGGCAGTCTTCTTCGGAAACGCCGCCGATGCGGATACCGTACTTGGCGCACAGGAAGGTGTTGTACATGAGCCCCCCCAGGATCATGTGATCCACCCTTTCATAAAGGGCCTTCACAGGTCCGATTTTCGTGTCATACTTGGCTCCGGCGACTATGGCCAGAAAGGGTCTTTCAGGCTCAAGGGCCGCATAGAGGTTCTCGATTTCCTTTCGAAGCAGAGGGCCTGCATAGGAAGGCATGCATTTTGCGATATCATAGGTTGATACGTGGGGCTGCCAGGAACCGAAGGCATCGTTTACAAAAATATCCGCTATTCCGGCCAGTTCCGCTGCGAACACCGCCCTGTCAGGACCCTTGGATTGTTCCCCCTGGAACCATCTTGAGTTGGGGAGGTAGAGGATACTGGTTTTCCCGGCTTTCAGATCTTCAATGGCAGGCAGAATCGCCTCACCGATATGAAGAATCCCCTTATCCGGGGCTATGGGGAATTCAGGGATATGTATCCTCACACCGAGTTTCTGACGGAGATAGGCCGCAATGGGCGCGACCGACTGTTCTTCGTCACAGGATATGTTTCCCGTAGCCTTGTCCCGGGGTCTGCCGACGTGGGTGAGGAGGATAGGCCTCCCCCCCATTTCAACAACGGTATAGAGGGTACCGAACGTGGCGTCGATTCGGTAAGGGTCTTTGATTTTTCCATTCTTGACCACATTGTGATCCACGCGAATGAGGACCACCTTTTCCTTCAGGTCGGCCTGTTCAACAAGCCGCAAACGGGGGTCTAAGGTCGGTCTTTCCATTTGGCAACCTCCACTTTATGGGTTATAGTGGTCCTTGTCGTCTTATTCACTGGAACTCAGTAGGAGAACCTGAAAAAGACCACCATGTCCCCAGTCTAAATCGCAAGCGGGTTCGGAATCAAGCTGAAAATTGCCTGACACAGGAAAGGAGACGTCACAGATGATCGTTAGAAACATCAATGACAAGGAGGTGATGGATACCACCTACCTTGCCCATGGCGGGGCCGTTGCTCAGATGATCCTGGACCGACGGATCTTGAAGGAGATCGGGTTCCTGGCCATCGCCAGCCTGGCCCCGGGAAAGGAAATCGAGGCGCACGTGGATCCCATGGAGGAAATCTATTTTGTGCTCAAGGGATCGGGCGTGATGCGGGTGGATGAGGAAAAAGTGCAGGTCGGCCCCGGCGATGCCACCTGGATCCCGGTGGGGTCCGCACATGCCCTCCTAAACGATGGGGAGGATGAATGCATTATCCTGGTGGTGGCCTCACCGGCCCCATAAGCACACCACTTCAAGATGGAAAATTCCTTGATTATTCGACTCGGCGCCCTTGGAGACACCCTGATGCTCCTGCCCGCCTTGAAGGACCTGGAAAAAAAGGTGCAGCTTACTGTTGTCGGGCGGGAACCGGGGCTTTCTTACCTGAGGGAGATTTCCGCGGAGTGCTGGAATATGGAGGGGCACGGGTGGCACAGGCTGTTTCAGAACGAGCCGGATGTTTCTCAGGGCCTTCCTGTCCCCCGCCATGATCGGGTGGTGGCCTTCCTGGGAGACAAGGGGGGCAGGATCCAGAGGAACCTGAAGGCCTTCTTTCCCAATGCCCGGGTCAGTGTGGTGGACGCCTACCCTGGGGAGGAAGATGAAACCCATGTGGCTTGTTATCTCTGCAGGGCCCTGGCCGAAACGGGCCTTCCGGTTCAGACGGAGCGGGCCATGGACAGGGCCTTAAGGGGCGGCCTTTTCCATGGCAGACATGAAAGATCCCACACGGATCCGGTTGTCATCCATCCGGGTTCCGGATCGCCTCGCAAGAATCTGTCTCCCGGTCTGTGGATCGCCTTTTTAAATCGGATCCATAGCGAGCCGTCCTTAAGGAATCGCCGGAAGGTGCTGCTGCTGGGACCGGCCGAAGAACACCTCAAGGGTTTTTTTGAAGACCGGCTGGCTGGAGGCGAAAAGCTCGTTTGCTGCCCCGAAGAGAGAGCGCTCCGGCAATTGCTGGCAGGGGCCGGGCTCTATGTCGGCCATGACAGCGGTGTGACGCACCTGGCCGCCATGCTGGGTGCCCCGACCATGGCCATCTTCAGGGAAAGCCGTTTGTCCCTGTGGCGGCCGCTGGGACCGGTCGTCGAGGTCCTCCAGTACCGGGGCACGGACGGGGAGGTACTCGAACGTTTGGTAGAAACGGCAAAATACCTTGTCTTCCCTTTCCCTCGTCTCTGAGCGCTAACCTGTTCCTATCATTTTCTCTTGAAAACCCCGTCAAAGGGGTTGTTGAAAAGCTGGGCCTTCGGTTTTTCGGGTCCGCGTTTTCGGGTTACGATCTTGTTTACGGGTTTCGCCGGCCCCCTGACCGACCTTTGCCCATCCGCCGTTTTTCTCATGGAAAGTGAAACGCGCTGTCTTGCAAGGTCCACCTCCAGGACCCTCACTTTGACCCACTGGTTGACCTTGACCACCCTGTGGGGGTCCTTCACAAAATGGTCTGCCAGCTGGCTGATGTGCACCAGCCCGTCCTGATGAACCCCCACATCCACAAAGGCGCCGAATGCCGTGACATTGGTCACGACCCCGTCAAGCGTCATGCCGGGCTCCAGGTCCTTCACGTCCTCGACCCCTTCAGCAAAACCGGGTACCTCCAGTTTCTTCCGTGGGTCCCGTCCCGGCTTGGCCAGCTCGGCCATGATATCCGTGAGTGTCGGCATCCCCACCTGGCCCGTGACGTACCGGGAAAGCCCAATCTGTTCCCGGAGTGTCTCGTTTACCAGCAGTTCCTTTACCGAACAGGACAGGTCCCCTGCCATGGCCTCAACGATCCCATAGGATTCCGGATGTACGGCGCTCGCATCCAGCGGATTATTCCCGGCCCTTATCCTCAGGAAACCGGCCGATTGCTCAAAGGCCTTGGGACCCAGACGCGGGACCTGCCTGAAATCTTCCCGGGAAGAAAAAGGTCCGTTCGTGTCCCGCCAGGTCACCAGGTTTCCGGCCAGTTGGGGGCCCAGCCCGGACACATAGGTGAGGAGTTCTTCACTTGCGGTGTTCACTTCCACGCCGACGCCATTGACACAGCTCACGACCACGTCATCCAGCGTCCTCTTGAGGGCGGTCTGGTTCACATCGTGCTGATACTGGCCGACACCGATGGCCTTGGGTTCGATCTTGACAAGCTCCGCCAGGGGATCCATGAGCCGTCTCCCGATGGAAACGGCTCCCCTCAAGGTCAGATCAAGGTCCGGAAATTCTTTTCGTGCCACCTCGGAAGCCGAATAGATAGATGCACCGCTTTCGCTGACCAGAAGCACTTGCACATCGACTCCCAGATTCAATCCCCTGATAAAGCGCTCCGTTTCACGGCCTCCCGTGCCGTTTCCCACTGCGATGGCCTCGATCCCGAATCGCCTGCACAGGTCCCGGATGGTCTCGGCGGCCCTTGATTTCTGCTGTTCCGACCCGACGAGATAGATCGTGTCGGTGTGGCGGACCTTTCCCTGGCGGTCAAGGCACGCAAGCTTGCACCCGGTCCGCAGCCCCGGATCAATGCCCAGAACCGTTTTTTCTCCAAGGGGAGGGGCGAGGAGCAGTTCCTTCAGATTGTCCGCAAAGACCTGAATGGCCTCCTTATCGGCCCGTTTCTTGGTCTCCAGGCGAATCTCCGTTTCCATGGATGGACAGAGAAGACGGTCATAGCCTTCCTCCAGGGCCTCCGTCACCTGCCGGGATGCCTTCCCGTCACCCTTTACGAAGATCCCCACCAGGAGCTTGAGGGCCTCCTCTTTCGGGGGCGTCACCCCCAGGACCAGGAAACCCTCTTTTTCCCCCCGCCGCATGGCCAGGATACGGTGTGATGGGGCCCTGCTTACGGGCTCTTCCAGATCAAAGTAGTCCCTGTACTTGGCCGCTTCTTCTTCTTTTCCCGTAAGGACCCTCGACCTGAAGCACCCCTTTGTTTTGAAAAGCTCACGCATCTTCTCCCGGGCCGCTCCGTCCTCGCTGATCCATTCCGCCATGATGTCCCTGGCGCCTTTGAGAGCGGCGTCGACAGATTCAACACCTTTTTCCTCATCAACGAAGACAGCCGCCTCCCGGGAAGGATCCGTGTCTTCTCCCTGAGCAAAGAGCGTTGCGGCCAGGGGCTCCAGGCCTCTTTCCCTGGCAATGGCGGCCCTTGTTCGCCTCTTGGGCCTGAAGGGCAGGTAGACATCTTCCAGCCTGGTCAAGGTTCCGGCAGCCATGATGTCCTTTTCAAGGCCTTCCGTGAGGAGTTCCCTTTCCTTGAGGGATTTCAGGATGCTCTCACGGCGTTTTTCCAGTTCCTCGAGCTGTTCCAGCCTGTCACGGATCTGGATAACGGCCACCTCGTCCAGTGAACCTGTCACTTCCTTTCTGTATCTGGCTATGAAGGGTACGGTTGATCCCTCGTCAAGCAACCCGGCCGTGGCCTGGACCTTGTGGGAATCGATCACCAGCTCTTCAGCGATTCTCTTGATCAGTCTATCTCTCATTTCAGATAGTATGTCTCTCCGTGGTGCAGGTGAACGAGCCGGTCTGCGACCCCCCGTCTCTCCATTTCCCTCTCGATATCCATTGGAGGAAAATGGACGGGTTCATTGCCCAAACGAAAGGTCCCCCAGTGGACGACCATCAGCCTTTTGGCGTCCAGCTCCAGGAAGGCCTGAACCGTTTCAGCCGGGTTCAGGTGGGAGGTGGCCATGAACCAGCGGGGTTCATAGGCCCCGAGATTGAAGATAGCGAGATCAATGGGAAAGGTCTTCCCGATTTCCTGGAACCGGTCAAAATAGGCCAGATCTCCCGAAATATATATGGTGGAACCACTTGCACCCTTCAGCAGGTACGAACCCCAGAGTGAGCGATTCGGCCCGACAAAGGGATTGCGCATGGTCCAGTGGTTGCACGGCAGGAAGACGATTTCCCTTTTCCCCTCCCGGTAGACTTCAAACCAGTCCAACCGGGTCCTGTTGTTCATCTCCAGGTCCTTGAACACCCCGTCGTAACCCAGGGGTGAAATGACATGACTGTCCCTCTCAAAGTGCTTGAGAGAAGACTTGTCCAGATGATCGTAATGGCCATGGGTAATGAGAATGTGGTCCGGACGGGGCATGGTATCGAGATCAAAAGAGATGGGGCTGAAATCCTTGAACCACATGAGACCGGAAAGAACGGGGTCAACCATCAGGTACCTGTCCAGGTCCTTGATCATGACACAAGCATGTTTCACAAAAGTCACCCCACACCCGTCATGTCTTTTTATGGGCTCCCAGTCGATCTCTACCGGCAAGGTCTGTTCATCCTTATAAAATGATTTGAAGGGGTTTTTACCGAAAAGCTTCCAGTAGAGGACCTTCGAGAAACCACCGTGTTCCGCCGTACTGAAGGGGTTTAAGAATTTCTCCTTGCCATGGTGTAGCTTTCTGGACGCTATGTCCCTTAGGCTCAATGAGGTCATTTTACGAAATATCGCCTCTCTTACCAGGCCGGTACCGGTACCCCCCCACACCTTGCTCAGGGGCAGCAGTCCCCACAGGACAGCCCATTTCCCCAGGGTGAACGCTGATTTCATGAAGTTCCGACGATTGATTTCCCTCTCTTTTGTCACTCCGCCGCCTCCAACGGAAGGGCATGCTAAATTAGCGTGACAGGGTCGGTTGCGTCAATGAATTTTTCTATTGTCGATCTCATTGGCTTTTGCCTTGTCACGACGCACCAAATCTTTTATAGTCCCATGAGTTTAGAATCTCCAAGCAAAATCACCAACGCCTTTTTCAAGGCCCGTGAAAACAAGGAGGCTAGTATGGAAACGATAGAAGTCATTACCGCAAGGGAAATCCTGGATTCCAGGGGAAACCCCACCGTCGAAGTGGAAGTGGGCCTGGATGACGGCAGTTTCGGCCGGGCCGCGGTTCCCTCCGGGGCATCCACCGGCAAGTTCGAGGCCGTGGAGCTGAGGGACAAGGCCAGGAAGAGGTACGGGGGAAAAGGTGTTGAAAAGGCCGTCCAAAATGTAAACCGGATCATTGCCCCAGCCCTCATGGGTATGGAGGCCGTGGACCAGCGGCTGGTGGACAAGACCCTGGTGGAGCTGGACAATACCCCCAACAAGGGAAAGCTGGGGGCCAATGCCATCCTGGGGGTCTCCCTGGCCGTGGCACGGGCCGCCGCCGATTCCCTCTACATGCCCCTGTATCGTTACATCGGGGGTACCAATGCCTGCAGGATCCCCATGCCCATGATGAACATTCTGAACGGAGGCATGCACGCCCCGAACAATGTGGACCTCCAGGAGTTCATGATCATGCCCATAGGAGGAAAGACCTTCAAGGAGGCCCTTCGCATGAGCGTGGAGGTCTTCCACGCCCTCGCAAAGGTCCTGAAGGAAAAGGGCTTTTCCACGGCCGTGGGGGATGAGGGTGGATTTGCGCCGAATCTCAAATCCAACGAGCAGGTCATAGAAATGATACTCGCCGGCATAAAAGAGGCCGGTTACCGGGCAGGGAAAGACGTGGCCCTGGCCCTGGATCCGGCAGCATCCTCTTTCTATGAAAAGGGGAAATACGTTTTTTCAAAATCCGACCGATCCAGACGGACCGGGGCGGAGATGATCGCCTTCTACAAGGACTGGGTGGACAGGTTCCCCATCCTTTCTATCGAGGACGGCCTTGCCGAGAACGACTGGCCAAACTGGAACAGGATGACCAAGACGCTGGGCCATAGCATACAAATCGTGGGGGATGACCTCTTTGTCACCAACACGAAACGGATTGCCAGGGGTATCAAGGAAAATTCAGCCAACGCCGTACTCATAAAACTCAACCAGATCGGGACCCTGACGGAGACCCTCGAGGCCATAGAAATGGCCCACCGGGTGGGGTGGAACGCCGTCATTTCCCACCGGTCAGGGGAGACGGAGGATACCTTCATAGCGGACCTGGCCGTGGCCACGGGTACAGGCCAGATCAAGACCGGTTCCCTCTGCCGTTCGGAAAGGATCTGCAAGTATAACCAGCTCCTGAGGATCGAGGAAGAACTCGGCACGGCAGCGGAATTCGGGTGGGAGGCATAGATGGCCTACGATGCAGCCAAAGACCAGGTCCTGGAGATCTGGGAGAATGAGGAAACCGGATTGATCATCAGCATCAACCGGTACGGGGAAAGTGATCCGAAACTCCAGATCGGTCCCCGGGCCTACACCAAGCGGGATGGTTCCAAGGGAACCACCCGGGCAGGACGCCTGACCATCGACGATCTTCTCTGGTTTTCAGACATCCTGGAGGAAGTGAAGGCACGGATGAACGATCATTTCATGGACGGCGGTTAATCGCCCCGGGTCGCATACCCATCGAGCCGGCGGCCCGACTTCCAACGAAGTCGTCTCATCCGCCGGAGTCAAGGAGCAGGGCGTGAGACTCTTTTTCAGTCCCTTTCTCATAGTGCACTGGCAACTCACTTCTGCATGGACGACTATTTGGGATTCACTCCTATCAAACCCTACGCGCTTCTGTGACGTACCGCTGAGCCCCAAATCGGCGTCCATTCCCTCCGAAGTGTTTAGAAAGCATTTGAAAAAGATTGTCAGGTTCGATTCCTCTTCATCACCGATAGGTTGCCGTCTGTGGCATAAACCAGCTTGACCGCATTCGTGTCTCCGCGCCTCCCCATAAGGATGAACCAGATGTTTCTCCCCCCGGTTTTGAGGCCTCCGAAGTATTTCTAGCCACGATACAAGAACTGATCGATCTTGGGCGTGAGTTTAAGGAGGGACTTTAGCCCGGGGGGCTGAGACCAACTGTCGGCCTCAGTAATCCTTGACCTGGTATCATGATTGTTCCTACAATACCCCTGCATCGGCAAGGATGCTCCGCAAGGCCTCCCGCTCTGTTTCACTGATCTCCTGAAGGGGTGACCGGACAGGTCCCCCGTAGTAGCCGAGCATGTCGAGGGCGGCCTTCAGGCCGGCCACGCCGAATCGGGCGGTCACCGCCGCATTGACGGGGATCATCCCCCGTTGCAGCTCGGCGGCTTCCTCCCATTGGCCTTTCTTGAAGAGATCATGGATGTCTATGGCCTGTTGGGGCGCGATGTTGGCCATGGCCATGATACTCCCCGCAGCACCCATGACCAGCGCCGGAAAGAAAAAACCCGCAGACCCCGCGAAAACATGAAACCCGCTGCCTGTCAAACGCACCATGTCCCCCAGTTTCGTAATATTGCCGCCGCTGTCCTTGACGCCGACAATGTTGGGGTGTTCAGCCATGCGGGAGATGGTTGGTGCATCCAGATCGAGATGGGTGAATTTCGGTACGTTATAGACCAGAACGGGAATGGGCGAGGCATCGGCCACGGAGAAATAGTGGCTCACCAGGGCTTCCGGAGCCATCTTTCCGCCGTAGAAGTGCGGTGTAATGACGAGGGCCGCATCCGCTCCGATCTCAGCCGCCCGTTGCGTCAGGGTGATGGTTTCAAGGGTTGATTCGCAGCCGGTCCCCGCAATCAATGCCTTGTCCCTGGGAATGGCCCGCCGGGCCGTTTCCAGGATGCGGAGTTTTTCCTCCCATGACAGGTAGACGGTTTCTCCGTTGGAGCCAAGGACCAGGTACCCCGACAACCCGTATTCGTTCCAGCGTTCCAGGTTCTGGGTCATTCTGTCATAGGCCACACCGCCTTCACGGGTGAAGGGCGTGGGAATGGGCGGCATGACGCCCCCCAGGGAAGGAAGAGATTTTTCCATTTCGATTCCTTATCTTTTTTGCAACGAAGTTGTCTTATTCACTGGATTTCAGGTTCGGTGCCTTTCCTTGGGCAAATGGTGGGCTCAGGTCGCCCCACTCATACTGCAAAATTGCTGCCATGACAATGGCCGCGGTCTCCGCTCTCAGGATGCGCCGTCCCAGAGAAACCGGAAAGAACCCACCTTCCTCCGCAGATCGGATCTCTTCCCTGGAAAACCCGCCTTCCGGGCCAACGAGGGCTACGATGGCCTTTGGGTGGGAAAGCGTTTTCATGGTTGCCTTGAGACCTCTGGCCTCTTCCTCTTCCCACAGCACAAATTTTAGGGTGTTATCAGCGACCGGGTGCTGCAAAATCGTTTCGAAAGAAACGGTGGGTGGAATCTCCAAAGGCCCCGATCTGTCGGCCTGTTTGGACGCCGCGATGGCTAGTTCCCGCCATCGCCTCGTGCTGTTTTCGCTCTTAGAGGCCGTGGCCCGAACCACGGTCCTCTCGGAAATGAAAGGCCGAATGGCGTCCACGCCCAGTTCAGAACCCTTCTGGATCACGTAGGCCATGGCCCGGGATTTCAGGACGGCCTGCCCCAGGACAATTTTGAGGGGCGATGCCGGGGGCGTGGGCAAGGGTTTTTCGAGCAGGATCGTCAGGTCCTTTTGGCGTACCGATTCGATCAGGGCTTGAAACCGAAGCCCGGCCCGGTCAATCAGAACAAAACGATCTCCAGGCCCCATCCTCAGGACACGCGTCATGTGCTTGGCCTCGGTGCCCGAAATAGCAAGGCGACCTTCCGGCGCTGCAATCCTTTCAACAAAAAAACGGCGCACCTGCTTCTACCTCATGAAGGCTTCCTGGCAAGGATAGCGGCCCATTCCTTCTGGAAAAGGGTTTCATATAGGACAAATCCCTGGTCTTCCAGTGGGGATTTTACCCGTTCAACTTGGTCCCTGAGCAGTCCGGAGAGGATCAACCAGCCCTCCGGCTTCACCACTCGGGGAAATTGGGACATGAGATCGAGGATGGTTCCCAGGATAAGATTTGCGGTCACCATGAAAAAGGTTTCTTTCCATTGATCCAGGGGCACAGCACTGAGTTGGATGTCCCCTTCAAGACCATTCAACCGAACGTTTCTTTCGGCCCACCTGACGGCCTCCGGATCGATGTCCATGGCCACGACCTTCCGGGCTCCCAGTTTCGCCCCATAAACGGCCAGAATGCCGCTTCCGGTGCCCACATCCAGGAGGGTCCAGGGATCAGGTCTCGAGATGGTCTCCATGGACTCCAGGCACATGCGGGTGGTGGAATGTTGGCCCGTACCAAAAGCGGGACCGGGATCCATTCGAATCGTGATACCCCCGTCGGTGTCCGGGACCGGCTCCCAGGCGGGCACTACCGTGAGGGAACCGGTCACCCGTTCCGTCCGGAAGAACCTGTGCCAGCTGCTCCCCCAGTCTTCTTCATTCAGTTGTGAGCATTCAATCTCGGGTGGGGATAGTCCCTCAAAAAACGGAACCAGGTCATGGAGGCGGGCCTGGAGCCCCTTTCGCATCGCATCCGGATCCTCCACAGCCGGAAGATAGGCCTTGAGTGTCCTGTCACCGAAATCCTCGGTGGTTACCCCGGTGCAGCCCAGGTCAAACAGGATGGCGGATACGGCCTCGCGTGCTACCGGATCTATCCGGATGGCAATTTCCACCCAGCCCTGGCGGGGTGGTGGTCCAGGGGGCATGGTATGGAGACCTTCACGCCTTCTGAAAGACGTAGTTCAGCTGCCCGTTGGGGAGTTCGTTGACGACCGTCTTCATGTCCATGCCGATCCTGATTTCCTCTTCAGGCACATTCCCCGCAATTCTCCCGAATACCTTGTAATCACCATAGTCCAGCACGGCAATGGCGTAGGGAAGATCATCCCCAAAGCCGATGGGTGCATATTCCAGCTTGCTGAATGTCACAAGCCTTCCGGTGCCGGATACCTCTGTCCAGTCCATGTTGCTGTCGAGGCACTTGTAGCAGTCAGCCCTGGGAGGGAAAAAGACGGTCCCGCAATCTTTACACCGGGTCGCCATGACCTTCCCCTCTTCCAGGTAGTCGATGAAGTCATTGATTTTCGTAATCGCCGTAAAGCTTACCGTTCCAAACTTGCTGAATCTGGTATCCACTTCCTTTTTTCCTGCCATCTCCTACCTCCCCAGAATGGTGACGTTGCCATAGAGACCCACACCGCCGATGTTATGGATGAGACCCACTTCCGGGTTTTTGACCTGCATGTCGCCCGCTTCTCCCCTGAGCTGAAGGACGATCGTCCTGATCTGTGATCCTCCTGTGGCGCCAATGGGATGGCCCTTTGAGAGGAGGCCGCCATCCACGTTCACAGGGATGCTTCCCTCTTTGTATGTCTCTTTGCCCCGGATCAGATCTTTCCCTTCTCCGGGCTTGGCAAAGCCCAGGTTTTCATAGGCCATCATCTCGGCGATCGTAAAACAGTCGTGCACCTCGGCCACGTCGATATCGCCTGGTGAGACACCGGCCATTTTGTAGGCCTCCTCGCCGGCCCGGCGGGCAACGGTCAGGCCTGTGAAGAGGTCTCTGCCCGCAAGATTTACAGCCGTGGAAGCCGCACCTATTCCCATAATCCAGACCGGTTTGTCACTGAAAGCCCGGGCCTTTTCCTCGTTTGCCACAATGACACAGGAGCTGCCGTCGGCATTGGCACAGCAATCGCCCACCCGGAGGGGACTTGCCACGGGGCCTGACATGGGGCTCTCCGGATCGGAGAATTTCTCCAGGGTGACGGCCTTGCGGTAAACGGCCTTCTCGTTGACCTGCCCGTAGGTGGACGCCTTGACGCGGATCAACGCCAGGTCTTCGGGGGTGGCACCATATTTTTCCATGTAAGCCCGGGCGTACATGGCGTAATAGGCAGGCATCATGGTCCCGAAGGGGCTTTCCCACTGGATATCTCCTCCGCGGCCCATGCGTTCCTGGGATTCGGCGGAAGATATTTCCGACATTTTCTGAAACCCTAACACGGCCACCACGTCATGGAGCCCGGATTTCACTAGGGCGTATGCGGTCTTGATGCCCGTGCTGCTTGAGGAACACAGGCTTTCAAGATAGAAAGTGGGTTGGGGCGTCAAACCCAGATATTCCGCGAAGACGCCGGCAGGTGAGCGTTGTTTGTCATACTCAGGGGCCGAGCACACGATGGATGCATCAATGTCTTTGGTGGAGATGCGTGCATCCGCCATGGCCTCCTTGAAACCCTCGAAGACCAATTCCCTGATGGAACCGGGGTAACCGCGCACAAAGGCACTCTGGCCCACACCGATAATTCCGACTTTTGCCATAGAAGACCTCCTAACCCGGACAAGCCCGCCGGAGGAGGACAAGCCGGAATTGACCAAATGTCAAAGTTCAAATATCAAATGAAATCCAAATGCCTCAATGCCAAAAACATATTGTGCCCACTTGTCTGACACGAAACACACCCTTGCGGAAGACGCCCCTGCGGGCGGTGCCGTGGCAAAAGAACGCGAAAACCCATTTCTGATGGAATCGTAAAAAGTCCGTCTCTGGGCACGATGATGACTTCCAACGAAGTCGTCTCATTCACCGGAGCTCAGGAGGAGAGCCTGAAAAAGAGTGTCAGGCTCTCCTCCACTTCGTTCCTCATAGATTGCTGCTCGCGGCATAAACCAGCTTTTTACAAAGTCATCATTTCAGGACGGGAAAAAATTATAAGGAAAGAAGGGGAAAGGGTCAAGGGAAAAGGGATTTGACATCTCCGCCCAATTTTGCATGATATGAGTCGGTGAGAGGAGGTCAACCATGGATATCCGTCTCGTTTACATTACCGTCCCGAACGTGGAGGAAGCAAGGGCCCTCGGGAGGGGACTGGTGGAATCCCGCCTGGCCGCCTGTGTGAACATTATCAATCAGATGCACTCCGTGTACAGGTGGGAAGGAAAAATCCAGGAGAAGAAAGAGATGATCGTCCTGGCCAAGACACGGGCCGACCTCGTTCCGGAGCTGATCGAGAGGATCGAATCTCTTCACAGTTACGAATGCCCCTGCATCGTCACGCTCCCCATAATGGAGGGATTCAGGCCTTTTCTGGACTGGGTCGAAAAGGAAACCAGGGCCGATCCGTGAGAAACCCGGGCTAAGCCGGTCGGCGTGATGGGAAGATCTTGAACCGGCAAAGTCTCCCCTCAATCGCGCCATTGAGCATCGGCCGCTTCAGGGAAGGTTTTATCCCTATCTCTTTGATCAGCGACGGGTCACCGATGTAGATGAATGCGGTGGACCCGCCGCATCTCAGTCTGAGCGCCTGTCCCATTCTCCTGTATAGGATCGCAGCGTCTTTTTTTTCACCCAGCCTAACGCCGTAGGGCGGGTTTGTGACAATGGTGCAGCCCGGCGTGATGGTGATATCTTCAACAGGGGCCCTTTCCCAGCGGATGTTTTCCCCTGAAGGCAGGACACGGCTGTTTGCCTTTGCAATATCCAGGGCCTTTTTGGAGATGTCCTTGCCGAAGAGGATGTTTTTTGGCAACACCCGAATTCGGGCATCCACTTCCTGTTTTATCCGCAGCCACAGGCCCCTGTCAAAGTCCGGGAGGGCCTCGAACCCGAAGCGTTTCCTCTGAAACCCCGAGGGGATCCTACAGGCATGCATCAATGCCTCGCAAAGAAGCGTCCCCGATCCGCACATGGGATCGCAGAGGGGCGCCTCACCATTCCAGCCTGTGAGCCGAATGATTGCGGCGGCCAGGGTCTCACGCATGGGCGCTTCCACCGTTTCCTTCCGATACCCCCTTCGATGGAGAGGTCCCCCCGACGTATCAAGACTGATGACGGCCTTATCGTCCTGAACATGCAGATTGAATTGTACGTCCGGATCTTTCGGCCGGACGTCGGGGCGTTTTCCGCTGCTCTCTCTGAAATAGTCCGCAATGGCGTCTTTCAGGCACAGGGCTGCATATTTTGAGTGTCTGATCTTGCTGTTTGCGACCGTCGCCGAAACCGCGAATGTCCGCTCAGGCGTCAAGAGGCGGGACCAGTCGATGGTCTTTGCAGTCCTGTACAGATACTTGGTGCTGTGGCATTTGAATGTCAGGAGAGGTGCAAGGATCCTTGAGGTGAGACGTGATTGATAGTTGATCCGGTAGAGGGTGGTTTTGTCGGCCTCAAGAAAGGCCCCTTTGAAAGAGGGCCTAACGTTAAGGGCTCCCAAGTCCGCCAGTTCTTCAGCCCCCAGTTTTTCCATTTTACCTGGGAACTGGGCAAAATATCGGTTCCAGACCTGGTATTCGAAATCACCGTTATCGGATTCGTGAACCTTTTTTCGTTCTGTTTTGACCATAAGTGAAGAAAGCCTGGCTGGGGCAAGGGCTTGGGTTATTGTGACGCCATTGATCGGCAGGTGTTCAGGAGCATGTTACAGGACGGGAGAGGTTTTGGGAAGAGAGAAAGTCGTTTTAGAACCTGCAGTTTAGGCTTAATCCTATGAAGGGTGCGCCATTCTTTATCTGGTCTAGGAAGTCCATTTCCTGACCTCGAGGATCAGACTGGAAGGTCCTATCAGCATCGGTCGAAATCCCGGCGTAGCGGGAAATATCAGCCTCACTCTGAAGTGCGACGCCCAGGTCGATGGAGAACTTCCACTTCTTCGCCTTGCCGACACCGCGGTTCAAGCAGATCCCCATGCATTCCTGAAAGTTCAATTGTTTTGAATCAAGGATTCTTCGCGCACGGTCCAGTGCCGATTTTTCCGATCGCGTCCAAACGTAACCAGGGTAATCATTCCCGATGGGGGCCTTCTCCATCATCCGTTCCTTCAAGGAAAAAAAGGCGCTGAGAAGGGGGGAAACAATTGTAGCACGCTGATATCTTATTGCCTTTTCGCCGAAGGGGAAAGGCAAAAGAACAAGATCATTCTTTTCAATAAATCGGATGGCGGAGGGGCCCCCCATGACCTTTTCACGGGGAGGGCAAAGGCGGCCATCTGGAAGAGAAAGATGGTCTGAAGCGGCATAGGCTGCCTGGCACATGATGAGGGCCAAAAACATTCCGGCAATTATGGTGGCGAATGATTTTTTCATGGTCCTCATGGTCCTCTTCTATATCGTTAATCCTGGAGAAATTCTAAAGACGTCGATCCGCTTTGATGATAAAAGAAATGCAACAACCATACCATGCCGGGTGAAAGAATAAATGTCTTATCATGACAAATAGTTATGCTTTAATTTGCGCTGAACTCTCCAAGTATTTCCGGCCGTTCCATCGAAAAGCGTGCAAAATTTTCCACGTAGTGCATTATTGTATACAACCATTGGGGCAGTACGTTCCAATACCAAGTCCAAATAGCTATCGACAATTTGCAAGGAAATCTTTAGTGTCCTCTCCAGTGTGGTTGTCCCTTAATATCAACAGATTCTCCGTGGATGATGAGGGCAAGAGAGGATAGGTCAAACAGGAAAATACGATAGGTAAGGGTACACAACACCACTAATCCCGATTAATCAGCACTTCTTGGTTTCAGGTCTGATTGCCGATCGCTGAAAGCAAGGAAGGCTTTTTCTTTCCCCGGGGGGTGGAATGCAGCCCTAATCCAGCTCCGCAGTAGACTTAAGAAAACCAATCAGGGCCTGGCATAGGGGGGATGTCATCCTTCTCTTGTCCCTCACAAGATAAAAAATTCTCGACATGGGGAGGTCTCTGATCTTCAGGGCCTTCAGAATACCCGCATTGAGCTCTGTTTCCAGGGCCCTGATTGAAATGATGGATAACCCGAGCCCTGCCTTGATGCCTTCTTTGACAGCCGTGGATGTGCCCAGCCGAGCGACCACATTGAAGGATTCCAGGCCTTTCAAGCCTTTGGATCTCAGATAATCTTCAGTGATCTTCAGGGTCCCTGAACCAGACGCTCTCAGAATCATGGGTTCTTTCGACAAATCCTTCAGGGATACCGCCCTTTTTTTTGCCCACGGATGGCCCACGGGAACGGCAAGAACGAGTTCGTCCTTCCACAGATGATGGTGTGTGAGGTTCTTTTCAGGACTCTTTGACCCCACGATCCCGAGTTCAATCTCTCCGGCCAGGATCATTTCCCGGATCTTTCCGGTATCGGCGATTGTCAGCATCACGGATACGGCGGGGTATTTCTGATGAAAATCTCCCATGACCTTGGGAAGGATATAGTTGCCGGGGATGGTACTTCCCCCGATCAGGACATCTCCTTGCTCCAGGCCGAGAAAATATTCCATTTCAAGGCAGGCGGTCCTTTTCATTTCCAACAGGAGGGTGGCGTGTTTGTACATAAGTTCGCCGGCCCTTGTGGGGACGACCTGCCGACCCAACCGGTCCAGGAGCCTGGCCCCCACGGCCTGTTCAAGATTGGAAATCCTCTCACTCACAGAGGCCTGCGCAAGGTGGACCTCCTGGGCGGCCTTCGAGAAGCTCTCGAGGTCCACCACCTTGCGGAAAATCTCCAACTGACGAAGATCGAAATCAATGGGTGCCATACGTTCTTTTTACTCCTGAGCAGATTCGGGAGATGCGCATTTTCCGTAAATCTGTCCTACAAAATCGGGGTCACCTCCGCCGCCCACAGCCTTGACCTCATTTTTCTATGAAGCTGATTTATGCCGCAAGCGGCAGCCTATGAGCAACGAAGCAAAGTCGAACCTGACACTTTTTTTCAAACGCTTTCTAAACACCCAGGAGGAGATGGACGCCCCTTTTGGGGTTTAAGGGTAGCCATTGGAAAGCGCCAAGGTTTGGGAGGTATAAACCCCAAATCGTCGTCCATGTCGGTCTTTAGTGCCAAGTGCACTATAAGAAAGGGTCCGAAAAAGAGTCTCACGCCCGGCTCGTTGACTTCGGCAGAAGAGACGACCTCGTTGGAAGGTCTTCAAGTCAGGCTCAATTGCTTTCCGCCCCGCCTTTTTCCTTGCCAGTACCCGTTTCAGGTGGTCTTAGGTTCTTCGGATAGATGGTCAGACGATCTCCCGGGTGGATGGGGCGTTTTAGTTTAAGCCTGTTCCAGATAAGGAGGGCCGGGAGAGGGATATCAAACCTGTCCGCGATAGTGGAAAGGTTATCTCCTTCTCTTACGACATATATCCGGTCCTTTTGAGCTGCCTGGAACTTTTTCACATACCCCTGGTATCGGTCCTGAAAACCCGGGGCCGCGCCTTTGGGGACGAGAACCGTGTGGCTCCCGGCAGCGAGATAGTGCCCCCGAATTTCCGGGTTCAGGTCCTTGATGACCTTGAAACAGGTACCTGCCGCCTGGGCCACAATCCGAATCGGCGTCTCCTGGAAACAGGTGATTTCCACCTGATCGAAGGGCAGCCTGGGATAATAGTCCTTTTCTTGGAGTTTGAAACCGTACTTCTCAGGATTTTCAAAAATCAGTTTTATGGAAACAAGGCGGAAGATGAACTGCTGCGTCTCAAGGGGCAGGTACAGTTGGTAATAATCACGGGTGCCCTGTTCCAGAATTTCCGCCAGGAGCCCCTCTTCCCCCATGTTGAAGGCGGCTGCAACCAGGGTCCACGACCCGAATTCCTGTTCGAGTTCTTTGAAATACCGGACCACGGCCCGCGTTGAGGCCATGATATTTCTCCGCTCATCGATGCGGGCATTGATCACCAGTCCGTATTTCCGCCCCGTAGCGGCCATAAACTGCCAGAAACCGATCGCCCCTTTGCTTGAGCCTGCGTGAGGCCGAAGGGCGCTCTCTGCAATGGCCACGTACTTCAGGTCTTCGGGCAGGTGGTTCTCTCTCAGAGCCTTTTCAATAACGGGCAGATAGCGGTGGGAACGTTTCAGCCAGAGAATGACCTGAGGCCGATCCCAGAGCGTCAGCAGAAGTTCTTTTTCGAACCGCTCCCGGACCTCCCCATTTTCTATGGGAACCGGTTCATCACAGAAGGCCGGAGGAGAGGCGATCTGGAGGGATGAAACCAGGGAAAGACAGTCTCCGCCTCCTGTTTCCCGGCCATGGGCATTTGAAAAGGAAAAGAACCCGATACAAAGCAGGAAAATGGAAGCCCATTTTATGCTTGTCCCACAGGATTTCATATATCTGGCCATCTTCGATAAATGGAGGTTATGGAATACTTAAGGATTGATGGGTTACAAGCTTCGGCATCAGGGTGATATGCCTTCCCGCACCCAGTTCACCATGGCAGGCAGCTCTTCTGTCTCCCAGGTCTGGGACATGCGCGCCTCTAAATAAATGGAAAAGAGCCGGTCCATGATGGCAATTGGTTTTTCAAGCAAGGCCATCCTTTCGTAAAACAGGGCATCCGGGTCGTCTTCCTTGTCCTTCGCTACACGTGGCGTCTTGAGGGCATGAAAATTCATCCACGTGGAATCCAGTTCAAAGGACCAATCATCATCACCGGCCTTCAGGTGCATCTTTGCCCTTGTCACTTTCTTTTCTTCCTTCAAGGCAAACCGCGCCTCCCGTATCCTGGCATTCTCACCCGTGCAGGTGACCGTCTCCGCGAAACCCTCACCTTCGGACCTTAGTGTGATCTTCCCCTCAAACCAGAGTTCCACTTCTTCACCGTCACCCAGATCGTAACCCCCTCCGAGGGTCTCACTGTTGAACCACAGCCAGATCAGAAAATCCCTGCCCAGCGATTCATGTTCACGCACTTCGTCCATGACGCTCATGGCAAGGCCTCCTCGGCGAAGACCAAGGGCTTCATCCCATCCACCGGACCGGGGTCTTTCTCCGCCATTTCAAAAAGATGCCGCGCCTGTGTGTAGGGGTAGACGGGGACAGGCAACCGTTCAAAAGTCTTCTGAAAAATTTCGACGAATTCGTCGCAAAGCTTGTTGCTGGCGGCCCCGAACAGGAGGTCACCGGTTTGAAGATGCCAGGTGACGTCGTAGACGTTTGACTGGGGAATGGCCCGTTTCAGGAGCTTGAGACGAACGCTTTCCCTGATGTCATCACGCCTCGATTTCGGAAGATACTCCAGTTCCTCCTGTCCCTTTACCTCGTTTTCCGCTTCCAGGCAATACTGGTGCAAGGCCCTGGCCGGGATTTTTTTTTCATCGACCCGCCAGGAAAGGGCCAGGTAGGGGTCCTTGAAATACTCCATGGCCGAGAGGGAACTGTCGAACATATCCAGGATGTTGACCCATCCCGTTGACCTTTCTTCATTGGGAAGATCGTCGAGATTTCTGAAAGCATAACGGAGAATCCCCTTTGGGAAGGCCTCCGCGTAGTCATCAGGCAGATCGCCCGCCACCCTGTACCGACAAAAGGTTGCCGCACCGCGAATTAGACCCACTTCTGTTCCTTTCAATTCCGAGAGACTTCGTTGAAAGCTGGTTTATGCCATTTTCCGCAACCTATCGGGAACGAAGAGGAATCGAACCTGACAATCTTTTTCAAATGCTTTCTAAACACTCCGGAGGGGATGGACGCCCATTTGTGGTTTATCGCTACGTCATAGAAACGCGCAAGGCTTTGGCGCATTAAACCCCAAATAGCCGTCCATGTCGAAGCCCTGTGCCAAGTGCACTATGAGAAAGCACATGAAAAAGATTTTCAGATCCGTTTCCTTAGATCCGGATGAAAAAGCGACTTCGTTAGAAGTCGCCAACACTAAATCAGAAGGATAGAATTATCAGAGGGCAGAGGGTAATGTCAATGCGGTTTCATTTTTTTCTTG
>Ga0307417_10000195_pt1 | contig 25957 bp, 27 predicted proteins | sample SalMarWE160210MG_2_FD_202514 | JGI IMG/M metagenome (GOLD analysis project Ga0307417, IMG submission 202514) | Salt marsh sediment microbial communities from the Plum Island Ecosystem LTER, Massachusetts, United States - WE1602-10 | ecosystem: Environmental > Aquatic > Marine > Intertidal zone... | reverse complement strand
ATTATTACCATGGCTTTTTTAATATTATTAAAATTAATAATTATTTCTCTATTGTCATTAGTCAAAAAGGTTAAATCCTGATTTTCGACTTTTATTAATTTTCCAGTTAGTTTTTTTGTATCATTGCTCAATTTGTACGAAACTTCAAAATTCCTGTTAATATGTTTCGGATATTGTTTCAGAAATTTAAGAGACTTATCAACACCCGGCGACGAAACGTCAAGCCTGTAATCGTTACCCGCAGCAGGCAGATTTTCTAATTCAGAATTTATTTCCCTGCTGACATCTGCACAATCTTTCGCTGATATATCTTTTTCCCCATCAATAAATACTTCCATCACTCTTTTTGAAGGCGTACCGCGAACAATGATTTCAACCGGGAAAAATCCCTTTCTTTCAACAATTTCTGCTATTTTTTGAGTGATATTTGTTTCGTCAAAATTCATACAAACAAAAATCGCCCTTAAAGGGCGAAATAGATGCACAAAATTAGCATTATTTTAAGGAATAAGCAAGAATAAATGTTTTCGGAAGCAAATTGGAAACAGTTGTTATATATACTATATATAATATAGGTTATTTATCGAATGATTTCACTTTAAATTCTGTGTTTTTAATATGAAGGTCCCTCTGTGGGAAAGGAATTTCAATACCTTTTTCCTTGAATTTTTTAAAAATTTCAAAATAAAGCTTGCTCTTCAACAGCCCTGGCGTCGTAATATAGGTACTTGTCCAAATTCTTAGTTTAAAGTTCAGAGAGCTGTCAGCAAACTCGTCAAATAATACGTCGGGTTTGGGACTCTTTAAAACCCCTTCTTCATTGTCTGCAACATCAAGCAAAATTTGTTTTACTTTTTCAGGATCCGCATTATATGAAACTCCCACAGAAATATTGAACCTGACATTTCTATCTGTATGGCTCCAGTTAACTACTGTTGAAGAAATGAACTCTGAATTCGGAACAATTACAGAAATATTATCATTGGTTACAACTGTGGTTGAGCGCATTGATATTCTTACCACATCCCCGTTAACATCACCAACCTGTATTCTATCACCGACTTTTATCGGTCTCTCAAAAAGAATTATTATTCCACTAACAAAGTTATTTGTAATGTTTTGTAAACCGAAACCAATACCTACGCCGAGTGCGCCGGCAAGAATTGTTAAAGTACTTAGATCAATTCCGACTGTTTGTAATACAATAATAAGCCCAAGCACAAGAACCATATAGCGAATGATAGTACCGACAGCTAATCTTACGCCAAGCTCAATTTTGCTGTTTGATAATATTTTATATACAATCCAATTTTTTAATTTATTGGTGAGATAAAACAATAACCAGGTAAGAAACAGAAAAGAAATAAGCGACCAAAGCGTAATAGATGTATTACCTAAAGTAAATACATGAACATCAAAAAATACTTTTATATCATTCCATATCTTTTCGATATCATTCAATTAATATTTATTCCGCTGTTGAATAAAAAATGAGAGGAAATTATAATTATAATTTAGCAAAATGAGTTCTTAAAAAAAAGAATGCCTCATAAATGAGGCATTCAGCTAATCAGAATATAATTTTCTCTTTAATGTCCTACTTTATAAGGAAGCCCCCAGGTATTGCTTTCAACAGGTGCAGAATCATCATAGATAGATTGTCTTGTTAATGCATTTAAAACTGCTGAAAAATATCCGCGATTATTTCTAACATTAAAGGTTCTTTGATATACTCTTAAATAGCCACCACCTGAAGCAGTTTGGGAAACTAAGTTAAGCTTAACTTTGTTCCTGTGCAGTCCAAAGAAATCTGCTCCGTAAGTAAGGGTTACGAAATCTGTATCTGCATATGCGCTGTATACTTCAACAGCAACAGTTACACTATCATTTGTATGAAACTCAGGGCATCTGTGTCCCCATTTCCATCTATAACTTCTATCTATAAAAAAATTTGAAGGGTCAGTGATTGTAATAGTGCTATCATTGCTGGCAAATGTTAGAGTAAGACTATTTATTTGAAAATTACCGGTATTTGTTCCGCCAGACACTAACGAAACCCCCAAAAGTTTCCAGTTATGCATTGGGTTGCTGGTAGTATCAATACGCTGGAAAAGAAGGCGAGTAACCACAGTTGTGGTAAAGTTTTTTGTAATTATAGTGTCAGGCCTTGTCAATGTATCCCGATTTGATGCGGCAATATTTAAAACTCCCTGATATGTCTTAGTTAATTTAACATAAACGGAATCTCCTATATTAACGGAATCTCCTGCTGGGGTAAAATCATAGGTTTTATTGGTTAGAATTACGTGTTGCCATACAAAATATGGGGTGACGGCATTATTAACCTTACCCAAATAACTATCGCTCTGATTCTCGTTAAAATTCGGATCAAATGACGCAACTACTGAATCCAGTTCGGTAATTTGGGTCATTGCCTGTTTATCCACAGCGCTTAGGTTTGTTTGATTAGTTGTCCCCAGGTTTGGTGCATTTACAGAATCTTTACAGCCAAACATAAAAACCGATAAGGTAACCACCGAACAAGTGAACAGGATTTTTGTAAATCCTGTTAATTTTCTATTATTCATATTTTCGCTCCTGAGTTTATAAATTAGTTACAATTCACCTTGATAAATAGTTTTAAAATGTATGCCACACTCACCAGATTTTTAAGCTCCTATAAAGCAATAAGTTAAGGGATCCGGCTTATTTTCCCTCTATAATAAACCTGCAAAAATTGCGCTTTACAGCTAATTATTGCATAGCAAATGTAATTTTTACCTCCTCTTTTAGTCTAATACAGGTTATTTAGTTATTCTGATCAGATTATGTTGGTTAGAGGAGAAAAGTAATAAAATGGTTTAAAATAATATTAAAAATATTTTATTTAGAAAATTTAATTCTTTGCAGTATATTCAAAATGTAATTCACCAATTTTTTGAGGTCGACTATGCTTAAAGAATTTAAAGAATTTGCTATGAAGGGAAATGTCCTAGATATGGCGATAGGTATAATTATCGGTGCAGCTTTCGGGACTATTGTGAAATCTTTGGTCGCTGATGTAATTATGCCTCCAATCGGTCTTTTGCTCGGCAATGTTGATTTCTCTTCTTTATATATTCTCTTAAAAGATGGGGCAAAAGTTGCCGGCCCTTATGCTTCTCTTGCAGATGCACAGACCGCAGGCGCTGTTACTCTTAATTATGGAATTTTCATAAATTCAGTTGTCAGCTTTCTGATAGTAGCCTTTTCAGTATTTATGGTTGTAAAATCAATAAACCAACTGAAAAGAAAAGAAGAAGAAATTCCGCCGGAGGCACCAACTACTAAAAACTGTCCGTATTGTTATACAGTAATTTCAATACAGGCAACAAAGTGTCCGGCCTGTACTTCTGAATTAAAATGAAATTAAAAAGAGCCGTGTTTTCACGGCTTTTGTTTTTTTAAACAGTCAATCTCTTCACAAGTGAGTTCCCTTACCTTTCCAGGTGGCAATTCATTAAGCAGTAAATTTTTTATTTTAACCCTTACTAATCTTAATGTGGGATGACCAACATTAGCTGTCATTCTTCTTACCTGTCTGTTTCTTCCTTCTGTAATCGAAATACTCAGCCAGCTTGTTGGAATGTTTTTCCTTTCTCTGACAGGTGGAATTCTTTCAGGAAAAAGTGGGTCCGATATTTTTCTAACTTTAGCGGGGAGCGTTTTTTTTTCCTCTAATATTACTCCATTTCTCAATTTTTCCAGGGATAACCCATCAGGGATGCCTTCGACCTGAACATAATATTCTTTCTCGTGTTTACTTAATGGATTTAATAAAAAATCGGTTAGCCCTTTATCATCAGTCAATAAAAGTAATCCTTCGCTGTCCATATCCAGTCTGCCCACCGAATAAACGTCTTTAGGAAAACTATAAAAGTCACTTAGGGTTTTTCTACCATCTTTATCGGTAAACTGGGAAAGGACTCCGTAAGGTTTGTTCAACAAAAAATATTTGAAATTATTATGGGACATACAAATTAGTTATGCTGTCTTCTAATTCGCGATGATAAATATAAGTATCAAAGCTAACTTTTTTGACATTAAATAATTTTTCCGCCCTTTCAAGAAAGTCAGAGTCCTCGCTGTATGAAATATTCCTGAATCCATTTAAGCTTTTAAAGATTTTTGTTTTCCCTAAAAATGTTCCACCTATTGAACATTCGGAAAGATGAATAAGTTTATCAGGGTTATCTTTGTCCCTTACAAACTCATTGCCGATTATCTTCGTGCCCCCGTGAATTAAATCGATATGCGGGTTTACTTCCATAAATTTTATCCGTTTACCCAGATGATCTTCAGCATATTCGTCATCACTATCAATAAAGGTCAGGTATTTTGATTCGGTCAGCCTTATTCCCCTGTTTCTGCTTATTGCTAATTTCCTGTTTTCCTGATGGAGTACCTCTATATTTTTATATTGTAACTCATAATCCTTTAAAATATTAAGGGAACCATCTTCACTTCCATCATCTATAGCAATTAACTTCCAGTTTTTGAATTTCTGGCCAATAATAGACTCAATGCATCTTCTGATATATTTCTCTCTATTATATGTAGTAAGTATAACCGTAATATCAGGAACTAAATAATTATCCATCCGAAATCCTTAAAAAATGAACTCTTTATGAACAAATTCGTCAAACTAATTGTTATAGAAAATAGCTCTTAAAAAAACAGCTTTTATTGCTCATTCTATTACTTTCTAATTGACCTGAGTTTATTTATTTTAACTTTGCTGATATAAATTTGCAGGTAATAATCTATAATAGATTATCAATTATCGCTAATATATAAAGTTTTTGCATATAAAAGAAAGTCGCATTTTATGTCTTACAGAGATCAGGTAAAATATCTTGAAACTCTTCAAAAATTTGAGCGTAAAATGGATTCTAAAGAAAAAGAAGAGTTAAAAATGTTTGTAAAACGCCATAAGGACGAAGAGGAGTTTGACTCTGTTTCAATGAAGCGGCTGAAAGAATTACATGACAAATATTATACTCCTGCTGACAGATCTAAATATGATGCTTTCTTCAAAAAAAGTAATGACTGATTTTTTTATATCCAGGATGTTTTATTCCATCCTTTGCAATTATTCCTATCAAAACAAACTATTTTATCAGGGAAAAAATGAATTATAAAAAACTTTACAGGATCATTGGTGCGGTTGTTTTCTTAATCTCAGCAACCGTCTTATTTATGACTGCTCAACCCACTGTTTCCTTCTGGGACGTTGGGGAATTCACAGCGGCGGGTTATGCGCTGCAGGTACCGCATCCACCCGGAACACCATTCTTTCTTTTGCTGAACAGAATTTTTTCTATGATCCCGATATTTGCTAACATCGGACACAGAATAAACACAGTATCTGTCCTTTCCAGCGCTTTTTCAATTTTATTTCTCTACCTGATAATAATTAAAGTTATTGCAAACTACCGCGGTAAAGAACCCAAAAATTTATTGGATGGGCTGGGCACTTACTTATCCGCAGCCATTGGTGCTCTTGCTTTTTCATTCAGCGACACTTTCTGGTTCAACGGATCTGAAGGAATTGTTTTTGGATTAAGTTTATTTCTTTTTTCAGCTATTGTTTACCTGATGATGCTCTGGAGCGAGAAAGCTGATTACAAGGATAATGAGAAATACATTTTTATGATAGCATACCTTGTTGGGCTTTCCACCGGCGTTCACCTGATGAGCGTGCTTGGAATATTTGCAGTTGGAATGATGATCATTATGCGTAAGTATGTTATTGATGATGAAATGTTTAAGAAATCAGGATTTATTTTTCTTGCACATATTGTCGTAATAATTTTAATAGCAATGGCTCTCTGGGCATCAAGAAAGAGTACCACTCCACCATCGCCCGAAGAATACCAGGCTTTTGATTTTAAATTTAAAATGATTATTGCTGTTATAAGTGCTCTGTTCATTGGTGCTTTCTGGAAATCAGTCTTTAATAGAAATTCATTTTATCTACCTGTCCTCGTTGGTGGTATTGCATTGTTCTTTACATATCCCGGAATTGTAAAATTATTACCGACCCTTCTTGCTTCAATTTCAGGTAACAGTGTTACAACAGCTCTATTCATATTCCTTATACTTATTGCTTTACTCATATACGCAGTACATTATTATATAAAAACGAAGAAAGAAACACTCCATCTTATTTTTATGTCTATTGTTTTTATTCTCCTCGGGTTTTCAACATATGCTATGATTATTATACGCGCAAATCAGGACCCGCCAATGAATGAGAACGATCCAAAAGATATTAAAACTTTAATTACTTACCTTGACAGAGAGCAGTACGGCGACTTCCCGATTTTTGAAAGAAGATTTACCACCGAACCATATCAACAGGGAGTGTATACCAACTATTCGAGCGAACTTGATTTCTGGTGGCGATACCAGATGAATCACATGATGACAAGATATTTATTGTGGAACTTTGCTGGCAGGGAAGGTTGGGCACAGGATGACGGACCAAACATCGCCCCATTTAACTCAGTGGGAAATGCATTTGGAAAAATATTTGATATTCATTTTGCAGGTAAGACTAAAGACTCTCTTTTTGCATTACCGCTCTTATTTGGGTTGTTAGGACTTTATTTCCACTTTAAAAAAGACTGGAAGCTGGCTTCGTTATTCTTCATCTTATTTGTCTTTATGAGTTATCTCACCGCGTTTTATCAGAATCAACAACAGCCGCAGCCGAGAGAGAGGGACTATTTTTACGTCGGCGGATATATGATATTTTCCCTATGGATTGCACTAGGCTTTAGAGGACTTATTGATTTGATTTACGAAAAAGTCAGTGATTTTTCAAAACAAAAGATATACATCCTTACGCTTTTGATAATTGGGTTTGTTGCAGTACCATTAAATATGGCCAGGGCAAATTATTTTGTTCACGACAGATCAAAAAATTGGGTGCCATGGGATTATTCATATAATCTTTTACAAAGCTGCGCACCGGATGCGGTTTTATTCACCAACGGGGATAATGATACTTTTCCACTTTGGTACCTGCAGGATGTTGAAGGCGTAAGGAGAGATGTAAAAGTTGTTTGCTTAAGTCTTGTTAACACTCCGTGGTACATTGAAGAACTGAAACACAATGATCCTTACCACGTGGGAACTGTGGCGATGAATTTAACTGATGCCCAGATTGAACAAATACATCCTGTCCAATGGAAAGCACAGGACATTACGATTCCTGTACCTCCTGATATAAATACTAAAGAAAAAATCACAATAGATTCGGCAGGAAACTTTTCTAACACACCAGCCCCAGAAACTGAGACCAGTTATGCCGGAATGGATATAAGAGATTCGTCTGTAATTAAAAACGGTGAACTTACTTTCCGTATGAATCCCACGGTTAATTTCGGAAATATAAAAGCCATCAGAATACAGGACATAATGGTTAAGGATATTATAGAAGCAAACAAATGGAAACGGCCGATATATTTTGCTGTGACTTGTTCGCAGGACTCCAGAATAGGACTTGATGACTATTTAAAAATTGAAGGGATGGCAATGCGTCTCGTTCCTGAAAAGAGAAACGGAAATGTTGAATTCGTAAATGAACCTGCAATGAAAGGGGAACTGTTGCACGAGAATCAAGGCTATAGTAAAGATTTTGACAGAGGATTTAAATTCCGTGGATTAGCAAATCCCAATATTTTCTTTGATGATAACCACCAGAGAATGTTACAGAATTACAGAAACGCATTTATCAGGCTCGCGTTATACTATCAGGATAAAAATGAAAATAATAAGGCAGTAGCTGTTCTGGATACTATGGAAGCAAAAATACCAAGAAGCAATATCGAACTCGATTACAGGATTTACGGGGAAATAGGAAATATTTATTTAAACGCCGGTAAGGTGGAAAAATATAAAAAGATTGCTGCAGATGTTGAAGCTGAAGCAAAACAACATCTTAAAGATGATCCTTCAGATCTTTCACCTTACAGAGTTTTAATGAACGTTTATCAAAACCTGGGCGAAAACAGGCAGTTGCTTGATCTATGGAGACATATCCAGACTTTATATCCACAAGATCCAACAGTGAGAGCTAATGTCGTAAAATACCAAAAGCTTGTTGCTGCTCAGGATAGCTTAAATAAGTCTAAAAAATAAAAAAACACTTTTCAAAAAGAAATCCGGGACAAGATAATAACCCCGGATTTCTTTTATCTCTATTGCGGTTTGTTTAATTACTTCATTTAACTAAAATTTTTTATCATCAGTTCAACCATTACAATTATTAACTTCTCTTTTTTATTGATAAATACGGCTATTGTCAGTAATTTTTGATTCCTTTTTCTTTTGAGGTAATGATGAACTACAAGCTCGTCAACAGAATTTTTGCCGTTTGTGTTTTCCTTATTTCCTTTATTGTTTTATTCTCCACAGTTCAACCATCAGTTTCATTCTGGGATCCGGGAGAATTTCTTGCAGCAGCATATTCGCTCCAGGTACCGCATCCTCCGGGTTCGCCACTGTTTACCATTCTCGGCAGGATTTTTTCAATGCTGCCGATAGCAGGCAATATTGCTCTGAGAGTAAATTATATTTCTGTTTTGGCAAGCGCGTTTTCAATATTATTCCTTTACCTGATCGCAGTAAAACTAATCCGGAATTATAAAGGCAGGGAACCTGAAAATACTATCGATGCATTGTCTACTTATATATCCGCAGCAATTGGTGCTCTTGCTTTTTCCTTCAGCGATACTTTCTGGTTCAGCGGAGTGGAAGCAGAAGTTTATGCATCAAGCATCCTTCTCTTTTCTGCAATCACTTATCTTATGATGTTGTGGCATGAAAAAGCTGATAACAAGGACAATGAAAAATATATTTTAATGCTCGCTTATCTAATCGGTATTTCAACGGGCGTACACCTGATGAGTGTACTTGCGATAGTCTCTGTAGTGATGATGATAATGTTCACAAAATATGTTGGAGACGAAAAACAATTAATAACTTCAGGCAAGATTTTTCTCGGTCATGCTGCAGTTATATTAATTGTAGCTTTCTTTATGTGGGGCTCCCAGACAGCAAAAAGACCTCCGAGCCCGGATGAGTTTCATGCCTTTGATACAAAATTTAAAATAATAATGGCCGTGATCAGCATTCTTATTATGGGTGCTTTCTGGAAAAAGATATTCAACAGAAACTCTATATATATGCCGTTTATAATTGGCGGAGCTGCTCTCTTTATCACCTATCCGGGAATTGTAAAAATTCTCCCGGGATTTATTGCCAGTGTTTCAGGTGATCATTCCACAACAGCAATTTTAATTTTTGCCGTTATTCTCGGCTTGCTTGGGTATGCGATACACTATTCCGTTAAAAAACAGAAACGGACCATGCATCTCGTTTTTATGTCATTAATATTTATTCTACTTGGATTTACAACTTACACAATGGTAATTGTGCGCGCCAATCTTGATCCGCCAATGAATGAAAACAGCCCCAAAGAGTTTCCTGAATTAGTTTCCTACCTGAACAGGGATCAGTACGGTGACTTCCCGATCTTCGAGAGAAGATTTGCAAGCGAACCGAATCAACAGGGTGTTTTTACAAATTACGAAAGCGATCTCGATTTCTGGTGGCGCTATCAGATGAATCATATGACAACGAGATACTGGCTCTGGAATTTTGCCGGCAGAGAAGGATGGGCACAGGATGACGGACCTGACATTGCTCCTTTCAACGGCATAGGCAATGTCATCGGGAAAATTTTTAATATTCATTTTGCGGGCGATTCAAGCAACTCACTTTACGGAATTCCTTTCCTGATCGGATTGATAGGAATTTATTTCCATTTCAGGAAAGACTGGAAAATGGCTGTGATATTTATGGTACTTTTCATTTTTATGGGTTACCTGACAGCATTTTATCAGAACCAGCAGCAACCACAGCCAAGAGAAAGAGACTATTTTTATGTGGGGGCTTTCTTTGTTTTCGGAATCTGGATTACAATAGGAATAAGAGGATTAATCGACTTTCTAGAGAAAAAACTGAAAGGGAATTCTTTTAAAAATCACGCTCTCTTTGGAATACTTTTCCTGGGCGTTGTATTTATTCCCTTCAACATGCTTAGGACAAACTATTACACTCACGACAGATCAAAAAACTGGCTGCCATGGGATTACGCATACAACATTCTTCAAAGCTGCGCCCCGAGAGCAATCCTATTTACTAACGGCGATAACGATACTTTCCCGCTATGGTATCTGCAGGATGTTGAAGGAGTAAGGCGTGATGTAAAAATAGTCTGTCTCAGTCTTGCCAATACTCACTGGTATATAAAGCAGCTAAAAAATAATGACCCCTACGGAGTAGGTAAGATAAACTTTAAGTTAACTGATGAGCAGATCAATAATCTCCATGCCATACAGTGGCGTCCCCTTAATATTACAATCCCGGTTCCACCTGATATGAAGACAAGTGATATGGATATTCAGGATTCAACTATTATTAAAAACGGCTCTTTCACTTTTACAATGAATAACACTGTGACATACGGGAATATAAAAGCAGTGCGAATCCAGGATTTGGTTGTTAAACAAATAGTTCAGGATAATTTCGACAAAAGACCGATTTACTTTGCCTCTTCAAGTTCACCGGTTGCACAGATAGGTATGAGCGACTATACAAAGTTTGAAGGTATGGCCTCAAGACTTGTACCTGAAAAAAGAACATCAGCTAATTTTATCAATGCACCCGCTCTTAAAAAAGAACTACTGGAAGAAAACAAATCTTACAGTAAGGATTTCAAAAGAGGCTTTAAATTCAGGGGGATGAACAACCCAGATATCTTTTTTGACAATGATCAACAGGGAATGGCATCCGCTTACCGCAATGCTTTCTTAAAGCTTGCATACTATTATCTTGACTCGAAACAAAATACAGAAGCAATTGCCGTGCTTGATACAATGATGAATAAGATATCGGAAAAGACGATACATCTCGACTATGAAAACTATGCAAGAATTGGTAATCTTTATTTTGCTGCGGGAGACATAAATAAATTTGAAGAAATTGCAGGTGCAGCAGAATCAAAAGCGCAGCAAGCATTAGCTGATAATCCAAACGATCTCACAGCATTGAGAATTTTGATGAATATCTATCAAGACAGGAAAAATAATCCAAAACTTCTTGATCTCTGGAAAAAGATTGAGCGATTATATCCGAACGATCCGAATGTTAAATTAAATATTAAAAGGTATCAGCGGCTAGTGGATAGCCTTAAAAACTAAAAATAATTTTGAGCTTATGAAAATTCTCATAATCGCTCTGTCAGGAATTGGCGACGCATTAATTTTTACACCGGCTGTCAAACTTTTACGGAAAGCTTTACCCGATGCTCAAATTGATTTGCTTACGATGCTTAAAGGCGTTCAGGATATTTACTCAGAAAACCCTAATATCAATAAAATTCATTTCTTCGATTTTATGAACGAGGGTTACCTAAAATCTTTGAGTTACGTCTTTAGTATGCACCGCAAATATGATTTAACGATTAATGTTTATCCCGCAAACAGGAAAGAATATAATATTATAAGTTTTCTTTTGGGAGCTAAAAAAAGAGCAGCGGTTAATTATTTAAGAAAAGATTTTCAAAATCTGGGTTGGTTGAACAATGTTACAATAAAAGAAAATGATTCTCTTCACAATGCACAGACAAACATTAAACTCATAGAAAAACTGGTAAATAAAAAGTTCGATGAGGAGCCACCTTTTGAATTATACCTGAATAGCGATGACGAGAAGGCGGCTACGAATTTCCTACAGCAAAATAATATTTCAGAAAATGATCTCGTAATCGGTTATCATCCGGGAACGGCGGTTTTAAAAAATCAAAATAAACGCAGATGGGAGCCGGAAAAGTTTACTGAGCTTGGTAAAAGACTGATTGAGAAACAAAATGCAAAGATTTTGATATTCGGCGGACCAACTGAAACGGAGTTAAAAGAAAACATAAAATCAATGATTGGTTCTTCTTCAGCAATTTCTGTCTCTGATTTATCTCTTACTGAAAGCGCAGCACTGATGAAACGATGTAAAACTTTTGTTACCAATGATTCCAGCCTGATGCATGTTGCTTCAGCGCTTCAATTAAACGTTGTTGTTATAATCGGGCCGACAAATCCAAATTATATCCATCCGTGGAAAACGAATCATAAAATTGTAACACTAAATTTAGATTGCGCTCCCTGTTTTATTTATTCTCCACGTCCTCTTACTTGTTCTCGTGATGACGTTAAGTTTAAATGCATAAAAGAATTAAATGTTGATATGGTTTATAATGAGGTTTTGAAATTCATATAAAAATATTAATATTAGTTTTTAATCTAAGGCCAAAACCATTATGCAAGACAAGACAATAGAACAATATAAAACCTGGTTTGAATACGAAAAAGATGCTCACGCAAAAACAATAGCATCTTTTAATACTGTCCCTGAAGTAGGAAAACAAACGAAAGAATTTCAGAAAGCAGTTGAACTTTTTGCACACATCGTCGGAGCCAGAATTTTATGGCTTTACAGGTTTGGTTTTTTAGGTGAAAAGCCTGAAAATTTATTCCCTACAAATGTTAAAGTTGAAGAACTTTCCACAATGGCAGATAAAATGTATTCGCTGTGGGATGATTATTTTAGTAAACTTGATGAAAAAGAATTAAACCGAATCTTTGAATATAAAAGTACCGAAGATCTGTGGTATACGAATAAAATTGAGGAAATAATAACTCAACTATTTGGGCATTCGTGGCATCATCGTGGACAAATAGCTATGCTTGTCAGAATGACCGGTGGAACACCGACTGAAACAGATTACGTTTACTGGAAACGGAAACCAATTCCCGCGAAGGACTAATGAGAAAATATCATCATCTCGGAATTCCCACGAAGGAAAAACGACCGGATGAAGAACACATTCCGCATCTAAAAATTTTTGTATCAGGCTATGATACAAGCCCCTACAAAATAGAATGGATGCGTTTTGAAGATGACTGTAACATACCGGAAGTAGTAAAAACAATTCCCCACGTAGCTTTCGAAGTTGATAACCTTGAAGAAGAGCTAAAAGGAAAGGAAGTAATTATTGAGCCAAATAGTCCTTCTCCCGGTATTAAAGTTGCATTCATTTTAGATAATGGTGCCCCTGTTGAATTCCTTCAAATAGATCATTCTGTTTTTAAAGAATAAAAAGGAAGAGAAATCTGATTATGTTTAATATATCTAGTATTTATCCTAAAAAAGAAAATTATAAATTTGATTTTGATTATTATCTAAATAAACATATGCCCAGGTCTATTGAACTCCTTTCCAATGCAAAAGGATTTAAGGGTGTTTCCGTAGAAAGTGGAATCGAACTGAATGAACAAAAAATAGAATCTAATTTTGTGGCTATGTGCCATTATTATTTTGAAACCATTGAAGATTTTATAGAGGCTTTTTCTCCACACGCGGTAGAGTTGCAAGGTGATATTGTTAATTACACTGATATACAACCAATTATACAAATTAATGAAGTAAAAATTTCCAGAACAAATTCATAAGAAAAATGAAAATAGAAAAAGTTTGTGTTTATTGTGCATCCAGCAGAAAAGCTGATAAAACTTATTTTGATGAAGCGTATAAGCTGGGAGAAATTCTTTCTGATAACTCTATCACAGTTGTTTACGGAGGCGGAGCTGTAGGTTCAATGGGAAATCTTGCAGATGGCGCTTTATCAAAAAAAGGAAGTGTGGTAGGAATAATCCCAAAGTTTATGGTTGACCTTGAATGGGCTCACAAAAAGCTAACAGAACTTCGTGTTGTAAAAAACATGCACGAAAGAAAAAATTTAATGCTTGCAGAAGTTGATGCAGCAATTGCACTACCCGGTGGCTGCGGTACCCTGGAAGAATTGATGGAAGCAATTACATGGAAACGGCTCGGAATATTTACCAAGCCAATTATAATTGTTAATACAAGAGGATATTTTGATAATCTTATAAAATTACTTGAACACAGCATTGCTGAAAAGTTTATGGGTGAAAAACACGGATTAATGTGGTCGGTTGTAAATAATGTCGAAGACGTTATCCCTGCAATTAAAAGCGCGCCGCTTTGGTCAAATGAAGCAAGAAGTTTTGCGGTGGTATAGCTTAAAATACCTGTTATTATACTTTTTTAACTTTATTCGCAGCTTTGATCATAGCATTTAAACTTAACTTCACGTCTTCTTCTGTTGTGGCCCAAGAAGAAACGCTTATTCGCATAATAGTTTTTCCCTGCCAGTTTGTTCCACCACACCAGCAGGTACCATCATTCTGAATTTCTTTAATCACTTTGTTTGTGGTTTCGGCATCGCCAAATGAAACAAGCACCTGGTTAAAAACAACATCGTTTACAACTTTAAATCCCGCTACTGTTAAACCTTCCGCAAACAATTTTGCATTATTACAGGTTCTTTCAACCATTTCAATCAAACCTTTTTTACCGAGAGAGTATAATGCGGCCCAGACTTCTATTCCCCGTGATCTTCGTGAAAGTTCCGGAGTAAATTGTGAAGGCTCTCTTCTGAATTCCTGTGGAAGATAAGATGCGGTGAGAGTCATTGCCGATCTTAAAACTTCTTCATCACGAACAAAAGCAAGACCGCAATCATATGGAACATTCAACAATTTGTGAGCATCAGTTGCCCATGAATCCGCTTTTTCAATCCCTTTAACAAGATGGGCTTTTTCAGGAACAACAGCGGCCCACAATCCAAAAGCGCCATCGATATGAAGCCAGGCATCTTGTTCTTTTGCTATGTCGGCAATTTCATCAATCGGATCGAACGCGCCGGAATTCACATTACCTGCCTGAGCACAAATTATCGTGGGACCTAGTACTTTGGGAATACTATCCGGGATCATTCTTCCCTGGCTATCAACAGGAACTTTTATTACCCTGTTTCTTCCCATTCCTAAAAGACCCAGTGCTTTAAATATTGTTACGTGTGCATCTTCGCCGACTATTACATTAACGTTCGGCGCTCCAAACAAACCGTCAGATTCAACATCCCAGCCTGCTTTTTGCAAAACAGAATGTCTGGCAGCAGCCAGCGAAGTAAAGTTTGCGATAGAAGCCCCGGTTACAAAAGCGCCTCCACAATCCGGCGGAAGTGAAAAGAGTTCAAGCAGCCATCTTAAAGAAATAGATTCAAGATAAGCTCCGACAGGAGAACCAGTAAACAAACCTGCATTCTGATCCCACGCAGATGAAAGCCAGTTTGCTGCCAGTGTTGCGGGCAAAGAACCACCTATAACGAATCCGAAAAATCTTGGGCCAGAAATTCCTATTGTTGCCGGCGAACCAATTTTATCTAAAAACTCAATAACTTTTTTATCATCAACCGGTTCATCCGGAAGCGGAAAATTAAATTGATCTAAATTTTTTATTGCCTCCTCAGAAGGTGCAACTTTTCGTTTCTGAATTTCTTCTCTGTATTTAATTGCGCGTTCGGCGGCATCGCGAAGTAATGAATCCATAATATCCTCTTTAATTTTAGGCCCCGGAAATTTAAGAATGATTAACCGGAATAACTACAACCAATATAGTTATTGGTAAAAGAGTGAATTTTTTCCACAAAGGATAATTTTAACCTAAAATTACTATTCGTTGACGCGGTGGTGGGCCATCCTGTCTTGGAGGTGGAGGCGGTGCTGCCGGTTGGTTCCTGTTCAATTCTTTAAACCAGATGATAGATAAACTTAAAGCATTTGTAACTATTAAAACTATAATTAACCAACCAACTAATTTTTGTTTGCTGAATATATCCATTTTATTTTCCTGTAGTGCTGTTCGTACCGAAATACGATTGATTCAAAGAATATTGAGAATAAATTAAAGTTGAATAATTAGTTTTACCGGTTGTTGCGGTGCTTGATTCATTGCTCTGGTTAAATGCATAAAAGACGGTAAATAAATTAAGCATTAAAAACAAAATCAGGAATGCCGGACGCAAAATTCCGCCTGCCGTTTTTGCTTTTGCGCCTGTTTCGCCATTTTCAATTTCAGCCTGAAGCCTTGTGAATAAATAAGGATTTTCATCAAGATTGGAAATACTATTAAAAGCATTCAGCGTTTTTTCAACTTCTTCCTTTATTTTTTCCTCATTTTTCATAGTTTCCCTCGAATAATTTATTAGACGTCTTTTTCTTTTAAAACCTGCGCTCAGATCAATTTTTTTTCATAATAATTATGAAGTCTCTTTTTCAGGTTGTTTTTAGCCCTGTGAATCAGGGATTCAACTGCGGAAATCGTTGTTTCTAGAATTTCCGCAATTTCCCGGTAGCTTAATTCATCATATTTGCTGAGGGTAAAGGCGACCCGTTGATTTTCCGGTAATTTTTCCAGCGCTTCGTTCAAGATCTTAATTCTATACTGATTTTCAGCCTGTGTGACAGAATTTAAAGTATCATAAGCTTTTAATTCTACCTGCAATGTTTCTTCACCTAAGACATTTTTCATAATTCCGAAACGGTTTTTCCTTTTTTTCTTTCTCAAAAAATCCGGTGATTTTGTAACAACTATCCAATAAATCCACGTTGATAACTTTGAATCACCACGAAATCCGGATATCGATCTGTAAACTTCAATAAAAACTTCATGTGTTAAATCTTCAGCATCTTCCTTGTTATTCACAAACCGGTTGCAGGTATTTAAAACTTTTTTCTGATATTCGTCAACAAGAACTTTAAATGAATTCAGATCCTTGCTTTTTATGTTATTTACCAGATTTTCTTCTGACATAAGATAATTTTTTGACAAGTATAATTAAATATGCAATATTTTGCGTAAAATCGATCATATTTTTTTTAAAAATATATATTTCCCTCTTTGCTTTATCAAATAATCGTTGAATATCTTTCTTTTATTTCTTATCCTTCCCCACACATTTCACGACTTTTTTATACAAATAATAACAGGAGTTACAATATGAAGTTAATTAAAAATTTTCTCGTTGTTTCGTCCGCAGTTCTTCTATTTACAAACATTTCTTTTGCCCAGGATCAAAATCAGGAAGAAGCACAAAAGATCTGGATGGAATATATGACTCCAGGCTGGGCGCATGAATTACTGGCAAGCCACGCAGGGGAATGGAAAAGTGTTACAACTTACTGGATGGATCCTTCCGCGCCGCCTCAAACAATGGAAGGCACCACAAAAAATGAAATGATAATGGGAGGCAGATATTTGAAATCAACCCATTCAGGTGAAATGATGGGAATGCCGTTCGAGGGAATGAGCCTTGAGGGCTACGATAATGCAAAAAAAGAATTTACAAGTGTGTGGATTGACAATTTTGGAACCGGCACATCAATCAGTACTGGTAAATATGACAAAGAGACAAATTCCATAATTTACAAAGGTACAGTCTATGAGCCGATGCAGGGAAAAGATGTAACAATAAAACAAGTTGTAAAATATATTGATAAAGATCACCATACAATTGAAATGTATACAGTAGGTGGCGAACAGGAAACTAAAACTATGCAGATAGCATTCACAAGAAAAATGTAGCCAAAAAGTTTTTAGCAGATGTGTTCGGAATTAACCGGGCATGTCTGTTATGTTTTTATCTTTTCATAAAAATAGAGACTAATTTATTTCGGAAATAAAAACTCCAACTGTCTCCAGACTCTTTGGGCCCAGCATTGCTCATTGTGTTCAGCGTTTTGATCTTTAAAATATTCTAAATCTTTCCCCTCTTTATAACCAACCCCTTTAAGCAAAACCAACATTGAATCAACTCCGGGCTGAAGCTTTTCCTCAAGTCCAATTCCACCAATATCTATATATAATCTGACAGGCTTCTTCCCAACTGTTGCTTTAACTAATTTCAAACAATTATATATATCGATATAAAAAGCAGGGGAAACACAAGCCGCCTCCGAAAATATTTCAGGATATTTCCAGGCTAACATAAAAGAAATAGTGCCTCCAAGTGAAGAGCCGGCAACAGCTGTATTTTTTGCATCAGATTTGGTTCTGAATTCTTTATCGATTATCGGTTTCAGTTTATTAACTACAAAATTCATATATGAATCAGATTTTGATCCGCCGTACTCAAGTCCTCTATCAGGTGTAGAATAAATTCCAACTATAATAATTTTATGGATCTTTCCTGCTTTAATTAAACTGTCCGCAACTTCATCAACCCGCCAGTCATAACCAAATGAAGAGGTAGCCGGATCAATAATATTTTGTCCATCCTGCATATATAAAACAGGATACCTTTCATTTTTATTTTCATTATAGCCGGGAGGAAGCCATATAATTACATCTCGTGGAAGAAGACTATCTCCCTCAATTCCTTTTATATATTCTACTCTCCCGGTAATTTGCCCATGCACAACAACTTCTCTTTTAAACTGATCCGACCATTTATTTACAATAAAAATAATTGTGGTATCATTATTAACCGTTAGGAATGTATTTCCGGGGACTGTTTCATCGTCGTTTAATCTTTCTTTACTCCACAAGCCTCTCGTAATTTTAAACTCTAATTCTTCACCCTTTGAAAAATGGAATATCTGCTCCCAGGTTGTATCGTTTGAGACCGTTAATTTTATCTTCCCCGGATCCCAATTACCCAGAACAATGTTATTACCAGCGATGTAAATTTCTGAACTGTCCGGTAAATTGTGGGCAATTACCTTTATAGTAACTTCCTTTTTTACCTGGGCAAAAAGGTAAGAAATAAGGAAAAGAAATAGCAAAAGGATAGAAATTACCTTTCTCATAAAATTATTTTAAGTTTTCACTTAAGTAATCAACTATTTCGTTTACTGTTTCGCAAGGTTTAATTAAACCGGCTTCCCTTTTTTCTTTTTCGATCTGTCTCTCCATAATCAAAACAATCTCCTTCCACATTTGCGAGTGGCAAACAACCGGTTTTCTTTTCAACTGATTTTTATTCATAAACTCCCAAACAACCGACAGCTCAAGCAATGTACCAGTTCCTCCCTGCAAAACCACATAAGCGTCACCTAGTTCAACAAGTTTTGTAATCCTTTCAAATAATGAGTCACATTTAATTTCTCTGGTAAGATATTCGCTTGGTTTTACATTCCATAAGTCTACTGTAACACCAATAGCTTCGCCACCTACTTCAGTTGCTCCCTTAGAAACTGCGGTCATAATTCCCCTGTAACCACCAGTGCAGACATTAAAATTATTTTGCGCTAATAATTGCCCCAATTGATAAGCTGTTTCGAATTCTTCATCACCTTCTTTGGGAAGAGAACTGCCAAAGACTGTAACCGTCTTTTTATTCATAGAAGTTTCTGCTCCATTTATGCGTTTTTAATTCCCTTAACAAGTCGGCTGACAAAGCTCCTTTGTTTACACTTGCTATGTTTGCCAACAGATTATTTTCTTTCCTCATTCCCGGTATCACTGAAGTTACCGCATCAAAACTTATTACATATCTTAAGGCAGCTTCCGCCATTGACCCAACTTCATTTTTAGCATCGCTCATAATGCTGTCCACGCGGAGTTTAACCTCCATCTTTCTCGTCCCTCGAAAATAATTATTTCTGAAATCGCCAATTGGAAAATCTGTGTTCGGTCCGATGTTTCCCGTTAGAGCACCTTCATCGAAAGGAACGCGTGCAATTATGCTTATGTTATTTTTTTTGCAGAACGGGAATAGCCGCTCTGCTGGTTTCTGATCAAAAATATTAAAGATAACCTGGAAACTATCTATCAATCCAGTCCTCCCCGCTTCAATTCCATTTTCAGGTTGATGATCATTAATTGAAATTCCCCAATATCTTACCTTGCCTTCTTTTTTTAATTTATTTACGGCTTCTTTCCATTCATCCTGTTTTGACCATTTATCATTCCAGGCGTGAAACTGCATAAGATCAATGTGGTCCCTATTTAAATTCTTCAGGCTTTGTTCTGTTTTCTTTATAATATAATCTTTAGGAAAAACTTCTTTTAAGGTACTCTCATCAGTTGCAGGCCACTCCATATTTTTAGGAGGAACCTTTGAAGCAATATAAATCTTCTTACCGGATTCTCTTTCTGCTTCTCCGACAAGTGTTTCGCTATGACCTGCCCCATAGGCTAGAGCTGTATCGAAAAAATTAACTCCTTCATCAATAGCTCTCCTCAAAGCTCTTTTCGATTCAGCGTCATCTGCACCGATCCATAGTGACTTGCCTATTCCCCAGCAACCAAAACCAAGTAACGATAATTTTTCCTCAGATTTAGCAAACTTTCTTGTTTCCATAGAATAGCCCCATAATATCAAAAAAATTTAATTCGTTAATTTTTAATTTATAAAATCCATGAATTATAAATTATAAGTCATAAGTTAATAGTTAATTATCATTTAGAATATCCATGTAATAACTGCATATAAAATAGGCTCTTACAGTACAATATATTTCAGATAAAAATGTCGGCAATTTATCTCACTTTTTTTAAATTACCGGTTGATAAACCAACACACCCAACCTTTTCTTGCGGGTTAGAGTCTAAAACAACAGACGGATAAAAAACCAGATGAAACCAGAAGAAATTGAACTGATAAAAAATGCTCAGCACGGAGACATGGCTTCTTTTGAAAAGCTGATATACACCTACGACCGAAATGTTCTTTCACTTGCTTACTCATATACAAATGATCAGGAAGACGCAAAAGATGTTTACCAGGATGTTTTTCTTAGAGTGTTCAAAGGGTTGAAAAGATTCGAATTCAGAAGCGAGTTTTCAACCTGGCTTTACCGGATAACAGTTAATGTTGCACTTACTCATAAAACAAAAAAAGGTAAATATGCTTATGCTTCGCTCGATGAGGAACAAACTGATTCTGAAGGTGAGACAAGATTTACCTATGAAGCAATTGCTGATGACGCTTCCAGTGACGAGATGGCAATAAGTTCTGATATTTCACAAAATATAAAACAAGCAATTGAAAAACTTTCGCCACAGCAAAAAATGGTTTTTACTTTAAAACATTTTGAAGAATACAAAATTAATGAAATAGCAGAAATGATGAATATATCCACAGGCACAGTGAAAAATTATTTGTTTAACGCTACACTTAAAATGAGAGAATACTTAAAAGAGTTTGAAGGCTAAAGGAGATAATTATGAAACATCAAAAAGTTATAGAAATGATGGAACTGGCACTTCTAAATGAATTAAATGATGTGGAGCTCGAAGAGCTGCATAAGCATTTAATTGAATGCGAAGACTGTCAGTATGAATACGATATGTTGAATAAATTCTACAAAGAGATTGACAACCTTGACAAAAAAGATACGGATGAAATATCATTGCAAAATGCAAGACGTGAATTACGTCTTTTATTGGATAAGGAGATTTCACAACGCTCTTTTTTCGAAAAAATGACTGACACCATAAAGAATTTTACATTCTACAATTACAAACCGGCAATAGCCGGAGCTTCTTCCCTGGTAGTTGGATTATTTATGGGTTACGTCTTTTTCCATAGCAATAGTGAAAATAATATTTACGCAACGGCACAACTGAATCCGAACTCAACCAGGATCACAAATGTAAGATTCGAGCAGCCAGCGGGAATCAATGGCGAAATTCAGTTTACTTTTGAAGCTGTGAAACCGGTAACAATGAAAGGAAACATTAACGACCCGAAGATACAAATGGTGCTGGCACAGGCATTACTTAATGAAAAAAATCCGGGCTCACGATATAGAACAGTAAATGAGTTTGCAAATCAAACTGAAGACAAAAATGGTGTTGTTGATCCGAAAGTAAAATCTGCTTTGATTACAACACTCGAGCTTGACGACAACCCGGGAGTAAGGAAAAGAGCCCTAACTGCTTTACTCAATCTTCCGTATGATCAGCAAATAAAAGATGCGCTTTTATATACACTTGTCAAAGATTCGAACTCGGGAATTAGAATTGCCGCAATAAATGGACTGACGTCTGCTAAAATGGAAGGAAACAAGTTCGATGAAGAAACTTTAAAGATATTAAAACAAAAATCAAAAAATGATGAAAATGAATATGTAAGAATTCGTGCAGCATCACTGGTTAAGGAGGCACAACTATAATGAAAACATCATATTTAATATTAAAAACATTTGTTATCCTGTCCTTTTTGCCGGCGTTAATAAATGCGCAGGGCAACACAGGAATTTCACAAAATACACGTGGAACAAAATCCTTCAATGTAAATAAGGGCGGAACATTGAATGTATCGATTACTTCCGGTGATGTAAGGGTTACTACCTGGAATAAAAATGAAGTTAATATAAAAATTGATTCTGATGACAAAGAAGATATTAACAACATTAAAGCCACACTTGACGGAAATACAGTCACAGTTAAAAACAATTATTCCAATTCCTGGGGATGGTCTGGAGACATTTCTTTGCAGATTAGTATTCCCTCAGATTTTAATACTGAAATTCACACACAATCGGGTGATGTTAGACAGACGGGAAGTTTAAAAGGAACGACAGCCATTTTTACAGCCGGTGGCGACATAAGGGTTGGAGATGTAAGCGGAAGAACGTCCCTAAAATCTAACGGAGGAGACATAACTACGGGAAACATTGGAGATGAACTTGCACTTTCCACTAACGGAGGGGACGTAAGAACAGGAACAGTAAGCGGAAAAATTAATATCAGCACTATGGGTGGTTCAATCAATGTTAACAAAGCCGATAAAGACTTAAGCGCAAATACTATGGGAGGAGACATTACTGTTGGCAATGTAGGGGGCACCGCGGATGTAAAAACTATGGGGGGAAGTATTGGACTCGGTAAGGTTTCAGGTAATGCAACTATGAACACTTACGGTGGTGATCTTTCACTCTCAGGTGCGAGCGGAGATGTTAATGCAACTACTTTTGGAGGAAGCATCAGGTTAAACAATATTACCGGTTCAGTAAATGCGGATACAAAAAGCGGAGATGTATATGTTGAACTAACTCCATCCGGTAACAGCAGCAGCAAAATAAAATCTCTCAACGGGAATGTAGTTTTATACCTGCCTGCAAACGCTAAAGTAAACGTCATGGCAACTGTTCTTGCAAGACATTACGACAAGTATGATGAAAATGAACTAATGAATTTAATCCATTCTGATTTCGAATCGAAAAACCTGCTGACTGACGACAGGAGAGGAGATAAAATAGTTGCTAAGTATTCCATAAATGGCGGCGGAAGTAATAATATAGAAATATACACCGTTAATGGAAGTATCAAAATTAAAAGGAAATAAAACAAACAGAGGGAAAAAATGAAAAAACATTTTTTATTATCAGCATCATTTTTAATGATAATAATTTTCAGCGGTTCTTCATTTGAAGGCGCATGGAACATTACACCGGGGTTTATTTCCAGCGTAAAGCAAACATCACCTCAAAAAGAACAGAAAGTTCATAAAGAGTTTACTGTTAAAAGCGGGCAACTTCTTGATCTTGATTTCAGAACTGGTGCCTCCATAAATGTTGAGGGCTGGGATAAGGATATTGTCTCAATCGATGCAGAATTAGGAGGAAGAGATTGGGAAGATATTAATCTGGATTTTAATCAAAGCTCATCGGCGGTGAATGTAAGCAGCGATTATGAAGGTTCACATCATAACAGGAATGCAAAAGTTGATGTTACAATTAAAGTCCCCAAAAAATTTGATCTGAAGTTTGGAACAATGGGCGGCGGAGTAACACTAAATAATATTGAAGGCGAAATGAAGGGAACAACGATGGGAGGAGCACTTAACCTGACAAACTTAAAAGGGAACCTTTCATTAAAAACTATGGGTGGACCAATCAGTCTTACAGATTCCGATGTTGACGGTAAAGTCTCAACTATGGGTGGAAAGGTAAACCTTGAAAATGTAACAGGAAATGTTGATGGAAGCTCAATGGGCGGTAATGTTACAATTAAAAACTTAAAAAGGCGCGACGGAAGTTCTATCGGGAAAGAAACTCATATTTCTACAATGGGAGGAGCTATTGATCTTAATACAGCTCCGTACGGAGCAGATGTGCACACTATGGGAGGCGATATAACAATAAACTCCGCAGATAAATTTGTAAAAGCTAAAACAATGGGCGGGAAGATTGTTATTAAAGCTGTCAATGGAAGCGTAAAAGCTACAACGATGGGTGGAAACATAGACGTAACAGAAACAGGAACCGGTGATAACAAAGACATCGAGCTTAAATCAATGAGCGGGGATATAACTCTTGTTGTGCCTTCGGATTTCTCTATAGACGTTGAAGCCCGGATAATATACAATGAAGATGACAGAGGTCAATATAAAATTCACAGCGATTATAATCTTAATGAATCAACCGCTCAAAAAGAAAAAGATAACGGCTGGAGAAGGACAGAGGTATTAACAGGAACCGGCTCTTTTAATGGTGGGAAGAATAAGGTCAGAATTTCTACTGTTGTTGGTGATATTTATATAAAGAAAGCTAAGTAAAACTAATAACGGGGCTGTTCAAAAAATCAGGCAATGTCATTGCGAGGAGAGAAACGACGAAGCAATCTTTCATTTCATATTCAGAAAACAGATCACTTCACTTCGTTCGTGATGACATTAATTACTTTTTGAACAGTCTCGTTACAATTTAAAAATAGTCCCTACTTCCCTGCCTTTCTCATTTCTTTAATTTTAAATCCCGCTTCGGAATCTTTTATTAGCCTATTTAATCTTTTTAAACGGGTTTCCTCCTGCTTTGCACTCATTACCCAGTGGGTTACGGTTTTTCTATAATAAGGTGGTTGCAATTGGAAATTATTCCAGGCTTTTTTATTCCTTTTAAAAGTCTTTTCGTATTGCGGATTAAATTGTATAATCTTCTGTTCGAAAGAATAAATTTTTGAGTTTTTATCTTCTCTTTTTTCATAGGCGGTAAGTCCGGCAGGTTTCATCAAACCAAGCTTTTTAAGTGCTTCAACTTTTTTAATATTTACAGCGCTCCAGGTGCTTTTGGGATTTCTGGGCGTGAATCTTATTGAATAGCTTTCCTCGTCTATCGATCTGCGAATTCCGTCTATCCAGCCGAAACAAAGCGCCTGATCAACTGATTCCGGCCAGGTGATGCTCGGTTTACCAGAAGATTTTTTATAAAATCCCACCAGCAATTCTTTTTCTTTACCATGATTATCTTCAAGCCATTTGCGGAATTTAGACGGGTCCGAAAAAAATTTAGGTTTCATGGTTTTGTGCAGACGCTTTTTCAACAATATTACAAACAACATTCCAGTTGCGCGCGGTTACGGAAACGCCAAAAGTTTTTTCTATAAAGTCATTTGGTGAAGAAGCTTTCCCGGGAATCTTTTTTACAAGCATAAAAAGGCTAAGATTGATTTTCTCAAAAACATTTATTTCTTTATTTGGTAAAACTAATGGAAGCTTTAATTTCCCCTCCGGTTCTTTATATAAAAAGAAAACATAGGTCTTTATCTTATCATCAGCTTTGGTTTTACCAAACGGATTTGATATAACAATTTTAGAAAGTTCAGAAAAAGTTCTTACAAAAACCGCAATATCTTTTTTCATGAACTCATTTACTTTCTTTTCGATTTTTGTTGTAATAGCTGATACATTCTTTTCCAAAGTTTCAAATATGACATTCCCACTTTGAATTACTGTTTCTACATTTTTATATCCTAATGATACAAATAGCTTTTTTAGAACATCCATCTTAATTTTGTTGTGTCCGCCGACGTTTACAGCACGGAGAAATGCAATGTATTTCATACAGGGTACTAAATTGATGTAAAATAATTGTTGATTATACCGAATATCTCTCGTAAAAAGATAATCATATTATTACTCTAATAATAATCGATAAAATACTATGAAAACTAATTTTTCTCAGCAAAAAAAATATATCTC
>Ga0307417_10000193_pt1 | contig 26046 bp, 19 predicted proteins | sample SalMarWE160210MG_2_FD_202514 | JGI IMG/M metagenome (GOLD analysis project Ga0307417, IMG submission 202514) | Salt marsh sediment microbial communities from the Plum Island Ecosystem LTER, Massachusetts, United States - WE1602-10 | ecosystem: Environmental > Aquatic > Marine > Intertidal zone... | reverse complement strand
CTTTGAGGAATGCCACCGTCGACCATTCCGCCCAATAGCGCGCCCAGGGTTCAAGCGCCTGCTGATCCTCCGCACGCACGCCCCCCATTTCCCGGTTGAAAAGGGCGGCGTAACCTGCATAGTGGAAAGACCGGATCATGCCGGCCACGTCACGAAGCGGCGAACGCTTGAGCCGCCGCTCGGTAAGGGGCCTAGCGGGCTCCCCTTCAAAATCAATGATCACGAAATCCTTGCCGGTGTTGAGCACCTGGCCCAGATGGTAGTCACCGTGGCATCGGATCAGGCAGGCATCGATCTTGTGCGAAGCCAAAAGGCGGAACCGGTCGAGGATGCCCTCTTCCAGACCGGCCACCTGGTGTGCCAGCTCACTGAGTTCCTCGGGCATCGTCCGGGACGCCTTTCGCAGCATCTGGAACGACAGTCGAGCTGAACTCCTCATCGACTGGTACAGGGCGCGCTGTTTCAGCCTTGTCAACCGCTCGGGGGCAAAAGCCGGATCGTCGGCTTCAGAGGCCAGGGCCAGATGGAGTTCTGCCGTGCGCTGGCCGAGCAACTGCGCCGAATCGAGGTATGTGCCGATCAGCCCCTTGACTTCCGGAGGCAGCTCTGCTCCGACATACTCCAGCTGATGTTGATCAGAAGGCATCCAGGGCACACCGTCCCCTTGAACCGGCTGGGCCAGCACATCTTCGAAGAAACGCCCCAAGAAATCCAAGCTGAACCTCCAGGCATCTCCGTGGTTAGGGACGTAACCCTGCAGCAGCCCAAGGGTGGCTGGCTCTCCGCGCCCTGACTGGTACTCGAGGGCGCCCGCCAACGGGGCGACATGCTCGAAATGGCGCATGGTCAAAAATCGGCTGATTTCAAGATCAGGGTTGAGCCCCGCATCCATGCGGCGGAAGATCTTTAGGATGAGCCGGTCCCCAAACACCACCGACGAATTACTTTGTTCCGCCCGGGGGAATTGAGGCTCCAGGGGCACAGACTCCGGACCACGGAGGGCTGCGAAACGCGCCGTGGAGGTCCCAAAGATGTCCCCTTGGCCATCCTTAGCCCGCCGCCGATGCTGGATGGTATCCAACAGGCTGACGGCGAAGGCAGGGTCGCGAAGCGCATCGAACACGACCCCCGTCTGATCCACTGACTTGGACACGGTACGCGCCAACACCAGGTGCGGTGTGTGACGGCCAATGGCGATGGCCCGTTCGTCTCCAGCGAAGATCAGCGGCACAGCGTAGGTTTCCGGGTCGCCGTCGACGTACTCGACGTCGGCCAGGATCCAATGCGCCTTCTGCCCATTGGCGTGAAACGGGATGTCATCCCTCAGCGAGATTCCTCGGATCTCACGGCTCTTGCCCCCAAACCAGCGCTGCTGAAGCAAGAAACTGGAGAGGTAGGTCTCCAGCCTGGCCCGCAGCCGCGGCTGGAGAATCGCCTCCCACGTATCGGAGACGGCCAGCTCCGGGATTCCTTCTTCGACGGTCGAGAGCGCCACGGGCTCGCCATCGACACGTGGCTGTTCGAGCAAGAACCAGTAGAACGAATGCGGCCCGAGCGTGACGAAATAGGGCAGCTCACCGATCGGCGGGAAGCGGGTCCTTCCGAACAACTCAACCGGGACCATGCCGTTGAAGAATGACAAATCCAATTCAACAAACTGCGAAAAGCGAGATAGGTTGCAGACCACCAGGACCAGTTCGTCCTCGTGGCTCCTGATGAAGGCCAGCACCTTGCGGTTGTCGGGTTGTAGGAAACGAATCTTGCCCCGGCTGAAGGCGCGGTAGCGCTTACGCAGGGCAATCAAGCGTTTGGTCCACCAGAGAAGGGAATGGGCGCTGTTCTGCTGCGCCTCGACGTTAACGGTTTCGAAGTGGTACTCGGGGTCGATGATCACGGGGAGAAATAACTGCTGGGGATTGGCGCGTGAAAATCCGGCGTTGCGGTCAGAACTCCACTGCATCGGCGTCCGTACGCCGTTGCGGTCGCCGAGGTAGATGTTGTCGCCCATCCCGATCTCATCGCCGTAGTAGAGCACCGGGGTCCCCGGCAATGAGAACAGCAGGCCATTCATGAGCTCGATCTTACGCCGGTTGTTGCCCAGCAAAGGCGCCAGGCGGCGACGGATTCCCAAATTGATCCGGGCCTGCTGATCTTGAGCGTAGGCGCGCACCATGTAGTCCCGTTCCTCGTCGGTCACCATCTCCAGCGTCAGCTCGTCATGGTTGCGCAGGAAGATCGCCCACTGCGCGGTGGGGGGGATATCGGGAGTCTGCTCCAGGATATCGATGAGAGGGAACCGGTCCTCGAGCTGCACGGCCATGAACAGGCGTGGCATCAAGGGAAAATGGAACGCCATGTGGCATTCATCGCCCTTGCCAAAATAGGCCACGGAATCTTCGGGCCACTGATTGGCCTCGGCCAGCAGCATGCGATCCCCGTAGTGGTCATCGACCCGCTTGCGAAGGACCCTCAGGAACTCGTGAGTCTCGGGGAGGTTTTCGCAGTTGGTGCCCTCCCGCTCATAAAGATAGGGCACGGCATCCAGCCGCAAGCCGTCCACCCCCAGGTCGAGCCAGAAGTCCATGGCCTTCATGATGGCCTGGTGGACCTCCGGGTTGTCAAAATTCAGGTCGGGTTGGTGACTGTAAAATCGGTGCCAAAAATAGGCGCCGGCTTTGCGATCCCAGCTCCAGTTGGAAGCTTCGAAGTCCTTGAAGATAATCCGGGCTTCTTCATATCGGTCTGGCGTGTCGCTCCACACGTAAAAGTTCCGCCAACGGTTGTCCGGAGCGGCGCTGCGGGCGCGTTTGAACCACGGGTGTTCATCTGAGGTGTGATTGACCACCAGCTCGGTGATCACGCGGATCCCACGCCGGTGGGCTTCTTTGAGGAACTGCTTGAAGTCCCTCAACGACCCGTAGGTCTCATGGACATGCACGTAGTCGGCGATATCGTAGCCGTCGTCCTTCAACGGGGACGGATAGAAAGGCAGCAGCCATACGGCCGTCACGCCCAGGTCCTGCAGGTAATCTAGCTTCTCCCGCAGTCCCTTGAAATCGCCCACCCCATCGGCGTTGCTGTCATTGAAGGCCCGCACATGGAGCTCATAGATGATGGCGTCCTTGTACCAATCGGGGCCTGAGTCAAAAAGGGTGGCCTCGGGCCGATCAGACATGCCTTGTCCTTTCAGAGGTAGTACTCGAAGTCTCTCTCAGTACGGATCCGACGGCGAATTCGAAAAATGTGCGCCGGGACCACCCCGGGGTCCAGCTGCACGAACGCCCTGCCCCCTCGCCAGGCATAACGGGTATCGGTCAGCAAGTCATGGGCCTGGAATGGCTCTCCCGGCTCGACACCCAGGGCATCCAGATTGAGCTCGATCCAGCCGGAGTGAGTGTGATAAGGATCGAGATTGATCACCATCAAGACGACATTGCTCCGGTCGCGGGTCGACTTGCTATAGCACAGCATCTGCGGATTGTCGATGGGGTGAAGGGTTAGCCGGCGATCACTGTGCAAGGCAGGATTGTCACGCCTGATCTGGTTGACCATGGCGATGAAATCGCGCATCGGCCTCGCCGCCTTACGATCCCACACTCGGATTTGGTACTTCTCCGAGTCGAGGTACTCCTCGCTGCCGGTGGCAAAGCTCCTGTTCTCCATCACCTCAAACGCCGGCCCATAGATCCCGTAGCTGGCGCCGAGAGTCGCTGCCAAGACAAACCGGGCCACGAACGCCGGCCGACCTCCCGTCTGCAGGTAGGCGGTCAGGATATCGGGTGTATTTGGCCACAAGTTAGGGCGGAAGAACTCGGCCACCTGCGTGTGGGCCAGCTCGTCAAAGTACGCTGAAAGTTCCCAGGCAGTATTCCGCCAAGCGAAGTAGGTGTACGACTGCGTAAAGCCTCCCTTGGCCAGGCGATACATTACTTTGGGGCGCGTGAAGGCTTCGGCCAAAAAGAGCACGTCGGGGTGCTGCAACTTGACCTCGGCGATCAGCCAGTCCCAGAACGTGAAGGGCTTTGTGTGGGGATTGTCCACTCGGAAGATGCGCACACCCTGATCCACCCAGAAAAGCACCACGCGTTTGAGTTCATCCCACAGCGAGGGCCAGGCCTCGGACTCGAAATCGAAGGGGTAGATGTCTTCATACTTCTTGGGAGGATTTTCTGCGTACTGGATGGTCCCATCAGGTCTCGCCCGGAACCACTCCGGGTGTTCTTTGACGTAGGGATGATCGGGCGAACACTGGAATGCCAGATCAAGGGCGATCTCAATTCCCTGCTCATCGGCCGCCTTGATCAGGGCTTTGAAGCTGGCCAACGATCCGAGCTCGGGATGAATGGCCATATGCCCGCCCTCCTGGCTGCCGATGGCCCAAGGGCTTCCGGGGTCATCCGACTGGGGGTTGGGGCGGTTGTTAGGGCCTTTCCTATGGGTCGTGCCGATTGGGTGAATCGGCGGCAGGTACAACACATCGAATCCCATCTCGGCCAATTCCGGCAGCTTGGCCTTGACATTGTCAAAGTTCCCGTGCCGGGACGGGTCATCCGAGGTGGAGCGCGGGAAAAGTTCATACCACGCTCCGTAACCGGCCCTCAGCCGGTCGACGACCACCTGCAGCTCGCGTGAATAGCGTGAGGCGTGGCTCCGATCTGGGAAACGTCCCACGCCTTCCCTCAGATCATCGCTGAGCGCCAGCTCAATCCGCCGGGCAACTTTCTGAGTGGAGACAAGCGTTTCGGACCAGTGCATGAGCTGATCAGCGTCCGGTCCACTGGCGCGTGCTGCCGCTTCAGCGACCAGCGCCGCGCCGACTTTCAGGGTCAGTTTGAGGTCCTGCCCGGCATCCACCCGCTTGGCTAGGTCGAGCTGCCAGGTCACGAAGTCATCCACCCAGGCCTCGACGCTGTACTCGACGATTCCCATCTCGGAGACCAGAAAATCGCCTTGCCAGCGATCGTTCCCCAGCGGGTGCATGGGAAGGCGCGCCCAGTCTCCCGATGACCCGTGCCTGCGGTGCAGTAGATGGCAAGAAATCGCATGGTGTCCGTCGGTGAAGATGTCCGCTTCCACCTTGACGGTCTCGCCGACGGTTCGCTTGATTGGGTAACGCCCGGCATCGATCTCCGGGGTTACGTGCTCAATCACCACCCGGCGACGCCCATCTTCTGGTTTCACCGATCTTCTGACTCCATGCTTTGCTGGCTATTGGCCGGCATCCCGCCGGCCCCATCTCCAACGAACGATGGGGGAGGCCACGTTGGACAGACATCCGCCCTGAGACACCGACCATCCCAACCCGAGCCCCTCTAGAGCTGCTCGAAGGGGGTCATGCCCAGTCTGGCTCTCTAAGGATAACAAGAATCGGCCGCCGCGCGCCATGCATCCGGCGCCCTGTCCGGGTCATCCTCCATCTGAGGGTGAGAAGCGAAGCAGCCGCAGCCCATTGGCGACCACCACCAGCGTGCTGCCTTCGTGAAACACGATCGCCGGGCCGATGGTCGCCCACCCCAACAACGCTGAAGGGATCAATAAGGCGATCACGCCCAGAGCGATGACCACGTTTTGCCGAATGATGCGGCGGGCCTGGCGGCCGAGCGCCAGGGCCATCGGGAGCTTGTCCAGATCATCGGCCATCAGCACCACATCCGCAGACTCGAGGGCTACATCTGTGCCCGCGCCCCCCATGGCGATTCCCACGGTCGCCGTGGCCATGGCTGGCGCGTCGTTCACTCCGTCGCCCACCATCGCCACGGCTACATACTTTTGCTCCAGCCGGCGCACCGCCTCCACCTTGTCTTCTGGGAGCAGCTCGGAGCGGACATCGAGTATCCCAAGCTGGTCGGCCACAGCCTTGGCCACGCGGGCGTTGTCTCCGGTCAGCATCACCTGGTCCGTGATGCCGTTGGCCCGCATGCGGGCCAACACCCGCTCGGCTTCCGGCCGTGGCGGATCGCTCAGGGCGAGCAGCCCGGCCAGAATATGGCGATGCGCGACAAGCACCACAGTCTTGCCCTCCGATTGAAGGCGCTCGATCTGCTCGGAGGCCGCTTGGGGGATTTCGACGTCTCTCGCCTCAACCAACTCGCGATTCCCCACCAGCACGGCTGCTCCGCCGACCGTGGCTAGGACACCCCGGCCGCCAAGCATCTCCACCGCCGCCGCAGGGGGAAAGTCAATCGACTCCGATTCGGCGCGGTCGGCAATGGCGCGTGCCAGGGGATGAGTCAGGTTGACCTCGACCGCCGCTGCCAAGGCCAGCAGCGCCACCTCGTCCCACCCCTGCATGGGGACAACCTCAGTCACCACCGGGCGGCCCTGCGTCAGGGTACCGGTCTTGTCGAAAGCCACCGCGCTGACCTGGCCGAGGTGCTCAAGATGCACCCCGCCCTTGATCAAGACGCCCGTGTGTGCGGCTCGCGCGACGCCCGAAAGCACCGCCGCCGGGGTGGAGATGGCCAGGGCGCAAGGTGAGGCCGCCACGAGCAAAGTCATGGCCCGCAGAAAGGACTCGTCGAAGGGCAGCCAGCCCATGAGCGGCGGAACGGCGACGGTGAGGCCAACCACGGTCAGGACAATGGGCACGTAGACGCGGCTGAAACGCTCTGTCAATCGCTGGGTGGGCGACTTTTGAGTTTGGGCCTCCTCGACCATCTGGACCACGCGCGACAGGGTTGAGTCGTGTGCCAGCTTGGTGACTTCTACCGCCAGCACTGCCTGCCCGTTGATCGAGCCGGCGAACACGCTGTCTCCCGGGCCGCGGTCGACCGGCAAGCTCTCGCCGGTAATCGAGCCTTGATCGACGGCCGACTCGCCCTCCAGAATCTGGCCGTCGACCGGGATCCGCTCACCCGGGCGCACCACGACCCGATCACCGCGCAGCAAGTCTTCGACGGGGCGTTCGACCTCCGTCCCGTTGCGCCGCACGCGTGCCTTGCGCGGCATGAGTTCGGCCAGGGCCTGAATGTTACGCCTGGCCCGCCCCATGGCGTCATGCTCCAGGGCATGTCCCAGGCTGAACAGAAAGAGCAGAAAAGCACCTTCCGCCCACCGGCCGATGAGGGCCGCCCCAAGGGCAGCCACCACCATCAGGAAATCAATATCGAAGCGGAGGTGATACGCGGCCGCCAGGCCGTGTCGAGTCGCATCCAGGCCGCCTGCCAGGTAGGCCAACAGGTAGAAAACCAGGGCGACGATGGGTGAAAAGCCGAAGACGAATTGGCTCAGGAGCCCGATCCCAAGCATGATGCCGGCGGTCAGACTCAGGGCCAGCGGTCCGTGCCTCGTCAGCCAGGAAGCGGGCTCGGGCTCTGCTTCGAACGTGTAGCCCATCCGGTCCACCCGGCCTGAGATGTCGTCCAAGGTGAGCTCGGACGTGTCGAACTCCAGGCGCATTTTCTCGGCGGCATAGCTGATGGAGACATTGACCATGCCCGGCATGCGCCCCAAGATGTGCTCGAGGCTTGCAGCGCAATCGGCACAATCCATGCCCCGGACGAACACCGTCTTGTGACGGAACTGACGGCTGATTTCGGCGCCGGCCTCTTCCGCCAGTCGGCGGACGCGATCGAGGGAGACCAGGTTGGGTTCGTAGTGGAGACACAGCGTGGCTCGGCCGTCGTCTCGCTCGACGTGGACGCGTTCGATGCCGCGATTGGCTTCCAGGAATTCGCGCAACCTTGCCACACACTGGTCGCGCTCATCTTCGACCTCGGGGAGAAGCACGGGGATATCGAGACGCAAGTGGTCCTCGGGCACGCTCAAACTCCTCCCCGCACGGCCAAGCAGGTGGACGCCATCGGCCAGGCGGACGGCAGCCGGCCAAACCGCTGTCCAACGCGGTTCATGAGGGTGCCGATAGCCGCCCCGATTATTTGCGCTCGCCGCGTTCCATTTGTGACAGATTTCACACTATCTGGTTCCGCCCTCCTGTCAATTCTCAACCATGACGGACGTGGTCCAGACCCAGGCGGAAGAGGGCTTCAATGTGATCATCGTCCAGGCTGTAGAACACCTGGCGGCCCACCTTTCGGCCGCGCACCAGGCGCATCTGGCGCAGGCTGCGCAAGTGATGTGAAACGGCCGATTCGCTGATCCCCACCGCTTGGGCCAGGGCGCTCACGTTCATCTCGCCTTCAACCAACGCCGAGACGATGCGCACGCGGCTGGTGTCGCTCAGTGCCCTGAAGAGTTCGGCCAGGTAGGCGGCCGAATCCTCGTCCAGTCCCTCGGCCATCAGTTCCTCCCCTGCTAGCTCCAGGTTCATATCTGAATACATATTCATATATGAACATATTCTAGGTCTAATTGCGTACCCTGTCAAGCCTCATCGACTGGCCGGGGCGGCATCGATTGATTACAATCGAATGCGACTTCGGCTCGGACACGGAAAGAGGGAGCCCTTGCTCCAGCCCGGGTTTGCATCCCATCCAATGCCCGCCAGTCGGAAGCTGGCCGTCACGCTGTTTGCGGCGCTGGCTGGGGTGGTGCTGGCTGCCATGCTGGCCCAATTGTCGGGAACCTCACCCGCCCGGGCCCTGTGGCTCCTCGGCTCAGGCGGGTTCAGCTGCGCTGCGGGGGGTCCCTGCGGCCTGCTGACCACACTGCAGTTCACCACCCCTCTGGTGCTCTCCGGATTATCGGCTGTCATCGCCATCCGGTCGGGTGTGTTCAGCATCGGCCAGGCCGGCCAGATGCTGCTCGGAGCAGCCGGGGCGAGCTGGGCGGGCTCACGCCTGAACCTGCCACCGGCCCTTCACATCCCGCTTGCGTTGGCGGCAGGTGCGGTACTTGGCGCTCTTTGGGGAGGGATTCCTGGGTTGCTCAAAGCCTGGCTCGATGTCCACGAGGTGATCGTGACCCTGGTCCTGAACCAACTGGCGCCGTTCGTGATCGGTGGATGGGCGTACGGTCGTGTAGCTGCCTCTGCTCGTCTGCCGCTGCTGGCCGAAGGGACCAAACTCAACCTTGGCTTTCCAATTGCGCTGCTGGCTGCGGCGCTTGCATGGTTGTGGTTCTCTAGGACCGTGTCGGGTTACGAGCAAAGAATGCAGGGGGATGCTCAGCACTTCGCCCATTACGGTGGGGTCTCACGGGCAAAGACCATCCTGCGCGGCATGCTCATCAGCGGCGGGGCCGCCGGTTTGGCCGGCGCCATCGAGGTGCTCGGCGTGCACTACCGCTTGGTCTCGAACTTCTCAGGCGGGGCGGGTTATGACGGGCTGATGGTGGCCATGTTGGGACAACTGCATCCGATAGGCGCTCTGGGCGCATCTTTCTTGATGGCCGGCATCCGCGTGGGGGCGCTGGAGGGTCTGCAAATCCAGGCCCACGTTCCACGTGAGTTGGGCGGGGCGATGATCGCCGTAATGGTGGTCGTCGTGTCCAGCCAATGGCTGGTTCACGCCTACCCTGCATGGGCCGACCGCATCGTCAGCCTTGTCTGCCGTCCGGTTCGCCGTCTGTGGGCCACCAAGTGAGGGTGGTCGTCAACCGGAGCAACCGGCTCCCGGCTGAGCCGGCTAACCCTCCGCTTCGGCTGCGTCCCCCCGGGCCACGGCCAGCATGGCTGCCAACCCAATCGTGATGGCGCGTTGCTCCCCTTGGCGGAAATCGGGTTCCCCCCAATCCGGCTTGACTTCATCCGGCGTGCCGTCTGAAGCGTAGATGGCGCCTGTGCGCCAGCCGTGATAGGCGCCCACCACGAACAATGTATCGCTCTCCATCTCGACCGACACAACACCAGCTTGCGCCAGCCAATCCCTGGACCCTGGTTCGCGGGGGGCATAGAAGGCGTCGCCCGCGATGCCTACGCCGACAGTGTAAGGTGCGTCCATCCCTTCAGCCGCGTCAACCAGCGCCCGTAGGATTACGAACGTCGGCACGGCCGGGAAGATTTCCGGCAGATAGGCCTTGGACGTGCCACCGGCGCGGACCGTCCCCGAGGCGATGATCACATCGCCGGGCATCTGGCCCGGCTGAAACACACCACAAGAGCCGACACGAATGAAGGTGTCGGCGCCCATATGCGCCAATTCCTCCAGGGCAATGGCCACCGTCGGCCCTCCCATACCAGTGCCGCATACCGTCATCGGCACGCCCTGAAAGCTACCACTGAAGACGATATAGCCTCGGCTGTCGGTCACCAGATGCGACTCATCCAAATGATCGGCGATCTTCTCGGCCCGCTTCTGATCCCCGGGACAAAACACATAGCGTGCAATCTCTTCTGGTTCGCAGACAATGTGGAATTCCATACTCGCGCCTCCTGTTGTGCATTGACACCACGATCAGAGATCTGTAAAAATCCGCCTCATACGCCGCAGGTCCATAGGCCGGTGCATTCGGGAACGATCCGGAGATCGGCCGCCCTGACTGCGTCTCCCATCTCGTCACCAAAGAAGAAACGCATCAAACCATCGGCTTGTGCAACATCATCGAAGAGATAGTCCGTCCGCAGCCAGCGGCGGTCAAACCCGTGTACTACTTCCATCCAAAGGTAGTAATCCGCCAACTCCTGGGTCGGCGCCAAGGGGGTCTCTCGACCGGTACCCAAAGTTTCGATCACAGCCAGCATCCCGCCCGGCCGGGCAACTCGCCGCATTTCTTTCAGGGCGCGACCGATCTCGGCCCGCCAGCCATCACCGTACCAGGCGACAGAATGGCCCAGGCTCCAGCCTGCCACCACCATGTCGGCACAGCCGGGCTGGAGCGGCAGCCACCGGTTATCGGCGGCCACCCAGCCAATCCCACCCGCAGCGACACCAGCGGCGGTGCGCAGCATCGGCAGCGATCGATCGCAGGCCGTGATGCGGCGCGCATGACCGGCCAACAAACCAGCCACGCGCCCGGTCCCGGTTCCGATGTCCACGACCTCCCCTCCGCCGCCGGGGAGCAGCCCGCGCAGCGCACCGTCCAAATTCCCCTGATAGTCCTCGTGCGCCACCAAGGCCTGGTAGGTCTCGGCATGCTGGCGGTAGATCGTCTCGAAGTCCACAGATTCCTGCTCGCTCGCTTTTAGAGCGTCAGGCCGGATCGGGCACGGGTTCGGATGAGAGGCGCCGCGCGGCGGCTTCCACGGCCTCGATCGGCGCTGGATGCGATGCCCCTCCCAGGTGTCCCACTTTGCGGGCTCCTGCGGCGCATGCGCAGCGGACGGACTGCTCGAGCGGCCACGCCTCGAGCATCCCGTAGATCAACCCGGCACGAAAGGCGTCCCCGGCCCCGGTTGCGTCAACGGCCGGAACTGCCTCTGGCCGAACGCAGAAAGCCGGGCCGTCGGCTGTAAGGACCAAGACCAGGCCGCGCCCAGCGGTCAAGATCACGGTCGCGCCGGCCACATCTCGAAGGGAAGCGGCATGCCTTTCCGGGTCCACCCCTGGCCGGGCCGCTACCAGGTAGGCCGACGAGAGAATGATCACACTGGCCAAAGGACAGACCGGGTGGCTGGGATCCACCAAATCGCTGACGACGATGGTCAACCCCTCTGCATGAGCCAGGCGGGCGGCATCGGTTCGTTCTTCCCCGCCGTACAGATCCAGGGCCAGAATGCGCGCGCCTTCGATCATCGATGGCGTCAATGGGGTCTTTATCGTCTGCGGGTAACCGAAGACCAGGATGGTGCGTTCACCGTCCGGCGTGACCAAGATCCGGCAGAAGGGCGTGGCACCGTCCGGGAGCCATTGAACGCTGGTGACATCCAGGGCTGGCCAGCGCCCGAAACGACCCTTGAGATCGTCGCCCAAGGCGTCGCTCCCCAGAGCATTTCCGGCCAGCCTCACGGGGACGCCCCAGTTTGCCAGCCAGACAGCCGTGTTGGCCGCAGCGCCTCCGATGTGGTAGGTGTCAGAAGTCGGAAAGGCGGCCAGCTCCGGGGTTGGCAGGTGAGGGACCTGGATAATGTTGTCGGCCCCCAATTCCCCGTAGCAGACGACGTCGGGGCCGGTCATGCGCCGCTCATCTGCTCCGCCTCGTGAGTCGCTCGCTCCTGGCGAGCCCGCGATCGAAAGGCCCGGCGGGCCACGGCCTCGCGGATCTTGCCGCGCGCTGCCACCAGTATCAGCGCCAGCAGCGTGAAGACCTGTGGCAGAAACTGAACCAGCGCCGGCGGGATGTTGGTGGTCGTTTGAAGGCGGATGCCGAACGCATCCGTGAAACCGAAAAACGCGCCGGTGAGGAACACCCAGAACGGGTGGTTCTGGCCAAAGAGAGCGGCCGTCACGGCAATCCAACCGCGCCCGTTGCTCATGTTTCGGGTGAACAAGGTCAGGTGGCCGACCGACAGGAAGGCGCCCCCAAACGCACACAGAAAGCCGCTAATCACCAATGCGAAGGTTTGGACCCGCTGGACGCTGATCCCGGCCGTCTCAGCTGCGGCTTGGTTTTCGCCAACGGCGCGCACGTGGCGGCCGAATTTCGTGTGGAACAGGAGGAAGTACATCCCCACGGCAGCGAACCAGGAGAAATACACGATGGCGTTGTATCCGCTCAGCAGCCGCCCGAACTCTGGGATGCGATCGATCAGTGGGATGGAGATGTCGGGGAGCTGCTGGATGCTCGGATCAGACCAGGTTCCCACATCGCCCAAGAACGTACGCATGAAGAAGACCGTCATTTCGGCGATAAACAGGTTGATCGCAATGGCCAGCACGATCAGATCCACCCGGTAGCGAAGATACACAAGGGCGAACACCGCTCCGAGCAGGCCGCCAGACAGACCCGCCACCAGCACGCCGAGGTAAGTGCTGTGCAGGAAGAACGCAGCCAGAATGCCCACGAAAGAGCCTAGCAACATCATGCCTTCCAGGGCCAAGTTGAGCACGCCTGCCCGGTTGCATATCGTGCCGCCCAGGGCAGCCAAAATGACAGGCGTCCCCAGCCTTACGCCGGACCGCACCAAATCGACCGTGAGAAGATTGCCCCAGTCCATTACGCTCGCTCCTCCGCCGTCCGGCGGCCGCGGATCCGGCCTACCCAGGCGCTTACGCGATGGATGTTGGCCAGATACAATTGGTCGGCAGCGACGAACACGATCATCAAGGCGATGATCCCGCCACCCAGCTCGCGCGGCACATGCGCCGAAAACTGCAGCCCGACTTGTGCTCCCTGACGGACCCCCGCAAAGAACAGCGCCACCAGGGCCGTGCCGACGGGATGGACCTGGCCCAAAATCGCAGCCGTCAGGCCATCGAATCCCAGGCCGGCCGAGAACCCGTCCAGCATCCGGTAATGCACCCCCAGCGCCTGGATCGCTCCCGCCATGCCCGAGATGGCGCCGCTGAAGAACATGCCGCGGATAGCGGCCCCTTCACTGGGCACACCCCCAAAACGAGCAAAGAAAGGGGCTTGGCCCGACATGCGCTCCTCATATCCCGGCCGAGTTCGAAACAGATAGATTGTGACAGCGATCACAAATAAGATGGCGATGATGAAGCCGGGGCCCCACTTGGAGCCAGGTTCAAAGGGGAGCATACGCGCCGTCTGATCGATCAGCGGCGAGTAGGCCGTAGTGCTCTGATCTGCCCGTAGCGGGAAGTTGATCAAGTAGCGGACGAACAGGATGGCGATGTTGTTGAGCACAATCGTGCTGATGATTTCGTTAACACCCAGTTTTACGCGAAGCACGCCAGGGAACCAGCCGTAGATCCCACCCACCAGCATGGCGGCTGTCATCGCAAACAGCGTATGCACAACGGGGGGCAGATGAACAGCATAGCCGAGCCAGGCAGCCATCATCCCGCCCAAAAGGAGCTGGCCTTCCTGGCCCAGGCTGAAGAGCCCCGAGCGGAACGCCACCACGGCCGAGAGCCCGGTGAGGATCAGCGGGGTGCCGAGCTGGAGCGTGGTGAATAGGTTGCAGTGGGTGAGTGACGCACAGCTGAACCCCGCTTGAAACAACTCGCCATAGGCAACCAAGGGGTTCACGCCGGCGATCAGCACAAAAATCGAGGCGACCAACAAACCTGAAATGATGGCCAGGATCGGCACCATCAGGCTGCGGATCAAGCGCTCTTTGGTCTCTGCATCCATGTGCGTCTCTCGCTTCCATTGAAACCTGGCGTCAGCTGGGGCTGGCCATCTCCAGGTCTGCCAGGCTGCCGCCGGCCATCAGGATTCCCAACCTGTCCTCGGTGACGGCGGCGCTGTCGAGTTCGCCGGCAAACCGGCCCCGGAACAGAACCGCAACCCTGTCGCTGAGGGACATGATTTCATCCAATTCAACTGAGATGAGCAGGATGGCTGCCCCGTGCTCCCGCGCCTCGAGCAGCGTTCGGTAAACGAATTCAATGCTCCCGACGTCAAGGCCCCGCGTAGGTTGGTTGGCCACAATCAAGCCGGGGTCACCGCTCAGTTCCCTCCCGAGGACGATCTTCTGCAGGTTGCCGCCAGACAGGGTGGCGATCCCCTTCCCGGGTTGGGCCGCCGCCACGTCGAAGTCACGGATGACGTCCCGGGTAAAGTGCCGAATGTTGCTCCGACGAAGGAAGCCAAGTCGGCTGATGAGCGGATCCCTGTAACGGCTGACGATCAGATTCTCATCAACCGTGGCGTTCAGGTTGAGACCGATCCGCATCCGGTCTTCTGGGATGTGGGCGATGCCCGCCGACCGCCGGCGGTCGACGGGCGCTCGCGTGATATCCTCGCCGCGCAAACGAATCGAGCCGCCCTCAGTGCGCCGCATCCCCGTGATAGCTTCCGCCAACTCGGTTTGCCCGTTGCCGTTCACGCCGGCGATGCCAAAGATCTCACCCTGGCGCACGTTGAAACTCACGCTGCGGATGGCGGGCAACCCTTCCGCCCCGGCCACGAGCAGGTCGTCGACCTCAAGCACCACCTCACCCGGCCGCGCCGCCTTCCGTTCGACATCGAACAACACTTCGCGTCCAACCATCATCCTGGCCAGCTCGGCTATGTTGGTTTCCGAAACCGGCTTGGTGCCCACTCTCTCGCCGCGCCGCATCACACTCACACGGTCGGCGACATCCATCACTTCGAACAGCTTGTGGGTGATGAAGATCACCGAACGGCCAGACTCCGCCAGTTTGCGCACCACAACGAAGAGTTCGCGTGACTCCTGTGGCGTCAGCACAGCGGTGGGCTCATCGAGAATAAGGACTTGGGCGTTCCGCTGCAGGAGCTTGAGAATTTCAACCCGCTGCTGCATCCCCACCGGCAGATCGCGCACTCGTGCCCCCGGATCGACCGGCAGGCCGTAGCTCTCGGCCATCTGGCGCACACTTTCGCTTTCTTCCGACTTGCGCAGGACCCCGACGGTGTTGGGCTCCATGCCCAGCATCACGTTTTCCGCCACTGTAAATGACGGCACCAGCTTGAAGTGCTGGTGCACCATGCCGATCCCCAGACGGATGGCGTCATCGGGATGACCGATTTGTGCCGGCTTCCCATATAGGTGTATTTCGCCTCGATCAGCGGGCAGCAGGCCGTAGAGGATGTTCATGAGGGTCGTCTTGCCGGCCCCATTTTCCCCCACCAGTGCGTGGACCTCGCCGCGAGCTACCGACAGATCCACGTCCTTGTTCGCCTGAACGTTGGTCGATGCGAAGTATTTGGCGATGCCGGTCATCTCGACCGCAGAGTCCATGGGCCTCTCTCCGACCCCGGGGGCCGTACGGCCCCCGGGGTCCATCGGGTCGTCGTTCAGCTGGCTCCGGTTGGCTTACCCGCCGCCGGCTGCCAGGCCAGCGCACTCGGCTGCGTCTGGGCTGTTCAGAGCGTCACACACGGCCAGCGTGCCGTCAAGAATTTGCTGACGGTAGGTTTCCACGCTCGCCTTGACGTTATCCAGCTTGGCGGTCATGTTCGCCGGGCCGTTGTCGGCGAAATCCGTTGAGCCTTCATCCCAGGAGAGCCCGGAAGCGCCCTGGGCAAGGCCGATCTGCTGGAAGCCACCCTTGAATTCGCCATTCATGGTGTTCTGCACGAGCAGGTAGGTGGTCACGTCGACTTTCTTGAGCAGGGAGACGATCACCGAGCCTGGCTCAATGTAGTCCTGATTCGAGTCAACGCCAATGGCGAACTTGCCCGTCTCCGCAGCGGCCGAGATCACGCCCTCGCCTGAACGGCCGGCGACCTGGAAGATGATGTCAGCGCCCTGGTCATATTGCGCCAAGGCGGCTTCCTTCCCCAGGGTCGGGTTCGAGAAATCAAACGACAGGTAGCTCACCAGAACGTTGCAATCGGGGCAGGCTTCGAGTACGCCCTGTTTGTAGGCCCAGAAGAACTGGTTGAGCCCGGGCGAGTCGCCGCCGACCACAGCGCCGACAGTCTTGGTCTCGGTCATCATGCCTGCCACGATACCCACCAGGTAGCTTCCTTCATGCACGTTGACCTGGAAGGCCTCGATGTTGTCCGGCAGGCTGTCGACGAAAATGTCTGACGGCACGCCGAACTTCTGATCAGGATTCTCCTGGGCGATCGAAAGCAGAGTCTCGGGGTCGGGCGCCAAGGCCAGAATCAGGTCGTTGTTGCCGCTCAAAGCGGCCCGGATGGCGGTCTCTTGCTCAGCGATGCTGGTGGTCTCGATGATCTGGCCGTCCAAGCCCAGGTCATCGTTGGCCTTCTTGACGCCGCGAGCCGAGGCGTCGATGAAAGATCGGTCGCCGAGCGGGTTGGGTGTTACGAGCACGAACTTGAATGCGGGCTTCGGGGCTTCGGTTGCCGCGGCCGGCTGCCCCCCGCAGGAGGTCAAGGCCATGCCGGCGATCAGGGCCAGCGTCACCAACCTCCATCCCAGCTTGCTTGTCATGGGTCGTATCTCCTCCACTATCCACGGGATCGGTGGCCAACGTGCAATCCTCTCAGCACACCTCCTTTACCGTCCGCACAACCCTGGCGAGGCTTTCACGGGTAGGCCCGCGTTAGCGGCGAGGTTGACTGTCGAATGACGAGCTCGACGGGCAGGTCTGTTTGGATGGGTCGGTGGGAGCCGTCGTTTGACTGCATTAGGCGGGTGGCCAACTTCACCGCCATGGCGCCCATCTCAGCGTAGGGGCGCGCTACGGTGGTCAGGCCAGGGCTCAAACGGGCTGCGCTGGCGATGTCATCGAAACCGACGACAGACATGTCATCCGGAACCCTCAGACCGAGTTCTTGCATGGCGGTCATGGCGCCCATGGCCATCAAATCGTTGGCGGCGAAGATCGCCGTCGGGCGGCGCGACAAGGCCATCAACTCGGCCGCTGCAGCGTATCCGCTCCGCTGCGAAAAATCGCCTTCCACCACCGGGCAGCCGGAGGGCTCGACGTCGGCGACGGCCAGTGCCTCTCGAAACCCAGCCAGCCGCTGCTGGGCCAGATAGGGCGCCTCGCCGCCGCCGATGAACCCGATGCGGCGGTGGCCGAGCTGGATCAGGTGTTCGGTCGCCAAGCGGGCACCCCGATGATCATCGGCGCTCACCCAACTGACGTCATCCAGGCGCCTGAACGCGTCGATGAGAACCACGGGAAATCCACGCTTTGCCAGCCGTTGGACCGACGAGAGCGGCACGCGCCAGCTGATGATGATCAACCCGTCAACGTAGTCATCTGAAAGGAGGGGGTCCTGGTGGCCAAACGTGGCCACTTCGCCGGTCCCGGTCGTCTGAAGGAGCAGTTGATAGTTTTCAGCTTCAGCCGCCTTGCCCGCTCCGCGCACCAGCGGCCAGACCCACTCACTTGTGATATCGAGCACAATCAGCCCCAGTAGATTGGTCCGGCCCACCGCCAGGCTCCGGCCCCGCCGGCTGCGGACATAGCCTAGGCTGCGTATGGCGTCCTGGACCCTCTCGGTCGTCTCCGAGGTGACTCTCTCATGTGCGTTAATGACGCGCGAAACGGTCATCTTGGAGACCCCTGCCAGTTCAGCCACATCGGCCATAGTCGGCCGCCGGTTCCCCCCACGATCGGTCATGCCTCGTTTTCGCCCAATCCGGCCAGCAATCGGTCCAGGTAAGTGGTGTCCCTGTCGGGCAGTTCTGGGTTGACCCGTGAGGCTTCCTCATAAAAGTGGCGCCGCGAGCGGCCCATGACCCGGCCCTTCTGAGTGTGTTGATCGAGAGCATAATCCGGGATCTCGGGCACCATTTGACCATTGTCTGCACCGCGAGTGACCCACTGCGTCATCTCGTCGCTGGAGCGATCCTTGGCCCGCGAGCACAGGTAGCGGACGGCATGCACGGCGAAGAGCACCCTGTCTACCTGGCCGCGTTCAAAGGCGAGATGAAAGTGATCCAGGGTTTCAACCAGGCCCGGCGCATTCAGGTCGCCCCAACCTATGTCCTCCACGGTGATGACCTTGAGCCGCTGCCAGAGCTTGGCTTCCAACTCAGGGCTGGTGAGGATCATCTCGTAAGCCACTTTGACGGCGTTTTCGACTTCCCCGCGCCTGATTTCCTTTTGCAGGGAAGAGATGACCTCATCGGCCTGCAGGCCGCTGTGTGTGGTCACGTTCACCCACGGGTCGAGGTATGCGTCATGCGTCATCCGTTTACTCCTGTGCCTGTGTCAGGTAGGCGACGGCCAATTCGGCGTAGATTTCGATGGTCTGCACAAGGCTTTTGAGGTCAACCCACTCGTCGCCGGCATGGGCGTTCCCTCCCAAGGGGCCAAAGCCGCACAAGGTGGGGATGCCGGCTTTAATCAGCATATAGCCCTCGTTGGCCGGTCCGGCGGCCCGGGCGGGAAGCTGGCGCCCGGCGATCTGGCTGGTGATGCGGGCCGCCGTCCGGACCAAGCGATGATCGGGCGGGATGGCCGCCGCCGGGAGATCGACGTCCACTGTCTGGGAGATTTGGAGCCCCGGGCGGCGCCCGCACACCTGGGCAGTAACCGCTGCGATGATGTCGGCCACCTGCCCGGAGGACTGTCCCGGCATTAAACGGACGTCAACCAGGGCCGAGGCCCGATCGGGAACCACACTCGCATAGGTTCCCCCTTCGAACATTGTCCCGGGAGTCACCATGCAGGCCAGGTGTTCGAAACCCGGATAGGGCGTCTCCGGCCATTCAAGAGCTTCGAGTTGGAGCAGAGCCTCGGCCAGGCCTGTGACCGCATTCACCCCTTCCTCACCCCGGGTCCAGGCGGGGCTGCCGGTGTGCACGGACTGGCCGTGCGCCGTGAGCGTCAGACGAAGCAGGCCCCGATGACCCAGGCAGATGTCGTCGCCGGCGTAGGTATAAACGGCGCCCGTCGCCTCCAGTCGCCCCGCATCCAGCAGCGCCTTCAGCCCCATCGGGCTTGAGGCGCCGGACTCCTCATCCACGACAGCGGCCAGCAGGATGCGGTGCCGTTTCGGATCGAGCCTCCCGCTCTCGGCCAGTCGGGCCATGGCGAACAGCGCCGCCACCATCCCGGCCTTGTTATCTGCCGCTCCCCGACCGTAGAGGCGGCCACAGTGGACCTCGGCGCCAAAGGCAGGGAAGGACCACGCCTCCGGACGGCCTTCGGACACAGTGTCAGAATGCGCGATGAAGGCGAAAGCGGCCGGGCCCTCGCCCCACGCGATAAGCGCATTCGGCCGAGATTCGGTTCCTGCGATCAATTCACCTTTCAATCCCAACTCCACCGCCGCTTGGAGCAGCCGCTCGGCGACGGGCCCCTCTGGGTCCCGGCCGTTGACCGAGGGCAGGCGGACCAGGTCTTGCAGGAGGTTTGTGGCCTCGATCAGCACGTCCTTCGGTTCCATGGAGAGGGAGTTCTTTCCGCCATCAAGATGGGTCACGTCAAGGCTGCCATCATCAAATCGTTCCAGCGCGTCCGGTCGACATCTATCGCTAGCGTAACGTTTGGCTCACGCCCAGTTCGGTTAGACCAATCCACAGTGGTCTGCCCGCGGGTATGTGCCCCACCGAGTTCCACGTCGACGAAACGACGCTCCGATTTCAGGAGCATGTCGGGCTCAATCGCCACCGCCATCGCCAGCGCATCAGATGAAATCAGGCGTTTGAAACCCAAGGCGCTCTCTATGAAGGCGAACGTGTGGGCCGTGATGGCGCGGAAGAAATCGGCCCGATCGGACTGGATGGCCATGAGCTCCTCGACTTTGGCCTCGTCCAGCGCGTGATCCATACACGTTTCCCATGAGACCAGCGTGCAATCGGGCCAGGCGCGCAGCACGATGCGTGCCGCTTCGGGGTCAGTGAAGATGTTGAATTCGGCGGAGGGATGGATGGTGTTGCCTATACCCCGGATCGAACCGCCCATAATCGTCAGATGGCGGTACTTATGAGGCAGCTCCGGATCGAGAGCGACCGCCAGGGCGACATTGGTGAGCGGGGCCAGCGTGACCAGGTCGAGCTCGCCCGGGGATTCGTTCGCCAAACGTACCAGGGCCAGCGCAGCATGTTCCGAGGCTACTTTGCGCGGCGAAGGCGAAAAATTCGTGTTGCCCAATCCGTCACTGCCGTGCACATCGCTGGCGTCGACATCGTCTCCCATGAGGCTCCGAGGCGCACCGGCGAAGACTGGCGCATCAACACCCAGGGCATCGAGCACCGTGCACGCATTGGCGGTGGTCCTGTCCAGCCCAACGTTGCCGGCCACGGTGGTGACGGCTTCGATGCGTGCCCCGGGGTGAGCCGCCGCCAGCATCAGGGCATGGGCGTCGTCCACTCCCGGGTCGGTATCGATGACCAGACGGATCATTTCGGCCCTCCTAAGTCTTCCGCAGGCTCAACAGCTCCGTGGCTGCAGCGTCCAACCCGGCAACAGCCCCTCGGTAGTCCAGACGGGTCCACGTGCTGTTTCGCAACAGCCACTCTCCGTCAACCATCGAGTCCGTCACCTGTTGGCCGCTGACGGCGTAGACGATGGCCGTGGTCAAATCTTGGGTTGCCCGCGGTGCCCAGCCGACGGACGACAGGTCCAACAGCACCAAATCGGCACGCTTGCCGGCCTCCAGCGAGCCGATTTCGTTTTCCATCCCCAGCGCTCGAGCCCCGCCCATGGTAGCCATACGAACCATCTGCTTGGCCGTGAGGGCGGCCGGGCGCTGCTGGCTAAATGAGATCAGCTTGGCCGCCGTCTGCATTTCATTGAACATGTCGTAGCTGTTGTTGTTGGTCACATTGTCGGTACCTAAGGCCAGGTCGATCTCAGCGTCGAGCATGGCCACCGCCTGCGGCGGCATGGCGCCACTGCGCATGCAGGCCGATGCGCACAGCACGGCGGCGAAAGGTGCCGACGCCAATGCGTTGTAGTCATCGGCCGGAATCGTCAGGCAGTGGGCGGCCAGCAACCGCTGGTCGAGCACCCCAAGCCGCTGCATCTGGGTGACGGCGCTGACACCGAAATGTCCCCGGCAGTAGTCTTCTTCCTCTCCGCTGGTTGCCAAATGGATGTGCAGTCCCGTGTCAAACCGGCGGGCGAGTTCGAGCTCGGCGTGGATGGCATCGGGAGTATTGTCGACGAAGAAGGCGTGGGGCCCGACCCAACCTTTGATGCGTGGATGGCCGACCACGCTTTCGAGGAAGGCTTCGGCCCGGGCCAGCGCACGCTGGCGGGCGTCCGCCTGTCCCAACTCGACAATCCCATACGCCAGGGCGGCCCGAAGGCCGCTGGCCTCCACGGCCGGGACGATACGGTCCATGTGGAAGTACTGGTCGGCAAAGGTCGTCGTCCCGGTGCGGATCATCTCGGCGCAGGAAACGGTCACGGCCGGTGGGATCATCTCCGGCCGAAGGACGGCTTCCCAAGCGCGGATCGCCTTCATCCATCCATCAAGCACCAGCAGCGAATAGCCTTCGGCCAAGCCGCGGAACAGGATCATCGGCGAGTGCGTATGCGCGTTCACCAAACCGGGCATGACCAGCCGGTCGGGCAGATCCAGCTCCGTCTCGCCATTGACAGGCCGCGCCTTCCAGCCTTCGCCGACTTCGATGATCCGATTTCCGGAGATGCGGACGAAGCCAGGCTGATAGACAGCGTCACCCGGATCGACAGTCACGACAGCCCCGGCGCGGATCAGGAGCTCGGCCATTTCATTTACGCTCCAATAGGGCATCAAAAGACTGCCGGTCGGGCATGGAGGCAGCCGCTCCGCGACGGGTGACGGCCAATGCCCCGGCGGCTGACCCCCAGCGCATGGCTTCCATGAGCGGCAGGCCGGCATGCAGACCCGCCGCCAACCCGCCGTTAAATGCGTCACCGGCGGCCACCGTGTCGACGGCTTCGACCTTGAAAGGGGGGACGAGCTGGCAGCTGTCACCGGATTGGCACACCGCCCCTCGCTCGCCCAGCTTGACCACGGCCGCGCCGGCGCCGCGCCCGACCAACCGCGCCGCAGCCTTGGCAGCGTCGTCAACGTCCTTCACAGGAAAACCAACCAAGGCCTCAGCTTCAACTTCGTTGGGTGTGATGATATCCAGCCTGGACAGGAACTTGTCGTCCAGTGGCTTGGCCGGTGCTGGGTCGAGGATGACGGACACACCCTGCCGTTGGGCGGCCTCAGCCAACTGCCTGGATGCCTCGAGCGGAACTTCCATTTGCAGCAGAAGTACGCTGCACTCCGGCAGGTATTCCGCGGCACGTGCTACATCCGACTCGTCGATGGCCATGTTGGCACCTGAGACGACGATGATGGCGTTCTCGGCGGCCCGGTCCACGCTGATGATTGCCAGGCCGGTGCCGTGCTGGCGATCCTCGAAAAGCCCGTCCGCGTCGACACCGTTGTCTTTCAGGCCGGCTCGTGCTCCGGGACCAAAAAGGTCAAGCCCCACCCTTCCTACGAAATGGGTGGGGCAGCCAAGTCGGGCGCAGGCCACGGCCTGGTTGGCTCCTTTGCCTCCAGCGGACAGCCCGTACGATCCGCCGAAAAGCGTCTCCCCCGGCTTGGGCAGCCGCGGGACATAGGCGGTGACGTCCATGCTCAGACTGCCGAAGACGAGGACCCCCATGGGCATGTCCTAGGTTGATGTTACCGGTAACAGAAGCAGGGAAAAGAAAAGGGACGATTGCGCCCCGGCTGGATAACCCATTATAGAGTCATTTTCCACGACGTCAAATCGAGCCCACTCAGGTCGCCTCTGATCTCCCCCGCCAAAGCCGGGCTTCCCAGGCTGTGAAGGCTTTGTGCAGGATTTCACAAGCCGCGACGGGGTCACGTGGAAGATCGTCGGCAACCGCCGAGGGGCAATGCCCGTCGGATGGCGGCCCCACCCGAAATCTCCTAGAATAATGCGGCACGTTGCCAGACCACCTGCATTCCCCAGCCCCCACCTGAAGCGGACTGATATGACCGGATCACCGACCACCACCATCCTCAACGTCGGCTATCGATCGACCAACATCTGGGTCATCAGCCGCGGCCCCGCCCGGCTGATGGTCGATCTCGGCTGGCCGGGCACCCTGGGCAAGCTGCTGGCCAATTTGAAGCGCTTGGATGTTCCTGTCCAAGAGATTGGCTACGGTTTGGCCACCCACTACCACATGGACCACGCCGGCCTGGCGCAAGAGCTGAAACAGGCCGGGATGACGCTGATCGTGCTCGAGACGCAGGTGGAAGCCATTCCGGAGATGAAACAGTGGATGAAGCCGCAGGACCACTACGTCGAGATCAGCCTCAAAGGCAATCTGACCATCGGCTTTGACGAAAGCCGCGGCGTGCTCAGGACGGCTGGTTTCGATGGCCAGATCCTTCCCACCCCCGGTCACTCGGATGACAGCGTCACTCTGTTGCTGGACGATGGATCCGCCTTCACAGGCGACCTGACCTGGCCGGGCATGGCGCCCGAAGGGAACCTCGATGTGGTGGCCGCCAGCTGGCAGACGCTGCGCGAGCTCGGCGCCCAGCGCATTTACCCCGGTCACGGCCCGATCCGCCCCCTGCCGAACCCAACCGGCGACTGACGGCAGGCCGTGGTTCGGATCAGGTCGTAAGGGCTGGTTGCCCGGAACCCGGGCCTTTCGCCTGGGCACTGGCTCGTCCACACATCACGTCACGCCCAAGTAGGCGACCAGGAGCGCCCGTCGATGCGCCCAGGTGATTGCCACGGCCATCGGAAGGGAGGCCATCCCCCATATGGCTCCGCCGGGCAGAGCCGCCGTCGAGGCCAATACCCCGAAAGGAAGCAGCACCGAAATCAACCCCCATATCACGCCTCCGACCCCGACCCGAGGGACGTTTTCATCGGCGAAGCTCGGCGACATCAACACCCGCGATCTGGCATGGCCCAGCACATCGGCGGCCGAGGCCATGGCTACGCTGGCCGCCAGCAGGGGAAGGAGCGCGGCGCCGGCCAAGACGGTCAGCCCCGGAAGGTCGCTGGCAAGAAGGGCCAACCAACCCAGGAGCACCACCATGCCCCAGGGAAGAGCCAGTTCTTGGGCGAACAAGTCCAGCCCGCGCAGCGGCAGGCCCCGCCACAGCCACCAGTGAGCCAGGTCGTTGCGCAGGCGCGCCGTCATAAATCCGCCCAGATTCACGGCCCAAACCCCGGCGATGACCACTTGTAGCGCCAGGTTCGACATCCGAAACATGGCAGCGCTCAGCCCTAGAATCCACACCAGACCCCCCGCCTGGCGCAGCCGCAGGGTACGCATCGTCTGGAGCAAGGCCTTCCTGAAGACGATGAACCCTCCCGTCATTGTCATGAGCCGGCTGGCACGGTGGGTCGTCCCTAGGCGCCGCCGCAACATGATCGTGTCCACCAACTCAAACTGCCCGTAGCTGCGGGCCAAACCCACCGCAGCCAGGTGGGTCGTTTCGAGCGCAGCTCGGCCAAGGCTCATCCTGCCCGAAGCAGCCGAGAGCAAGGCCAGGCCGAGGGCAAGGCTCAACCAGCTCAGCCCCACCGCCGACCAGAGAGCACCGCCCGGTGCAGGTTGGCCGAAGGCGGCTTCGAATGGAAGTCTGAACGGCGCGCTGATGATCGGCTCGGCCGCTGGCACCAGGAGACCCTGTCCCAGCGCCAAGGCGGCAGCCATGGACACCGGCCGAAGCCAGGCACGCACCTGCCGGCCTCGCAGGCGGTAGGCAGCCACCGCCCACACCACACCTTGCACGCCCAGCTGCGCAGCCAGCACCAGAACAAGGCTCAAGAAGCTCGCGTGCAGGGAAAGGGACAGGAGGGACAATCCGGGCTGAGTGGGGAAACGCCAGCCGACGAGGCCGAAAGCTAGAATAATGGTCGCCGCCGCCAATAAGATCACAAATCCGAACATTCCCTGGGCAAACCAGGCCAGGGCGACCCGGCGACGACTGACCGGCGTCTGACAAACCAGATAGGCATCCTCATCGGAGAAGACGAAGGGACTCCTACCCGTAACTCGCCACAACATGATCACTGTCCAGGCCATCAGCAGATAGGCGGGCAGGTCCACCGCCAGCCGCTCTGGAGAAATCGAGGTCTGGACCGCCTCCAAACCCTTGGCCAGACCACCTCCCACCAGCGCCAGCATCGCCAGACCCCAAGCCGACCAGAACCCAAAGAAGTACAACAGGTAGACCCGGTTCATCACCGATCTGTCGCCGAGATTGTAGCCGAGGGCGGACAGCCAGTAGGCGAGCCGGGACAGCGTTCGACGGGAGAAGAGCGTCCAGACGGGGTGCACGAGTTAAAAGGGCTTCATCGTGCCGTCGGCCAAACGGTAGGCGTGGTCCGCCAGACCGACCTTCAGTTGGGGGTTGTGGGTTGACAGGAGGACGGCGGCTCCTTGGTTCCGCAGCTCACGCAGCCGTTCCACCAGCAACAGCCTGCTCTCGGCGTCCAGAGCCGATGTGGGTTCGTCCAATAGCAACACCTTGAATGGCCGAATCAGCGCAAACAACAAACCGAGCTTCAGGCTCATGCCGCGTGAGAAATGGTGCGGGAGCAGGTCCCTTGCCTCCCACAGTCCAAACGTCTTCATGAGGTCTTCGGCCCGCCTTTCGAACCCGGCCGCAGCGTCGTGGGCCTGGGCAATGAACTGCAAATGTTCCCAGGCCGTCAACTCGAAGTAGAACCGCGGCACGTCAGGCACCAGGGCCATCAACCTCTTGGCCCCCGGTTCGTCCGAATAGGGATCGAGACCTCCCACCCGAACCTCCCCCGAGGTGGGCCGAAGCAGGCCG
>Ga0307417_10000192_pt1 | contig 26070 bp, 21 predicted proteins | sample SalMarWE160210MG_2_FD_202514 | JGI IMG/M metagenome (GOLD analysis project Ga0307417, IMG submission 202514) | Salt marsh sediment microbial communities from the Plum Island Ecosystem LTER, Massachusetts, United States - WE1602-10 | ecosystem: Environmental > Aquatic > Marine > Intertidal zone... | reverse complement strand
TTGGGGCCCCGCCCGAAGGGAGCCCCCCACAGGCCTCCAGGCAGCGTTGCCGCCCTTGCCAAGGGCTAGCCATTGGCGGCGGACGGCGCCTTGCCTGGAGGCCTGTGGGGGACTCTGCATCCGCTATTATCACCTGGACGGAGTACTAGGTCCGTCCCGCCATGGCTGCGCCGGCGTCCACGACGTCCATGTCCAGGTCACCATAGCCGTTGGATTCCAGCAGGCCGCTGACCAGCTCGATACGCCCAGAGATGGCCTCGGGCTGGCCCCGCATGGTGGCATGGTCCAGCGCCAGGGCCACCTGGGCCTCGATGCGGGTGAGGTCGCTATCCACCTCCTCGATGGCCTCGTCACGTCGCCGCAGGGTCTGCAGCCGGCGGCGCAGGATCTCCACGGTGGCCTGCTTGGTCTTGCGCGCCGTGCGCGACAGGGTGCGATCGCCCTTCAGCTCCTGGGTCAGGCCCTCGATCTGGTGATCGAGCTGGACGCCGGTGGCGCGCACGTCTGCGGCACTGAGATTCTGCCGCGCCACCAGCAGTCGCAGGTAGAGTCCGGCCAGCTTATGCAGGGCCTCGGTGTTGGAGCTGGCCAGGAAGTTGTCGACACCCTGGGTCCGGTAAAGATCGGCGATCCGCTCCAGGCTGCGCTCCAGGGCGGCGAGCTTTTCTTGTCCTTCGAGACTCAGGCGCAGGATGAGGGTCTGGCGCTGCTGGGCCTCCTGCACGGACTCGCTGTGGGGCGGGTCGGCCATCCGTGCATCTACCACCCGCTGGAAGCGCTTGTTGGAGGCCAGCGAGAATAGGAATGCCGTTTCCAGACCCAGCCCCAGCAGCCAAAATCCCGGATGGCCGAAGCCGAGGATGGCGAAACCTGCGACGGCGAGGGCATTGAAAGGCATCTCGCCCAGCCCAGGCAGCGGCACCCGACTCCAGAACGCGGCCTTCAGGTACCGCCACACGATTCGGCGAGGCTCCTAGGGGGTTTCGGGCACGCCGGGGCCCATGCTCTTGGACGCAGGGGCCGTCTCCCCCTCCGGTGCGGCGCCTCCCGGCAGCACGATGCCTTCGTGGGCGGCGAAGTCCGCCAGCGCCTGGTCGGCCAGGGCACTTTGCTCGGTCTCCTCGATGTCAACTTCGGAGAAGTTAAGAGAATCCCGGGCCATGCGGGCCCGACCCGCGGCCATCTGGCGCTCTTCTTCCACCATGTCCTGCAGGCGACCGAGGGTGTCTCCGGCACCGCCAATGGTGGTGATCATGCCCGAGGCCATCTCCGAGAGATCTGCCGTGGCGCGCTGAATCTTTAGATCGTTCAGGCTCGCTTTGAGCCCCTCGATCCTCGCCTTGGCAGCTGTCACGGCTTGGTCGCGGGCCCTCACCAGGTTCTTGTAGGTGGACTCGGCCTGCTCCAACTGTGCGCGGTTCTCCTCCAGCTCCCGAGTGACGGTCTGCAGGCGCAGCGCGTACTGACCGGCCGCGTCTCGATTCCCGGCCCGCAGATGTGCTGTGGTCTTGCCGCGCAGCTCGCGCTCCTCGGTCTCCAGCTTGCGCACCTGGCTCATCAGGCGCTCGGCCAGTCCAGCATGGGAAGCCAGGCCCTCGTTGTACTTGGCGATCTGCTCGCGCAGGTTTTCCTTCTCTACCTCCAGCAGCGCCTCGGGGCTGCGCCGCTCCATCCCGGAGATGAACAGACTAAGGAAGCCCTTGAACAGATTGATGATACGGTGATACATCATGTCTTCCTCGCGGTATGTCCGGGCGCGCTTAGCGACGGCCCTGGCTGCGCTGCCAGGTGGCCAGCAGATTGTTGATGACCTCGGCGCCAGGGGGCTCACAGGTGGTCGCAAGATCGACCCGCACGCCGTACTTCGCGTATCGGGTGAATGGGCTGTCGGGACCCTTGATGGGGACGCTGGGGTTGCCAGGCCGGAAACCGTGCACGAGTGCCTGCTGCTGCACCGGCTCGCTCAGCAGGAAGTCGAGGAACTGGCCGGCGGCCTTGCGATGGGCCGCGTCGCTCCAGGGCACATCGACGATGTAATAGGGATTGTCGTTCCACATGTTACGTACGGGGTATTCCACATGCAGCGTGCCCCAGCGCCCCTCGGCGTTCTTCAGATAGTCGATGGCCACATTCTCGTAGACGAACAGCGCGTCGAAAGACGACGGACCCTTCAACACCATCTCGCGCATCATGTTTCCGGTGCTGTTGGACAGCCCAGTGACGCCCGCCTCCACTGCGTACAGCCAATCCTGGAAGTGCGCATCCAGGATGTCGGCCAACTTCAGATCTCGACATTTGTCACTACGATGGTAGGCCATGAGCAGCAGGGTCATCAATCCACTGTTGGAAAGGTTGGGATGGGTGTGGCCGAACTTGAACAGACCCCACTCGGGCTTGTCGGCGATGGTGGCCCATCCGCCACGCTCGGCCAGGCCCTGGGCGATGGTCGCGAAGCTCAGCTCGCCGTAGCGCTTGACGAAGGCCTGGTAGCGCGCCTCCCACATCACGAACACCATGGGTGTCAAGGCCAGCGCCTCCTCCCGCAGAATAGGATCGCCGCCGCGCTGCACTTGCCACTCCTGCACGAATACGTCCTTGTAGACCGAGCTGGCGGGTGACCAGACATGGACGCGCTCGTCCCCTCGCAGGATCGCCTGAGCACCCTCCAGCGACCCCATCGGGATGAGGTCAATTTGTATGTGCTTGCCCTCCGGAGTCTCGGCGAAGCGTTCCACGGCCCATTTGAGCCATCGCTTCTTCTCGGTGCCAAAGGCGATGCCGATCTTGAGTGCGCTCGGCGCCGGGGCGGCGCTGCTACTCGTCTTGGGGCCGGGGGTTGGCCCGCCGAGCCCCGGCAGCGAGCCCTCGCCATAGAGGAACCAGTAGGCCCCGTAGAGACAGGCGCCGACGAAGGCCACCACTACCAGCTTGCCCAGCCAGGTAAGCCCGGGTGTTGTAGGCATGGACGCTGCTCCTGCGGTTGGCTCAGAAGAAGGTTGCGATGTCGCGAAATACGGTCTCGATGTTGCCGGTCTTGCCCCTGTAGGCGCGGCCTCGGGTGGCCTCGGCGACGCGCTCCAGCACTGTGCCGTCGGCGTCGTCTCCATAGGCAATGGTGAAGACGCGCACGCCTTCTCCCGCTTCCACCCGGTAGCTGATGCGTTGGAGCAGGGCCTCCAGACTGAGGCGGCTATCCTGGTCTCGACCGTCGGATAGCACGACCGCGGCGGTGATGCGGCCCGGCTTCGCGCTCGTCTTCAGCTGCTCGTAGGCGACGCCAATGGCATCGTAGAGCGCCGTTCCGCCGGAGGCGAACAGCGTCTGCACGCTCTTCTGCAGAGCCTCGCGCTCGCTGGCCCCGCACGCTTCCTTCTTAGCCCACCGCGGTCGGTGATCGAAAGGCAGCAGCGAGATGCAGTCCTGTGCGTCCAGTGCGCTCAGTAGAGCCTGCGCCCCCGCCTTGGCCTGTCGCATCTTCTCACCCTTCATGCTACCGGAGCGGTCCAGCGCCAGCACCAGGTCCGCGTGCCGCTTGTGCTGGCGCCAGAGATCGATCACGGCGTTGGCGACATCCGGCGCGGGAACGCCGAGGGTGGTCTTGGGCTCCCGGGGATCCGCCCCGTGAGCCGGGTCCACCGGCGCGGCCAGGGGCACGGCGACGTCCGCCGGGCGGAAGCCATACCTCATGGCCAGCTCCTGCTGGGGTCGGTCCAGCAGAAAATCCAGATACTTGCGGGCGGCAGCGCGCTGCTGCGGGCTCACCCATTCCCGTCCCACGATGCCCGCCGGATGGTCACTCCAGAAAGTGCCCTCCTTGGGATAGATGGCCACCACCGGGAACGTCAGCTCGCCCGGCTTCTTGTTGGCCTCGATGACCATGTTCTCATACAGCACCGCCGCGCTGAGGTAGTCGGGGCCGTTGGCGAACATGCGCTTGCCGAAGAAGCCCGTGGAGCGTCCATAGTGCACCACGGATCCTTCGATGGACTCCAGGCGTTGCGCAGTCTGCGGCTGCTGTACATCCGTCAGGCCGAGATCGGCGACCTTGCCGGTTGCGGCATAGACTTCGGCAAGCACAGTGAGCAGGCCGCTGTTGCTGTACTCAGGGTGGGTGTGACCGAACTTGAAGCGGCCCCATTCGGGGTGGCCGTGAGCGGCCCACCCCTGGGGATCGGTGGCCAGAGCCAGAATCTCCTCCCAGCCTACGGGGTGCTGGCCCCAGCCCAGGGATTCCGCCATGGGCTTCCACATGGCGATGACCACGGGAGAGAGCACCAGGCTCTCGGAGCCCTCGACCAGATCCTTGCTCGTCTGCACGCGGGACTGGGCATTGCCGAGGTCGATGAACAGCGCCGAGGCAGGGCTGATGAGCTGTGGCTTGCGGCTACCGCTGAGCACGTCCCTGATCATCTCGCCGGAGCCCACCACATCGGTGCGCACCCGTATGCGCTCGCCGCCGGGCAGCGTCACCCCGCGCTCGTTGAAGGTGCGGGTAACCGCTTCCACCCACGGCTGCTTCTCCGAGCTATAGGTGAACAGTAGGTCCACGGTCTTGCCCTTCGGCCTCGCCTCGGGTGGCGCCTGTCCGCTGTCGCACCCCGCCAGCAAGGTCGTCATCAGCAGCCAGAGCCAGACTAGAAATCCCGCCGAACGCAGTGGCACCATCGCTCTGAGCCCCCCAAGTCCGCCCCCGGCCTTTGCCGTAGGACCGTCGCAATTGTTACAAGATATTGATAATCTGAAATATTTAGTTGGTCATTATAATATCATCATTGTGTTACAGGTGCTTGGAGGCCGACGTCTCCATGGCGTCCGACCGGTGAGAGCTCACCGACGCATCGACCGGGAGCATCGATGAGGACATTGCCGCCTGCGCGGGTCGAGGCGTCTCGCGCCCTCGGCTGGATGAGCTGGGCGGCTCGCGCCCTGGTCCGGCGCCCCCTGCCCTACGGGTTGGCCATGGCAGCCTATTTGGGAGTGATCGAGAGCCTTCGCCACGCCCTCTCATCCACCGGCTGGCTGCTTGGGCACTGGGCGGGAGGAGCCGGCCTGGTGCTGCTCTATTTCGTGGGCTGCGCTGTCGCGGCAGTAGCAATGGTGCTGGTGACCGGCACTGCCGCAGGGGAGAGCTGGCGTCCGGCGGGGCGCCACCTGCTCTCGCTGCTCGCCTTCCTGGGGAGCTCATTGCTATGGGCGGGCGGCCTCTATGCGCTGGCGACACCGCTCATCTACTGGCTGGTGGACAGCCCCGTTAGCAGCGGGGCCGGTGATGCCCCGTGGCTGGTGTTGCTGGTGCACGCCGCGCTGTTGATGACTCTGTGGGCATTAGTGGACTTACGCAGGCTGCATTTTTGCTTACCGCTCATGTTGTTCCAGAATGTCTCCTGGGCAGATGCGCGGCTCTTGAGCGCGGAGGCTCAGCAGCTCAACGGCCGGCCGCTGCGCCGCCTGCGTCTGCCCGTATATGCGGCGCTTCTGTTGACCCTGCTGCTGCCGCCACTGGTGCTGCTGCTGTTCCCGTGGATCGGTGCCATCTGGTATGCAGCCTACCTGGAAGTTTTTGCCGGGGAGTCGGCCGTGGCTCGCAGGCATTGACAACGGCCACCCGGGTCATGGATCTTCTGCAGGTCAGCGCCATGAGGAGGCCCGCGAGATTGAATTCAAGTCTGCATGCTACGCCGCCGTGCCCCCGAGACGGTGCAGGCGCAGCTACGGCGTCCATCGCTGGATTGCGCTCGGCCATTGCGCTCCTGTCCGGACTGCTCTTCGGCCTCGGCTGCGCGAGCGCCTGGGGTGCCTGGTATCAGATAGAAGTTATCGTCTTCCAGTTCAATGACCCCGGGACTCTTGAGGCGGAGCGCTGGCCCGCTAACCCCGGCGCGCCTCGCCTGGACGGCGCCACGGAGCTGCTGGCGCCCTCGGACACAGGCCAGGCCTACACGCAGCTGCGTCCGCAGCAACTGGCGCTGGGCGGTGTCTGGAGCCGTCTCCGCTCGGCAAGCGAGTACACGCCGTTGCTCCACGTGGGGTGGCGTCAGCCGGTGCATGCGGACGCCTCCGGCTTGCCGGTGCACATCCACGGCGGCAAGCAGTATCGGGTCGAGGGGCTGCCCGAGTGGGAGGTCGACGGCACCGTACAGGTGGCGCGCCGCCGCTTCCTGCAGGTCGATGTGGACCTGCTGGACCGGCGCCTGGTGCCGGCTCCAGGACTGACCGGCGGCCAGGGACTGCAGAGTTTCCGGATCCACCAGCAACGGCGCATGCGCAGTCAAGAGCTGCACTATCTGGATAACCCCGAAGTGGGTGCGCTCGTGCTGCTCAGCCCGTTTGGCGTGCCCGATCCCGCCGAGTAGGACGGCACGGCGGAGCCCGCGTCACCCCTGGCGCGAGCCCCCCTATTACACTCGGCGGGCCGGGCGTCGATGGTCAAATCGTCGGCAGCACCTGCTCCAGCAGGTCGCGCACGCGCTGCATGCCGGTGACGAGGTTGCGCTCTATCTCCGCCATCTCGATGGTCTCCCCGCCACGTCCGGCAGTCCGGTTGGCCACGACGGCGCAACAGGCGTAGCAAAGCCCCAGCTCCCGCGCCAGGGCCGCCTCGGGCATCCCCGTCATGCCGACGATGTCGCAGCCATCGCGCTCCAGCCGGTCGATCTCCGCCGCCGTCTCCAGCCGCGGTCCCTGGGTGGCGCCATATGTTCCGCCGTCGTGAGCGCAAATGTCCGCCAGGCTACAGCCCTGGACCAGGGCGGCACGCAAGGTTTCGCAATAGGGATGGGTGAAATCGATGTGGGTCACATGGCTTAGACCGTCCTCGAAGTAGCTGTGGCCGCGGGACCAGGTGTAGTCGATGATCTGGTCCGGGATCACCAGCTGGCCGGGCGCCAGATCGGCGCGGATCCCGCCCACGGCAGCGACGGCGATGACGCGCTCCATTCCGATGTGCTTCAATGCCCAGAGGTTGGCACGGTAGTTCACCCGGTGCGGCGGTATGGTGTGGCCCGCGCCGTGGCGCGGCAGGAACACGACCTCCTTGTCGCACAGCACACCGTGGGTGAGCGGGGCCGAGGCCTCGCCATAGGGCGTGCTCACCACCTCCCGGCGCACGATGCGCAGGTTCTTGAGGGACGTGAGCCCCGTGCCGCCGATGATGGCGAGCCCGCTCACGACCGTGGCACCGCGTAGATGCCGGGCACGTTGCGCAAATACGCATGGTAGTCCATGCCATAGCCGAAGACGTAGCGATCGGGCACGACCAGGCCGACGAAATCGGCATTGTGCGCCTTGGGGCGAGCCAGCCGCTTTTCTACCAGCACCGCGGTGTGCACCGCCGCAGCCCCGTTGTCGTGACAGTGCTCGACGATACCGGCCAGGGTGTCGCCCTCGTCCAAGATGTCGTCGACGATGAGCACACTGCGCCCAGCCAGCGGGTGGCGCGGGGCGACCCGCCATTCCAGAGAACCACCGCGGACGTCCCCCTGATAGCGGGTGGCGTGCACATAGTCCAGCTCCAGGGGAAAGTCCAGGCGCGGCAGCAGGCAGCCCATGGGCACCACTGCGCCGGTCATCACGCATAATAGCAACGGATTGCTGCCTTCCAGACGGTGGGTGATGGCCGCCGCCAGCCGGTCCAGCGCGGCCTCCACCTCGGTGCGCGTATACAGGCATTCGGCGCCCGCGTACACTGCCCACGCCTGCTCGGGACTCACGCTCATCCGCGCGGGCTTCCTCAGTAGGTGAAGGTGACCGTGGCCTCGTCCATGGCCTGCCCAATCACATAGGCGGCCCCGACGGTCTCCTCGATCTCCGGAATCAGGTCATCGCCCCATAACGCCAGCGACGGGGTGCAGACCTTGAAACGCACTCCCGCCTCATGGGCGTCCTTGATGAAGTCGTAGACGGTCTTGGGGCTCTCCTCTTGGACCCGGATCCCGGCTGCGACGCCCTTGTTGGCCAGCTCGCCGGCACGTCCCGTCAGCACGACTTCCACCTCGTATTCCATGGCTGCGGCAACTGTCGCTTGGAAGAACGGTGCCCCCAGCTCGGTCGGGTTGGCGGGATCCGAATTGACCATGATGACTAGTAGCTTGTCCGCCATCTGCATCCTCCGGCAGCGCAATGCAGGTGCCGGATTATAGGGGACCTAATCCTGAGAGTACTAGTGCGCGGGTCCGCGCCGCGGATGCCCTACGCTTTGCGCTACCGCGGCTTGGGGCCGCAGACGGCTCGTGGGAGCCGTCACGCGCCGACGTTGCAGCTGCGCGGTGGAGGGCGGGAGGCCGGAGAGCGAAATTAATAATAATTACAATAGATTACTAATCACTCATAGAGCCTGCAATCTATTGAGCTTACGGCGCAAGGCGCATGGCAAATTGCAGTCCTTGTTTATAGTAGAATCTAGAATACTTGTTCAATAGATTGATAATAAGGAACGATAGCGGCACTATGCTGCATGGCACAAAATGTGCTCATCGCTCAACAAACACCGAGCTCGCTGCAGGCAGCAGCGGCCGCTAGCAACTCCAAAGGTGGACCCATGACTCTTACACTCTCTCTCAACCCCACGGCCAATTTCGCGGCGCCGGTGTCCTTCGATGTCCGACCCAAAAAGGTCAGACAGTGGATCGAGGAGCTCCCGCGCGGTGACGTGGGCCTGACCGCCCGCGCGCTTTACGAGGCCCTGGTCGAGACCAACGCCGCTACGCTCTCTCCCGGCGACCGGCTCAAGTTCCTGGAGCAGGTGCGTCCGACGGTGGGCGACAACAGTCGAGCCCTCAGGCGCCGCTATGTTGGGCTGCCCCTGCCGTTAACGCCCATGGTCGCCCGCACGGCACAGCTAGACCAGGCCCTGTGTGCCCAGATGGCCAACGGCTACCGGCGGGTTGTGGACGGCCTGGCCGAAGACGGCTGGTGGCTGCGCCCGAGCGGACAGCTCACCAGTGCAATGTACCGGGGGCTGGACTTCTGCGCGCAGGTCCTGGAATGCAGCTACGCGACCTACGGCGCCATACCGCCGAACCTCTGGCTGGGAATCAATCACCTGTGGCTCACGGCGGAGCGTCTGGGGCTGCTGCACGTAGCGATTTCGGAAGACGCAGTGCACCCGCAGGCGCCGCACCCCACGATAGATTTGGCATATCGACGTCTGGTGCTGCTCAGTGTGGCCGACCCGTACCGTCTGAGCCACCAAGAGCTATCAATCCTGCTCACCTGGAGCCGACGCTGGGCCGCGCTCACGCGGCTGGAGCGCAAGACGCCGGCGGCAATCTCGGGCTTCCCGATCGTAGTAGATCCGCACGGCTCGGCGCAGCCCGCACGGGGGGCCGTGGCGGCCGTGAGCTCATCACCCAGTTGGCTGGTGCTGAACACTGAAGCGCTCACGCAAGAGCTCACCAGCCACCTGGACGGCCACGGCCATGTGGTCACCCCTGTCCTGGCGAAGCGTCTTCTCGATGTCTGGGCCGCTCACGCCGTGCGCAGGGCTGCCCGCAAGGGAGCCGACCGGCTGGTGGCGGTGGCAATAGGGTTAGCCTCCGTCCATCATGTCCTCTGCGTGGCATCGCATATCGGCTGCCGCGCGGCCGTCGTCACACCGCCCGTCAGCGTCGGCAATGCCTCCTCCGTCCAACGGGCGAGCCGCGTAAGAGACGTGTGGCAGCTGGTCACACCGCTCGATGTGCCAGGCATGGAGTCTCCGAACTGGACCGTCGGCGACGGCGGGGAAGAGTCCGAGGGGGCCGTAACTTGGGAGCCCGGCGGCCAGGCGCGGGCCGTCGAGCACCCCACCGAAGACTGGCGGCTCCGCAATTACAGCAGCAGCGGCTATGGTCTATGTTGGGACCATCTGGCCGCGACTCGGGTCCATGTCGGTGCTCTGGTCGCCATTGAGGACGAGGACGCCGAGCCCACGGGATGGCGCGTCTGCGTAGTTCGTCGCGTGCGCCAGACGCGGCACGGACTGGATATGGGAGTGGAGTTTCTGTCTGGGCAGGCAGGGCCGGCACTGGTTCGCCGCTGCGGAGGCTCGGCCGCTGAGCCGGCCGTGACCCTGCAGGAGTCCCCGCAGAGCGACTTGACGCTGCTCGCCTCGGTGGCGAGCTGCCACGTCGATGCCGAGCTGGATCTGCATGACCCGCGGGGGGAGAAGCACCTGCGCGTGACACGAACCGTCGCACGCTACGGCAGCTTCGCCCATTGTGCGGTGGCGCAGACCCCTGTGTCTTCGCCGACCCGACCGATAGAGCCTTCGTGGCTGTAGTCGGCCTCCGCACAGCACCGCGATGCCTCGTGGAAGCTGCTCTTGCTAGTCGTCTCTTGCCGTGGCCTTTCGAATTGACTTGAGGCTGGAAAGGGTGAAGTCGGTGCTGTTGGTCATTTGCTCACCCATGGCTGCAATTCTGCGGGACAGCGTGAGCATGTCGCGGCTCAGGCTGACCAGCGTCCCTCGGCGTATGCGTCCGTCCCGCAAGGCGATTACGACTTCCTTGCCCAGATAGGGCTGCAGCGTCGTCACATCTAGCCGCGGCTCCGACGCGGCCACCTTCGCTCGCAGGGAATCGATCTCTACATTCCTGAGCAGGTGCCATCCCGCCCAACCGGCAAGGATCGCCACCCCCCCGGAGAGCAGAGCAGCGGACAGAATTAGCGCCCGTAGGGATCTGCGAGCAGCCGACTGTCCCGCCGATGGCGCCGCCGCCGGGCTCCCAGTGGGGGCACGCCCGAGCTCCGGCGTCCCGAGAGGGGGGGCGGCGATGGCGAGATCCAGGCCGTCCTCGGCGAAGCGCTCAGACATGCGCGTGCGTAGCTCGTCGAGCTTCTCCAATTGGGCGCGCAGACTCACGTTGCGCGGGTCCAGAACTAGGGCCTCTTCCAGGTCCACCCGAGCCGAGTGCAGCAGCTGCGGGATCTGCTCGGGGGAGCTGATGCTGTGAGCCTGCATAGCCGTCGCGCTCTGGGTCTTGGCGTCCGCCAGCTGGCCCAGTAGCCGCGCCAGGCTCTGGGCCGGCGAGAACAGGGCGCCATCCTGGCGCGACATGGGAACCGACCGGGCGAGCGCCAGGGCCTGCTGCAAGAGGCGTGTGGCCTGCGTCCAATCCTCGCGGTCACCGGCCTGGCGGGCCTGCAGAATCAGTGGAGCCACACCGGCCGGCAAGGTGTCGGGATCGGTCAGCTGCTCCAGACTCTTGCGGGCCGAGCGCAGCTGCGTCGAGGCGCTCGCCAGGCCCAGGCCGTCGGCGCGCTCTAGATCGTTCAGACCCGAGCGCATGCTCGCGCCGGCGCCGGCGCTCTCGCCGCTTTCGGCCGCCTTGCGGCCCTGGTTGAATTTCTGCGCGCCGCGCTGGGTCAACAAGTCGGCGAGCATAAGCTGCAGGTCGCGGTTCTCCGTGAGGCGCAAGGCGCGGTCCAGCACCGAGATGGCGGCATCGGGCCTCCTCTCCCGAAGCCGCACGGCGCGGGCCCGGACCGCCGTGGCTATCATCTCCGGCAAGTCCTCCGGGACCTCCAGCTTCCGGGCTCGCACCTCCTCCAGAGCCTCGCTCCATCGGTCCAGGGCCTCGGTCACGTCTCCGCGCTCGGCAGCGTCGCAACCCAGCATCACGAAGGCGCGCAGGCGCAGTCGGCCGACTTCGGGGGCCACACGCTCCGCGGCGGGCAGCCCTTCAATGGTGGTCAGTGCTTGTCCGGGCTTGTTCTCCGCCAGCAGTGCCTCGACGGAGGCTTGCGGCGAGAGTGCCGAGCGCAGGAAGCGCAGGTCGGCTTCCTGGCTCCGAGCCTCGGCAGGCAACGCCGCGATGGCGTCGCCGATGCGCTGGGAGAGCCCACACAAATTGAGCATAATAGGCCCGCAGCCCACTAGCCGCTCCGCCAGCTTGATGCCGCTGCGGCGCAGCGCTTGGGCAGCACGCAGCTCGATCTCCAAGGCAACCGACAGGTCGTCGTAGCGGCCGGCAAGAGCGACATCGTCCTGGGCTCGACTGGCATGCGCCCGGGCCTCCAGCCTGGCGCGGATGCGACCCATGATCGCGTCGCGAACCCGGCCGGCCAGCTGGCTGTCACGTCCTGCGTAGCGGTGCCACAGCTCCGGGGTGGCCAGCGCCATGCACCAGTAGGCAATGACCCGAGTCCACAGCTGGAGCACCGCCTCCACCGCTGAGCCTTCCGCGGCGACGGATGACTCCAGATTTGTCTCCCGACGCAGCACCCACCAGTAGCACAGTAGCGCCAGGGGATGAGCCAGCTCCCAACTGGGGAACTCGCGGCGAAACTGTGCCTCCCAGGCTTGTCCGGTAGCCCCGCGCCGAGCCTCCTCCAGCAGGCTCGCATCTTCCAGGGGCGAGGGGCGGAGGCGCTGCAGCACCTGAGGGTCATAGGACAGCATGTCCACCACCAAGCGCTCGGCGGGATTCTGCAGCGCCTTGCGCGCGCGGGTCACGTCATTGAGGGATGCCAAGCCGGAGGCCACCGCTGCCACTGCCGTCTTCGCCGCGGCTACCACCTCACGATCGCTGGCGCCACGGGACAGGCCCAAAATCTCGTAGGGTGTCTCCTCGGGCTGCAAGGGATCCTTCATCGCCGCCGTGCGCTCCTATTGCACGCGGGCGTCGGCGGCCCAGGTGTCGGCGCCGCACTGCGGGCAGATGCGCTGTCCCGCCGCGACTTTGGTACCGCATTGTGGGCACGCGGCACCTCCGGGGCGGCGCTGGTCGGCTGCCAGCACGGATGCCGCCAGTTTGGTGAGAAACCTGTTGAGCACGCCTTCCGCCGCGTGGCCGCGCTCGCGCACAGCGCTCTCCACTCCATCGAGCTCGGCTTCGAGCTCGGCCGCATCACGGGGATCCACGCTGCGGACCCGGCCCGTGATGGCAAAATGGGCATTGATCAGAACTTGGATGAGCTCCGGTAACGCCTTCAGCTGTGCCGTGATGACATCTAGCTTGCGCTGCATCATGTCCAGGTCACCCGCCTCCAGGGCGTCGAAAGGTTCCTCGATAATGAGGTCGAACAGCTGGCGCTCATCGGCCTGCAGCGCCCAGCCGTAGCGCCGCACGACCCGCGCCAAATTGCGCGCGGCCGTCTCGGCCCGGCGAGGCAGTGGGAGATCGCCGTGGGGACCAAGGGCGTCGGCTTTGGCCTCCAGCTGGCGCGCCTCTGCGAGCGCGTCTAGGTAACGACCGGCCCGTAGCATGGCGAATATCCGAGCGCGCTGTCCCTCAATGGCCTCCACGGCCCCGACCGGGGCCGCCAGCTCCCGGCTGGCCAGGGCCGCTTCCACGTGCTGCAGCATCTCGATGGCTTGGGCGTCGGCCTCACCGCGGGTGAGCCAGGGCTGCAGCGGCACGCCGTCTCCTAGCCTGGCATCCAGCCGCAGCTCTCCCCGCCCGTCCAGCCATAGGGAGATGCGCACCGGCGTGCTTTTGGGCAATCCCGGCGGAAGGATGGCGAAAGCTTCCCCCTGCTTCTCGTTGATGCTGGCCCGCTCGACGTCCTCCCCCCCGTATATCGGCACGCTGAGCATGCGCTGCCGGGGCACCACCGTATAGAAGACCTCGGCGCGCGGCTCCGCGGTGGGGAACGGATCACCCTTCTCCACGAAGATGTTGAAGCGGTCAGCGCTGGTCTGGGCACCGTAGTGGAACGGGGCGATGCCGCCCAACACTAACCCACCCTCCTCAAGGTCGGATGTCAGCACCCCGCCGCACCCCGTACAGCTGATGGCTCCCGGATCGTTGACGTGACCGCAGCTCCCACAGACCGCAATCTCGCCCAGCCGGGCGGCCACCATGGCGGCGCCTAGCGCCACGCTTTGCTTGGGATTGTCGCTGACACGCAGTCGCTCGGCGCCGAACAGCTCGGCTAGACGCTCCCGTATGATCGGGACCTTGGTCGCGCCGCCGGCGAGCACCACTTGGTCTACATCCTCCACCACCAGGCCGGCGTTGTCCAAAGCCCGCTCGGTGAGCTCCATGGTGCGGTCCACCAGAGGGGTGATCAACGTCTCATACTCCACACGCGTGACCGACAGGCTCGCGCCCGGGCAGGCGTGGGGCAGGATGTCCTGCAGAAGCATCTGGTGCTCCTCGGTGCTGCTCAATGCCTCCTTGGCCCGTCGGGCGACATCCTGAAGCCTCGCCATCAGGGCCTTGTCGGCGGCGGGATCCAGGTTGCAGTTCGACTTGAGATGGCGTGCTGCGTGCTCCACCAGCACCCGGGTGAAGTTGTCGCCGCCGAGCCACATGTCTCCCTCTAAATCCAGCGGTGCAAAAACGGTGCCGGCGGTGGTGAGCACCGAGACGTCGAAGGTCCCGCCTCCCAGATCGAATACCACGACAGTCTGGGGCTCCTCTCCTCCGGTCGGGTTCACGCCCAGGGCGATGGCGGCCGCCGTGGGCTCTTCCAGGACCTTGATTACCCGCAGTCCGGCCAGCTCGCCAGCCTCCCGAGTGGCAGCCTTCTGAGCCTGGCTGAAGTACGCCGGGACCGTCACTACCGCATAGCTGACCGGCTCTCCCAGGGCGCGCTCAGCGTCTTGCTTGAGCCGGCGTAGGATGATGGCGGAGATCTCTACCGGCGGGTATTCCTTGCCCGCAATCACGACCCGCAAGCTATCGCGCGTGCCGTCCGCCGGTGCGACGATTCGGTATAGAGTGGACCTGCGAGCTTTTCGCACCTCACGATCGGCAAAACCTCGACCCATCAGCCGCTTGATCGAGATGATGGTGTCCTGCGGCGCGTCGGCCCACGCGGCCAAGGCGGCATTGCCCACCAACCAGGACAATTCGCCACTACCCGGGGCCGTGGCGATGAGATCCGGTGCGACCACCGATCGGGTCTGCCACTGGCCTTCCCGATTGGACAGCACGCGGCCGGCGCCGTCGTCCCAGATGGCCACCACACTGTTGGTGGTACCGAGATCTATGCCGATCATCCTGCCCAAGGACAACTCCCCGCTGACCCGCTCGTGCTTGGCTCACAATCTTGCCGTTGCGGCACGCTCGGCACGTTTCCAACCAGATGCTCCGGCGGGTCGCGCCGTGCCCAGGACCTCCAGCCGAGAGGTGTCCCGGCAACATATGCAAACCATTGAAATGCGTCAAGCGCCACCGTTTCTCACCCGTGGCGAAAGCGGCTATCATCGATCTTTCATGCGGCACCCCGAGGGGCGCGACACGGCCGCGGATTCTCCAGCTATGTACCGTGAATACTTTGGACTGAAGGACAAGCCGTTCTCCATCACACCGGACCCACGCTATCTGTACCTGAGCCCCCACCACCGGGAGGCACTGGCCCACCTCTTGTATGGTGTGACGGAGGGCAGCGGCTTCGTGGTCTTGACGGGAGAGGTGGGCACTGGCAAGACCACCGTCTCCCGGTGTCTGGTGGAGCAAGTCCCCGCGAGTGTCGACGTCGCATTGGTGCTCAACCCCAGCCTGACCCCGGTGGAGCTGTTGGCCACCATTTGTGAGGAGCTTCGGATCGCCCTGCCGGCGCCACGCCATAGCCTCAAGAATCTGACCGGCGTGCTCAATACACACCTTCTCGCCGCCCATGCCGCGGGTCGCCGCACGGTTCTACTCATCGATGAGGCTCAGAATCTGAGCCCGAGGGTGCTGGAGCAGATTCGGCTGCTCACCAACCTGGAGACGGCCACCCAGAAGCTGCTGCAGATCATCCTGGTGGGCCAGCCGGAGCTCAACCGCATGCTCGCCCGGCCCAATCTGCGCCAGCTCAACCAGCGGGTCGCGGCGAGATTCCATCTGCGTGCGCTGACCCGCGTCGAGACGTCGGCCTATATTGCGCATCGGCTTGCGGTGTGTGGTCGCCGGTCGCCGTTGTTCAGCCGGGGCGCTCTGGGCGTCCTGCACCGAGCCGCGGGGGGTGTGCCGCGCATGCTGAATCTGCTCTGCGACCGTGCCCTGCTGGGAGCCTATGCCAACGACAGGCAGCGCGTCGGCAGCGCCATTGCGCGGCGGGCAGTCACGGAGGTGCTGACGGCCCGTCCCCTCGTACGTCCGTGGGTCCTTGCGCTGGCTCCGCTGCTGGGTCTCCTGGGTATCGTTCTGCTGACGTTGGACCGGCCCCTGACCTGGCCGCCGCTTTTGGGAGATCGCCAGCCTAGGGTCCAGGCGAGCGGGCCTGTCGCAAGCGACGGCGCTCCGCCACCCACGGTGTCGGCGCCGTCTGCCAGCGAAGCGTCCACTTCCCTGGCGAGCCTGCTTGCAGCCGCAAGACAACAGCCCCGTAGCGCCATGTCGGCGCTCTTGGCGCTGTGGGGAGTCGCCGAACGGCCGCCGGAGGGGCACGCGCCGGACTGTGATGCCATCCAGTCGGCGGGGCTCGCCTGTCTTCAGGGGCGGGGCACCTGGAACCGCCTGCGCCAGATCGACCGCCCTGCCCTGCTGCGCCTCGGCAAGCCCGGGGACGATCGATATGGGGTGGCAGTGGTCGCGCTGAGCGGTGACAGAGCGACCTTGGAGGCGGGCGGTCTGCGCAAAGAGGCAGACATCGCAGAGGTCGATCATTACTGGCTGGGTGACTTCATCGTGCCGTGGCGCCCGCTGGGACCTGGCTTCGGTCTGCTGCGGGTCGGTGCCCGAGGCGACGGTGTGCTGTGGCTGCGCGGGGCACTGGCCGCGGCGATGGGCGGCCCAGTCCCGCCCACCGGCGATCCCGGCGTGCTCGACAGTGTCCTGGAGGCGCAGGTGAAAGGCTTCCAGCGCCGTGTGGGGCTCAGCCCCGACGGCGTGGTGGGTGCCCAGACCCTGCTGCAGCTGACCAAGATCACGGACCTGGCGGAAGGCCCACGCCTGGTATCCAAACGCTGAGGGATGTCTCCATGTCGTATATCCTCGACGCCTTGAGCAAGTCGGAGCGGGAGCGGCGCCTGGGGGAGGCTCCCGATCTCGGCAACGCTCCCGATGGCAACGCGCACCGCACAAATGGGCGCGCGATGACCCTGGTGGCGGTGGTGGCGCTGAATCTGGCCGGACTGGGAGGCCTCTATTGGCTGGCCCTCGACCAGCGTGAGACGTTGCCTGAGGCCACGACGGTGGTCACGGTGACCGCGGCACCGGCGCGACCGGCCGCCGCACAACCGCCTTCCATCGGCGTGCCGGTCGCGGCGCGGCCACAGGCTGCGATACCTCGCCCGTCCCCGTCACCCCGGCCGGTCCTGCCTACTCTGGCCCAGACGCCGGCGCCGGCCGCCGCCACTCCCGTCCCCCCCGTGGCGGCCGTGAGGCGCTCGCACCCCGCACCACGGCCGGAAATCGCCGCGCCGCAGGCGACGTCACAGCAGCCACAGGCGTCGGCCGAGGAGCAGCCACAGGCGTCGGCCGAGGAGCAGCCACAGGCGCTGGCCGAGGAGCAGCCACAGGCGCTGGCCGAGGAGTCTCGGGCGCAGGCGGAGGACGTGGACCCCACTCCTTGGCTGGTCGAGCTGCCGCCGAAAGTTCGGGAGAAGCTGCCGTCACTCAGCATCAACGCTTACTATTACGCCTCGGACCCGAAGCGACGCTTCGTGCTCATCGACATGGTGAAGTATCGCGAGGGCCAACGGCTCGGCGGCGGTCCCCTGCTGGAGCGTATTGGCCGGGACAGTCTATATCTGGACGTCGATGGGCTGCGGTTCAGGGTCCGGAGGCCCTGAGGCGACGATTGTATTTTGCAAAAAAGAGGGGTGCCGCGCCGACACCCCTGTAGACTTAGGAGACACTTGGTGAATATTGCGAAGATACATGGCGTATGTCGCGCAACCATTTCATCAGACAGTCGGGCTCGGCGGAAGTTCTGGCACTCGCCCCGGTGAGAATGCGGGCTAGCCGGCCCTAAGGGTATCCAATGGCGGTCGGCGCATTACTGAGCGGGTCCCCATCCAGCCGGTCAGGATGACGCCCACGGCGCCACCGACGATTCCCACCACCCACAGCCACGGGTCGGGCCGGTAGCCCACGTCGAAGACCCTGGTGGCCAGGACGTAGCCCAACGAGCTCGCCGCCAGGGCACCGACGGCGCCGGCCAACGTGCCCAACAGACCGAACTCCGCCAGGTTGCCACGCATGACCTGGCTGCGGCTGGCACCGAGCACACGCATGACCGCGGACTCGTAGATGCGCTCGTCCCGAGTCGCATGAATGGCGGCATAGAGGACGAGCAGGCCCGCCGCAACGGCGAACAGGAAGATGTATTGAACCGCCAACGTCACCCGGTCCGCGATGTGTCGCACCTCAGTCATGATGGCGTCTACATCCAGCACCGTGACGTTGGGAAAGCGCTCTACCATGTCCCTCAGCAGCCCTTGGCGGGACTCGGACAGATGGAAACTGGTGATGTAGGTCGCCGGAAAGCTCTCCAGCTCTCCGGGGGGCGCGAGCACGAAGAAATTGACCCGGAAGGAGTCCCAGGCCACGTGGCGCAGGCTGGTGATGGGTGCCCGCACCAATTGGCCGGAGACACGGAAGCTCAGCATGTCGCCCAGGTGCAGGCCGAGAGTCTCGGCTAGCCCCTGCTCCACCGAGAATTCCGCCGTGCCATGCTCCGCTGGGCTCCACCACCGGCCGCGCACCACGTGATTGTCTGGGGCCAGAGTGGCCGCCCACGAGAGGTTGAACTCCCTTTGGACCAGGCGCTGGGCGCGCGGCTTATCGTAGTCCGCTCTGCTCACGCGGCGGCCGTTGATCTCCATCAGCCGTCCCCTGACCATGGGATAGAGGGAGGCATGACTCAGCCCCCGCTCGCTCAGGAAAGCTTCCATGGCGGACACCTGCTGCGGCTGAATGTTGATGACGAACTGATTGGGTGCGTCCCGTGGCAGACTGCTGCGCCAGGCCTCGACCAGGTCGTTGCGTACCACGGACAGGGTCAGCAGGGCCATCAGTCCTAGACCCAGTGCCACTATCTGTACGGCGCTGCCCCTCGCCCGTCGCGCCACATTGGCCAGTCCAGTGCGCCAGGCCAGGCCCATGCGGCGCCGCAGGGCGGTGAGCAGCCCAAGCAGTGCCACGGCGATCAGACCCAGCAGCAGTAGCGTGGCGATCGCTCCCCCACTCACGGCCGCAGTCAGCCAGAGATCCTGCACCTGCCAGTACATCAACAGGCTCAGCGTCGCCAGCGCCATGGCGTAGGCCAGCATGGACCGTCCCGGCAACGGGACCAGGTCCCGTCGCAGCACCCGCGTGGGCGGCACGTCTTTCAGGCTTAGCAGCGGCGGCCAGGCAAAGCCGAATACCATCACCAGGCCAGTCGTCATCCCAAAGCCCATGGGCACCAACGACGGGACTGGCAAATCGCTTCCCAGGATGCCGCCCAGAGCCAGCGTCAGGAAAGCCTGTGCGCCATAGCCTGCCGCACCGCCGAGCGCGCTGGCGCCGGCGCCCACCAACAAGACCTGCAAGGTGTAGACCCTTGCGATGAGGCTCTGGCTGGCTCCCAGGCAGCTCAGCACGGCGCTGCTGTCGAAATGGCGCTCCGCAAAACGCCGTGCGGAGGTGGCGACCGCAACCCCGCCCAGCAGCACGCTGAGCAGTGCGGCCAGCCCCAGGAAGCGGTCGGCGGTCTCCAGAGACGACTTGAGCTCGGGGCGGGCGTTGCGCACGCCGTAGAGACGCTGCCCCTGGGTCAGCCGCTCGCTCAGCCAGGAGCGGAAGTTGTCCACCTCCGTCCGGGGTCCCGCCACCAATAGGCGATAGCCGACGCGGCTGCCTGGCTGCACGAGCTTGGTCCGCGCCAGGTCCTCCGCCCTCATCAGCACCCGCGGGGCGATGCTGAACAGCTCGGCTCCCCGGTCGGGCTCGAAGGTCAGTAGCCGACCGACCGTGAAGCTTGCGCTGCCGAGCTCGATTCTGCCGCCCACCCGCAGCTTGAGGGCCGTCGCCAGGGTCGTGTCTACCCACACCGTGCCGGCCGAGGGAAGGTCGCGGGCGGGAACGTCGGCCCCGCCGACGTCCGCGGCCGTGCGCAGGGTGCCGCGCAACGGATAGCCGGCGCCAACGGCCTTCACTTGCGCCAGCTTGAGCTGCTTTCCCGAGACCAGCATGCTGGTGAGGGACAGGGTGTGAGCTACGCGGAGTCCGGCGCTGCGGGCAGCCTGGTCCCAGCTCGCAGGCAGGGGCTCCGCCGATCGGACCACCAGGTCTGCCGCCAGCAGTGTGTTAGCCTGCAGCAGTAGCGCCTGTCGGATGCGATCGGCAAACACCCCCACTGACGTGACGCTGGCCACGGCAATGACGACCGCAATCCCCAGCACACGAAGCTCTCCGGCTCTCCAGTCGCGGGTCAGCCCGCGCCAGGCCAGGCGCAGAGACTTCACGATCGGCTCACCAGGCGACCGTTGTCCAGCCCGAGCTTGCGATGGCAGTGCCCGGCCAGGCTCTCGTCGTGGGTGACCAGCACCAGGGTGGTGCGGGCGCGCCGATTGAGAGAGAACAGGAGTTCGATGATCCTGCTGCCGGTGTGACGGTCCAGATTGCCCGTGGGCTCGTCGGCAAACAGCACCTTCGGCCGGGTGGCGAAGGCGCGGGCGATCGCGACCCGCTGCTGCTCGCCTCCCGAGAGCTGATTGGGATAGTGATGCAGGCGCGAGGTCAGACCCACCTGCTCCAAGACCTCCTCCGCCGTCTTGGCGGGCGCTGGACGGTCGGCCAGCTCCAGGGGCAGCATGACGTTTTCCAGAGCGGTCAGGCTGGGCAGGAGGTGGAAGGACTGGAACACGAACCCCACGGTCTGAGCCCGCACCCGGGCGCGACCGTCCTCGTCCATGGCGGTGAGCTCGTTGCCGTTCAGGAGGACGCGACCCCGGGTCGGGAGATCCAGCCCCGCAAGCAGGCCAAGCAACGTGGACTTTCCGGAGCCAGAGGCGCCGACCACCGCCACCGCTTCACCCGGCTGTATGGCCAGGTTGACCGAAGTGAGTATGGTCAGCAGGCCTACCGGACTGGTAACTTGCTTGCCTAGGTCCTCCGCCAGCACGATGGGGCCAGAGGTGGAATTCGACATGATGCGACGCTTCCTGCCGGTGGCGCTCTGGCTCTATGCCTGTGTGGCAGCCGCTGCGCCCACCGTGCTGGTCCTGGGAGACAGTCTCAGCGCGGGTTTCGGCATCGACGAGACCAAGGGTTGGGTTGCCCTGCTCGGGCGGCGCCTCGAGCAGGAAGGCTTTCCCCAGCGCGTGGTGAATATCAGCATCAGCGGAGAGACGACTGCCGGTGCGTTGGCGCGTCTGCCCGAGGCGCTCGCGCGCCATCGACCCGCGGTCGTGATAGTCGAGCTGGGGGGCAATGATGGCCTCAGGGGACTGTCGCTAGACGCGATGGAGCACAACCTTGATCGAATCATCCTGCACTCCCAAAAAGCAGGAGCGCGGGTCTTGTTGCTCGGGGTGCGTTTGCCGCCCAACTATGGCCCGGCCTACACCCGGGCGTTTGAAGCCGTTTACACGCGTGCTGCAACACGAAGCAGTGTGTCCCTGGTGCCCTTTCTACTTGAAGGCGTTGCCCTCGACGACCGGCTCATGCAGGAGGACGGTCTGCATCCTACCGAGCAAGCCCAGCCTAGGATACTCCAAAATGTCTGGCCGAGGCTGCTCCCGTTGCTGCGGCCGGCGGGAGATGTCCCTGGGCACCGCGGTGCCCGTGTGAGTGCGGGCTTCGTTGATCTGGATCATTGCTCGCCATTCACTTCCCAGTATTATCAAAGCTCGGAGTTCGGCGACAGGCTCATGGGTGTAGCCAGCCGTCGGGCGCCTAGCCTTAGTGGTTGATTGGGCTCTCTTTGGTGTGTCGTGCGAGCCAATAAGGGCGGATTTCCATCCGCCCTTTTTTTTGCGACGCTGCCGGCCCGTGCCCAGGGCCTGAAAGGGCCCACTTAGATCAGTCTCGGGGTCTCCCCACCGCAGAGCTGGCCCAGGGCGTGGACCGCCTGATGCCAGGAGGGCTCGCCGCGCAGCTCCGCACGGCTGATTCGGTGGCGGCCGTGCATGCGTGCCAGGCGCAGGTGGGATGCCGGGTCTGGATGGCTGGACATCCCGTCCAGGACCCAGGCGGCGCCCTCGGGGTCGTTGCACAACAGGATCATGTCACAGCCCGCCCGCAGAGCCAGGTGCGCGCGCTCTTCCAAGCCGCCCGCCGCCGCCGCACCTTTCATGCTAATGTCGTCACTGAAGATGGGCCCCTGGAAGCCGAGCTCCTGGCGCAGGACTCCTCGCAGCCAGCGACGCGAGAAGCCGGCGGGCAGCTCGTCTACGCCGGGATAGATGACATGAGATGGCATGATGCCGGCCAGTCCGTAGTGGATGAGACGCTCGAAGGGCACGAGATCCTGCAGCCGAATGTCTGCCAGGGACCTCTTGTCCACCGGGATGCCGACATGGGAATCCACTACCACGGCTCCGTGACCCGGAAAATGCTTGCCGACTGCGGCCATTCCCGCCCGCCGTATTCCGGAGACGTAGGCATGGGCCAAGGCGGCAACGTACTCGGGGCGTTGGTGGAAAGCGCGGTCGCCAATGACCTGGCTCATGCCATGGTCGAGATCCAGCACCGGGGCGAAGCTGAAATCCACGCCGGCGCTGCGTAGCTCGGCAGCCATCACCCAACCGGCTAGCTCGGCCAGATGCAGGCCGCGCTTGCGATCCAGGTCATAGACCTCCCCCAAGCGGCGGGCCGCCGGCAGCACCGTGAAGCCGTCGCGGAAGCGCTGCACCCGGCCTCCCTCGTGATCGACGGCCACCAGCAGGCGCGGCTCGCGCAGGCGATGTATGGATGCCACCAGCGCGCTCAGCTGCTCGGGCGACTCGTAGTTGCGCCGAAACAGGATTACTCCGCCGGCACCCGGATGCAGCAGGCGCTCGATTTCCTCGGCGCCCGGGGTGGTCCCCTGGAGATCCAGCATCACGGGGCCCAGCGACATCGCGTTTGGGTTAGAATCAGTGCCGTACATAGCGTGGATCCAGCCAGTCTCGCAGCCTGTCACCCAACAGATTCGTCGCCAGCACGACTAGCAGCAACGCAAGTCCAGGCGCCAGCACCAGATGCGGCGCCACCAGCATATATCGTACACCGTCCCTGATCATGCTGCCCCAGGAGGCCGCGGGAGGCTGGACGCCGAGACCTAGAAACGATAACCCGGCCTCGGCCACCACCACAGCCGCCACCGAGAACGTGGCCTCGACGATCAGGGGAGCCAGCACCAGAGGGATAAGATGCTTCCTGATGATTCGCCAGGCGCCGGCCCCCAGTGCGACGGCGGCCTCGACATGATCACGGCGCTTGACGCTGAGCACCTGGGCACGGGTCAGGCGGGCGAAGCCTACCCAGCCGACCGCCGACAGGGCGAAGACGACGTTCCCCAGTCCGGGGCCCATGAGGCCGGACAAGGCAATGGCCAGCAAGATGCCGGGGAACGCGAGGAACACGTCGATGCAGCGCACCAGCACGTGATCCAGCCACCCTCCGAGGTAGGCGCTGGCGCTGCCGATGAGGGTGCCTGCGGTGGCCGAAATGCTCACTACCCAAAGTGCGGTCAGGCAGGAGGTCTGTGCGCCTACCACCAGGCGATCCCAGACCGGCCGTCCCAAGTCGTCATACCCCAGCCAGGCAGCCGCCCCCGGACCATGGAGGATTCGGGGCAGATCGACGTCGTCCGGGGCGAGCCCCAGCCACGGTCCAACCACAGCAAGCACCAGCCACAGCAGCAGCACCAGCCCCGGCAGGCCTGCGCGCATCACCCGGCCCGCAGGCGGACTCTGGGGTCCAGCCAGCCATAAACGAGGTCCGTCAGGGTGTTCACTGCCACGTAGCTCAAGCTGACGAGCAGCACGCAGCCTTGCACGACGGGATAGTCGCGCTTCTGAATGGCCTCGATGGTGAGCTGCCCGATACCTGGCCAGGAGAACACCGTCTCCGTGATCACCGCCCCAGCTAGCAGCCCGCCCAGCTGCAGCCCCAGCACCGTCAACAGGGGCAGCCAAGCGTTGCGCAGGGCATGCCGTCGGATGACCTGAGTCTCTGGCAGACCCTTGGCCCGCGCGGTGCGGATGTAGTCTTCACCCAGGACCTCCAACAGCGTGGCCCGCACCATGCGCGAGAGGATTGCCGCCATGGCCGTGCCCAGGGTCAGAGCCGGCAGCACCAGGGAGGCTGGCTCCTCCCGGCCGCTAACCGGCAGCCATCCCAGCCACAAGGAGAACACCAAGATCAGCAGCGGACCCAGCCAGAAGTTGGGCACTGAGATCCCGAGCAATGAGAAGGTCATGGCTCCCCGGTCCCAGAGAGTGTCTCGACGCACGGCTGCCAGCATCCCCAGCGGAAAAGCTATGAGTACCGCCACCGCCAGCGCCGCCGCAGCCAGCTCCGCAGTGGCCGGCAGGCGCTCGGCCAGCAGCTCCGCCACGGGGCGGCTGGACAGCAGCGAGCTGCCGAGATCGAGCCGCAGCAGACCCCCGGCATAGTCGGCTGCCTGGCGCCACAGGGGCCGATCCAGTCCCAGGTCGTGGCGTAGGGCTTGGCGGTCGGCCGGGCTCGCGGACTCCCCCAGCATCACCTCCACCGGATCTCCGGGAACCAGGTGAATCAACGAGAACACGAGGGCGGCGACGCCCAGGACCACCAGCACGGCGCTGCCCGTCCGTGCCACCAGGAAGCTCAGCATTGGCCCGCACCGAGTCCCTGCATCAGCCGATGTAGACCCGAGTACCCGAGCTCACGCGGTCGAAGAGGGCCAGCAGGTCGGCATTGTGCATGCGGATGCAGCCGTGGGACTGCGGCAGGCCCAAGGGCACCTCCTCCGGACAGCCATGGATGTAAATGTAGCGCCGCAAGGTGTCTACCTGCGCGCCGCGATTGTGTCCGGGCTCCAGTCCGGTGAGCCACAGGATGCGGGTCAGGATCCAATCCCGTCCCGGATGGCGGGCGTTCAGCTCGGGGTCGTAGATCTCACCGGTGGGCCGCCGGCCGATGAACACCGTGTCCACCGGGCAGCCCTCCCCGACCTTGATCCTGATGGCGTGCCAGCCCCGCGGCGTGCAGCCGCTGGCGTGGCGCTCGCCCGGGCCGCCACAGGCCGTGGATACGGGCGCCTCCAGCAGCGTCCTTGCTCCTTGCACCAGCCACAGACGCTGGTCGGCAAGGCTGACGCGCACTTCAAGACACTCACTGCTCGGCATGGATGGACACCGCTGCGCGCCGCACCTGGCGCAGGCCGTCGTAGTTGCCGTCGGCTGCCAGCGTGTAGCCAAGGATGTCGGCCCTGCTGACGAAGACGTTGTCTTCGTACCACAGAGGCACATAGGGCAGCGCATCCAACAGATGCGCCTCCAGTCTCCGGTAGAGCTCCGCCTGGCGGGCGGGGCTGGTCGCGGCCTCCGCCGCCTCGATCAAGGCATCGGTGGACGGGTCGCGAAACCGCCCCCGGTTGGCACCCGCGGGCGGCACGGAGTCGCTGTGAAAGATGTAGCGAAAGGCGTCGGGGCTCTGTAGTCCCACCCACGCCAGGCTGTACATTTGGAAGCGTCCGGCCTTGATGTCGCCGTAGAACGTGCCCCAATCGTAGCTGCGGATGGATACCTCGATGCCCACCTCGCGCAGCTGATGCTGGATAATCGTGGCCAGCCGCAGCCGAAATGGGGCGCTGGAGGTCTTGTAAGTGAGATGCACCGGGTGTGCGGCATCGTAGCCTGCAGCCCACAGCAGTGCCCGTGCCCGGTCCGGATCGTGGGCTATCCGCCGAAGGCTGGGGCTGCCTGCCCAATGATCGGGCGGAAACAAGGCCGCGGCGGGCCGCGCGGCGCCCGCAAAGACGTATTTCACGATCGCATCCACGTCCAAAGCGCAGGCAATGGCGGCGCGCACGGCATGGCTGCCCGCCACCGAATCCTCCAGATTGAAGCCCAGATAGCTGAAGCTGCTGCCCGCCCGGCGGGTCACCTTCACGCCCGGCTGCCGGTCCAGCCAGCCGATGAGCTCATATGGCAAGTCATTCTGTACCATGTCAATCTCGCCGCGCAGCAGCTTCAGGGCGCGCACCGTGGGGTCGGGCACGCGTAGGAATTCGAGCGTTGCCCCATCGCTGCGTCTGCGC
>Ga0307417_10000191_pt1 | contig 26231 bp, 26 predicted proteins | sample SalMarWE160210MG_2_FD_202514 | JGI IMG/M metagenome (GOLD analysis project Ga0307417, IMG submission 202514) | Salt marsh sediment microbial communities from the Plum Island Ecosystem LTER, Massachusetts, United States - WE1602-10 | ecosystem: Environmental > Aquatic > Marine > Intertidal zone... | reverse complement strand
AGGCTTGGCATCGCCCAGAAAGCCTGATTAGAAGCCCCTCATGAGCGAAACCAGCGAGCCGAGCGGCCAGCACCCGAGCGCCGCGCAACTGTTGCAGCAGGGCCTGTTCCACCACCAGCGCGGCGAGCTCGGGCCGGCGATGGACAACTACACCCAGGTGCTACGCCACGACCCGCGCAACGCCGACGCGCTCTATTACGTGGCCGTGGTCGCCTGCCAGGAGGACCAGCTCGACCAGGGCATCGCGCTCGCGCGCCGCGCGCTCGAATTCGGGCCGCCGCAGGCGCGCGTCCATAACCTGCTCGGCAAGGCGCTCGAGCGTAAGGGCGAACACCTGGAGGCGGTCAAGAGCTTCGATGCGGCGATCGCGATCGATGCCAAATTCGCCGAGGCGCACGGCAACCGCGCCGCCATTCTGGCGGACGCGGGGCGGCCCGACGAGGCGCTGAAAGGTTTCGACCGCGCGCTGGCGCTCGACCCGAAGGCCGCGCCCGACTGGATCAACCGCGGCGTCCTGTTGCAACAGCTCGGCCGCCAGGAAGAGGCGCTGGAAAGCTACGACAAGGCGCTGACGCTCGTCCCCAACGACCCCAGCGCGCTGATGAACCGCGCCAACGCGCTCTCCATGCTCGGCCGCTACGCGCAAGCCGAAACCGGTTACGAGCAGGTGATCAGGCGCGCGCCCAAGCTGGCGGTGGCCTATTTGCAAAAGGGCCTGGCGGTGAAGCACCAGGGCCGCTTCGCTGAGGCGCGCGACCTGCTGGTGCAGGCGCTGAAGTTGAACGAAAAGGACGCCGAGACCGCATTCGCGCTCGGGCTGCTGATGCTGCTGATGGGCGACTGGCGGGCCAGCTTTCCGCTGTTTGAGGCGCGCGCGCGCATGGTCAAGCCCGCTTATGCGCCGCTTGATTATGAGCGCTGGCGGGGCGAGGCGCCCGGCGATTTCCGCCTCGTGGTGCTTTGCGAGCAGGGTCTCGGCGACACCGTGCATTATTCCCGCTACGCGTCGCTCTTGGCCGGGCGCCGCCATCACGTCACGCTACTGACCCGGCCGGAGTTGGCGCCGCTGATGCGCACGCTGCCCGGCATCGAGCGGGTGGTCACCGGCGTCGAGGAACTCAGCGGCGACAAACGGCGCATTGAGTGGCTGCCGCTGATGTCGGCGATGGGCATGTTGCATTTGACGCCCGACACGGTTCCTCAGCAGGGCCCTTATTTGAGCGCCGAGCCGGAGCGCGTGGCGCGCTGGCGCGAGCGCTTGGGCAGCCAAGGCTTCAAGGTCGGGATTTTCTGGCAGGGCACCTCCCGCAACAGCGCGGCGCCGCTTTCCGCGCTGGCGCCGCTCGCGGAGATTCCCGGCGTGCGGCTTATTTCGTTGCAGAAGGGAGAGCCTGCAGGCGAGATCGCGCAAGTGGCGTTCGGCGCCAAGATCGAAAGCCCGCTCGACCCCGGCGACCTGAGCGCGCAAGGCCTACTCGACACGGCCGCGCTGACGGCGAACCTCGACGCGGTGGTGAGCATCGATTCCATGCCGGCGCATCTCGCCGGCGCGCTCGGCAAGCCGGTCGCGCTGGCATTGCCTTATGTGCCGGATTGGCGCTGGCTCTTGGACCGCGACGACACGCCCTGGTACCCGACCATGCGGCTCTACCGGCAGGACGCCGCGCGCGACTGGGCGCCGGTGTTCGCGCGCATCGCCGACGCGCTGCGGGCACGATGAGCGCCGCCGCGCAACTGCAAAAGGCAGTCGCCAGCGAGCAAAGCGGCGACCTCGCCGGCGCCATGGCCGGCTATCAGAAAGTGCTGCGCCATGAGCCGAGCAATATCGACGCCTTGTTCCTGCTCGGCCGCGCGCAATTGCAGCAGGGCCAGTTCGAGGCGAGCGCCAAGGCGCTGCGCCGGGCGGTCACGCTCAGGCCGCAGCACGCGCCGGCGCAACTGCTGCTCGGCATGGCGCTGAGCGGCGAAAGCCAGCCGCAGGAGGCGCTTTCCTGTTTCGAGCGCGCGCTCGCCGCCGACCCGGGCTTGACGGTGGCGCTACTCTACAAGGCCGACACGCTCGCCATGCTCGGCCGCCACGCCGAGGCGGTCGCCGCCTTCGACCAGGCGCTGGCCGCCGACTCCGCCAATATCGTCGCGTGGAACAACCGCGGCCTCGCATTGGAGGCGCTCGGCCGCGACAGCGAGGCGGCCGAAAGCTTCCAGCGCGCGCTGGCGTTGCGCCCCGGCACGCCGGAAATCCATTTCAGCCTCGGCAATGCGCTACACCGGCTGGAGCGCTACGAGGACGCGGCGAAACAATTCCGGCGCACGCTGGCGGCATGGCCGAATTTCGCCCGCGCCCACGCCAATCTCGGCAGCACGCTGTTCAAGCTGCAACGCTGGGAGGAAGCGCTGCAAAGCCTGCGGCAAGCCGCAGGGTTGCCATCGGACGCTCCGCCGGCCGACATCGCCCAGCTGCATGCGGCTATCGCCAACGCGCTACGCCATCTGCAACGCGACCAAGAAAGCCTCGCCAGCTTCGACCAGGCGCTGGCGCTCGATCCCGGTAATGCCGACCTCATAGCCAAGAAAGCCAACGCGCTCTACGTGCTCGGCCGTATCGACGAGGCACGCGGCCTGATCGAAAAGGCGATCAGCCTGCGGCCTCACGACAGCGCATTCTACGTGACGCTCAGTCAGATGAAGCGCTTCAGCGCCGGCGACCCGCTCGTCGCCACGATGGAAACGCTGCTGTCAAATCCCGATCAACCGTCGGAAGCGCAGCAGGCCGATCTGCATTTCGCGCTCGGCAAGGCCTACGATGACATGGGCGAGGCCGACCGCGCCTTCCCGCATTTCGCCGCAGGCAACGCGCTCAGGCGCCGCCAGATTGACTACGATGAAGGCAGGGAGCTCGCCGGCAAGGCGCGCATTGCCGAGATCTTCACGCCGGCGCTGATGCAGAGCAAGGCCGGGCACGGCAACGAGTCGGACCGCCCGCTCTTCGTTATCGGCATGCCGCGCTCCGGCACCACGCTGGTCGAACAGATCATCGCCAGCCATCCGCGCGTCTTCGGCGCCGGCGAGCAGAAGGCTTTCGAGGACGCGCTCACCGCGCTGGTCCGGCCAGGTGAGCCCGGCTATCCGGCCATGGTGCCGCCGATGACCGCAGCGGAGATAAAAGCACTCGGCGCCGACTATCTGGCACGCATGAAAGCCGTGGTGCCGGACGAGCAGCGCTTCACCGACAAGCTGCCCGCCAACTATTATTTCGTCGGCCTCATTCATCTGGCGTTGCCGAGCGCCAAGATCGTTCATGTGCGCCGCAACCCGCTCGATACCTGCCTGTCGATCTTCTCGATCAATTTCAGCGATCCCCCAGTTTTTGCCTACGACCTCGGCGAGCTCGGCCGCTACTATTGCGCCTATGAGCGGCTGATGGCGCATTGGCGCCAAGTGCTGCCGGAAGGCGTCATGCTGAACGTGCAATACGAAGACGTGGTCGACGACATCGAGAACCAAGCGCACCGCCTGATCTCGTTTTGCGGCTTGCCATGGGACGACGCCTGTCTCGCCTTCCACCGGCAGGAAGGCGCGGTGCGCACCGCCAGCGCCTATCAGGTGCGCCAGCCGCTATTCCGCAGCTCAATGGAACGGTGGCGCGCTTACGAGAGGCATCTCGGGCCGCTGCTAGAAGCACTCGGTAAAACGGAATAGCCGCGTCACGGCACGTGGCGCAGCACCGTTGCCGCCGCCTGCATCTCGACGAATCGGAAATCGCGGCGGGTTAGTGCGATCTCGTCGCGGCCCCATTGCTCCATCTGCCAGTTCTCGTCGACATGGGCGGCGGCCCAGGCTTCATCGACCTCAAGCGCACCGGCGCTTAGCGCGAGCGCCAGCAGCGCGGAGCCGGTGAGCGAAGTGATCGAGGACACCGCAGCGAGCCGCCAAATATCTTTCATGTTACTTGCCTCGGCAGGAATCGCTAAGCGCGCGGCGGCGAGCGCCTCAGCCGGCTGCTCGGCAAACATCACGCCCGTGACGGGCATAAAGCGCGCGCCCAATTTTTCGCGCGCCCAGGCCAGCACCGGATCCCAGGCTTGCGCCTGCCGCGCGACCAGACCTTCCGGCGCCTCGGCGCGATAGAAGACGAGATCGCTGCCGAGATATTTAGCCACCTCGGCGGCAACCGCCTCGGGCGCATCGGCCACCGCGTCGATCACCGCATTGGCCAGGCGCGTGAGCGGCATGCGCCCCGGGTCGATTGCGTTTTTTTGCGCGTCCCATTCCACCGCCAGCGCGGCGGCCAGCGCTGCGGTCGGTGCCGCCAGCGCTCGGCGCGCGGGGGTGGCTACCGGCTTATCGTCGAGCAGCACCGCAAACCCCGCCTCCCCGCCCTCGCCGACATGGGCTTGGCGATAGAACCGCTTGCGCAGGCGCGGCCGAGCGCCGCGGCGTGCCGCCTCGATCGGGTCGAGCGGCTGGTTTTCGAAGATTTCGGTAAATATGTCGCGCATCAGAATATCGTGATTGTGCGCCGCAACAAGAATGGCATAGCGATTGCTTCTACCTTTATGGGGGCAAAATAGCCCGTTCAAGGCTAGCCGGCACTTTCGCAGAGCGGCAATTTTGCTGCTGCGGTGCCATGCTGCCGCCCCTTTCAGGGAGCGAAAACATAAGTGAGGACTTATGGTTGATAGGCCAGCGTCGAGACGGAAGGATAGGTAGCCGAAGGCGCGTTGAGCCAATATTATGGGTTTTTGGATTCGATGCCGGCTAAAGAGGCCGAACCGGGGATAAAGGCCAGCCGCCAGGCGGTAACGCGACCCCGTTGGAGTTGATCCGCGTAGCGGGGCGCGTTTCGAGGAGTCAATGAAGAATACCGACATTTCTGCGCCGGATTACTTCCACAAGGTCGTGGATTGCCAATGGGCCTGCCCGGCGCACACTCCCGTCCCCGAATACATCCGCATGATCGCGCAAGGGCGCTACTCCGACGCCTATCTGCTCAATTGGAAATCGAACGTGTTTCCGGGGATTCTCGGGCGCACCTGCGACCGCCCCTGCGAACCGGCCTGCCGGCGGGTGCGGGTCGAGAAGGAGCCGGTGGCGATCTGCCGCCTGAAGCGCGTGGCCGCCGACTACAAGGACGACATCAAGGACCGGCTGCCCAAGCCGGCGGCGCGCAAGAACGGCAAGCGCGTGGCGCTGGTCGGCGGCGGACCGGCCTCGCTCACGGTGGCGCGCGACCTCGCTCCCCTCGGCTATGCTTGCGTGGTGTTCGATGGCGACCCGCAAGCTGGCGGCATGATCCGCACCCAGATTCCCAAGTTCCGTTTGCCGGACAGCGTGATCGACGAGGAATGCGGCTATATCCTCGATCTCGGCGTCGAGTTCCGCGGAGGCCAACGCATCGACAGCCTGAAGGCGCTGCTGGCCGAGGGTTGGGACGCCATCTTCGTCGGCTCAGGCGCGCCGCGCGGACGCGATCTGCAAATCCCCGGCCGGACGGAAGCAGCCTCGAACATCCATATCGGCATCGACTGGCTCAATTCGGTCTCGTTCGGCCACACCGATAAGATCGGCAAGCGCGTGGTCGTGCTCGGCGGCGGTAATACCGCCATGGACTGCTGCCGCTCTGCGCGGCGCCTCGGCGGCGAGCAGGTCGACGTGGTGGTGCGCTCGGGTTTCGAGGAGATGAAGGCGTCGCCTTGGGAAAAAGAAGACGCCATGCACGAAGGCATCCCGATCCACAATTACCTGGTGCCCAAGGAATTCACCCTCGACAACGGCAGGCTCACCGGCATCACGTTTGAAAAAGTAAAGGCTGAGTACGATGCCAACGGCCGGCGCAAGCTCATTCCCGCCGGCGAGCCGGATCAGCATTTCCCCTGCGACGACGTTTTGGTGGCGGTCGGCCAGGAGAACGCCTTTCCCTGGATCGAGCGCGACATTGGCATCGAATTCGATCAGTGGAACATGCCCAAGGTCGACGCCAAGACCATGGCCTCGACCCACCCGAAGATATTCTTCGGCGGCGACGCCGCCTTCGGGCCGAAGAATATCATCTGGGCGGTGGCGCACGGCCACGAGGCCGCCGTGTCGATTGACAAGCTCATCAACGGCGAGGACATCACCGAGCGCCCGGCGTCCGCGGTCTCGCTGGTCAGCCAGAAGATGGGCATCCACGAATGGTCCTACGACAACGAGATCGAGCCCGATAAGCGCTACAAGGTGCCGCACCGCGACAAGGTGGTGGCGCTCAAAGACATCAAGGCCGAGGTCGAGCTGGGCTATGACGAGATGCTGGCCTGGAAGGAAGCCGGCCGCTGCCTGAATTGCGACGTGCAGACGGTTTTCACCGCCTCGTTGTGCATCGAGTGCGACGCCTGCGTCGACATCTGCCCGATGGACTGCATCACCTTCACCGTCAACGGCGAGGAAGCCGACTTGCGCAAGCGGCTGAACGCGCCTTCGCATAACCTGACCCAGGATCTCTACGTCCAGGACGGCCTCAAGACCGGCCGCGTCATGGTGAAAGACGAGGACGTCTGCCTGCATTGCAGTCTGTGCGCCGAGCGTTGCCCGACCGGCGCCTGGGACATGCAGAAATTTTTGCTGGAAATGACCTACGCAGGGACTTCATGCCGACCGCCACGCCGATCAGCCGCGTAAACGATTTCGTCGTCCGCTTCGCCAACGTCAACGGCTCCGGCTCCGCCAGCGCCAACGAGATGTTTGCGCGCGCGATCCTGCGCATGGGCGTGCCGGTTTCGCCACGCAACATCTTCCCGTCCAACATCCAGGGGCTGCCGACCTGGTACGAGGTGCGGGTGTCGGAGCAAAGCCACCTGGGTGCGCGCGGCGGCACCGACCTCATGGTGGCGATGAACCCGCAGACCTTCGACAAGGACATCGCCGGCATCGAGCCGGGCGGCTACCTGCTCTACGATTCGACCAAGCCGCTACCGGCGTCGAAATTCCGCGCGGACATCACGGTCATCGGCGTGCCGCTGACCGCGATCTGCAACCGCGAATACAGCGATCCGCGCCAGCGCCAGCTGTTCAAGAACATCATCTATGTCGGCGTGCTCACCGCCTTGCTCGACATGGACGTGAAGCTGGTCGAACAGCTGATCGGCGAGCAGTACAAGGGCAAGGACAAGGGCAAGGACAAGCTGATCGAGCCCAACATCAAGGCGCTGCAAATCGGCCGCGACTACGCCACGCTCAATCTCGACTGCCCGATCGGGCTGCGGCTGAAGAAGACCGACAAGGTCGGCAACCGTATCTTCATCGAGGGCAATTCGGCCGCGGCGCTCGGCGCGGTCTATGGCGGCGCCACGGTTTGCGCCTGGTATCCGATCACGCCGTCGTCGTCATTGGCGGATGCATTTACCCGCCATTGCGCGAAGCTCAGGGTCGATCCCGAAACCAAGCAGGCCAAATACGCCATCATCCAGGCCGAGGACGAGCTGGCTTCGATCGGTATGGTGATCGGGGCGGGGTGGAACGGTGCGCGCGCCTTCACCGCCACTTCGGGGCCGGGCATTTCGCTGATGCAGGAATTCATCGGCTTAGCCTATTTCGCCGAAATCCCAGCGGTGATCTTCGACGTGCAGCGCGCCGGGCCCTCGACCGGCATGCCGACACGCACGCAGCAGTGCGACGTGATCTCCTGCGCCTATGCCTCGCACGGCGACACCAAGCACGTGCTGCTGTTCCCGGAAGACCCGGCGGAAGCCTTCGACTTTTCCGCCCTCTCCTTCGATCTCGCCGACCGGCTGCAGACGCCGATCTTCGTCATGCTCGATCTCGACATCGGCATGAACCATCGGCTGTCGCGCCCGCTGGCCTGGGACGATGCGCGCCAATACGACCGCGGCAAGGTGATGACTACGGAACAGCTGGAAGCCGGCAAGGAGTTCGGCCGCTATCTCGACGTCGACGGCGACGGCATTGCCTACCGCACCTATCCCGGCACGCATCCGACCAAGGGCTCGTACTTCACCCGCGGCACCTCGCGCGACCGCTATGCGAAGTATACCGAGGAAGGCGCGCCCTACGTCGACAACATGCAACGGCTGATCCGCAAGTTCGACACCGCCAAGGACTTGATCCCGCGGCCGTTGCAGGCAAATGCCGACAAGCCCACCAAATACGGCGTGATCTATTACGGCTCGACCGCGCCGGCCATGGACGAGGCGATTGCCATGATCGAGGCGCGCGGCCACGCAGTCGATCGCATGCGGGTGCGCGCCTTCCCGTTCCATTCAAGCGTCAACAGCTTCGTCGCCGGCCACGACTTCACCTTCGTGGTCGAGCAGAACCGCGACGCGCAGTTGCGCTCGCTCGTCGTCAACGAATGCGGCATCGACCCGGTGCGCCTGGTGCCGATCAATCACTATGACGGCACGCCGATCACCGCCCGCTTCATCGCCAAGGCGATCGGCGATCATCTCGATGCGCTGAAGATCAAGCCGCTCAAGGTAGTCTCATGACCTATCTCGCCAAGCCTAAGTTCCACCACCCCGACCTGCCGAAGAATTCGCTCGGGTTTACCCACCGCGACTACGAGGGTACGGTCTCAACCTTGTGCGCCGGCTGCGGCCACGACTCGATCACGGCGTCCATCATCCAGGCCTGTTTCGAGCTGGCGATCGACCCGCACCGCGTCGCCAAGATTTCCGGCATCGGCTGCTCGTCGAAGACGCCGACTTATATGCTCGGCAATTCGCACGGCTTCAACTCAGTGCACGGGCGTATGCCGTCGGTGCTGACCGGCGCCAATCTCGCCAACCGCGACCTCATCTATCTCGGCGTATCGGGCGACGGCGACTCGGCGTCGATCGGGTTCGGCCAGTTCGCCCATTGCCTGCGGCGCGGCGTCAACATGGTCTATATCGTGGAGAACAACGGCGTCTATGGCTTGACCAAGGGCCAGTTTTCGGCCACCGCCGACCGCGGCTCCAAGTCGAAGCGCGGCTTCATCAACACCGACAATTCGATTGATCTGGTGGCCATGGCGCTCCAGCTGGGCGCTACATTTGTCGCCCGCTCCTTCTCCGGCGACAAGGCGCAACTGGTGCCGATCATTACCGCGGCGATCGCGCACAAGGGTGCAGCCTTCATCGACGTGATCTCGCCGTGCGTCGCCTTCAACAACCACGCCGGCTCCACCAAGAGCTTCGATTTCGTGCGCGAGCACAACGAGGCGGTGAACCGGCTCGATTACATGTCGAGCCGCATGCCGATAGAGGTGAAATACGAGCCCGGCACGGTCGAGGTGGTGGAACAGCACGACGGGTCCAAGCTCACGCTGCGCAAGCTCGCCGCCGACTACGAGCTGCACGACCGCCGCGCCGCGCTCGGCTTCCTGCAGCACCACGCCGCCAAGGGGCAGATCGTCACCGGCCTGCTCTATGTCGAGCACGAGTCGGAAGACCTGCACGCGCATCTGCACACGATCGAGCGGCCGCTCAACGCGCTCTCCGAGAAGGAGCTGTGCCCAGGCCAGGCGGCGCTCGACAAGATCAACGCCAGTTTGCGGTAAAACCCAATCGGCCTCATGCTGAGGAGCGCACCGCTAGGTGCGCGTCTCGAAGCATGGGGCCGCCCCATCCTTCGAGACGCATCGCTTCGCGATGCTCCTCAGGATGAGGCGGAGAAAGACCTTCCATGGTATTCCGCCCGCTCGGCCGCTCCAACATCCGCATCGCCCCGCTGATGCTCGGCGGCAATGTGTTCGGCTGGAACGTGGACGAGCCGACGTCGTTCGCCATCATGGACGCTTTTATCGGAGCCGGCTTCAACGCCATCGACACCGCCGACACCTATTCGCGCTGGGCGCCGGGTCATAAGGGCGGCGAGTCGGAGACGGTGATCGGCAACTGGCTGAAGCAAAGCGGCAAGCGCGCCAAGGTCGTGATCGCCACCAAGATCGGCAACGACATGGGCGAAGGCAAATGCCTCAGGAAGGACTATCTGCTGCGCGCGGCCGAGGCCTGTCTGCAACGCCTGCAGGTGGACTGCATCGACCTGCTGCAGACCCATTTCGACGATGAAGTAACGCCGGTGGAGGAGACGCTTTCCGCTTACGCCGACCTGATCGCGCAAGGCAAGGTGCGCGCCATCGGCGCCTCCAACATGAGCGCGGCGCGGCTCAACACATCGCTCGCCGCCAGCGAGCGGCTCGGCATCCCGCGCTACGAATGCTTGCAGCCGAACTACAATCTCTACGACCGCGTCGATTTCGAGAGCCAGTATGCGCCGATCTGCAAGGCCGAGGGCCTTGGCGTCATCACCTATTATTCGCTGGCCGGCGGCTTCCTAACCGGCAAATACCGCTCGGCCGCGGATCATGCCAAGAGCGCAGCGCGCGGCGGCAAGGTGAAAGGCTATCTCGACGCGCGCGGGCTGGCGATTCTCAAGGTGCTCGATCAGGTGGCGGCGCGCCATGGTGCGACGCCGGCGCAAATCGCGCTGGCCTGGCTGATGGCGCGGCCGGGCATCACCGCCCCGATCGCCAGCGCCACCAGCATGACGCAGCTCGACGACATCATGCGGGCGCCGGCGCTCAAATTGTCGGACGAGGATTTGGCGGCCCTCGACGCCGTCAGCGCTTGAGGCATTCCCCGACTGCGGGGGCAATATATTGATCCGCGCGGGTCTTGCGCGAAGATTTCAAGAGCGATTGTGCTGGGGTGACGACGCATGCAAACCGCAAAGATAGCCGTCCTGGCGGCAAGCGTGGCGGCGCTCGCGCTCGTCTTGGCAGTCGCGGCATCCAGCCAGCCCTCCAAGCGGCGGCCCGGACTTCACGGGCCCGGCCGGCCCGGTCCGGCCCAGCGCGGTGGGCCGAGGAATCGCCGCCCAGGCATCCCGCCGGGCAGCAGCAGCGCGAAAGTCACCATTCCGATTTACGACGTGCACGTTCATTTCTTCGGCGGCTCCAAGAACGATCAGTTCGCCGGCGCCGTGGCGGCGGCGGTCAAGCTCATGGACCGCTACGGCGTGCGCAAGGCGGTCGTGATGTCGCCGCCGCGCGGCCAGGCAGGCAAGGGGAACTACGACTACCCGCAATTTATCCGTTACACCAAGCGGCACCCGGGCCGTTTGGCTTTCATGGGCGGCGGCGGCTCGCTCAACCCGCTGATGCACAGCTTGCCCGAGCCTGCGCAAGTGACGGACAAGATCAAGAAGCAGTTCGCCGACCGAGCGCTCGCCATCCTGAAAGCGGGGGCGGTCGGCTTCGGCGAAATGTCGTCGCTGCATTTGTCGGTCATACCGCGGCACGGCTACAACTTCGTTCCGGCCGATCATCCGCTCCTGCTGCTGCTCGCCGATATCGCCGCCGAGCACGACGTGCCAATCGATCTGCACATGGATACGCTGATAAAATCAATAGCGACGCCGGCCGCGTTCTCGCGCAACCAGAACCCGAAGACCTTGCCGGAAACTCTTGCCGCCTTCCGGCGGCTGCTCGAGCACAATCCAAAGGCCAAGATCGTGTGGGCGCACGGGGGCTCGGATCATCTCGGCGACATGACGGCGGAGCTGGTCGGGCGCCTGATGGACCGCTATCCGAACCTTTATATGTCGTTGCGTCCGGTGCCGGCATGGGCCCCGCGCGAGAACAAGTTGTTCGCGCCGAAAAGAATCAAGCCGGGTTGGGCCGCGGTGTTTAACCGCCATCCCGACCGTTTCGTCATCGGCAACGACTGTGTCTTCGTGTCGGCGTCGGTCAAGAAAGGCGGTGCTTTACTTCAATTCTCCAAAGACAACGAAAAGCGTTTTCGCTCGACGCATTTATTTCTTTCGCTCTTGTCGCCGGATCTGGCGAAGAAATTCGCCTATGAGAACGCCGCGCGCCTCTACAAGCTCGGCGGCCCCTGAGGCGGCCGTCTATTGGTTGATGCAGGAGCGGATATAGCTGCCGCGGTCACCGGCGAGCCCGCCATAGACGCCGGCCTGGTGCGTACAGCGCGCGGCGCGGTCCTGGAAAGTTTCGGTGCCCCTCAGGCCCGAACCCGTGGCGGGCAGGTTCGGCAACGATCGCCCGGTCTGCGGCACATAGAGCGGCGGCGGCGTTTTTGGGCGCTGCGGCGTGACCGCTTGCAGATGCGGCACGGGCAGCGGCGCTTGCGGCTTGGGCAAAGGGATCGGATAGACCGGATTCGACGAGCCGCGCCGCGCCTTGTGGGTTTTGGTCGATTTCTTTTTGGTCGGGGCTGCCGGCTCCGGCTTCATGATGTTGATCGTGCCGCTGTCGGCGCCGGATTTCGCCGCCAGCGCCGGGGCAGCGAGCGCAAACGCGAGCAAGATAATGATGGGTGCTCTGTGCATCGCTACCAGATAAGCGCGCCGCCGCCCAACCGCTACTCCTCCGGCGCCTCGACGATGGGGTCGTAGCGCGTCGCGTCGAAGCCGAGCAGGTTCCAGCTCTGCTGCATATGCGGCGGCAGCGGGGCGGAAACGTCTATCACGCCACCGCGCGGATGCGGCACCACGATGCGCCGCGCCAAGAGATGCAGCCGGTCCTGGATGCCGCCGGGCAACTCCCAGTTCTCGATATTGAAGTATTTCGGATCGCCGACGATCGGGTTGCCGACATGGGCCATGTGGGCGCGCAATTGATGCGTGCGGCCGGTCACGGGTTTAAGCGAAATCCATGACAGCTTCTGCGCCGCCGTCTCGACCACCGCGTAATAGGTGACGGCGTGCATGGCGTCCTTGTCGCCGTGCTTGGCGATGCGCATGAATGAGTCTTCTTCGACCTCCTGCTTGGCGAGATAGGTGGAGACGCGGCCCTGTTTCGGCTTCGGCACGCCCACCACCAGCGCCCAGTAGATCTTGCGCGCCGCGCGGGTGCGGAAGGTCTTGGCGAGCGCGGCGGCGGCAAAGCGGGTCTTGGCGACCAGCAGGCAGCCGGCGGTGTCCTTGTCGAGCCGGTGCACCAGGCGCGGGCGCTGGGCGTCGGGGCCCGGTCCGCGCAAGGCAGCCAGCATGCCGTCGATGTGGCGGGTGGTGCCGGAGCCGCCTTGCACCGCAAGGCCCATGGGCTTGTCGAGCACCAGCACGTCGGCGTCCTCGTAAAGCGTGATCGATTTGAGGAAGGCGCGGTCCTTCTGCGTGGCGGGGGCGTCGTCGCGCGGCGCCGGCACCTCCAGTTTGAGCGGCGGGATGCGCAACCGTTGCCCGGTTTCCAGCCGCGCCTTCGGCTGCGTGCGCTTACCGTTCACCCGCACCTCGCCTTTGCGGATGATGCGCTGGATGTGGCTGAACGACAGGCCGGGAAAGCGCGCCTCGAAGAAGCGATCGACGCGCATGCCGGATTCGTCGGCGGTGACGGCAACGGTCTGGACGCCGCTTGGGATTGGCATGGGATTGGGCGCCGGTTTGGACGCCGGCGCGTGCCGCTCGTCTTGCGGAACGCGCGGCGGCGGGGCGCGAACTCCGCTGTGCGGCGACCGATGGGTGCGTCCCTCGGAACGGCGGGAAGCGCCCACTCGTTTGCCGCGCTGCTTATGCCGCGGGCCGGCCTTCTGCCGGCCGCCGCCCGGCTGGCGCGGGCCGTTGCGTCTGCGGGTCACGAGTTGCCCCGCTCTTTCCTCAACTTCGCCCAATAGTCCAGCCGCTTCCTGATCTCGCGCTCGAAGCCGCGCTCGGGCGGGTCGTAGAAGCGCTGGCGCTCGAGCGCCTCGGGGAAATAGTTCTGGCCGGCGAAGGCTTCCTCGGCGTCGTGGTCGTAAGAATAGCCGCGGCCGTAGCCTTCGTCTTTCATGAGGTTGGTCGGTGCGTTAAGGATATGCTTGGGCGGCAGCAGCGAGCCGGCCTGCTTGGCAGTGCGCATGGCGGCACCGAAGGCGGCATAGCCTGCATTGGATTTGGGAGCGGTGGCGCAATAGAGCACAGCCTGCGCGATGGCCAGCTCGCCCTCGGGCGAGCCGAGGAAGTCGTAGGCGTCCTTGGCGGCATTGGCGATCACCAGCGCCTGCGGATCGGCCAGCCCGATGTCCTCGATCGCCATGCGCACCACGCGGCGTGCGATGTAAAGCGGCGGCTCGCCGGCGTCGAGCATGCGGCAGAGATAATAGAGTGCGGCGTCGGGATCGGAGCCGCGCACCGACTTGTGCAGCGCGGAGATCAGATTGTAGTGGCCGTCCTGCGCTTTGTCGTAGAGCGGCGCGCGCCGCTGCACGATCTCCTGCAATTGCGCGGCATCGAAGGCCTCGTCCTTGCGGGCGGCACGCCAGACTTCCTCCGCCAGCGTGAGCGCGGCGCGGCCGTCGCCGTCGGCCATGCCGATGAGCTGTTCACGCGCCTCGGCGTCGAGCGGCAGCGGCTTGCCTTCGATCTGCTCGGCGCGCGCCAGCAGCTTCTCGATCGCGGGCGCATCGAGCGGCTTGAACACCAGCACGCGCGCGCGCGACAGCAGCGGCGCGTTGAGCTCGAAGCTCGGGTTCTCGGTGGTGGCGCCGACCAGGATGATGGTGCCGTCCTCCATCACCGGCAGAAACGAGTCTTGCTGGGCGCGGTTGAAACGGTGGATCTCGTCGACGAACAACAGCGTGCCCTGCCCCAGCTCGCGGCGGCGGCGCGCCTCCTCGAACACTTTCTTCAGGTCGGCGACGCCGGTGAAGATGGCGGAAATCTGCTCGAAATGCAGGTCGGTGGCCTGCGCCAACAGCCGCGCCACCGTGGTCTTGCCGGTGCCGGGCGGGCCCCAGAACACCAGGCTGCCGAGCGAGCGGGTCGACAGCATGCGGGTGAGCGCGCCGTCGGCGCCCAGCAGATGGTCCTGCCCTACCACCTCGTCGAGCTTTTGCGGCCGCAAACGATCGGCGAGCGGGCGCGGCGCGTCTTTGTCGAGGCCGGCGGCGGCGAACAGCGTCGGCCCGGCCGCTTTGGCGCGCGTTGTCATCCGCTGAACACCGCGGAAATCCGCTGGCCGCCGCGGCGGATGATGACGCGCCAGGTGCGGTTGGGCGTGCGCACCGCGTGCTCAAGGTCGCGGGTCTTCTCGATGCGCTGGTCGTTCACCGACACGATGATATCGCCGCGCCGGAAGCCGACATTGCTGGCATAGGAGCCGGCATCGACGTCGAGGATGACGACACCCCGGTCGGCGTTGGAGAGCTGCAATTCGTCGGCCAGCGCCGGCGACAGATTGGCAACCTTGGCGCCAAAGAACGGCGAGCGCGAGCGGATAGTGATCTCGTCGCGCGGCAAATCGGGCGCGGTGCGTAAGCCCACCTTGACGTTGATCGCGCGGCCGCGGCGCAGCACGCCGAGCTCGGCCGCACCGCCGAGCTGCTTGGTGGCGAAGCGGTAATCGAAGGCGTTGACATCGTCGACCGGCTGGCCGTCGACCGAAGTGATCAGGTCGCCGGCCTTAAGCCCCGCCTGCGCCGCCGGGCTGCCGCGCAGCACATTGGCAATGAGCGCGCCGGCCGGCCGCTTCAGGCCCAGGCTGTCGGCGATGTCGGCGGTGACCGCCTGCAGCTTGGCGCCGAGCCAGGGCCGCTCGACCGCCTTACCGCCATGCTCGGCCGAGGCCACCACCACCCGCACCATGTTGGAGGGAATGGCAAAGCCGATGCCCTGCGAGCCGCCCGAGCGCGAGAAGATCGCTGTGTTGATGCCGACCAAGTGGCCGGCGAGGTCGACCAGCGCGCCGCCGGAATTGCCCGGATTGATGGCGGCGTCGGTCTGGATGAAGAACTGGTAGTCGGTGATGCCGACCTTGGTGCGCGCCAGCGCCGAGACGATGCCGTGGGTCACAGTCTGCCCGACGCCGAACGGATTGCCGATGGCGAGCACCACGTCGCCAACCTGAAGTGCATCGGAATTGGAAAATTCGAGGTGGGGGAAGCGTTCATGCGCGTCCTTGATGCGCAGCACAGCGAGGTCGCTGCGCTTGTCCTTGAGCACGACCTTGGCCTCGAACTCGCGGTTGTCGGCGAGCGAGACCTTGATGTCATCGGCGCCGTCGATGACATGCACGTTGGTGACGACGAGGCCTGAAGGGTCGACGATGACGCCGGAGCCAAGCGAGCGCTGGATTTGGCTGGCGCCGCCGCCCGGCACGCCGAAGAAGCGGCGGAAGATCGGGTCCTCGAACAGCGGGTTGCGGTTGTGCACCACTTTGGCGGCGTAGACATTGACCACCGCCGGCGCCACCCGCTTGACCAACGGCGCGTAGGACAGGCGCAGCTCGCTCTGCGTTGGCACTTGCCGCTGCACGGCCTGCGCGGAGGCGGGCGCGGCGGCAAAGCCCACCGTTGCGGCGGCAGCCAAGGCGATCAGAAATAGCTTCAAACGCATGATGTCGAATCCCGGCGAACCGCCGAGATATAGGCCTAGAACGGGCCCAAATGAAGGCCGCCTCGTCTCCCTCTCCCCGCTTGCAGTCGAACTCGGGTTTACCCGAGTTCGACCTCCTAATTTAGCGGCCGAAGTCGGAAACTTCCGACTTCGGCTGAGAGGGTTGGGGTGAGGGGCAGCTTCGGCGTGCTCAGACTAGCTGCAAAGCCCCCTCATCCGCCCACCTTCACTAAAGCTTCGGCGGGCGACCTCCCCCCGCACGCGGGGAGAGGTGAATGAAAGTTACTCCTTCGCCGGCACCGTGTGCAGATAGGCGACGATGGCGTCGAGGTCGTTCGGCGTCAGCGTGGCGTAGGAGTGGAAGGCCATCGGCGGCTTGAGGTGCTTACCCTCATCGTCGATGCCTTGCGTGATCGCGCGCTTGATCTGCGCGTCGGTCCAGTCGCCGATGCCCTTGGTCTTGCTCGGGGTGATGTTGCGCGACACCGACACGCCCCACGGTCCCTTCAGCTCGAAGCCCCCCTTGCCGAGATCGTTAACGAAATCCTTGCCAAGCTTGCCGAGCGGCGTGTGGCACTCCATGCAATGGCCGATGGTGGCGAGGTAGAAGCCCTTCTTCACCTTGTCCTTGAGCATGGCCTGGGTGTACGGCTTCGCGCTGCCAGGGAAGATTTGATGGGGGATTTTGATCTTATAGATCGGGTCCGGCACTTTGTTCTTGATCGGCTTCAGGCTGCGCAGATAGGCGACGACCGCGTTGAGATCGCGCTCAGTGAAGATGCCATAAAAGCCGGTCGGCATGACCTCCGCGATCTGTACCCCGTCCGGCCGCACGCCGGTCCGCAACAGTTTCTTGATGTCGGCGTCGCTCCATTTGCCGATGCCGGTGTCCTTGTCCGGGGTGATATTGGGCGCGGTCACCTTGAACGGCGGCTCGTCGAATTCGAGCCCGCCGGAGAAGGCCTTGGCCATGATATCGGCGCCCTTCGGGCCCTTGGGCGTATGGCAATTGCCGCAAGTGAGGATGCCGTTTACCAGATAGCTGCCGCGCTTGATGAGATTGGCTTTGGAATCGGCCGATTGTGCCAGGCCGGTGGCGGCCGCGAGCGCGATGAAAGCAACGATAAGACGGATCATGATTCCTCCAGGGGACATTTAGGCGAGGGATTATACATCGACGCGGGCGCGCGCCTATGGAGGCTAAAACAAAAAGGACGGCGCCAGGCGCCGCCCTTCCATTCAACGCTATATTTATGCGCGCTTTACGCCGGCACGGTCGCTTCTTCCGCGGCCTTCTTCTCCTGCACGGGCCCGGAATCCTTGCCCTTGACCTCGACGTCGCGGTCGACGAACTCGATCACCGCTTGCGGAGCGTTGTCGCCGAAGCGGAAGCCGGCTTTCATGATGCGCGTATAGCCGCCGTGGCGCTCCTTGTAGCGCGGGCCGATTACTTCGAACAACTTCTTGACCTGGGCCACGTCGCGGATTTCGGCGATGGCCTGGCGGCGGGCGTGCAGGCCGCCTTTCTTGGCGAGTGTCACTAGCTTCTCCACCACCGGGCGCAGTTCCTTGGCCTTCGGCAGCGTGGTGACGATCTGCTCGTGCTTGATCAGCGCGGCGCACATGTTGCCGAACATGGCGCGACGATGCGACGGCTTCTTGCCGAGCTTGCGGTGAACTTTGCCGTGACGCATCGCCTACTCCTTAACCCCTGTTCGCGTGGCCGCAGCACGCGGCTCAGTAATGGTCCTCGAAGCGCTTGGCGAGCTCCTCGATGTTCTCCGGCGGCCAGCCCGGCACCTCCATGCCGAGATGCAGGCCCATCTGCGCCAGCACTTCCTTGATCTCGTTGAGCGACTTGCGGCCGAAGTTTGGCGTGCGCAGCATCTCGGCTTCCGTCTTCTGAACGAGATCGCCGATATAGACGATGTTGTCGTTCTTCAGGCAGTTGGCCGAGCGTACCGACAGTTCGAGCTCGTCCACCTTCTTGAGGAAGGCCGGGTTGAAGGCGAGATCGGGAATCGCCTCGGCGGCCTCCGCCTTGCGCGGCTCCTCGAAATTGACGAACACGTTGAGCTGGTCCTGCAGGATGCGCGCCGCGTAAGCGAGCGAATCCTCCGGGCTGACCGCGCCATTGGTCTCGATTGTCATGGTGAGCTTGTCGTAGTCGAGGATCTGGCCCTCGCGGGTATTCTCGACCTTGTAGGAGACCTTGCGCACCGGCGAATAGAGGCTGTCGACCGGGATCAACCCGATCGGCGCGTCCTCCGGACGGTTGCGCTCGGCCGGCACGTAACCCTTGCCGGTATTGACGGTGAACTCCATGCGGATCTCGGCACCCTCGTCGAGGGTGCAGAGCACGAGGTCCGGATTGAGCACCACCACGTCGCCAACGGTCTGGATGTCGCCGGCGGTCACCGTGCCGGGACCCTGCTTCTTGACCACCATGCGCTTGGGACCCTCACCCTGCATCTTGATGGCGATGTCCTTGATGTTGAGCACGATGTCGGTGACGTCCTCGCGCACGCCGGCGATCGAGGAGAACTCGTGCAGTACGCCGTCGATGTGCACCGACTGCACGGCGGAGCCCTGCAGCGAGGAGAGCAGAATGCGGCGCAGCGCATTGCCCAGCGTCACGCCGAAACCGCGTTCGAGCGGCTCGGCAACCATGGTCGCGGTGCGCGCGGCGTCGGTACCGGCGGCGACTTGGAGCTTGTTCGGCCTGATCAATTCCTGCCAATTCTTTTGGATCACGTCTTCACCTTTTCAGCGGCGCTGAGGCCTGATCGCCTCGCGCTGGGCCCCACCCGCCATGTGGGGAAAGTTGGGCGGCAGCGGATGCGCGCCACGCATCCGCCTCTACAGCAAATCAAACGCGACGACGCTTGCGCGGCCGGCAACCGTTATGCGGGATCGTGGTCACGTCGCGGATCGAGGTGATGGTGAAGCCGGCCGCCTGCAGCGAGCGCAGCGCCGACTCGCGGCCCGAACCGGGGCCGGACACTTCCACCTCGAGGGTACGCATGCCGTGCTCCTGCGCCTTCTTGGCGGCGTCTTCGGCGGCCACCTGCGCGGCGTAGGGCGTCGACTTGCGCGAACCCTTGAAGCCCATGGTCCCGGCCGACGACCAAGCAATGGTGTTGCCCTGCGCGTCGGTGATGGTGATCATGGTGTTGTTGAACGAGGCCGCGACGTGCGCGACGCCGGACGCGATATTCTTGCGTTCGCGCCGGCGGACGCGGGTGGCTTCCTTACCCATTCTCAAACCCTTTCGCGGCCCGCCAGCCGAAAACGGCGCGGGCCAATCCCGTTATCAAGTCGGTGACACAGCTTTTTTCTTGCCGGCGATGGTCTTGGCCGGCCCCTTGCGGGTGCGTGCATTCGTATGCGTGCGCTGGCCGCGCACCGGCAGGCCCTTGCGGTGGCGCAGGCCCCGGTAGCAGCCGAGATCCATCAGGCGCTTGATGTTCATCGACGTTTCGCGGCGCAGGTCTCCCTCGACCATGTAGTCGCGGTCGATCATTTCGCGAATTTGCAGCACCTCGGCGTCGGTGAGCTGCGAGACGCGCCTCTCCGCCGGCAGGTTAACCTTGCCCACGATCTCGCTGGCGATCTTGGGCCCGATGCCGTGGATATATTGCAGCGCGATGACGACGCGCTTGTTGGTAGGAAGATTAACGCCCGCGATACGAGCCACGAGGGATCTCTCCTGTTATTGGCCGGTCGCGCACTGCGCGCCGAATTGTTCTGTTCCCACAAGGGGATAACGCAAAGCGTAACACGACGCCCGTCCCCGCCGCTTTGGGGCCCGGCATCGCGTCAAACTCCTGAATGTGCAGCTTATTAAGGGATTCATCAGGCCTTCGTCAACCTCCGCCGGCTACCCGATTTGCTCTTTCCCGGTCTGCTTTTGCGCCTGGGGCGACCCTTGGAACTGGCGGGCCGGCGGGCAGAGGCCTTGGCGGGTTTTTTGCCCCGTCGGCCTTTGCCCCTGCCGGTTCTGGCCGCTTTGGCCGGCTTTTTGACCCGCTTGGTCCGCTTGGCGGCCGGCTTGACTGCGCCTGCAGGCGCCAGCAAGCGGTCAATGGCGGCGGCGACCGTCTCGATCGGCGCCATGCCGTCCACGCTCCTGAGCATGCCCTTGCCGGCGTAATGGTCGACAAGCGGCGCGGTCTGCGCCCGGTAGGCGGCCAGCCGCCCTTTCAGCACGTCCGAATTATCGTCGGCGCGCAGCGTCTCGCCGCGGGCGGTCATGTCCGCCACCCGCTTTTCGATGCGCTGAAGCAAGATGCCCTCGTCCACCGTCAGCGCAATGACGGCATCGAGCTGCAACCCGCGCTCGACCAGCAGGCGGTCGAGCGCTTCGGCCTGCGGCACTGTGCGCGGAAAGCCGTCAAGGATGAAACCGGCTTCGGCGTCGGGCTGGTCGATGCGGTCGGCGATGATCGCCACCACCATCTCGTCCGGCACCAGCTCGCCGCGGTCGATCAGGCCCTTGGCGCGCAAACCGACTGGCGTGCCGGCGGCGGCCGCCGCCCGCAGCATCTCGCCGCTCGAGAGGTGAACAATGCCGTATTTGGCAACCAGGCGCTGCGCTTGCGTGCCCTTCCCCGCCCCCGGCGGGCCGAGCAGGACCAACCTCATCTATTTCGCCCCCGCAACTTCGAACGCTTGATCAGGCCTTCATACTGGTGCGCCAACAGATAGCCCTGGATCTGCGCCACGGTGTCCATGGTCACGCTGACCACGATCAGCAGCGAGGTGCCGCCGAAATAGAACGGCACCGCCGCGTATGAGATCAGGATTTCCGGGATCAGGCAGACGATGGCGAGATAGAGAGCGCCGACCACGGTGATGCGCGAGAGCACAAAGTCGATGTATTCGGCGGTGCGCTCGCCCGGTCTTATGCCGGGGATGAAGCCGCCGTGCTTCTTCAGGTTGTCGGCGGTCTCGGTCGGGTTGAATACGATCGCGGTGTAGAAGAAGGCGAAGAACACGATCAACGCGATGTAGAGGATCAGGAACAGCGGCCGGCCGTGGCCGAGCAGCGTGGTGACGGTGGTGAGCCAATTGGGACCGCTGCCAGCGTTGAAATTGGCAACCGTCGTCGGCAGCAGCAGCAGCGAGGAGGCGAAAATCGGCGGGATCACGCCCGACGTGTTGAGCTTGAGCGGCAGATGCGAGGACTGGCCCTCGAACATGCGGTTGCCGACCTGTCGTTTCGGGTACTGAATCAGCAGCCGCCGTTGCGCGCGCTCCATGAACACGATGAAGGCGATCACCGCCACGACCATGACGATGACGGCAAGGATCAGGCCGGTGGACAGCGCGCCCTGGCGGCCCAATTCCAGTGTGCCGGCGATGGCGGAAGGCAGTCGCGCCACGATGCCGGCCAGGATGATGAGCGAAATGCCGTTGCCGATGCCGCGCGAGGTGATCTGCTCGCCGAGCCACATCAAGAAGATGGTGCCGCCGGTGAGCGTGATGGTGGTGGAGATGCGGAAGAACCAACCGGGGTCGCTGACCACGCTGGTTGAGCCTTCCAGCCCGATCGAGATGCCGTAGGCCTGGAATGCCGCCAGCAACACGGTCAGATACCGCGTGTACTGGTTCATGATCTTGCGGCCGGCCTCGCCTTCCTTCTTGAGCGCTTCGAGCGTGGGCGAGACCGTGGTCATCAACTGGATGATGATCGAGGCCGAGATGTACGGCATGATGTTGAGGGCAAAGATCGCCATCCGCTGGATGCCGCCGCCGGAGAACATGTTGAACATGCCGAGAATGCCGCCGGCCTGGGTCTGGAAGATCTGCTCCCAGGCGGCGGGATCAATGCCGGGCAGCGGAATATAGGTGCCGAGGCGATAGACCATCAGCGCACCCAGCGTGAACCAGATGCGCTTCTTGAGCTCTTCGGCTTTGGCGAGGGCCCCGAAGTTGAGATTGGCCGCCAGTTGTTCCGCTGCCGAAACCATCACTCGCTCCTGCTGCCGCGCTCTACCCCACCGGGCGCGGGGCGATAGTCACAAAGCCGTAAATAGGCACTCCGCCGTCATCTTGAAGCCGGGCGCCCGCGTGAAACGTCCGCCGTCATGGACGATTCCCGGCGCCCGGGCTACTCGGGCTTCGCCTCGCCTTCGGCCGCGGCCGGCTTTCCCTTGCCGCCCTTCGGCTTGCCCTCGCCCTTCGCCCCGCCTTTGGCCGCTTCCAGCGCCATGCGCTTGTTCTTGCCTTTCGGCTCGGCCGGCTCGACTTTGGGCGCGGCCAGGATCTTGACACTGCCGCCGGCCTTCTCCACCGCCGCGATCGCGGTCTTCGAGGCACGGTAGACCGAAAAATCGACCTTGCTCTTGATTTCGCCTGCGCCCAGCAATTTGACGCCGCCCTTGGCGCGCCGCAGCAGCCGGGCCTTGACCATGGCATCGACGTCGATTGCGACCTTGGCATCGATGAGACCGGCGTCGATCGCCGCCTGCACCTTGCCGACATTGACCTCGTTGAGCTTGACCGCGAACGGCGAGTTGCGGAAACCGCGCTTGGCTAGGCGCCGGTGCAACGGCATCTGGCCGCCTTCGAAGCCCTTGATGGCCACGCCCGAACGCGCGGTCTGGCCCTTGCCGCCGCGGCCGCCGGTCTTGCCCATGCCGGAGCCGATACCGCGCCCGATCCGCATGCGGTTCTTGCGGGCGCCGGGGCGGTCGGCGATCTGATTGAGTTTCATCGTACCCATTCCTCGTCATTTCTTTTTGGCGATGGCCAGGTCAAGCCCGGCCATGACCAAGCGGTCATTTCGCGTCGCCGACCACGCGCACCAAATGCTGCACCTTGCGGATCATGCCGCGGGTGGCGGAGGTATCCGGCAGATCGCGGGTGCGGCCGATCTTGTTGAGGCCGAGCCCGATCAGCGTGGCGCGCTGTTCGTGGTGGCGGCGCATCGGGCTGCCGATCTGTTCGACCTTGATGGTCTTTCCCTGAGCCATTGCGATCCTTCCAGCGTGCTATCGGTTCAGTCGGCCGACTGCTCGGCCTCGCCACCTTCGCGGCGGTGCGCCTGCAGGGTGGAGACCTTGATGTTGCGGCGCGCAGCCACCGAGCGCGGCGAATCTTGCGACTTGAGAGCGTCGAAGGTCGCGCGTACCACGTTGTACGGATTGGACGAGCCGAGCGACTTGGCCACGATGTCCTGGATGCCCAGCGTCTCGAACACCGCGCGCATCGGGCCGCCGGCGATGATGCCGGTGCCGGCGGGCGCGGCGCGCAGGAACACCTTGCCGGCGCCGTGGCGGCCGAGCACGTCGTGATGCAGGGTGCGGCCCTCGCGCAACGGCACGCGCGTTAGCGCGCGCTTGGCGGCGTCGGTCGCCTTGCGGATCGCCTCCGGCACTTCGCGCGCCTTGCCGTGGCCGAAACCGGCGCGGCCTTTCTGATCGCCGACGATTACCAGCGCGGCAAAGGCAAAACGCCGGCCGCCCTTCACCACCTTGGCCACGCGGTTGATGTGGACCAGCTTGTCGGTGAACTCGCTGTCGCGCTCGTCGCGGCCGCCGCGTTCACGGTCGCGTCGCGGCTCTCGTCGGGGCTCATGTGCCATATTCAGACCAATCCGTTTTCCATTCGCATGCGCTAAAAGTTAAGACCACCCTCGCGCGCGGCATCGGCCAGCGCCTTGATGCGTCCGTGATAGAGATAGCCGCCGCGGTCGAACACGACGTCCTTGATGCCCTTTCCCTTGGCGCGTTCGGCGATCAGCTTGCCGACCACCTTGGCGGCCGCGATATCGGCGCCCTTCTTGCCGTCGCCGCGCAGGGTCTTTTCCAGCGAGGAAGCGGCGGCCAGTGTCTCGCCTTTGGTATCGTCGATGAGCTGGGCGTAGATGTGCTTGGACGAGCGGAACACGGACAGCCGCGCGCGCGCGCCGCCCGCAAGCTTGATCTTGCGTCGCACCGTCGCCGTCCGCCGCGCGGTCCGGTCACTCAATCTCGACATGGCGCCTTCGTCCTCTACTTCTTCTTGCCTTCCTTGCGGAAGATGTATTCGCCGGCGTATTTCACGCCCTTGCCCTTGTAGGGCTCGGGCGGGCGATATCCGCGGATCTCGGCGGCAACGTGACCGACCTTCTGCTTGTCCATGCCGGTCACCACGATCTCAGTTGGCTTCGGGGTCGCGATCGTGATGCCGTCCGGAATCGCATAGTTCACGTCGTGCGAAAAGCCGAGCTGCAGATTGAGCTGCTTGCCCTGCACCGCGGCGCGGAAGCCGACGCCGGTGATCTCCAGCTTCTCCTCGAAGCCCTTGGTCACGCCGGCGACCAGGTTGGCGACCAGCGTGCGCGAGGTGCCCCACAGCGAGCGAGCGCGCTTGGTCTCAAAACGCGGCTCGACCGTGATGGCGTTCTTGTCCATCTTGGCCACCACGTCGTCGTGCAGCACGAGCTGGAGCGCGCCCTTGGGGCCCTTCACCTTGACGGTCTGCCCTTCCAGGTTGGCGGTGACGCCGCTGGGGATGGCGATGGGTTTGTAGCCAACGCGAGACATTAGAACACCGTACAGATGATTTCGCCGCCGACATTGGCGTCGCGGGCGTCATGGTCGGCCATCACGCCCTTGGGGGTGGACACGATGGCCACCCCGAGGCCGTTATTGATGCGCGGCAGCGCCCTGACCGAGGCGTAGACGCGCCGGCCGGGCTTCGACACGCGCGCGATCTCGCGGATTACCGGCTCGCCGTCGAAATACTTCAATTCGATCTCCAGCTCGCTGCGGCCGCCGGCATGCGCCACGCTGGCATAGCCGCGGATGAAGCCTTCCGCCTTGAGCACCTCGGCCACGCGCTCGCGCTGCTTGGAGCCGGGCATCGAGACCTTGGACTTGTTGCGCATCTGCGCGTTACGGATACGCGCGATCATGTCGCCGATCGGATCGTTCACTGCCATTCGATCCTCCTTACCAGCTCGACTTCACGAGGCCGGGAATCAGCCCCTTGGAACCGAGCTCGCGCAGCGCGATGCGGGAAAGGCGATGCTTGCGGTAATAGGCACGCGGCCGGCCCGACAGCGCGCAGCGATTGCGGATGCGGGTGGCCGAGGAATTGCGCGGCAATTCGGCAAGCTTGAGGGTGGCGGCAAAACGCTCCTCGGTCGGCAGTTTCTTGTCGTGCGCGATCGCCTTGAGCCTGGCGCGCCGGCCGGCGAATTTCTTCGTCATCTTGCGCCGTCGGTTGTTCTTCTCAATCGAACTCTTCTTCGCCATTCTTGTCTCTCCTTACGGTCCCGCGTCTGGGGGCGTCGCCCTCACTGCCGGAACGGGAAGTTGAATGCAGTCAAAAGCGCGCGCGCCTCATTGTCGGAACGTGCGCTGGTGCAAACGGTGATATCGAGGCCCCAGATATCGACGGCCTTGTCGAAATCGATCTCGGGGAACACGATATGTTCCTTGATGCCCAAGCTGAAGTTGCCGCGGCCGTCGAAGCTCTTGGGATTGAGCCCGCGGAAATCGCGAATGCGCGGCAACGCGATGTTGATCAGCCGGTCAATGAAGTCGTACATGCGCGCTTTGCGCAGGGTGACCTTGCAGCCGATGGCCTGGCCATCGCGCAGCTTGTAGGTGGCGATCGACTTGCGCGATTTGGTAATCACCGCCTTCTGGCCGGCGATCAGCGACAGGTCGGCGGCGGCATTGTCCACCTTCTTGCGGTCGGCAACCCCCTCGCCGATGCCCATGTTGAGCACCACCTTGGTGATCACCGGCACCTGCATCTTGTTTTTGTAGCCGAATTGCTTGATGAGCTCGCCGCGGATGGCCTGGTCGAATTGGGTCTTGAGCCGCGCCACGTAATCGGAGCGCTCGCGCGACTGTTTGGCCTTCGGCGCGTCGGCTTTTTTGGCGCTTTCGGGCGCGCGGCCCTGGGGCGCGCCGCCTTGCGGCTTG
>Ga0307417_10000190_pt1 | contig 26344 bp, 26 predicted proteins | sample SalMarWE160210MG_2_FD_202514 | JGI IMG/M metagenome (GOLD analysis project Ga0307417, IMG submission 202514) | Salt marsh sediment microbial communities from the Plum Island Ecosystem LTER, Massachusetts, United States - WE1602-10 | ecosystem: Environmental > Aquatic > Marine > Intertidal zone... | reverse complement strand
AGCAGCAACAGCAGAAGCAGCAACAGCAGAAGCAGCAACAGCAGCAGCAGCAACAGCAGAAGCAGCAACAGCAGAAGCAGCAACAGCAGAAGCAGCAGCAGCAGCAGGGCCAGTCCCAGAGCGACTCCGAGCAGCAGTCCTCCGGCGAATCCGAGCAGGGCAAGGAAGGCGCGACCGGCAAGGAAGGCGCGACCGGCAAGGAAGGCGCGACCGGCAAGGAGAGCAAGACCGGCAAGGAGAGCAAGACCGGCAAGGAGAGCAAGACCGCCAAGGAGGGTGCAGGTAAGCCCGGTGACCAGCAGAAGACCGGTGAAGAGTCCAAGGAGCAGCAGCGCGAGGACGGCCAGAAGTCCCAGGATGAGCGGCAGCGTGAGGCCCAGGGCGGCAAGAAGGATCGGCGGCAGGAACAGGGCAAGGAAGCGCGCCAGGAGCAGCAAGACAAGGCGGCAGGCGGTCAGGAGCGGAAGACCGAAGAGTCAGGCAAGCAGCAGGACGCCCAGCGTAAGGAGCAGACTGCCGGAGGTGAGCGGCGCCAGGAGCAGGCCGAAAATGGTAGTAAACCGGATGACCAGCACAAGGAGGGTGGTGGTGAGCGTGAGGATCAGCGTAAAGAGAGCGGCGGTGAGCAGCTCGCAGAGCGTGACAAGGGCAGCGCCGGGGACAAGCAGCAGGCGGGCCCCAGCAAGGAAGGAGATCGGCAGCGGCGAGAGGCCGAGCGGGGTCGCGAGCGCAAGGAGGATTCCACACGGCCGGGAGCCACCGACCAGGAACGTGATCGGCGTGAGCAGGGTGGCGACCAGCAGAAGGAGCAGGGCAAGAAAAGCTCTGGCGAGGAGCGTGAGGCAAAAGATGGCCGCGGCGGTAAGCCCCAGCAGGGTTGGCGCAGCTCCCAGGCCGACCTTTCCGGTCGCCAGCATGGCGAGATGACGGATGTGGACGCGCAGCCCAGCGAGGCCGTGACCCAATTCGACCAGATGGGTAAGCTTGGGGGCGAGACGGGACGTCAAGGCAATATGTCCGTCGGAGGCTGGAATACCGGCCCCGGAGGCCGCGGCGGCTCGGGTTTGCCCGACGCGGTGGTCAATCAGTGGCTGGACCGCATTGAGGGAGATCCAGGCGTGCTGCTCAAGAACCAATTCAAGATCGAAGAGGCGGCGTTGCAGCAGGGACGCAGCCGATTCGTCGAGACGCGGCCGTGGTAGCCCAGCCGCACTGGTACAGGTGATACGACATGGGCGGCAAGTCAGTTGGGCCTCTTACCCTCGGTATGCTGTGGGCGCTGCTCGTGCTTTGCGCCACTGCACACGCCGAGCGCCCAACGGTAGAGGTCGTCGTGAACAATCGCGCCCCCTACCAGCAGGAGTCGGTCATCTACACGCTGCGCGTGGTTAGCGTCAGCGCGGTGGACACCATAGACCCCAGTCCTTCGATGGTGCAGGGGGCAGCGCTGGAAAAGCTGGACGGGCCCATCTCGAGCCTGCGCACCACCGGCCGGAGTCCGCTGCATGTGACGGAGTTTCGCTATCTGCTCACGGCCCTGCGCCCGGGGACTCTGACCATTCCACCCCCTACGGTCAGCGTGCGCCTCGCAGGCAGCACCGGGGTGGGCGGGTATGGGGCGCCCGGTCGCACCTGGCAGCAGCCCTACGGTCGGCCGATGCCGGGTCCGGGCTACGGCTCGCCCATGACCCAGCAGCCCTACGGTCAACCGTACGGAGGCCCCCAATCTATGACGCCGCCTGGCCTGCCGACGGGTGGCCAGCAGCCGTTCACACGACCCTACGGTCAGCCCGGCCAGCAGCCACTTGGGCAGCAGCCTTCCGGGCGGCAAAGCTACGGACCGCAACCGTACGGCCAGCAGCCTTCCGGGCGGCAAAGCTACGGACCGCAACCGTACGGCCAGCAGCCTTCCGGACGGCAAAGCTACGGACCGCAACCGTATGGCCAGCAGCCTTTCGGGTGGCAACCCTACGGGCAGCAGGGTCAACAGCCTTACGGCCCGGCCTACGCACAGCAGCCTTTCGGCCCAGGCCATACCCGACAAGCATTCGGGCAACAGCCTTACGCCGCCTCCGGCTACGGGCCCCAGGCCACCCCAGTGTCGGGCGCCGAGATGATGAAGCTCGTCGGACCGGAGGTCGATCTCGAAGTGCGCCCCCCGGCCCGCACGGACGTGGCCTGGCGCCCCTTAAGGTCTTTGGACTTGCAGGCTCAGTGGTCCGGCCAGTCCGATGCAAGGGTCGGTGAGCCACTGACGGTCACGCTCACCTTGACCGCCACCGGGGCCGGAGGCGAGCAGCTGCCGTCCCTGAGCAGCTACCTGGAGAGCGACGACTTCAAGCTTTACCCCGATCAACCGACCTTCAGCGTCGCAATCGACCCCCAGGGCAAGGAGGTCACCGGGAAACGGGTCGAGAGCTACACCCTCATTCCCCAGCGTGGTGGTGACCTGGAGATTCCTGCCGTGCGGATCCCCTGGTGGGACGTCACCTACCGGCGGCTGAACTGGGTCGAGTGGCCGGCACAATTGATTCGCGTCGCGGGCGGGGTGGGCAGCCAGGAGAACAAGTCTAGCGGGCCTTCTTACCTTGCATCGGCACTCTCCCGCATGAGTGCGGTGTTTTGGATCGGGGCGATATTGGCGGTGGGTTGGTGGCTGGGAGCCGGTCGACCCGGCAGTGGGCGCGCACTCGCGATCTGGCGACGAGTCGGCGCCGTGGTCGGTCCGGCATTGGTGCGCCTGTGGAGTGCACTACGCTCCGGGGTCAAGGCCGCCGTGCCTGCCAACATGCGCGCGACCATCGCGCTCACCGCCCGCGAGCTGGTGCCCGCGCCCGTGCGAGCTAGGATGCCGGCGTTGCGCATGGCTTTCAAGGCACCGCGCCTGGTGGACAACATCCGCCTGGTGCGCCGACTTCAGTCCCGGGAGGACCTTTCGGCCTTGGCGCTCGCACTGCACGAGTATGGGCGGACGCAGCTCGGTGTCAGTCCCAACGTTCCGCTACAGCTGCTCGGCCATGCCTTTGCGGAAAGCTCACCCAGGATGGACGCCCAAGGGATTATTCAACGCCTGGAGGAGCTGGAGGGCGCCATCTACGGCGAGCGTCCCATCGACGTGGCGGTGTGGAAGCAGGCTACACGGGTCCATTTGCGTCACCTCGGCTGGACCCAAAGCTCGCGCCGGCAGCAACGCTCGCAGGGCATGCGCGGCCTGCCGAGCCTCAATCCCTCGCGGATGGGTTAGATAACCTCTGCGCCGAAGGCTTCCAGCATTCCCACCAGGCGGATGAGGGGCAGACCGACGAGCGCGCTCGGGTCGTCTCCTTCCAGGCGCTCGAGCAGTGCGACGCCCAAGCCTTCGGACTTGAAGCTGCCGGCGCAGCCGTAGGGACGCTCCCGCGCCAGGTAGCGCTCGATGCGCCCCTCGTCCAGGGAGCGGAACACAACCCGGACCGGCACCACGTCCACCTGAGAGCGGTTGTCGGCCGTATCACAAAGCGCGAGACCCGTGTAAAAGCAGACGGTCTCGCCAGAGGCCATCCGCAGCTGGGCCACCGCTCGATCGTGAGTCCCCGGCTTGCCCAGGATCGTGCCGTCGAGAACCGCCACCTGGTCCGAGCCGATGACCAGGCTGTCGGGGAATTCCGGCGCGACCGCCCTGGCCTTAGCCTCCGCCAGGCGAGCCGCCAGCTGGCGGGGAGTCTCCCCGTTGCGCGGCGCCTCGTCGGTCGTTGGGGCGGCCGTGACGAAGGGCAGCCCGAGACGCTGCAGCAAGGCTTTGCGAAAGGGAGATGTCGAGGCGAGTACGAGGCGCCGCATCGGTGCTACTCGATCACGATGAGTGCCTCATCCGGGGTCACGCTGTCTCCCTTTTCCACATGGATGGCGGCCACCGTGCCCGCAATGGGGGCTTGGATCTCGGTCTCCATCTTCATGGCCTCGGTCACCAGCACGGGATCCCCTGCCTTGACCGGGCTGTTGAGCTTTACCAGCACGTCGACGATCGTGCCCGGCATCGAGGTCGTGACGTGGCCCTGGGCGGTGGCTCGCGGCCGTTCGCTGGAGCGGCCGCTCCCGCGGGCAGCAGTGGCGGCGGTCTCCACCGCGGGCATCTCGGCGAGCGTCTCGACCATGACCTCTTCGGGCACGCCATCTACGGTGACGTAGAATGGGCGTTGATCCTGAGCCTTGTGGCCGGTGCCCGTGACCCTGATGTGATAGGTCTCCCCGTGCAGTGTGACGTTGAATTCCGTCGCGGCCTGCACCTGGGCGGCCGGGGGGCTGGCATCCGGCTCCAGCGGCTCCGGCTGCAGGGTGCCTGCCGCCCGCTGCTCCAGGAAGTTGCGTCCGATCTCGGGGAACATGGCGTAGGTGAGCACATCCTCCTCGGACTTGGCCAGGGCGCCGATCTGCTCTCGCAGGGCGACCATCTCGTCGCCGAGCAGGTCGGCAGGACGGCATTTGTAAACCTCTTCGTTGCCGATGGCCTGCTGGCGGACCATGTCGTTCACCGGCCCCGGTGCCTTGCCGTAGCGGCCCTGCAGGTAGAGCTTGACCTCGTTGGTGATGGTTTTGTAGCGGGCCCCCGTCAGCACGTTGAGCACGGCCTGAGTCCCCACGATCTGTGAGGTGGGAGTCACCAGGGGCGGGTAGCCGAGGTCTTCACGCACCCTGGGAATCTCCGCCAGCACGTCGATCATGCGATCCAGGGCACCCTGCTCCTTGAGCTGATTGGCAAGGTTGGAGATCATCCCGCCCGGCACCTGGTTGACCTGCACACGGGTGTCGACGCCCGTGTACTCGCTTTCGAACTGGTGGTACTTCTTGCGCACGGCCAGGAAGTAGAAGCCGATCTCCTGCAGCAGCGGCAGCTCCAGACCGGTATCGTGCTCCGTGCCTCGGAATGCGGCCACCATGCTCTCCGTGGGGGCGTGGCTGGTGCCGCCGCCAAAGGCCGAGATTGCGGTATCTATGTGCCGGCATCCGCGGTCGACGGCGCGCAGATGGCACATGCTGGCGAGGCCCGAGGTGGCGTGCGTGTGCAAGTGGATCGGCAAGTCCACGGCCTGCACCAGGGCGCCGACCAGCTCACCCGCCACGGGAGGCGTCAGCAGGCCGGCCATGTCCTTGATCGCGATGCTGTCGCAGCCCATGTCGGCAAGCTCGCGGGCCATGCCCACGAACTGCTCTATGTCGTGCACCGGGCTGGTGGTGTAGCTGATGGCCCCCTGGGCATGTTTACCAGCCGTCTTGATCGCCTGCACGGGCACGAGCAGGTTGCGGGTGTCGTTCAGGGCATCGAAGACCCGGAACACGTCCATGCCGTTGTCGCCCGACTTGCGCACGAAGGCTCGCACCGCATCGTCCGAATAATGCCGGTAGCCGAGCAGGTTCTGCCCCCGCAGCAGCATCTGCAGGCGGGTGTTCGGCAGCGCCTCGCGCAGCTTGCGCAGCCGCTCCCAGGGATCTTCCTTGAGATAGCGCAGGCAGGCGTCGAAGGTGGCGCCGCCCCAGACCTCCAGCGACCAGAAGCCGACCCTGTCGAGCTTGTCGCAGATCGGGAGCATGTCCTCGGTGCGCATCCGTGTTGCGATGAGCGATTGGTGCGCATCGCGCAGAATCGTGTCGGTGATGTGGACCTTGGACATTGCTTGGACCTTGTCTCGATGCCGTCACCAGCCCATGTTGCCAGCAACGGCCGCGCCAATGACGACTGCCAGCTCCTCGGAGGGGCGACGCAGCGAATAGTTGACCAGCTCCGGATGGGCCTCGACGAATCCAGTGTCGAAGCGCCCGCTGCGGAATTCCGGAGATTTCAGGATCTCCATGTGGTAGGGAATCGTGGTCTTGATGCCATAGACGCCGATGTCCTGCAGGGCACGGGTGGCTCGATGCAGCAGCTGCTCCCAGTCCAAGGCCCAGATTGTGAGCTTGGCACACATGGAATCGAAGTAGGGCGGGATCTCATACCCGGTGTAGATGGCGCCGTCCGTGCGCACACCCGGGCCGCCCGGGGCGAAATAGCGTGTGATGCGACCGAAGCACGGCAGGAAGCCGTTCTTGGGATCCTCGGCGTTGATACGCAGCTCCATGGCGTAGCCCCGGCGCTGCACTTGCTCCTGAGTGTATCGCAGTGGCAGCCCGGCGCTGATGCGCACTTGCTCCTGGACGATGTCGATGCCGGTGATCTGCTCGGTGACGGTATGCTCGACCTGCAGCCGGGTGTTCATTTCCATAAAATAGAAGCTGCCATCGGCGTCCAGGAGGAACTCCACCGTGCCCGCGCTCTGGTAGCCGGCAGCCTGCGCCGCCTTGACCGCAAGCGTCCCTACATGGCTGCGCTGGGCATCGGTGAGCTGGGGCGAGGGTGCAATCTCGATGAGCTTCTGATTGCGGCGCTGTATGGAGCAGTCGCGCTCGAAAAGGTGAATGACGTTTCCAAGCTGGTCGGCGAGTATCTGCACCTCGATGTGGCGGGGGTTCACAACGCACTTCTCCAGGAAGACGTCGGCGCTGCCAAAGGCCTTGGTAGCCTCGGAGGCGACCCGGGCAAAGTTGCGGCGCAGGTCCTCGGGGGAGTCACAGCGGCGAATCCCGCGCCCGCCGCCGCCGGAGGTGGCCTTGAGCATCACCGGGTAGCCGACGCGCTTGGCGCTGCTGAGAGCTTCATCCAAGCTGGCGAGATTGCCCTCGGTGCCTGGCACCACGGGAACCTCGGCACCGACCATTGTCCGTCGCGCCTGGGTCTTGTCGCCCATGGCCCGAATGACCTCGGGGCTGGGACCGATGAAGCTGACGCCTCTACGAGCGCAGATCTCGGCCAGCTGGGGATTCTCGGACAGGAATCCGTAGCCCGGGTGCAGCGCATCACAGCAGGCGGCGACGGCGAGATTGACGATACGGTGAGCGTTGAGATAGCCAGCCACCGGATCCGGCCCCAGGCTGTAGGCTTCATCGGCCTTCTTGACATGCAAGGCGTGGCGGTCGGGATGGGTGTAGATTGCCACGGACCGTATGCCCATCTCGGCGCAGGCCCGGACGATACGCACCGCAATCTCGCCTCGATTGGCAATCAGGATCTTCTTAGGCACCGGCTTTGGGTCCTCGTACACGAAAAAAGCGATGGGTGGCACGGCACCGATCGCTTGACGCGCCGTTTATACGAGCACGTCTGCTGGATGTCAACCCGGGCCCTCGGCGGCCGGCCGAGCTGGCCTAAGCCTTTGACATGGTACTTGCCAAACCGTAAACTTAACGGCTTATGTCACGCGTGCGGCTACCTCGACGGGTGGACCCCCTACGGCTCGCGCAGCGAGGAGAGTGCCTTGAAGGCACGCTTCCGTTGGTCGATCTCGCACGCCTTCGTGAGGCCGCTAGCCTGGCACAAGGCGAAGTCGTCGTCGAGCTGAATTTCGGCATCGACGACCAAGGCGTGAGGTATCTTAAGGGCACCGCAAGCACGCAAGTGACGCTGGAGTGTCAGCGTTGCCTGCAGCCCATGGAATACCCTCTGGAGGTAGGCCTTTCACTGGGGCTGGTGGATTCTCTCGCTGCCGGGGAGGGGCTTCCGGAGCCGTATGAGCCGCTGCTCTCGGATCGGCGGCTTGTCGAACTGTCGACCGTGATCGAGGATGAGCTGCTGCTTGCCTTGCCGATGATCGCGCTGCACCCTCAGGGCGAGTGCTCGCCCTGGGCAGATGACTCCAGGCGGAGTGACGAGCCGAGCGGGCCCGTTCGTGGCCCTTCGAGACTTCAGTAAGAGCAACTGGGCAGATTCAGGAGAGACCATGGCAGTTCAGCAGAACCGCAAGAGCAGATCCAAACGGGGCATGCGCCGCGCACACGATGGGTTGAAGGGTCCGGCTCTGTCCGTGGAGCCCACCACTGGGGAGACGCATCGCCGGCACCACGTGAGCCCCGATGGCTACTACCGTGGACGCAAGGTCATCGGAGTCGAGACCGAGTAGTCGTTCACTTCGCACTCCCTCATCGCCGAGACCAAGGGTCCCACCATCGCCGCCCATTGGGCACCTTTCGCCTTGTGGGCCATGGACGCATCGCTGGGGGACCGCGAGACACGGTGGGCACTGCCAGCAGCCATGACAGCAGGGGTCACGATTTCCCTGGACGCGATGGGCGGCGACCATGGTCCACAAGTGGTCGTTCCGGCGGCATTGCAGGAGCTTTGGGCACATCCGGATCTCAGTCTGGTGCTGGTCGGCGACCAAGTGGCGATCGCCGAGCAGCTGGCCTCATACCGCAGGGTTAATGGGCATCGGCTGCGAGTCCACCATGCCTCCGAGCAGGTCGGCATGGACGAGCTGCCCTCAGTGGCCCTGCGCAAGAAGAAAGACTCCTCCATGCGAGTCGCCATCGACTGCGTGAAGTCAGGCGAGGCCAACGCCTGTGTCAGCGCCGGCAACACCGGGGCGCTGATGGCCACCGCCCGCTATGTGCTGAAGACCTTGCCCGGTATCGATCGTCCCGCCATCATTACCTCCCTGCCCACCGTGACCGGCCATACCCATATGCTGGACCTTGGGGCCAACGTGGACTGCACGGCGGAGCACCTGCTGCAGTTCGCGGTGATGGGGTCGGTGCTCGCCGGCGCCGTTGACAACAATACGTCGCCGAGGGTCGGCCTGCTCAACATTGGCGCCGAGGAGATCAAGGGCAACGATCAGGTGCGCCAAGCGGCCAAGCTGCTGGCAGAGAGCTCCTTGAACTATATCGGCTACGTCGAAGGCGATGGTATCTACCTCGGCAATGCCGACGTGGTGGTCTGCGACGGTTTCATCGGCAACGTCTCGCTCAAGACCAGCGAGGGCGTGGCGAAGATGGTGACCCATTTCATACGCCAGGAGTTTCGCCGCAATCTCCTGACCCGGCTCGCGGGCTTGGCGGCCTACCCGGTGCTACGCTCCTACCGGCGAATCATCGACCCCCGGCACTACAACGGTGCCACGCTAGTCGGTCTGCAGGGCACTGTGGTGAAAAGTCATGGCGGTGCCGATCGGCTGGCCTTCGGCAACGCCATACAGGTGGCCATGCAGGAGGCACGCAAGGACGTACCCCAGCGGATCAAGGCTCGGATCCATTCGCTGCTGGCGGAAGGACCTACGGCTTGAAGCATTCGAGGCTTACGGGCACCGGCGGCTGCCTGCCCGAGAAGGTGCTAACCAATCATGACCTCGAGCGGATGGTCGAAACCTCCGAACAATGGATCGTGGATCGCACGGGCATCGTCAAGCGCCACATCGCGGCGGAAGGGGAGACCACCTGCGACTTGGCCGAAGTCGCGGCCCGGCGAGCCATGGCCGCGGCCGGCCGTGTGGCCATGGACATTGACTTAGTGGTCGTGGCGACCACCACGCCCGACCGAGTCTTCCCCAGCACCGCCTGTTTGCTGCAGCAGCGCCTGGACATACGGGGCTGTGCCGCATTCGACGTGCAGGCCGTCTGCACCGGCTTCGTCTACGCTCTGGGCATCGCCGACAAGTTCATCCGCACCGCCGCGGCCCGCTGTGTCCTGGTGGTGGGAGCGGAGACCCTCTCGCGGATCGTCGACTGGACCGACAGGAGCACTTCGGTGCTGTTCGGAGACGGCGCAGGGGCAGTGGTCCTGGAGGCCTCCGACGAGCCCGGCATCCTGTCCACCCATCTGCACGCGGACGGCCAATACGAGAATCTACTGACGGTGCCAGCTGGCGTCTCTCAAGGCTACGACCAGCTGCAGTCTGGCGCGGCCTACATCCAGATGCGGGGCAACGAGGTATTCAAGATGGCGGTGAACACGCTCGGCCGCATCGCCGACGAGACTCTGCAGGCGAACGGCTTGGACAAGTCCGCGCTGGACTGGCTGATTCCACATCAAGCCAATATCCGGATCATCCAGGCCGCGGCGAAGAAGCTCGCGATGCCCATGGATCGAGTGGTGGTGACAGTGGACGAGCATGGCAACACCTCGGCCGCCTCGGTGCCGCTGGCTCTCGACACCGCCGTGCGAGATGGCCGGGTGCGTCGCGGCGAGCTGCTGCTGATGGAGGCTTTCGGTGGCGGATTTACCTGGGGCTCGGCACTGCTGCGCTACTGATTGTCAGGCTAGGCAGGGTGCGGCCGGCCTAGGGAGCGGGTCTCCGAGGCCCTAGGTTGGGTTGAGGCGCGCCGTTGGTGCGTAGTCTACGTGGAGGTCTCATGTCTTTGGAAAGCCGTATTGCTCTGGTAACTGGCGCAAGCCGCGGCATCGGTCGCGCCATCGCAACCGGGCTGGGCGCGGCCGGCGCTACCGTGATCGGCACCGCGACGTCGGAGATCGGCGCGCAAAGCATCGGCAACTTCCTGGGCGAGCTGGGGATCAAGGGCATCGGTGTTGTGATGGATGTGAGCGACGCAGTCTCCGTGGAGAAGACCTTCAACGTGCTTACAGAAGCCTACGGTATGCCCGCGGTGCTGGTGAACAACGCCGGCATCACTCGCGACAACCTACTGATGCGCATGAAGGACGATGAATGGGAGACCATCATCGCCACCAACCTCAGCTCGGTGTACCGACTGTCCCGCGCCTGTCTGCGGGGCATGATGAAGGCGCGCTGGGGCCGGATCGTCAGCATCACCTCGGTGGTCGCTGCCACCGGCAATTCCGGACAGGTCAACTATGCGGCGGCCAAGGCGGGCATCGAAGGCTTCACCCGCGCCCTCGCTCGAGAGGTGGCCTCCCGCGGCGTCACCGTCAATGCCGTGGCCCCCGGCTTCATCGACACCGACATGACCCGCTCCCTGCCGGAGGAGCAGCGCCAGACGTTGCTGCGCCAAATACCGGTAGGTCGTCTGGGTAAGCCGGAGGAGGTGGCCGCCGTGGTGGGCTTCCTGGTCTCCACCCAGGCCGCCTATGTCACTGGACAGACCCTGCAGGTGAACGGCGGTATGTACATGGGCTGAGGGGACTTGGTCGGCGGTTCTCCGCCCCGTTCAGGGGGCCGCGGAGCCCCAATCATCGCACCAGCTTGGTGCGAGTGTTTGCTTGCAACTTGCTGCCTTTTCAATAAACTAGCCTGCGCAGCCCGTGCTGTCGCTATCAGTAGTTGGGAGGATCTTTCTGTTATGAGCAATGTCGAAGAACGCGTCAAGAAAATCGTAGTGGAACAGTTGGGTGTCAAAGAGGAGGAGGTGACAAACGAGGCCTCCTTCGTGGACGATCTTGGCGCAGACTCGCTCGATACCGTGGAGCTGGTGATGGCTCTGGAAGAAGAGTTCGAGTGCGAGATCCCAGACGAAGAGGCGGAAAAGATCACCACGGTGCAGCAGGCAATCGACTACATCAACGAGCACATCGGTTAGGCGCCTGAAGCACTGCTGCCGAGTCGCACTGAAGGCGGCGCTTCATTCGGGCGGTGACTCCGGCCGACCGTGGCTGGGGCGTACACCGCGCTTCCCGGGCCCTCATGCATGGGGCGGTCTCGACATCCCCATGTACTCCTCCTCTCGGGGCTGGTGGCTGGTAAGCCTAGAGGTCAAGTAGTTGGACAAGCGACGTGTCGTAGTGACCGGCCTGGGAGCAGTGTCCCCGGTCGGGCTGAATGTGAAAGAATCCTGGGAATCCATACTGGCCGGTCGAAGCGGCATCTCGACCATCACCCACTTCGACGTCTCCGCCTTCGCCACCCGCATCGGCGGCTCGGTCAGGGGCTTCGACGTGACCGAGTATATCGTGGCCAAGGAGGCCCGCAAGATGGACCCGTTCATCCACTATGGCATCGCCTCCGCCAAGCAGGCGATTGCCGATGCCGGCTTGGAGGTCACCGAGGCCAACGCCGAGCGCATCGGGGTCGCCATGGGCTCCGGTATCGGCGGTCTGCCAGGCATCGAGAAGGGCCATTCCTCCTACCTCAACGGCGGTCCGCGCAAGATCTCGCCATTCTTTGTGCCTAGCAACATCATCAACATGATCTCGGGCAACCTATCCATCACGTACGGCATGAAGGGCCCCAACATTGCCATCGTCACGGCCTGCACGACGGGCACCCACAACATCGGCGAGGCCGCCCGCATCATCGCCCGGGGCGATGCCGACGTCATGGTCGCCGGTGGTGCGGAGATGGCGACCACGCCCACTGGGCTGGGCGGATTCGCCTCTGCTCGGGCCCTGTCCACTCGCAACGACGACCCGGAGACTGCCAGCCGCCCGTTCGACCTGGACCGGGACGGCTTCGTGCTGAGCGACGGAGCCGCAGCGCTAGTGCTGGAGGACTACGAGCATGCCCGGACGCGCGGTGCCAACGTGTACGCCGAGCTGGTGGGCTTCGGAATGAACGCCGACGCTTACCACATGACGATGCCGGCGCCAGGCGGTGACGGCGCCGCACGCTGCATGGCCATCGCCCTTCGGGATGCCGGACTGAGCCCAGAGGCGGTGGACTACATCAATGCCCACGGCACCTCCACCCCTGCCGGAGACAAGGCGGAGACCTTGGCGGTGAAGGCCACTTTCGGCGATCACGCCCGGCGTCTGGCGATGAGCTCCACCAAGTCCATGACCGGCCATATGGTCGGCGCCGCCGGTAGCATTGAGGCCATGTTCTGTGTACTGGCACTGCGTGATCAGGTTGCGCCCCCCACGACCAATATCTACACCCCCGACCCAGATTGTGATCTGGACTACGTGCCAGGAATTGCGCGGGAGATGAAGGTAGACGTGGCACTGTCGAACTCTTTCGGCTTCGGCGGCACGAACGGCACGCTCGTGTTCAAGCGACTCGGTTGAGCCATCGTAGAATGCGCCGGGGGCGGCGGTTACGCGACCTTCCATGACGGAGAGCGCCGGCCCGACCCGTACTCTGGTCAACGGGCAGTGGGGTGTCCGGGTGTCGAGCCGGGACCGAGGCCTGCAGTACGGCGACGGACTGTTCGAGACCGTGCTCGGCCGGGACGGGTCTCTGCTGCTTTGGGCTCGGCACCTCAGCAGACTCCTCGCGGGGTGTGCCAGACTGGGCATCCCGCCGCCATCTGAGCAGACCCTCACCGAGGAGGCCGCAAGCCTGCTTGCCGCCCATGGCAACGGCATCATCAAGATTATGGTCACCCGCGGCGACGGCGGGCGTGGCTACCGGCCGCCGCAGCCAGCCAATCCGACCCGCATCCTGAGCTGGCATCAGCTGCCGGCTGCTGCCGCGGAGCGCCCCGGGAGTGGCGTGCGTGTGCGCCTGTGCCGCACTCGTCTGGGACACAGCCCCGATCTTGCGGGTCTAAAGCACCTCAATCGGCTGGAGCAGGTGCTGGCTCGGGGCGAGTGGAGCGACCCCAATATTGGGGAGGGACTAATGCTGGATCTGGACGACCATCCCGTCGAGGGGACCATGAGCAACCTGTTTCTGGTGGGCGAGGGCCGGCTACACACCCCGGATCTGAGCCTGTGCGGAGTCGCCGGGGTGGTGCGTGCATGGGTGATGGACCACGCCCAGGCGCTCGGCTCGAGCTGCCTGGTCGGCAGACTGTCCCTGGAGGACGTGCTGACGGCCGAGGAGGTGTTTTTGTGCAACAGCGTCATCGGCATCTGGCCGGTGGGTGAGCTCGACGGACACCCGCTGCCAGTGGGCCCGGTGACCCGGCAGCTGCAGCGTGCCCTGGAGCAGGAAGTGGGGGGCGGCTGGACGGGGGGGCGACGTGAGTGAGACGGCGGGAGCCGGCGCCAAGTGCTGCCGCGGGCTGGGGCGGGCCCTCGCCTGGGTCCTTGGCGTTGCAGCCGTAACTGCCGTTGGCGTCGTCTCTTGGGTAATGGCGGATTGGCGGGCGTTCCGCGACAGACCCATTGACGGTTTGCTCATGCCCGCCGACATCGTAGTGCAACCGGGCAGTGGGATCACGGACCTGGCTCGCGAGCTGACCCGCCGCGGCATATTGTCGCAGCCCTACTATCTGATCTGGCTGGCGCGCTGGGAGGGCAAGGCGACCCATATTCAGGCTGGCGAATACGAGCTTCCCGTGGGCCTGACGCCGCGGGCGCTGCTGGACCGGCTGGTGCAGGGTAAGGTGAAGCAGTACTCCCTGACCCTCATCGAGGGCTGGCGCTACGCCGAGGTCATGGCGGCGCTGCAATGGGCCCCTGCCCTGGAGCACCGGCTCGGGGGCTTGAGCTCAGCGCAGGTCATGGCGGCCCTGGGCGAGCCCGAGCAGCACCCGGAAGGTCGATTCTTTCCCGACACCTATCGATATCAGCGCGGCATAACGGACCGGAGCATCCTGCGACGGGCTTACCACAGGATGGCGCAGCGCCTGAGTGCCGAGTGGGCCGGCCGGCAAGACAACCTGCCATACGGGTCCCCCTATGACGCCCTGATCATGGCATCGATCATCGAGAAGGAGACCGGACTGGCCAGCGAGCGGTCGGCGATTGCCGGGGTTTTCGTGCGCCGGCTCGGTCTGGGCATGCGCCTGCAGTCGGATCCCACCGTGATCTATGGTTTGGGCACGAATTTCGATGGTAACCTGCGCCGTGCGGATCTGCGCGCGGACGCGCCGTACAACACCTATGTGAAGACCGGGTTGCCGCCCACGCCCATCGCCATGCCGGGCGGAGGATCCCTACACGCGGCGCTGCACCCGGCGCCGGGGGATGCGCTCTATTTCGTTGCCCGGGGCGACGGCAGCCACGAGTTTTCTGCGACCCTGCAGCAGCACAACCTGGCGGTGCGACGCTACCAGCTCCGGTCGCGGTCCCCCGCTCGTTATGGCGATGCCGTTGCCGTAGACGGTGCCGTGAGATGAATCCTAGAGTGTCACAGGCGCCCGCGGCCCGCGGCCGGCTTATCACCTTGGAAGGCATAGAGGGCGTCGGCAAGAGCACCAACCTGCGCTTCATGGCCTCGCGGCTGGAGGCGGCCGGCCTCGATGTGCTGGTGACACGAGAGCCCGGTGGCACACCCCTGGGGGAAGAGATTCGCACCCTGCTGCTGGGCCGTCACGGCGACGACATGGCGGTGGACACCGAGCTGCTGCTGATGTTCGCGGCCCGGGCCGAGCATCTCGCCCGGGTCGTGCGGCCAGCCTTGGCGGCGAGTCGCTGGGTCATCTGCGACCGATTCACCGACGCGACCTACGCCTATCAGGGCGGCGGTCGTGGCACACCGGCCACCCGGATCGCCCTGCTGGAGGCCTGGACCCAGGATGAGCTGCGACCGGATCTCACGGTGCTACTGGATATCCCGGTGGAGCTGGGCCTGCGGCGGGCCGGCGCCCGCGGCGCACCGGATCGCTTCGAGGCCGAGCAGCTGCCTTTCTTTCAGCGGGTACGTGCCGCCTATTTGGCGCGCGCGAGCCAGGAGCCATATCGTTTCCGTGTCGTAGATGCGGCACAGCCGCTGGCGCAGGTGCAGCACAGCCTGCGGGGCATAATGGATACCCTGTGCTGCGATGTCCCCACCGCGCCGGGAGCACCGCTGCGTTGACAGGCAACGAGCCGCGAGCACTGGAGCCGCTGCCCTGGCAGAGCACCCAGTGGGCTCAGGTCGCCACCCGAATGGGGGCGGACCGCATGGCACACGCCTTGCTGCTTTGCGGCCCCGGCGGCATTGGCAAGCGGCACTTTGCCAATCTGCTCGGCCAGGCCCTGGTGTGCCGGACGCCCACATCCGACGGCCGACCCTGCGGCAGCTGCCGCACCTGCCTCCTTTATGCGGCGGGGAACCACCCCGATGCGCTGCACGTCTGCCCCGAGCAGGCAGGCCGCGACATCCGGGTGGATCAGATTCGTGCCCTGGGTGAGCTCGTCGCCAAGACCGCTCAATTCGACGGCTACAAGGTGGTCCAGATACTTCCGGCCGAGCGCATGACGCCGGCCGCCGCCAATGCCTTGCTCAAGACCCTGGAAGAGCCGGCGCCACGCACGGTGCTCATGCTGGTGAGCGCGCGACCGAGCGTCCTGCCCGCCACCATCCGCAGCCGCTGCCAGCGGGTTTCTCTGAGGCCACCGCCCTGGGAGCTTGCGCTGGCCTGGCTGGCCGGGCGCCTGCCTGCGGGCACCGATGCGTCTTCTTGCCTGGATTTGGCGCGGGGGGCGCCGCTGGATGCGATGCGCCTGGCGCAAGGCGGCGGCCTGCAGCAGCGCCGAGAGGCATTGCAGCGCATGCTTGACATCTTCAGGGCCGAGGTCGATCCCCTGGAGGCCGCTCGCGCCTGGTCGGCCGAATCACCGGTGGAGCTGCTCGCCGCCATTCGGGGCTGGCTCACGGACATCGCCAGGCTAAAGGCGGCGCCTCGCCCCCCGTTCCTGGATCACCCGGCGGCCCGGTCGGATTTGCAACTCATCGCAAAAAGGCTAGACTGGGCAGCGCTGCTCGGCTTCACCCGCCGGGTCGACCAGGCCTACGGCGAATTGAGCGGGTCGGCAAACCCCAACGTCCAACTGCTGCTTGAAAGTCTGATGATGCTTTGGGGGAGTCTTGGAGACGTCCGTCGGGTCGCCTCGGGTCCACCGGCAGCGAGTCTAGCGAGGGATTGAGGCAATGGGTCCGCGCCACGGCATCCTGTCTGTCAACATCAAGGACAAGGGGGTGCTGTATGCTGCATACATGCCCTTCGTCAAGAACGGCGGTCTGTTCATCCCCAGCAACAACGAATACAAGCTCGGGGACGAAGTGTTCATGCTGCTGACTCTGATGAGCGAGGCGGAAAAGATCCCCGTGGCCGGCAAGATCGTCTGGATCACCCCCAAAGGCGCCCAGGGTAACCGGCCTGCCGGCATCGGGGTGCAGTTCAGCGGCCAGGACGGGGGTGCGGCCCGCGACAAGATCGAGACGCTGCTGGCCGGAGCGCTCAAGGGCGACAAGCCGACCCATACCATGTGAGTCGGGTACCAATGACTCAAGGGCTGATCGACTCCCACTGCCATTTGAATCTCCTCGATATCGGGACTTGTGGCGATGTGGCCACCGCGCTCGCCCGTGCCGAAGAGCTGGGCATCCACGGTTTCCTGTGCGTCTCCATCGACCTGGAGAGTCTGCCGCAGGTACTGGCGCTCGCCAGCGGCTTTCCGCACGTCTGGGCCTCGGTGGGGGTGCATCCCAATGTCCGGGAGGGGAGCGAGCCCGCAGTGGCGGATCTGCTGGGTCTGGCTCGCCACGATCGGGTGGTCGCCATCGGTGAAACGGGTCTGGACTACCACTACGGCGAGGGTGATTTGGAGTGGCAGCGGGAGCGATTCCGCATCCACGTCCGGGCGGCACGCGCCATCGGCAAGCCCCTCATCATCCACACCCGGGAAGCGCGGGCGGACACGCTGGCCGTGCTGCAAGAGGAGGGAGCACAAGAAGTGGGCGGAGTGATGCATTGTTTCACCGAGGACTGGGACACCGCCCAGCAGGCGATGGCGCTCGGCTTCTATATCTCGTTCTCCGGCGTCGTGACCTTCCGCAACGCCGAGGAGCTGAGGGAGGTGGCCCGGCTCACCCCTTTGGACCGCATGCTGATAGAGACCGATACCCCGTACCTGGCACCCGTACCCCACCGAGGCAAGCCGAATCAACCTGCCTATGTGCGCCACGTCGCCGAACGCATCGCAGACCTGCGAGGCATCCCGTTGGAGTCTCTGGCCGCGGCGACCACGCGCAACTTCTTCACCCTCTTCAACCCGCCGGTGATGTCGCTATACCCGGCGTCCAGCCGAGCCTGATCCCCCGTATGCAGCCAGCCGTCGGCGATGGCGGCGCTCGCGGCGGGTCGCCGCCAGTAGCCGAGCATCACGCTGGGTGCCCGGACCTGCAGCTCTTCGGATTCGCCGATGCGGACCTCGACGTTGGGCAGGGCTCGCTCCACGCTGTCCGGGACATTGGCACGCAGACGGTTGACGCTGATGACGGGGCTGGCCTCGGTCAGTCCATAGCCCTGCAGCAGAGGTAGGCCGAGGCCGACGAACAGCCGGTCGTCCGGAAAGACTTCCGCGGTCTGCAGGCCGCCGTAGGCGTTGCTGAGGATGTTGCGGTGCGACAGCATGACGCCCTTGGGCGGCCCGGTGGTGCCGGAGGTGTGGACGATGGTCGCAAGGGCATCGGGCGGCCAATCTCCGCTCTACGGATCTGCCGCAGTCACGGGCAGCCAGCGGGATGCCGGCAGCAGACGCGGGTCGGCGCCGGCCGCCTCAGTCCGCCCCAGGCTCACGACACGGCGCAGGCTGCGCAGCTGCGACCCGTGGCCAGGCTCTGGAGCTGCTCGTCACCGTCCACCAGCAGGAGGAGCCGGGCCCCCTAGTCTTGCAGCACGAAGGCGACGTTCTCCTCACTGTCCTCCGTGTACAGGGGCACCACCACCAGGCCCAGGCCCAGACCCAGCGCCGCCTGGTCGATGACCTCCGGCGGTACGCCCTCCTGCTGTAGGTGCACCGCCTCCAGCAGGTAGGGCAGCAGAATCCGGTTTACCAGGAAGCCGGGGGCGCCGCGCACCGGCAGTGGCCGGCGCTGTAGACATCCTATCAGCGCCCGGGCCTCGCGCACCACCCGGAGATTGGTGTGCGCCCCGCTGACCACGTCCACCAGCTCCACCCTGGCCACGGGATTGAAGAAATGCAGGTCCACCAGGATTTGCGGCTGGGTCAGGCGCCGAGCCAGCTGCTCCAGAGGGATGCGGGAGGTGTTGGTGGCAATCCGGGAGGTGGGCTTGAGCCTGCGCTCCACTGCCGCATAGACGGCCTGCTTGGCCTCCAGATCCTCGTAGATCGCCTCGATCACCGCGTCGGCACTCCCCACGCGGCCGCCCCGGGTGTCCGGAATCAGCCGATCCAGGGCGGCTTGCACCAGCCGAGGATCCTCGAGCCGGCGGGCATAGAAGCTCCGTGCCCGGGCCAGGACCTGCCTCAGAAGCTCTGGGCTGCGATCCTGCACGGTCACTCACAGGCCGTGCAGGGCACACCCGGCGGCGACGTCGCCGCCCATCACTCCGCCGCCTACGACATGCACGCAGGCAGGCCGGAAGTCCGGAAGTCTGTACCCCGGCCCAATCCCTTGAGCCGCTCCTGCAGCAGAAACAGACGGACCAGCTTGCGGGCCATGGCAGTGCCGCACAGCTGCTCCACCGGCCCCTCGAGGAAGGCTCACTCCTCGTCGCTGAGCTCCGGCAGGCGCGGCGCCAGGAGCCTGCGCGCATCCGGCCGGCCCGAGAACAGCTCCGCATCCCACCAGAGGGTGCCCGACTCCAGCGCCTCCTCCTCGGTGCGAGACATCCGAGACACGATGCGGCGTAGAGCGCCCGGCAGGGGGCCGGTCACACAGCGTCAGTGTCGCATGAGTCCAGCGCCTTCGGTGCTCACTGATATTGACCCCGGGGCCGTGAGCGAGTTGCGTCCGCCGCCAGCAGCCTCTCCCAACAACTTGATTCCACGCCGTTCGCCCCACCGCATTTGGTCTACGGCAGGCCTCGTCAGAATTGAGGCAGAGTCTCACAATTCAAGGCGATGTCGTTGTTTGCAAATTGAACCAAGCGCGCTACCCACCTATGATACCGGGTGAGTATCCGCTCAGGTCAGAAGCAGCATAGCCAATGGCAGCCCCGATACCACAGAAGATCGGTAAATACGAAATCCGCAAAATACTTGGACGTGGCACCACCGGGGTCGTCTACCTGGGCATCGACCCCTTCGTGCAGCGGCGGGTGGCCATCAAGGTGGCGCGCACGGATCACCAGAATGCGACCATGGATACGCAGCCCCAGCTACGCTCCTTCTTCAACGAGGCCCGCACCGCAGGCATGCTGCTGCATCCCCACATCGTGTCCATCTACGACGCGGGCATCGACCATGAGCTGCGCTACATTGTCATGGAGTACGTGCCGGGGCAAACGCTGAAGCACCACTGCGATCCGGCCAGACTGCTGCCCGTAACGGCCGTCGTGGATGTGGTCTTCAAGTGCTGCAAGGCCCTGGAATTTGCCCACGGCAAGGGCATCGTGCATCGGGACATCAAGCCGACCAACATCATGCTGGGCGACAACGGCGTCATAAAGCTGATGGACTTCAGCATCGCCCAGCTCACCATGCTCGATGAGACACAGCCCACCGGTCTGGTTGGCTCACCGACCTATATGTCGCCGGAGCAGGTGCGTGAGGAGCCGATCAATGCTCAGACCGACCTGTGGTCCCTGGGCACCGTGATGTACGAGCTGCTGACGGGTGTCCCGCCGTTCTTCAGCCCCCACATCCATGCCCTGGTCTATAAGATCCTCAACGACAGCCCGGTGCCGGTGCGCAAGCTGAGGTCCGAGGTGCCTGAAGTGCTGACCGCCATCATCGACCGCGCCCTGGCCAAGAAGCTTGAAGACCGCTACCAGAGTGCACAGGAACTGGGCGTCGATCTTACGCGGGCGTTCGAGTCCCTGCGCGGCGAGGAGCAGGAGATCGCCCTGGCGGAGAAGTTCAATGCGCTGAAGGCCCTGGCATTCTTCAAGGACTTCACCAACACCGAGATTCAAGAGATCATCGACGCCAGCGTCTGGCACGAGTATCCGTCGGACACGGCGGTGATCACCGAAGGCGACATCGACGACAGCTTCTACATCATGACCAGCGGCGAGGCCGAGGTCCGCAAGGGTGCAACGGTGATCGGCCAGCTCATGAAGGGAGACTGTTTCGGCGAGATCGGCTTCGTTACCAAGGCCCAGCGCACCGCGACCATTGTCTCGACGAGTCCGGTGCGGCTCATCAAAGTCAACTCCACCCGCATTGAGCAGGCCTCCGTGCAGTGCCAGCTCAGATTCCACAAGGTCTTTCTGGTGGCCCTCATCGAGCGCCTGTCACAGACGCCGCGCACGGCTCACAGAGGCGAGGCAGAGGCGGTCGTCTAGAGTGGCCTAGCTCCTGCGCGGCGCATCGCATCGAGCTGACGGTCTCACGGGCGACTCGGTGATGGTGTGGGAACGGCGCCAGCCCCAGGCTCGCGGCGGGGAGGCCGCCCGTAGCCGCCCTCGTGCATGCACCCGAAGCGACGGAATCAAGGATGCGGCGACTCAACCTGGGCTGCGGCCGTAACCCCTTCACCGGCTGGATCAATGTCGACGTGGCGGCACTGCCGGGCGTCGATGTCGTCGCCGACCTGAACGCCTGTGCGCATCAATCGCTCCCGTTCCTGCCGAACAGCGTGGAAATGTGCGGGGGAAAGCTTCCTGCAGCTGTGGCTGCGCAGTCGGTGCGAGCGCAAACTGGTGCAAGAGATGATGGCTGTGCTGCGGTCCGTCAAGCCGATCCGTGAGCCGTTGAGGGAGCTGCAGGTACAGCCCATCATCGAGATCGTGGGTGTCCCCCGAGGGCCTCGTCCGCCTGCCTCGGTCTCAGGCGCAACAAAGCCGGACCAGGCATGAGCCCGGGCCGGCTTCTTGGTCAAGATGCCCGGCCTTACCAGCGGCTGGTCTGGCGCGGCTGGCGCTCCTGGGCCTCGTTGATGCGCAGGGTGCGGCCGCCCATATCCTGGCCGTTCAAACCCTTGATGGCGGCGGCGGCTTCGGACGCGTCCATCTCGACGAAGGCGAAGCCGCGGGGCCGGCCGGTCTCGCGATCGGTGATGAGCTTCACGGAGCCGACGGTTCCGTAGCGGGAGAACAGGTCGCTGATCTCACTCTCCGTGGCAGAAAAAGGTAGATTTCCAACGTAAATCGATTTCATTTGTTACCAATACTCATCAAATTGGGGCGTGCGACGCCCGGTAAGCAGTTATCAGGTAAGCATGACTCACCTGCGGCTCGACCCGCTGGGCCGGTCCGGACATCCAGCGTCGAATGCCGGTGGAACCTGCGGGGCGATCAGCGTTTGCCCAAAGTTCCTGCTTTGGAATGTGGCGGGGCGGGCGCGACGCAACAGAACGAAGAGGGCTCAGGCAGCTCAGGAGGTTAGCGCATTCCACACCGGACTACAAGCGCAACGCGCCATCGGGCACCCGCTCCTGCACACAGCTTGCGGGTGTCCCCCACAAAACTGAGGCTTTCGCCGGGGCACCAACGAGCCCGATCAGCTCCCGGCCGGATCTGCGCTCGGGGGCGCGGGTCACCAGGGCGAGCTGGGCCAGGCCGGAGAGGGATTCCTGGGCGGCGGTGTCGGTCAGCTGTAGGCTGCGGCGAGTCGGTGGCTTGCTCTTGCGCATCTGCGGCGCCCCCGGGCGCAGCTCGGTCACGGCGGGCCCGTTGAGCTCGAGCTCGTTGCCAGAGCTCAGATAGACCAGTACCACCCGGGAGTCTTTGGCGAGCTCGATGCGCCCCCCGTCTCGCAGCTCGCCGAGCACGCTCAGGGGCTCCCGGGCGGCGCCGATGCCCACCGTGACGGCACCCGGCACATCGGTGGCGACCGCCAGGGTGTTGCCATTCTCGGCCCGCAGGGGAGCCGCGACCCCGACAAGCAGGAGCAAGAGCAGAAGATGCCAGAGCCGGCGCGCTGCAAGTTTCATCATCACACCTGGTTTGGCTCGGCAGGCGTCCCGTCGCCCGGGACGCGACCCAGAAAAAGTATCCCAGGCGCCGCGCGGGCGCAAAGGGCGTGGTGGCGCGAGGGACTGTGTTAGGCTGGCACGTCCTCCTGTGGCAGGTTCTGGAGGGACTGGAGCATCGATGACGATCTTAGTGACTGGTTTCGCCGGCCAAGTGGGCCACGAGGTGCTGTTGCGGCTGGCCCGACGTGGGCTGCCTTTGGCGGGTCCCGGGAGGGAGCTGCTGGACCTTACCCAGTCGCGGCAGCTCCATGCCCTGCTGGACTGCCTGCGTCCCAGCGTGGTGGTCAACGCCGCCGCCTACACCGCGGTAGACCAGGCCGAGACCGAGCCGGAGCTGGCCTACGCCGTCAATCGCGATGGTCCGGGACATCTGGCCGCGGCCTGTAGGCAGCTGGGCATTGCGCTCATCCACATCTCCACTGACTATGTGTTCGCCGGGGACAAGAGCGGGCCTTATCTGGAGGACGATCCGGTGAGCCCCGCCAGCGTGTACGGCAGCAGCAAGGCCGAGGGCGAGCGCCTGGTGCGCGAGCGGCTGGCCCAGCACATCATTCTGCGCACCGCCTGGGTCTACAGTGCCCGGGGACACAACTTCGTCAAGACCATGCTGCGCCTAGGGACCGAGCGGGAACGCCTGCGAGTGGTGGCGGATCAGCGCGGCTGCCCGACCTCGGCTGGGGACATCGCCGAGGCGATAGTGGCCATCGCCGAGCGCATCGTGACGCCGGGCTTCGAGTCCTGGGGCACCTATCACTACTGCGGCGCGGGGGGCGTGAGCTGGTACGAATTCGCCCGCGCCGTCTTTGACATGGACCGTGAGCTCGGAGCAGGGACGTCCTGCGTGGTGGATCCCATCACGACGGCGGAGTATCCCACTGCCGCACGGCGACCCGCCAACTCGGTGCTCGATTGCGGCCGGCTGCAGCACGCCTTCGGCATCGTCCCGCGGCCCTGGCAGAAGGCCTTGGGGGAGGTGCTCTCGGAGTTGCGGAGCGCCACATGACCGCTATCGAGCCCCTGGCGCCGGATCGGCTCTGTAGGCAGTGCGAGGACCACGGACTGTCCTTCGGGTCTACCGCCGAGCTGGAGTCTCTGGCCGAGATCGTCGGCCAGGACCGGGCGGTGGAGGCGATGCGCTTCGGCATCGGCATGCGGCACCATGGCTACAATCTTTTTCTGGTGGGTCCGCCCGGCATCGGCAAGCAGACGGTGGCAGAGAAATATCTGCGCCAGCGCGCCGATACCCAGACGCCGGCCCTGGACTGGTGCCACGTCAACGATTTTGCCCAGGACACCCGGCCGCGGGCGCTGGGACTGCCGGCGGGTTGGGGCAGCCGGTTGAAGACGGACATGCAGCGTTTGGTCGAGGACCTGCGGGTCGCAATCCCGAGTGCCTTCGAGACCGACGAGTTCCGAGCCCGCGCCCAGGAGATCGAGGAAGAGCTCAAGGAGCGTCAGGCGGCCGACATTCGGGCCATCACCGAGGAGGCGCAGAAGCATGGTATCTCTTTGCTGCGCACCCCCAGCGGCTTTGCCTTCGCACCCACTCGTAATGGCGAGGTCTTCGGTCCGGAGGAGTTCGCCAAGCTGCCCCAGGAGGAGCGCGAGCGCACGGACGCGGTGGTGAGCGGGCTGCAGCAGGATCTGCAGAAGGTGCTGGAGCAGGTGCCGGGATGGCGACGGGAGAACCGGGAGAAGCTCAAGGCCCTGAACCGTAAGGTCACCATGTTTGCCGTGGAGCACCTGATGGAGCAGCTGCGCTCGGACTACGCCGAGCTGACGGTGGTGCTGGAGTATCTAGCAGCTGTGCAGCAGGACGTCATCGACAACGTGGACGCCTTCCGCCGTCCCGATGAGGCCGGCGGACCGGCCACAGGCGGCGGCGCACCGCCGGAGGCGCTCCGCCGTTACAGCGTCAACCTGTTGGTGGACCACGCCGACAGCACGGGTGCGCCCGTGGTCTATGAGGACAACCCCAACTTCCAGAATCTCATCGGCCGCGTGGAGTACCTGTCCCACATGGGCGCTCTGCTGACCGACTTCACCCTCATCAAGCCTGGTGCGCTGCACCGAGCCAACGGGGGCTACCTGGTGCTGGACGCGCGCAAGCTGCTCTCCCACCCCTACGCCTGGGAGGGGCTCAAGCGCGCCCTGCAGGCCGAGAAGATCTGCGTCGAGTCCCTGGGCCAGGAACTGAGCCTCATCAGCACCGCCTCCCTGGCGGAGCTCTGTGCGCTGCTCTCGGCCCTAGCCGAGGCTCCCGTCCGGCAGTCGCTGGCGGTCACCGGATCGGTCAACCAGCTCGGCCAGGTGCAGGCCATCGGTGGCGTGGACGAAAAGGTCGAGGGCTTCTTCGACATCTGTGCCGCCCGCGGGCTCACGGGGGAGCAGGGCGTGCTGATTCCCGCCGCCAATGTCAAGCACCTGATGTTGAAGCAGGATGTGGTGGAGGCGGCACGAGACGGACGCTTCCACGTCTACCCGGTGGAGCGCGTGAATCAGGCCCTGGGGGTGCTGACAGGCCTGCCGGCAGGGGAGCGCGACGCAGAGGACGAGTTTCCGGAAGACAGCGTCAACTACCGGGTGGACGTTCGGCTCGGTGAGCTGGCAGTCATTCGCCAGACCTTTGTCGAAGTCGTCAAGGAGATGAGCGCACATCAGAGCGGGAGCTGCGGTTGAGCCCGCTGTTGGCTTCCTTCGGGGTTCCGTTATAATTCATTGGATTGCTGTCGGGTCGGTCGTCCGCCCGGCTCCCGGGTGGCGGATTCGCCGGGGCGGCTGCCAGCGGGCTCCGTAGCGTACCCACCGCCCAGCGATGCATGTGGTCCGAGTGGCCGCGGCAACGTCTCACCGATACGAGGTCTCTCTCAATGAGTGAACTAGAACTGCGCGATATGATTGCCGCTACGCCTCTGGCGGTAAACCTCTCGCTGGAGGACTGTGCCGAGCTGGCCAAGGTTGCGGTGGTGCGGGACCTGAAGGACGGCGAGCCGCTGATCCACGAGGGGGAGGTGGACAACGCCCTGCATGTGGTGATCGAAGGTACGCTCGCCGTGACCAAGCACACCGGGGGCGGGGAATGGATTACGCTGCACATACTCAAGGCCGGCGATATGGCCGGAGAGCTGGGCTTTCTCGACGGCATGGAGCACACCGCGACTCTGCGATCAGTGTGTGACTCGCGGGTGTTCAGCTTGGAGCGCGAGAGCCTCGAGTCGCTGCTGGAGGCTCACCCTCGCCTGGTGTATGAGGTGATGCGCAACGTCGTGCGCGAGGTGCACAGCATCGTCGGGCGCATGAACACCCAGTATGTGGAGCTGACCAACTACATCACCAAGCAGCACGGCCGATATTAGAGGCTCCCGGCATCCCGGGTCGCGACCGGTGGATTGCCGCAACGCCCGCCGGTGATCAACACGCTATGGACCAGACACTGACATTAGACCCCGAGCTGATTCGTCGCTACGACAAGTCGGGGCCACGCTACACCTCCTATCCCACCGCGGTACAGTTCCACCCTGGCTTCGCCGAGGCCGAGTACAAGCTTGCCGCCGCGGAGTCCAATCGCGGCGGCGGGCCGCTGTCACTATACTTCCACTTGCCTTTCTGCGACACGGTCTGCTTCTACTGTGCCTGCAATAAGGTGGTGACCAAGGACCGGTCGCGGGCGGGGCCTTACCTGCAGCGCGTGCAACGCGAGCTGGCGCTGCAGTCGGCCTTGCTCGACGCCGGCCGGCCGGTGGAGCAGCTGCACTGGGGCGGCGGCACTCCAACCTTCATCAGCCATGCGGAAATGACAGAGCTGATGGCAGCCACCCGGCGACACTTCCGACTGCTCGACGATGATCGGGGCGAGTATTCCATTGAGGTAGACCCCAGGGAGACCGACGAGG